>JAABUY010005325.1_pt1 | contig 12998 bp, 11 predicted proteins | sample 5560271 | NCBI WGS metagenome assembly JAABUY01 (sample SAMN10711886, study PRJNA513374) | rock metagenome | isolation source: Antarctica rocks | place: Antarctica: Victoria Land, University Valley
CCGGCTCGGGAATCCCCCTCGCGATCAGCCGCCACATTTCGACCATCAGGTGTTGCAAGGCGGACTCAGTAACGGCAAAACGACAGCGTTGAACAGCCCTGGGCGCGACCGACGCGTTGTGGACGACCAGCGTCAGCCCGGTGATCCAGATCAGCGCGAGGCCTGCGGCGACGACCTGCGATAGATCGGCAAGTTGCCTGGCGTTGCGAGGCGTCACGGTTTTGAAGGTCAATTTCGCCAAGACAACCCAATCGGCCACCAGGGCGACGCCAAGGCCTACCGCCACCGCCGACAGGTGCATCGCAATAAGCAGGGTGTGAGGGCGGATGTCCATGGCAGTTCCCGATTCCCGAACTTCCGACGTTTTCAAACAATCGATCAGGCACGTCACGAATTCAGCACCTGTTTCCGGCGCTGTCAGCACAGCATTGCAGGGCTATGTTGTGTCTATAGTATTTTTATAGTTATTTGTTGCCTACCCAGTACTGCAAAAACAATTACCGACAAATGCAAGCAGAAGCCTAAAGCGGGCGTCCGCCAGCCGCAGTGATGTTGGTCACACTGAAATGCCTGAAAGTTAGACCGCTTGGTCGTAGCTGCGCCCGGCCCGCAGCGCCTCGCGCACCCGATGCGCCACAAGCTGGAACCCCGGCGTTTCGCGCAGGTCGAGGTCGCGCTCCATCGGCAGGTCAACGGCGACCGCCTCGATGATCCGCCCCGGGCGCGGCGACATCACCACGATGTGCGACGACAGGAACACCGCCTCCGGAATCGAGTGCGTCACGAACACCACGGTCATGCCGGTGCGCCGCCAGAGTTGGTGCAGATGCAGGTTGAGGGTGTCGCGGGTGATCTCGTCCAGCGCCCCGAACGGCTCGTCCATCAGCAGCAGCGACGGCTCGAAACTGAGCGCGCGGGCGATCGACACCCGCTGCTGCATGCCGCCCGACAACTGCCACGGGAAGCGGCGGCGGAACTCGGACAAACCCACCAGGTCGAGGTATTTTGCCGACCGCGCCCGCTGCTCGGCCGCCGCCATGCCCATCACCTCCAGCGGCAGCCGCACGTTGCGCTCCACGGTGCGCCACGGCAGCAACGCGGGCGCCTGGAACACGTAGCCGTAGGCGCGGCGGCGGCGCGCCTCGCCGGGCGTCATGCCGTTCACTGTGAGGCGGCCGGAACTTGGCTGCTCCAGGTCGGCGATGGCGCGCAGCAGCGTGGTCTTGCCGCAGCCCGACGGCCCGATCAGCGACACGAAAGCGCCGCGCGGCACCTCCAGGTCGATGCCGGACAGCGCCACCGTCGTCTGCCCGCCGGCCTGGAACGCCAACCCGACATCCTGGGCCACCACCGCGAGCCCGGTCCCGGCGACCACCGGCCGGTCGGCGAGCGTGAGGTCAGCCACGCGCCTCGGCCAGGCGCCCGTCGAAATCGAGCACCGCGCGCAGCAGGACGTTGGCGCCGGCCGCCACGTGCTCCGGCTCGGCGCGCTCGGCCTCGTTATGGCTCAACCCACCCTCGCACGGCACGAAGATCATCGTGGTCGGGGCGACCCGCGCGATGTAGGCGCTGTCGTGGCCGGCGCCGGAGACGATCTCGCGCGCCGGATAGCCCGCCATCGCCGCCGCCCGCCGCACGCTGTCGATGCAGCCGGGATCGAACCGCACCGCCGGCGAGTTCCACACGCACTCGACCGCCAGCGTCAACTTCGCCGAGGCCGCGATGGAGGCGAACGACGCCCGCATCGCCGCCTCCATCGCCGCCAGCGCGTCGTCGCCGGGATGGCGCAGGTCGACGGTGAAGAACACTGCTCCGGGGATGACGTTGCGGCTGTTCGGGGCGCTCTCGATCAGCCCCACGGTGCCGACGCCGTCGGGAGCCTGCGCCAGCGCGGCCTCGCTCACCGCCTGGACCATCCGCGCGGCCCCCAGCAGCGCATCGCGCCGCAGCCGCATCGGCGTAGAGCCGGCATGGCTCTCGTTACCGGTGACGGTGACCTCGTACCAGCGCATCCCCTGCACGCCGGTGACGATGCCGATGGTCTTGCCCTCGGCCTCCAGGATCGGTCCCTGCTCGATGTGCAGCTCGAAATGCGCCGACAGCTTTCGCGCGCCGCACGGCTCCTCGCCGCGGTAGCCGATGCGCTCCAGCTCGGCGCCGAAGCTGTGGCCCTCGCGGTCGGCGCGGCTGTCGGCGTAGGCGCGGTCGAACACCCCGGCGAACACCCCCGAGGACAGCATCGCCGGAGCGAACCGCGAGCCTTCCTCGTTGGTCCAGTCGACCACCGCGACCGGAGCCTCAGTCTCGATGTTGAGGTCGTTCAGCGTCCGCAGCACCTCCAGCCCGGCCAGCACGCCGATCACGCCGTCGTACTTGCCGCCGGTCGGCTGGGTGTCGAGGTGGCTGCCGATGGCGATGGGCGGCAGCGCCATGTCGCGGCCCGGACGCACGGCGAAGATGTTGCCCATGTCGTCGAACGCCACTACGCAGCCGGCGGCGGCGCAGGCGGCGCGGAACCAGTCGCGCACCTCGCGGTCGAGGTCGGTCAGCGTCAGCCGCTTGATGCCGCCCTTCGGCGTGGCGCCGATGCGCGCCGTCTCCATGACGCTGGCCCACAGCCGGTCGGCGTTGATGGCGACGTTGGCGCCGCTCATTGGGCGGCGACCCGCAGCGGGTTGTTCGGGTGCTCCTTCCAGGTCATGTCGGCCGCGGCGACCTGCTGCGCCTCCATGGTGATGCAATGCTCGACCGGGCAGACGTGCATGCACAGGTTGCAGCCGACGCACTCGGCGTCGATCACCTCATAGCGCCGCGCGCCGTCCACCCGCAGCGCCGCGATGGCCTGGTGCGCGGTGTCCTCGCAGGCGACGTGGCACAGGCCGCACTTGATGCAGAGGTCCTGGTCGATCCGCGCCAGGGTCTTGAAGCTGAGGTTGAGGTCGCTCCAGTTCACGTAGTTCGGGATCGCCCGGCCGCGCAGGTCGTCGAGCGTCGCGTAGGCCTTCCCGTCCATCCAGTTGGACAAGCCGTCGATCATGTCGTCGACGATGCGAAAGCCATGGTGCATCGCCGCCGTGCAGACCTGCACCGTGCCGGCGCCCAGCGCGATGAACTCGGCGGCGTCGCGCCAGGTCGAGATGCCGCCGATGCCGGAGATCGGCAGTCCCCTGGTGCGCGGCTCGCGCGCGATGTCGGCCACCATGCGGAGCGCAATCGGCTTCACCGCCGGGCCGCAATAGCCGCCATGGGTGCCGCGGCCGTCCACCGTCGGCTCCGGGGCCATCAGGTCGAGGTCGACTGCGGTGATCGACTGGATGGTGTTGATCAGCGACACCGCGTCGGCCCCGCCGCGCCGCGCGGCGCTCGCCGGGGCCAGGATGTCGGTGATGTTGGGCGTGAGCTTGACGATGACCGGCAGCCGCGAGTGCTGCTTGCACCACCGCGTCACCATCTCGACGTATTCGGGCACCTGCCCCACCGCCGAGCCCATGTTGCGCTCGCTCATGCCGTGCGGGCAGCCGAAGTTGAGTTCGATGGCGTCGCAGCCGGTGTCCTCGACCATCGGCAGGATCGCCCGCCAGCTCGCCTCCTCGCACGGCACCATCAGGCTCACCACCATGGCGCGGTCGGGCCAGCGGCGCTTGATGTCGCGGATCTCGGCCAGGTTCACCGCCAGCGGCCGGTCGGTGATCAGCTCGATGTTGTTGAAGCCGGCGACGCGCACGCCGCCATAGCTGGTGGCGCCGTAGCGGCTGCTGACGTTGACGATCGGCGGGTCCTCGCCCAGCGTCTTCCACACCACGCCGCCCCAGCCGGCCTCGAACGCGCGGTTGACGTTGTACGCCTTGTCGGTCGGCGGCGCGGAGGCCAGCCAGAACGGGTTCGGCGAGCGGATGCCGGCGAAGTTGCTGCGAAGGTCTGCCATGTGCTGTCCCGTCAGGCGGCCAACGAGGCGTGGATCGCCTCGGCCGCCAGCTTGCCGTCCTGCACGGCGCTCACAGTGAGGTCGACCCCGGCCACGCAGTCGCCGCCGGCATACACGCCGGGCAGGCTGGTCCGCCGCTGTTCGTCCACCACGATGCGGCCGCTGGAAATCTCCAACGCCGACGAAGGCGACGGATCGAACAGCTGGCCGACGGCCTTCAGCACCATGTCGGCCTCCAGCGTGAAGCCGCCCTCCGCGCCGGGTTGGGCGTGCAGGAACTCGACCGCTCGCACGCCCTGGGTTCCTGGGACGAACCGCCGCGGCGTCGCCCAGTGGCGGATGCGGACGCCGTTGACCTGCGCCCAGTCCTGCTCGGCGCGGGTGGCGCTCATGCTCTCGGGGCCGCGGCGGTAGACGATGGTGACGTCCTCGGCGCCCAACCGCCGAGACTGCGTTGCCGCGTCGATGGCGGTGTTGCCGCCGCCGATCACCACCACGCGGCGTCCGATCGGCAGCATCGCCTTGTCCGGCGTCTGCCGCAGCGCCGCGATGAAGTCGACCGCATCGAACACCCCATCGAGCGCCTCGCCCTCCAGGCCGAGTGCCCGCACGCCGGCTTGCCCGATTGCCAGGAACACCGCGTCGTGGCCGCGGCGCAGCACGTCCAGGTCGAGGTCGCCGCCCAGCCGCCGGTCATGTTCCACCGCGATGCCGCCGACGCCCAGGACGAACGCCACCTCGCGCTGCGCGAAATCGTCGGCGAGCTTGTAGGCGGCGATGCCGTACTCGTTGAGGCCGCCCGGCTTCGGCTGCGCGTCGAACACCGTCACCGCGTGCCCGTGCAACGCCAGACGGTGCGCGCAGGCCAGCCCGGCCGGACCCGCGCCGACCACCGCGACGCGGCGGCCGGTGTCGGGCGCGCGCAAGAACGGCGTCGGCTCGCGCTCCATCAGCCAGTCGGTCGCGTGCCGCTGCAACGCGCCGATCCGCACCGGGCGGTCCTCCTCGGCGGTGCGGACGCAGGCGCCCTCGCACAGCACCTCGGTCGGGCACACCCGGGCGCACGAGCCGCCGAAGATGTTGGCCTCCAGGATACGCAGCGCCGAGCCGCGCAAATTGCCGGTGTTGATCTTGCGGATGAAGCCCGGGACGTCGATGCCGGTCGGGCAGGCCTGCACGCAGGGCGCGTCGTAACAGAAGTAGCAGCGGCTGCTCTCGACCAGCGCCTCGTGCGGGCTCAGCGCCGGGTGCGCGTCGGCGAAGTTGCGCGCCAGCGTGGCGGCGTCGAGGCGGGCGGCGGCGATGTCGGACACGGGGAAGCGGCCTCGTTCGGTTCAGCCAAGCTAACGGCACGCCGCATCGCAGCGTCAATGACCTTTCTTGACCGCAGGCCGCCGGTGCTCGATGAAAGTTGCTCGATGAAAGTTCCCTCCAGGCAGAAGGACGCGGCCATGACCCTGCTCATCCAAGGCGGCACGGTGGTGACCGCCGAGCACAGTTTCCGCGCCGACGTGCTGTGCGAAGGCGGCATCGTCGCGTCGATCGGACCGCAACTCGACCCGCCGACCGGGGCCGAGATCGTGGACGCCGGCGGCATGCTGGTGATGCCCGGCGGCATCGACCCGCACACCCACATGGAACTGCCGTTCATGGGCACCGTCGCCAGCGAGGACTTCTACACCGGCACCGCGGCGGCGGCGGCGGGCGGCACCACGACCATCATCGACTTCGCCATCCCCGGCCCCGGCACGTCGCTGGTCGAGGCCTGGCGCGAGTGGCGGCGAAAGGCGGAGAAGTCCGCCACCGACTACAGCCTCCACGTCGCCGTGACCTGGTGGTCGGAGCAAGTCGCCGAGGAGATGGCGACCCTGACGCGCGAGCACGGCGTCAACAGCTTCAAGCACTTCATGGCCTACAAGGGCGCGCTCATGGTCGATGACGGGGTGCTGCTGCACTCCATCGGCAGGGCGCTCGAACTCGGCGCCATCTGCAACGTCCACGCCGAGAACGGCGACGCCGTAGCGCACCTGCAACAGCAATTGCTCGCCGCCGGCATCACCGGGCCGGAAGGCCATCCGCTGTCGCGACCGGCGGCGGTCGAAGCGGAAGCCGCGCAGCGGGTCATCGCGATAGCCGAAGTGCTGGGCGCTCCGGTCTACATCGTCCACGTCTCGACCGCCGAAGCCACCGAGGCCATCGCTCGCGCGCGCAGCCGCGGCCAGCGGGTCTACGGCGAGGTGCTGGCGCAGCACCTGGTCATCGACGAGAGCGTCTACCGCAGCCCCGACTGGGCGTTCGCGGCGGCGCACGTGATGAGCCCGCCGTTCCGCGCCAAGCACCACCAGCAGGCGCTGTGGGCCGGCCTGGCGAGCGGCTCGTTGCAGACCACGGCGACCGACCATTGCTGCTTCTGCGCGCCGCAGAAGGCCGGCGGCCGCGACGACTTCACCCGCATCCCGAACGGCACCGGCGGCATCGAGGACCGCATGAGCGTGCTGTGGCACCACGGCGTCCGCCAGGGCCGGCTCACCCCCAGCGAGTTCGTCCGCGTGACCTCGACCAACACCGCGCAGATCTTCAACATCCACCCGCGCAAGGGCGCCGTGGCGGTCGGCTCGGACGCCGACCTGGTGGTCTGGGACCCGCAAGCCAGCCGCACCATCTCGGCGCGCACCCACCACCAGAATGTCGACTTCAACGTCTACGAAGGCATGGAAGTGACCGGGCTGGCGCGCCACACCGTCGCCCGGGGCGCGTTGGTGTGGACCGACGGCGACCTGCGCGCGGTGCGCGGCGCTGGCCGCTACGTCGACCGGCCCTGCTTCGCGCCGCCGGTTGCGGCTTCGTTGCTGCAACGCTCGTTGTCGCAATCGACCGAAGTGCCGCGCGGCCCGCGCGGAGTCACGCCTTGAAGTTCAGGAGCTGAAAGCGGCGTAAAACAGGTAAGGAACGCTTCGCGAGCATAATGGTTGCTTCGTTGCTGGTATAAGCCTAGTCCAAGGGACATTGTGCGACGCACACCGTTTCGGGATGACAGCGCACCGCCATGATGAAACCTCGCCAAAGCCGCCCTCGTCCGACGCCCGCCGCAGCTGCCGCGCCAGGCGAGGCCGCCCGCGCGGGGTCGCCCGGCCCGCTGCAAACCCTTGCGCCGGCGATAGCGGCCCGTGCCCCCGCCGCAGCGTATTTCTATTCGAGCGCAGTCGACGGCGACCTGTCGCGCATGCTGGGGGCGCCGCACTATTCGTACCGCTTCGCCGAGCTGAAATTCTTGCGCGTCTTCGCCGAACGCGGCACCCCGCTCACCAAGCTGCAGATGCCGGAGTACTACAACACCGCGAGCAGCCTGCTCGATGGCACCGGAGAGACCGCGGACTGCCTGCTGCACCTGATCTTCCGTTCCAGCGAGCAGATACGGCTGTTCAAGCCGGGCTACAACATCTGCTGCTTCGCCTGGGAGTTCGAGGTGCTGAAGGACCATACCGGGCCGGGCGAGCACCCGTTCCTGAACCAGGCTCGGATGCTCTCGATCTGCGACGAGATCTGGGTGCCGTGCAACTACACCAGCGAGGTGCTGGCGCGCCACGGCATCGGCAACGTCCAGGTGATCCCGGCGCCGATCTCGCTGCCCGTCGCCCCGCGCCTGGAACGCTACGACGCGCTGGCGACAGTCGGGCATCTCGGCGTCATGCCGCTGATCACCAACTTCCTGCTGTCGCGCCAGGACAACGCCCGCGCCTGCGCCGCCCGCGCGCAGGCCATGATCGACTGGCTGGCGCCGCGGCTGGTGGCGGTGCGCGACCCGCTGGTCTACCTCGCCGTGTTGAACCCGGAGGACTTCCGCAAGAACCTCGACGCCCTGCTGCGCGGCTTCCATCACTTCCAGCAGGCGCACGAGGGCGTCTGCCTCATCGTGAAGGTGCTGACCGCAGCCGACCGCTACACGCTGGACCAAGTCATCAGCGACGTGATCCCGAACAAGCTGGCCAGCGGATCGGTGTTCCACACCGAGAGCATCGTGTTCCTGAACCGCTACCTTACTGAAGAGGAGATGTCGGCGCTGTACTGCATCTCCGATTTCTACATCTGCAGCTCGGTCGCCGAAGGCCAGAACCTGCCGTTGCTGGAGGCGATGGCGCACGGCACCGTGCCGGTCAGCACCGCCAACACCGCGATGGCGGACTACATCACGGTCGACAACGCGTTCCAGATCGCCGAGCGGATGGTGCCGAACACCTCCGAGCACATGGCCGGCACCATCGCCGGCAAGCCGTTCAACGTCCACACCAGCAGCAGCCGGGACGTGTTCGCCGCCCTGATGGCCTCGCGCGCCGCCACGCCGTCGCGCCGCCGAAAGATGTCGGCCGCCTGCGTCGCCACGGTGGCGGCACAGTTCTCCCCCGAGGCGCTATGGCCGCGGATCGCCGGGCGGCTGGCCGCCATCGGCAACCGGCTGTCGCACGCCGTCGCCGGCCAAGCGGGCTGAGATGCAGGGGGATCGCATCTATCTCGAGATCGGGCCGCTGAAGGAGGGCAACTACACCGGCATCGCCCAGGTCACGGCGGCGATCGCCGAGCAGATGCTGGGCGACAGCGCGCACGAGGTCGGCTTCTTCTTCGGCCGCGCCACCGTCGACCGCCGCATCGTCGAGGACCTGCTGGCGCGGCGCAACGGCGAGCTGATCGAGTGGTACCTGCAGCGCGCGCCGGTCGAGCCAGCGCCGTGCAGCTTCGGCGGCCGCCAGGTGGCGATCTTCCCGAACCGCAAGACCTGCCGCCGCGGCTTCGACATCGAGTGCCAGATCATCCATGACCTCAGCACGCTGCTCACGCCGCAGTTCCACAACCAGGACACCATCGACTACCACGCGCTCACCATGCTGGAGGACGTGCAGAGCAACGACCTCACCTTCTGCGTGTCGGAGGCGACGCGCAGCGACGTGCTGCGCTACCTGGCCCCGCTGGCGCCCGAAAGCGTGATCGCGGTGCCGCTCGCGGCGTCGATGCCGGAGGACGCGGGCGCCACGTTCGCGGGCCGCGACGTCGAGCCCTACGTCCTGGTCCTGGGCACCATCGAGCCGCGCAAGAACATCGAACTGGTGCTCAGCTACGTCCGGCACAACCCGGAAATCCTGAACCGCCACCGTTTCGTCTTCCTCGGCCGCTTCGGCTGGGGCGAGACGGTCGACAGCCTGGTCAACCGCTACGCCCTTGCCGAGCAGTTCGCGCAAGGTCGCATCGTGTTCCCGGGCTTTGTGGCCGAACGGGTCAAGAACGCCCTGATCGAGAATGCCCAGGTGGTGATCTACCCCTCGCTGTTCGAGGGTTTCGGCTTGCCGGTGCTGGAGGCGATGGCGCTCGGCGTACCCTGCGTGACCACGCGGTCCTCGAGCATCCCGGAGGTCGGCGGCTCGCTCTGCTACTATTTCGATCCGCACAAGCCCAAGGACTTCGACCGGGCGCTGGCCCGCTCGCTGGTCGACCTGCGGATCGCGGCGCGCGGCAGCGGCGAGGCGCGGCGGGCCTGGGCCAGCCAGTTCTCCTGGGCCGCAAGCTATCGCCACATCATGTCGCCAATCGACGCGCTGCTGAACGGAGGCTGACATGCCGGGAACGGTCACCGAACTTACCGCGCAACGCGCCATCGGCTGGGCGACGCATCCCCGGCTTACGGATTACGGCGTGCTGGTCAACGTCGTCCACCGCTCGCTGGTGATACGGAGCACGCTGGCCGACCGCAGGCTGTTCGGCGCGGAGGAGACCGGGGGGCCGCAGGGACACGGGTTCGTGGTCGACATCGCCCGGCTTGGCGTCACCGGCGCGGAGCTTGGCGAGCTGCGTTTCGTCATCGGCGAGACCGACGAGCCCCTGGCCCTGCCCAGCGACGTGGCTGCGCCGGTCAAGTCCATCCTCACCGTCGAGGACATCCTGGCGTTGGCGCACGCGCCTCGCGGCTGGGTGACGGGGGAGACCTACGTCGATGCCGGAGCCGCCGGGTTGCGTACCGAAACCATCGTCGACATGCTCTACCGCGACTATCTCGGCCGGCCGTCCGACCCGAACGGCCTCGCGCACTACGTGAAGTCGGTCAATGCCGGCACCACCAGCTACGACGATATCCGGCGCAGTTTCGTGGAGGTGGACGAGTTCCGCATGCGGCGCAAATACATCGACAACGCGCCGGGCTCGATCTTCTCGCAGAAGATCGTCATCGCCGCGGCGGTGGACGACCTTGACGCCACGATGCCGCCGCCAGCGTCGACGCCGGCTGTCGAGCTGCATCACCTGACGGCGCTCGAAGGCGCCGCGTTCGTGGGCGAGGTCTACCGGCAATTGCTGCAGAAAGAAGCCGACGATGCCGGGATGGCGCACTACCTGCACCAGATCGGCCTCGGCATGACCAAGCTCGACGTCATCCGGCGCGTGGCGTCCGAGCTGGAGGCGATCACGCTGGGGGTGCAGGTGATCGGCCTCGATGAGCAAGGGTGGCCGGTCGACAGCTATGCGGCCTGAGCCCAGCGTCGGGCAGCCATCCCGAATTAAGGCATCCTTAGAATTTCGTATTGGCGAAGCCTCTGGTGGCAGCGAAACCTTTCATGGCAGCGAAATCCGCGGAGTCACTGCAAGTCGCTCCGTTTTTGAAGGCCGTGCAGGTATTCGATGACCACGAACTTCCACAAGGCTCCCATCGCCGTGATGGCGTTCAACCGTCCCGACTACCTGGAGCAAGTGGTTGGCAGCCTAATGGCGCAACGCGGGTGCGATATAGAGCAGCGCTCCATCTTCCTGTTCCAGGACGGCGCCAAGAGCGCGTTCGGGCACCGCATCTACGCCACCCAGGAGTCAATTGACGCCAGCGTCGCCACCTTCAGTCGGCTGACGCCGGGCGGCACGCTGATGATCGCTCCGGCCAACCTGGGCGTGGCATTGAACTTCGACCGCGCGGAGCGGTTCTTCTACGAATACCTTGGCGTGCCGGCGGCGATCTTCCTCGAGGACGACATGGTGCTGTCCGACCAGTACGTCGCAACCCTGGACCGGCTCATCGACGACCATCGGGACGATGCGCGGGTCGGCTACGTCGCAGCCTATGGCGATCACCGGCTGTCGCTCGACGAGCAGCGGGCCGATCCGTCACGACTGGCGGTGCTGCACCATCTGTGGGGCTTCGCGAGTTTCAGGCGCCAATGGCTCTCGATGCGCCCGTGGGTCGAGCAGTACCTGCGGCATGTGACCGAGGTCGACTACCGCGACCGCGACCATGACGCGATCCGCGCGCTGCTCGCGTCCTGGGGCTTTGGCTGCCCGGCAACGTCACAGGATGCCGCCAAGACCATGGCCTGCATCCTCACCGGCGCCGTCAAGGTGAACACCCGGGTCGTGCTCGGGCGCTACATCGGCGAATTGGGACTGCACGCCACGGAGGCGATATTTGAGGAACGCGGCTACCGACGCACCGCGATGTTCACTGACCCGGTGCCGAAGCTGCAACCGGTCACCGAAGACGTCTACCGCGCCATCGCCGACGAGATGCTGCTCTGGGCCGACAAGCCCCGCACGATGTAAGCCCCGCACGATGTAGCAGGCGCCCTTACGAAACGAGCGTCACTCGGTACCGGCCATGAACGTGTCGATCAATGCGTTGACCGATTCGGGCCGCTCGATGTGGACCATGTGGCCGGCGTCGGCGATGACATGGCGCCGTTCCGCCGGAACCGCCTCGGAGTGGCTCGCCGGAACGATACGGTCCTCGGCCCCCCATATCGCCTGCACCGGGACCGCGCCGCCCAGCCGCCCCGCGAACGAGCCTGCCTGCCGGCCCTGCGCGAACACCGCGGCGGAGATGCCGCGCAACGCCTCGGCGACGCCGTCGAGCCGCTTGTAGCGCAGCACGTCCTCGACCATGTCGCGCCCGACCAGCGACGGGTCGGCGAACAGCAGCTCCAGCACCGGTTTCAGGTCCTTGCGGCGCTCGGCCGCGACGAAGCCGTCGACGTAGGCCATGTTGATTTCGGGGCCGAGGCCCGCCGCGCAGACCAGCGTTACCGACGCCGCCCGCTCCGGCCACTCGGCGGCGACCTGCGACGCGACCGCGCCACCCAGCGAATGCCCGGCCAGGTGCGCGCGGGCCACGCCCAGCGCGTCCATGGCGCTTAGCACCTTCGCCGCCAACGCCGCCAGGTCGCCCGCGCCGACCTGCTTGGACGATCCGCCATGCCCCGGCAGGTCGATCGCGTAGACTGGCCGGCTTTGCGCCAGCGCCGGCTGGTTGAACTGCCAGCTCAGCAGGTCGCCCCCGAACCCGTGCAGCAGCAGCAGCGGCAGGCCCGTTTCCGGACCCATCCGCAGTATCCGCACGGTCCAGTCGGCGGCCACGACCAAGCTCGGCTCGGGCAACGGCGGCGCGCTGGCCGCCTGTCCCTGCGACGCCCGGGCCTGCGCCACCATGGCGTCGATCTCGGCCTCGGAGGCGTCCGGCGGCGCGATCACGCCGAGCAGCGCCCCGACCGGCAGCGTGTCGCCGACCTGCGCCACGCGGCGGCGCAGCACCCCGTCCCACGGGCTGTCCAGGACGTTGGTGATCTTGCTGGTCTCGATCTCGACCAGCTCGTCGCCGAATGCCACGGTCGCGCCCTCGTCGACCAACCAGACGCCGATGCGGCCCTCGGTCATCGCCAGACCCCATTTCGGCATGCCCAGCGCGTTGATCGCTCCCAACGCCTCGCTCACGCCGCGACCTTGGCCCGCGCCATGACCGAGCGCACCGCCACCATGATCTTCGCCGGGCTAGGCACGTAGGCGTCCTCCAGCGACGGGCTGAACGGCACCGGGGTGTGCGGCGGGCAGACCATCTTTATTGGGGCTTTCAGCGCCGCGAAGGCGTGCTCGGCCACCAGCGCCGAGACGTCAGTCGCCATGTTGCAGCGCGGGCTGGCCTCGTCCACCACCCTCACCATCCATCAGTTTAGCAGGCACTCCCAGAGCTTTGGCAATGGCAGGGCTCGGAGCATAAGTCTGAGAGCTTTGCGCAGTCCTCGGGTGAACCAGGAAAGCTTGCTCCTGGCGAGCTTTC
>JAABUY010005330.1_pt1 | contig 12987 bp, 16 predicted proteins | sample 5560271 | NCBI WGS metagenome assembly JAABUY01 (sample SAMN10711886, study PRJNA513374) | rock metagenome | isolation source: Antarctica rocks | place: Antarctica: Victoria Land, University Valley
GCCCCTTGCAGCGTTCGCTGGATGGCACATACTCACCACTCATGTATGTTTACGGTCTGATGTTCCTCTTCATTCGCCTCTTGTTTTCTCAGAGCGCGCGTCAAGCATGAGCCTGCAGACACAGCATGATGCGTGTGGGATACCACCCCTTGTGCGGCTCCAGTCTGTGTCTGAACATGAGCATGCTGCTGAAAGCCATGATGCATTTGTGCCTGCTTGTCTGTGAGGTGGTGGCGCATTCACTTTAAGCAGCTGCACCTCCCTAACCAGATTGGTCTGTGGTCCCAAAACACAATCTGCACCTGCATTACAGGTCACCAGCTGCATCGCCAAGCCCAAAGCTGAGGAAGCTGCAGAACCCAATGCGCAGCAGCTATAATGAGGCATCGCGCTTGCCAGGTTCTTCACCTGTTCCTTCAAGAGATCGACGCGTCAGCCAAAGCCTGGACTTCTCTCGCCTGGAGGTCAGCATAGCACTTGAACGTTTACATATTGCCTGCAACATATGAAGTCAGCTCAACCTTGCCTTGCAGCATTTGCAGTAGCAGGTGCCTCAGACTATGCTGTCTGCCATGACCTTCTTACATGTGCAAATGAAGATGAGGTGGCCACAGGGTTCAGACACAGACAGAGCTTGTGTTGAATGCAGAGGAATGAGGACATACCAGGGCCTAGTCAAGCTCCTAGGCAGAGCCTGGTTGGCAGGCGCATGGCTGCAGATGCTGCTCAGCGCACTCTTGATGCTGCTGACAGCATCATATTCTCAGGGCACAAGCGCCATGACAAGTCCAGCAAGAAGTCCAATTCCCCCATGCTGTCACCAGGCCAAGTCAGGTCAGACTGTTACAGTTGTGTGCTGCAGCTTGAAGGCACCAATGCACTCTGCCCAAAGCGTTGAACATTCCTGGACATGCATCACAGCCACCTACTGCAATACATCTTTTGACCCTCATGCAGCTGGCATTGAGCAGACGTCAGAAATGCGATGCAATGCAAACATACAGCATGTCTGCACACTTGAGGTGAAGTCAGATCTGATTTGGTGTGATTGCAGTGCAATCAATCTGAAAAGCCTGCTAGGCATGAGCACAAGTTGAAGACACCTGGTGGTCTCAGGCAATGCTGAGTTCTCGCTGCACCACAGCAAAAGCTTCACCAAGTGCTCTGCCTAGCTGCCGTGTACACATGTTGCTGACCAGTCTGCTGTTAATACAGGGATGAGGCTTTGTACAGCACCACCAACGGCGGCAGTAGGTACACCTTTGACCCAGACTATGGCGGCAAGGTGAGCATGCCCACAGGTCACCAGCCTGCCCCCCTGAGGCCGGACACTATGATGTCTCGCGCTGCACCAGATGCATCCAGACCCAGGGCCCTCTTTGCTGATGACAGGTCCAGGTATGTTGCCAACCAGGCCTCTACAGCAGGCCTGCACCTTAATATTGCATTCTTGTCTGGTGACGAGCAGTGTGAGAGTATGGTGCAGACGTCTTGGAAACGGCACATGTGCTCTCAGGGAGCACTTGCGAGAGCCTGTTCACGCCACTCCTTTCAGGACCTTTGCCACAATGCATGCGTCTGCCTCACTTGTTCAACAGCATCATGCTTTTCAGAAAGCAAGATGGTTATGAGTAGTTGAAACGAATTGCTTCAATGATGGTATTTCAGTGTGTAGACACTGCTGGAGTACATGCAGGTCAGGGCATGGAGGTAGCGTACGTGGTGATGATGACACATGCAGCCTACCCACCACAACCTGGTCAGGACAGCAGGCACGCACGCCCATTGCAATACGCCGCCTAGGGCCCTTGCAACCTGCCCCCTCTCCCCACCACCAGCCCTCTGCTAAGCCCAGAGCCTGGTTGGCACGTGTTGTCAAGCTGGCAGCACTAGGAGCAGTTGTGGCCATCACTGCTGCTGGCGTCATCAAGGTCTCTTTGCTGAGCTGTGTCACTGCTCATGGGTCTGCATCTGCTTGCATTGACTTAATGCATGCAAGCTCTGCTAAACAGGTGGAGAATGTGGCTTTTGCACTCTCCATATGGACCCGCATGTGATTGTTGTGATGATAGGAACAGTTGAATTGACCATATGGACATCTTGAGCACAGCCTGCGTAGCGCAGTTGGCTAGCGCGTCGGTCTCATAACACACGCACATCCACACTGGGCCTACCCCATGACACCATGGGAGTGAGAAATCCGGAGGTCGTGAGTTCGATCCTCACCGCGGGCATTTTTTTGAAAAGCATTTTGCTGTGGCACACAGTGTTATATGACACACCACACAACCCTCTTGCTGTTTCTTGCATTCACAGTATCACACAGTTGTGTCACTCTTGGCAGTGTATGCAGATGCACACACGAACTGACAGACACCACTTGCAGTTGCAGCATGCATTGCACACACACACTGACAGACACCACAAATAAACAGGGTGGACTACAGGGGTCCATGCTATCAACTACCCTCTTGCTGTTTCTTGCACAAAGAATATCAAACAATTGTGTCACTTTGTGGAGTGTGTGCAGATGCACACACGAACTGACAGACACCACATGTAGTATGTGCAGTGGCAGCATGCACTGCACACACACACTGACAGACACCATTGCAAGCCAAATCCTAAGCCATATTTGTGATTTGACAGTGTGCTCTTGCAGGTGGTGGACTGGCACCATGCACCTGAGCAAAAGAGCAAGCGGGCCGCAAGACAGGCTCAGAAGCAGATGCGCAGAGAAGAGGCACAGCAAGCAGCTTGGCTGCGGGCCCAAGCATGTCAGGCAGAGCAAGCTGAAAGAGCTGAGCAGCAAGCTCACCTGCAAAGAGAAAGGTGCACCTGCTATTGCCCACAGTGCCAGGATGTGGACAATTGCACTGCCATTGGATATTTGAGGGGAAACTGAAATCCCCTGCAGGGCTACAATTCTGGGAAAGAAGTCTTGTATCCCCAGCAAGCAGTCCCTACTGTGACAGATGCTGCAAGTGTGTGGCTTGTAGAGTTGTTGGCATTGTACCTTCTGCTCTGCCCAGTGAGATCCATAGTACGCTCAGCTGTCTAGTATTCGCAGGGAAGCCAAATGGCAGCTGCGGCAGCAACAGCTTGAGGCAATGCGACAGGCTCAAGAAGAAGAGCAGGCCGCAGAAGATGTGAGGCAGCATCAGCTGCTTCAAAGGCAGGAGGAGGCAGCACGTGAGCGCAGACAGCAGCAGCAGATAAAGGCCCAGGCTGAAGCAGCTGAAGAGCAAAAACGCCAATTGCAGCTGCAGCGACAAGCAGAGCTTGAGCAACGGCAGCAGCAGGAGCTGCTGCTGCAGCAACAAGCTGAGGCTGCCAGGCAGTTGAAACACCAGGAGGAGCTGGACAGGTGAGCACAAGCCGACAAGTGTGCTGTTTGGTGCCCATGGCACATGCAGAAACTAGTTCCCTTGATAGATTGGATCTCAGATACACGTCCCCAAGGACACACTCATTTGCAGAGCTTGGTAAAATGCCTGGATCATAGATATATTGCGTCAGATACAGTATGCAGTCAAGCAAGGAACTAGTTGTTTGCTGTTGTGCATTAATGATAACAAAGCTAAACGAGCAATACTACGTTAATCTTACCTAGCGTTAGTTATAGTAATGTACTACCAGGTGTTGGTAGGCAAATGCACGCCTGAAAGTGTAACTGCTCCAGACAACACACTGTGAGCCTGGCAATATGCATATAGGCAAGCAGAGGCCAGGCTGGAGCAGCAGCGCCGACAGCAGCAGCTCTACGCTGAGGCCCAGGCTGCAAAAGAATTCAAGCGCATGAAGGAGCTTGAAAGGCAAGCCAAAGTCAAGGAGGAACAGCAGCAACAACAGCAGTTTGCTGCTCAGGCTGAGGCCAGGCGCGAAGAGCAGCGACAGCAGCAGCTTCACGCACAGGCTGAACTCAAGCGCAAGCAGCAACACCAGCAGCAGCTGCTGCAGGAGGAGGCTGATGCAGCAGCTGCTGCTCAAGCACAGGTCAGGAAAGCTGCTCTTCAGAAAGAAGCAGACAGGCAGGCAGCTCTGGAAGCAGAAAAGCGTGCATGGGCAGCTGAAGCAGCACATCGACTTGAACAGGAGCAACTGATCATGAAAGAGGCAGCAGCAGCTAGGCAGTCGCAGCAAAATGACGCTGAGCAGCCTGCAGCAGATGATGCCCCCAAGCAGCGCAGCTGGAAGTCTACAGAACATTGGTTGCCGGCACCTAAAGGATTGCCAAAAGTGACGGTTGTTGGTGACCAACCAAGAGGCTGGCCTGCCGGTGCAGCATTTCCTGCTTTGCCCCCACCTAATATCTTTCGGGGTCAGGGCTGAAAGTGGCAGAGGCCACTGAGTCAACCAATGGAGTCAAATGCCATGACACAGTTGCACAAGAGCTGGTTGATTGAGCTGGCACACCACCCACTTGCTGTCAACTGCTATATAATTTGCTGTAATGCAGTACAAAAGCACTATTAAGTTTTGTACTGGATTGGATAAAATCACCTGTTGGCTGATGTAACTCTGAACTGTTCAAGAAATTCAGACTCTATCACATGCATGTCGCCTGCAATAATGAGGGAATGCAATGGCTCACCAAAATCAACATTCAGAAGTTCTTGCATAGTGCCTGCAACTATTTGCTGTGATGGTGCACCAATCCGAGCTACACCAATGGCAAGTGAATCAGCACTGAATGCACCTAGCTTCCTGCTGGATTCTATCTCTAATAGCTGTTCTATAGCTGTATTCACTGTCATGAACCTTGCAGGTTCATACACCTTCTTGCCCCTTGCCAGAGACTCCAAAGACGGCTCTTTCACTTTGATGTCCAGCAGGCACAACGTATGGAGCCCCTGCTGTCTGTTTGTCACAATGCGATCATAGAAGCTGTCAGGTCGCCATGTGTCTGTGAAGAACACAATTGACACTGCCTGCAACAGAGTTGACCAAAAAGATGTCAGATGAAGCCTGCTGCGCATGTAATGTCAGCAGCTTCACTCTTTGTGCTGCAAGGAGCATGAGTCATCCCAGCATGTTTCCACAGCAGCAACTTATGGAGATGCATAAGATAGGGTGGGAGTGCAGCATACACAATACTGATTGAATGAGCCCTCTTACCTCTCCATATCTGTATAACTGCAGGCCACAAGCACCAACAGCATTTAAAATAGATGCATTGTGAATGACCTCCACCTTGATGCCTTTCTGATGAGCCCGAATTTGCAAATCTGTATGAGTGGTTGCCCTGCGTCCCATACATGCTCAGCAATCCCAACTGCTGCTTGCATGTGATGGTTGCAGCCATCAAGACGCATTACCCAAATGGATCCCCAACCACCAGAAATGCTATGTCATGCTCTGCTGCAACGTCCAGCATCTTGTCAGCTTCCTGCCATGAATATAACAATGCCTCAGCGTGCTACTGGCAATTTGCAAAGCAGAAGAAAGAGTATGAGCCTCTTCCTGTGCAAGATACTCTGCTGGACCATGTTTGCCAAACCAAAACGTGGAATGCAGCAAATAGTGCATACAGCATAGTAACATGTCAACAGGCAGAAAAAACTTGCTGCAGTTGTGTACCATTTCAACAAACTCCCTGTCTGCCACAACGATCTCTTTGCCGTAGAATTTCTCCTATGATACAGGAAAACTTCTGTGTTTCAGTGTTGGCTTTGCCAGCTTTCAAACTTAGCGATCTTGCTCACCAGTTTCTCTGTCGGAACCAAAAGCAAAGAGGTATACGCCTCCAGATAAATTGCCTTGCACCTTTTTACAGCCTCCAGGCCCCTGAGTGCATGCAGCCAGACTGGCTCGTTGCCAGGCTTGATATTTAGCAAATCTTGTGGACGCGATGCCGAGCCTAACCTGATCGTGATGTCTTTCTCATCACACAGACCCAACCCAATCACATAAAGCATAACACCTGTTCTGGTGACGTAACTTACTCCAACGAGTTGACTGAGTCTCCTCGCACACACAACGACGACGAAGGGAAATTACGTGAGAGATCAACAAACGTAACAAAATTCAGATTGTAAAGAAGCACGCATCCTGACGTTGGTGCTACTTATGTCGGACGTTGAGGCAGTCTGTGGCAACTTGCGTTGAGACAGATTTTAAAAGTCAGGGAAGAAGAGTATCGCTTTCAGAGAACAGTCTTAACTGGGGCACAGTGACTGACCAGCTTGTGTACCTTGGCTTCTACCAACCATGACATAGCCATCATCTGACAGTTCTGTACAATATGAAAAGCTGCCGCTAGGAATTGTGATTATGCCAGTCTCTGCCTTGTGACTGCAACCTAGTGCAGGCATTGCCATTTGGCAAGACAGCCTCCACAAGTGTACTGACTGTGTGTCGACAATGGACTGATGCCAAACGCTGGAATTCCTGTGATGTAACATGCACGAGAAGGCGTCCTTTTGTCATGCGAGCATGCCAATGTCAGCATGTCAAATGGTGTGCCATATACAGCAGAACAGAAACTCTGCATCATGATGATCATCCAAATCTGTCAAAAGATGCAAAAGACCAGCTGGATACATGTGTGCATAGCTGGCATTGCACAGTCCTGACTAAATTTTGTTACAAAATACGGTCAAAGCTTCAGTTGCTTTAAAAGTCAGCTTGGCTTCACCAGAATGACATTGCATGAATCTGTTATGCACCCGCTTTACTGTGGGCGGCAGCTAGGACATTTTCACGGAGGTATGGTGCGGTGTAACTGTTCCTTGTTTGCAACATGCATGCCTGGATATATACTGCCCTGTCACGCCTGCCGCTCTTTTCTCTGGTGTTAAATGCTGTGATCGCAACCTGAATGTGAACGTCTGCAGTCAGGTGTTCTTCTGCCGCTCTCAGCTCAGCAGACGTTGCTCTGTCAGGATGTGAAAGCTAATGTACACAGGATGTACTTCCTTCTTTGTTAAATGCCTCTTCTCCATATAGCACTGTAGCCACGGCCATGTATTTGACTGCTGGACATACTGCTCTGCTTCACCTCTGTGCTCTGTGTCTGCTGCTGGTCATGCTGTCCCATGTGCGTCTGAAGTTGATGACATTGCCGAGTGACCAGCTGCTGCTGCTGCTGCTGTTGACGCAGAAGCCTGACTGTCAGGGGGTAGCTTCTTCATCCCATCAGCTTGCATGGGAAGCTGGATCTGCGACACCAAAACGCACATTGCTGCTGCCTTCTTGCACACCAGGTGGCATCTGGCCCTACATGCTGACTAGGTTTCAGGCACTGAGGGCCTTGGTGACTTGAGTGGGCACACTGTCCTTGAAAAAGCAGGAGAAGAACTTGCATCTGCAAATATGCCTTGCAGAGCTGATGTGCTTTGCGGAAAACCATGTTGAGCAGAGCCAAGTGTAGCTTGCCGACTTTGTTCACATCCCAATCCAGCATTTCTGCGTATGTTAATGGGATTCAGGTTTGAGCTGTTCAGCATTGTGAGCTGTAAGCAAACACCTTTGGAGATGACTTGACACCACCAGGAGCCAACTTGTGCACAATATCAAACATACCCTATGGTACTTTCTGTACTCATGCATCATCCAATCGACACATGTGTCAGGTCGACCAAAAAGCAGCCATTCCTGCTTTCTAATGTCTTGCGCAGCTGCAACCACCTGCAGGCCAGAGGGTGCGTGTCATCATCTCAAGCCAAGTTTCACATAGATAACTAGATGTGTGGGCCTGCAAAATCCTCATCCCAAATTGCTAGTCTGCGGTAAAACAGACCATGTAAACTTTGCTTGACATGTATGCCACACATTAGTCACATGTTGTGTTACACAGCATGATACTTTTTATGCACATGTCACAACCATGCTCACTTGTCAATGACCAAGGGTATGCTTTGATAGACTTTGGTCAGCTGCTGCACAATGATCTTCTTTGCAGGCTTGCCACATGCACATCTGTAGAGCCTTGGAACTTCCGAGGTCTGGCAGCAGCAATCATGGCGCAGGTGCAATAGTCAACTTGGATGTGAGGGTGGTCTGCAAGACAGCAACTGACTGAAGTTTACAGCTTTGAGTCATATGCACAGATGCAAGTGCTGGATTTGACAATAAAATAAAAGCAGGCAGCAGCAATATCAAGCCTGTCAGCATGATGCAAAGGAACTGACCCTGTCTTTGAACATAGGCTCAATGCTGGTGATTCCAATCTCAAACAGAGGCTCTTGCAGCCTTTTGGCATCGTATGACAGTATGTCTGTGTACACAAAGCTGATGCCAATGAATTCTTTACTTCTCAAATTGAGCATATGTGGCTTGGCGTACATCAATGGTGTCCTTGTCGACACACTCCAAAGAACCTAGGTCAAGCTCCTGCAGGCCGTGCCGTGATTGGAACAATATCGTCACATCGGCACCAGGAGAGCCAAATAAATATCGAAATGGTTGCGAGCAAAGACGGAGGATAGATGCATACCTTCGCAAGCAAGCACCTAAAGGCGACGCTGTCGCGTTCCAGGAAGAACGTCTGCGCAGAAGTGTCTAGATCAGCTGAAATCGAGAAGGTCCTCATGATGCCAAACGTTTTCAACTACTAACCACTTCTGCGTCAGATCGCAGAGAAGCCGTTCAGTTGATCGGCTGCTATCCGCGACGGGCGACGATTCCTGCAGACTCGTGGCCAATCGCGTGAAAGCGGCTTCTGTCAATACTCAGGCTGCCTTGAGCCCTCGAAACATGTCGGTGCTCTACCCAAGCTGAGCGTCTCTGCAATGTGCTAGGGGACGAGTTTGTGGCACCTACAATGAATGCGTCTACATAATGCCCTGGCTACTCCGAGTTCAAAGAGCGAACACTCCCTGGATCCGCGGGGATTCCGGAAGGGACTCGCAGTATCGCGCACGTGCGGCGAAGCAAAAAGGCATGTCGGTATGAAACATGTTGTTTGCTTGAACGTACGACGCGAGAGTGCATACTGGGTGGCCGGGCTTGCAGCAGCTGCCAGCATGTAACGCGAGTGGCGGCTGGAGCCGACTTGGTCGTCGAAAACGTGTACTTGATTACTCCGATACAGTAGTAACACGTTTGTTCCTATTCGGGCATACTTTTCGGCTGACTTGGACAGTTGGCGACCAGCTTCCGATGAGCACATCTGATCAGCACCCGGAAAACCGCGTTCCAGTAGACAGGAGCACGGTCGTGCAACAGGTGTGCACGTTGATCTGGTTGCAAAGCTTGTGCGGGTTCGCTAACCCTCCCCGTCATTCGAAAGTGTAAGCTGTGTCTGATTCTCTTATCGAAAGATGCAGGCTGAAGCCAGTCCTGATCCTGCTGTCAAACCTTCCAGCGAGATTGACCAGCCAGCCAGGAAGGGCCCTGGTCTGCTAAGCCACTGGCTAAGACGCAGGGAGCCACAACAGCACCTTAGTACACTGCCTTTGACAGTCAAGACCGAGACTGCAACAGTTGCAGCAGGTCCCAGCACACCTACTTGGTCAGAGTCTTCTGAAGCTTCGGACTTTGCATCTGTCGAAGCCCACTCGAGCCCTGCTGCCCTGGCCTCTTCGTCATCAGGACCACATGCAGACATTCAGGGCATGGGCCAGCCACCCCAGGCCAGACTGGCAGGGCGTTTGGGTGGCTGGCTGACAGGCGTGACCAGCGCTGCCGGTCGGTCAAATGCTGATTTGAAATGTATAGCTGCCTGAGAGTACTCAGACTTTCTTCCTCACATGCAGTGTCTGTGCAGGAGTTGTGCTGGGCGGTGCAGTACGTGGTGGCACCAAAGCTCTGCAGCGACTAACAGCGCAAGAGCGTCTGCAAGACTTGCACGCAGCAAGTCAGCATCTGGAAGCTACATCTTCAGGTCTGTAAGAAGCCATCACATGATTGTGCTGTGGCGATGTCTGCTGATGAGAGAAAAACTCATTGCTGTCGCTACTCACAGGGCTGGGAGGAGAAGCAAGAGTGCGCACCCTACAGCGATGGTGTGCTGCTCTGCATGAGTTGCATCCCCGTAACTTGCCTTTGCTGCATTGCTACACCCTTCATGCTCTCAGCCCAAGCAGTCCTCACCGCAGCAGCTGCGATAGTGACTGGCAGCAGCTTCACTTCTCAGGACCAGAGGCAGCAGCACCCAATGCAGGGTTGGCCAGCGCAAATGAAATCTCTACTCCACCCGTCAGACCTCAAAAAGGCTCGCCACCTGCTGCGTCAGCCCCAAGTGGTGGTGGCTTTCGGCCTGGGCCTGTTGCAACAGGCCCTGAGCTGGACTTCTGGGCAAATCAGGTGCTCTACCTGGATCATGAGTCCCCTGACAATGAGCGGGATTTGCTGACGTTCAGGGAACTGTTCTTGCATAGCTATGCTCTCGAAAACATCATTGTAGGTGGGTACAAACTAGCACAAGGCATTCTGTAAAGGCTCCCTTCACACTGGGATTGCTGCACATGTATAGTTGCATTATTGTGCTGCTCCAAAGGCCTGATTGTGCAAGCAGGCTCATCTGCAATGCACTCATTTCAACTCTATATGACGCTCCCTGACTTCATAGCACATCTTCCACACTGCAGGATGTTGCTTAGCTGAACTTTGTCCTTGAAGGCCTGTGGACCCGTGAAAGCCAGCAAAGACATTGCAGTCTGTGCAAAGACTGCATTTTTGGGTGTGCAGGATACATGGACGTTCCTGCCAGCTTGCCTGAGGAGCGAAGCCTTCTTGTTGACTTATTTGGACTGTGCTTGGCTGGAGATGCAGCCTTGCATACTCGTTTGGTGGATGCACTACTCGATCTGTCAGCTGTGGAGGCTGAGTGTAGAGTGGTGGGCACAGCAGCCTCCCTGGGGCCTGAGCAACCCCCCTTGGCAAATGTTGTAGCCGAAGCTATCTGTGGCATCAAGCTCCAGGTATGTCAGAGCTCTCTGCAATCCAGTGTCCCCCAGACTGCAGGAACCAGGACATACATCGGCAGATTGATATACACATCGTTGTCGTGGTTTGCCACTGAACAGGTCAAAGCTTTACTTTTGTGCAGCCTGCTTGGCAATCATACATTGCTGTAAGCATCACCCCAGGTGAGGGTTGCTGCAAAAGGCAACGTAAGGCAATCTAAGGCAGCATCAGGTTTGTCCCAAACTGGCAGACAATACTATTATCTGCTTTTAGGCAGAGTGCGAGGTGCTGGATAGAAAGATGGCAACTCTGAAGGCTGACATTGGGGACCAGGCAGCAGAGGTGCACAGGAGCCACAAGTTCAATAGTGGTGCTACTGAGCCTACTGGAGATTCATCACCCACCAAGCTGGCATCTGGTCTAGTTGGAACTGCAGAGGTGCTGCTGACTGCCTCTAGTTTTCCAAATCTTGCTTGAGTTGTGACTCAAAACACAATAACAAATTGTCTTAAGCATTGTGGGCGGGCCAATACGTGACTGTGCATGCACATGCTGAGCTTGCATGCTACAAGAGCCTCACAAAACACAAAGTACTTTTGGCACCAGGTGAGGCACTTGCTGTGAACAGTTGCTCTAGCCAAAGATGCGCTGCCAGAACATGATCAGCCTGCTGGTCAGCCCTTGACTCGGCTGCCACTCAAATACTGCCCAAATTTGCTGCAGGTCATGCAGCTGGGCAGCAAGTTTCAGAAGTACAGTGTGCAAAGAGCCAGTCAAGTTGCCTGCGGGCCGCAGCCACAGTATCACAAATACTTGGACATTGCTCAAGCTCATACACAGGTGCTAGATGCTGCAGTGGCTGATTTGGAAGCAAAGGCAGACACAACTCATAAACAGAAGGCTGATGGCAAGTCTTTCAGAGGTGGGCATGCATCCTGACTGTGACTGCAATCAGCTTTTGGGGACATACTGGCTGTGCTCTATGTTGCATGTTGGACATTAAGGTCTGCTGTTCTTCTTGCACCACTAGGGTTGTGCGTGAAAGACAACGCTCTGTCATGGTAACTTGTCAATCATCTCAACTGTAGTCTGTGCTCATACTGCCTTGAGTTAGTCAGCCTTGGACGAGTTGTCACCATCTTCATCAGTGCATGTCTTTTGATCAGTTCATGTTTTCTGGTGAAGTATCTATACGCACAATGGGTTTCTCCTAGTGTACATGTTCACACATTTTAGGACACAAAGAGCATGACATGGTGCAATCTAGCTGGCTGTGTGGTGCAGAGCGAAAGCTAGCAGAGATGGAGAGTGCATTGCAAGTAGTGGATCAGGAGATTGGGGGACTAGAGGAGCAGCAAGCAGAGCTCCTGCGCCAGCTCAAGCTTGTCCAGGAGCACATCTCTGCAGCTAGGGCCAAAAGAGTAGGACCCAGTCTCACACTCTACATGCTATCCTTGAGCTTGCCTCTGTGCTTGCAGCTTTGACAAAACATGTGTGTCACGAAATGATGATTGGAGATGAGCTGAATGAAAGCATGTGCCAGCCAGGCAAATAATGCCAGCAGCGTCTGTTTAGGAAGGTTTCTCTGAGCACTGTTGCAGTGTTAAAACAGCATCTAGCTGTTTTGTGGGCATGCAAGATGATGTGACTGCTTGCTGACAAGGGCTGTGATGTGTAGGCAGATATGGAGGAGGGGCGCCACGTCTTCCAGGAAGGCAATGCATTCACTCTTGAGGCCCTGCAACACAAGGTATTGCATCACACACCCCCGGTCTCATGAGAACTACGTACAGTGATGTTGGATGAAAACAGTCACATGATAGCACTACTGCGTGTAGTCTCCTTGGGCTTATGAGCAGCCTGTCTATCTGTATGTATGGCAAGCAGTTCAGTTGGGATGCTATACAACGCCGTAATTGTTTCCTCTTTCCAGCAGCAATGTGCATAGAACGTTGACACAGACAACATTTAATAATTCAGCGACTTGGTTTACCATATTGTGGACAACATGCTACAGTGCAGCCTTTGCGTCCTGCTGCAGGTAGATGAACTGTCCACTCAGCATCGTCACCACCTAGCAGAGAACGCAGCACTAGCAGAGTGTCAGACTCTGATGCAGGAGGCAGCCAGTGGCTG
>JAABUY010005331.1_pt1 | contig 12985 bp, 21 predicted proteins | sample 5560271 | NCBI WGS metagenome assembly JAABUY01 (sample SAMN10711886, study PRJNA513374) | rock metagenome | isolation source: Antarctica rocks | place: Antarctica: Victoria Land, University Valley
TTGCAGTGCAAGCATGCCTCCTGAGCGCCTCCTGTGGCTGGGGCCGCTGGGGAGGCCCACCTTTTCCTGCAGCGCTGCCAATGCAGGGCGCCCCGCGGCAGCCATTGCGACGCCTCGCAGGATGTCACACCCGCATGCTGTGCAACGCTCGAAGGAGGATGTGGACGAGCTGGGAGCCGCGGTGGACACCGGAACGTGCCGCAAACAGCTTGAACTTGACGCACAGCTTATGAGAAACAGCCAGAAACAGCAGCGAGACTGCCACCGAAGGCTGGCAGAGTGCAATGTGCGCGCAGCAATTCAGCAGAGTGTCTCGAGCTGAGACACATGTTGAATCTCTAAACGGCTATTATGTGGCAGGCCTGCCCTAGGGTGGCCTTGTGCAAATGCCCACCCCTCTTGTGTACATGGGAGAACTTGCTGTAAGCTCTGCCTTGCTGGAGCGTCGTGTTCATTTGTTCAACCAGCGTGAGCAGGAGACCGGAGTACGTCGTTCTGAACAGCGCCTCACACGCTCAGGACCACAGGGCAACTCCCACCTGAACAGCGCCTCACACGCTCAGGACCACAGGGCAAATCCCACAAGCCCGCGTGTCACACACTGAAAGTTCAGTGTGGAACACACATGCTGTGCTTCCCACATTGTGGTGATATATGCTATGGCACGCACAAGCTCAAACCAAAGCTAAAGTGAAAACAGCTGCAAAGAGCAAGCAAGCAAGGCTCAAAGCAAACCAAAAAGCGCAAGGAATCGCCGAGCTGCCCCGCAGTGCAGCAATGCCGCATAAAACAAGGTGTGCTTCGCTCAGTGACAAGGCTGGGCTGCGCCTGCAGAGCGCACGCAGATCCCAGCCTGGACGAACCTCTTGTCACAGTAACAGAGCATGGCCCCATATCCAGCCCCAGGCGTCCTCTGCAAAGAACGCCGTGCCCACATCCGCCAGCACTGCGTCAGACAGCGCCGTCAGTGCGCGCAGCGCGGCTGCAGGCGCGGCAGCGGGCGTGGGCACGGGCTCACTAGCTGGCTGACCCACCCTGATCCTCCACACGAGCTGAGAGCCCTACCCGCCTGTCTGCGCGGTCTGCAGTGGCGGCGCCTTTGCTGCCAGCCCGCCGCCCGGGCGAGCCGCGCGTCAGTAGGTGTCCCTCACGGCGACGCACGGCTGCGCTACTGCATGGCTCCAGCCTCAGCGTTGTCCTCCGTTTTCAACTCCTCCTCACCGAGCTCGGTCAGTGAGTCGGTCAGCGCCTTGTACATCTCTAGCACCTGCGTGCAGGCGCAAACTGTGACACATCCAGTTCTCTCCTGTGCGCGGCAGAACTTGACACAGGCCAGCAGCAGCTAGAAAAAAAAACATGGCAACAAGACCTTCCTCCTCACCTTTGCAACGTTGCTGTCGAGCTCCTGGATGAGCACCACATTGCGCGCAAGCGCCTCTGGCGTGCGCGCCTCATGATTGCTGTTAATCTCGTTTATCAGCACCCTGCTCGCTCACCAGTCGTGAGACCGCGTTGATCACAACCGTGCCAGGCAAATGGACCGCAAAGCAGCGTCGCGCACTTGTTTTGGTCCAGGATGTCCTGGACGCCAGCAATCTTTTCCAGCCCAGGCGCGCTGGCCTTCTCGTCGGCCATGCTATGCCTGTCCTGGGCGCCTGCGGCTGGCGGTGACCATGGGGAGACTCTCGCGCACTTGTGCAGGCAGCAGGACTTGCAGGGCAACCGGGCAGCTGGGCAGGTATGCCAAGCGCTCTTCCTCTATGACAGGGGAACAGGCCAGCTCTCTTGTCTCGAGACAAAATCATACGGCACTGTGAAGCCGATCGGGGGATGAGGGCTAGGTCGGAACTGCTACTTAAGGAACTCGGGTCGGAGCTACTCAGCTAGCTTGAATCCAGAGTCTGCGGCACCTTGTGAGTTGAGCAGCTCAGGAGCTCCACATAGACACTAAGTGGAGCCTCACCTGCTGCCTGCAGCCGTCCAGAGCGGGAGTGTGGAGCTTGCTGAAGGGTAGCAGCATGCTGCTGGCCAGCGAGCAGTATGCTGCTGGCCTGGCAGGCCCGCTCTGGAGGGTGAAAAACTTCGCACATGCCCCACGGCCCTCCCACCTCTGCGGCAGATGCAGGCAACAGCTGGCCCGCGCAACAGCCAGCACTGACACAGGCGCGCTGATGTTGCTGTGTGCATGCCCCTTCAGTGTCTCTTGCTGCCTTGTGCTGTGCGAGCTGAGTGGTCGGCCTCCTGTGCAGGGCATCCCCGGACAGAGTGTGCCGCCGTGCCGCAGCAGCTTGACACGTCGCGTCCCTGGCGCACATACAAGTCGCCGCTGCCGCCGCGCTTTGAGCGCCCCACCGTCGTCGAGCAGCTGGGGGAGGACCTGCACATCTTCACACAGCCCTTCTTCCCGCTGCCGGGCAGCCCGACCAGCGCCGACAACCGCATGACCGTGCTGCGCATGCGCTGCGGCGACCTGTGGGTGCGCTTGGCAGCGTTCCTGCCCAGCTGCCCCGCTCTGTGGCCCTTGGCCGTGCTCCTGGACTGGATCGTGCCGCACCACCGCGCCGAGCGCCTGTGCGGTTGCGCTGCAGGTGCACAACCCCCTCGCGCCCACCGGCGAACTGCTGGGTCAGCTGGCGACTCTCGGTGGGCGCATCGCACACGTGGTAGGCCCCAGGCAGCAGCGTGCTGACCCGGACTGCCAGCGGAACCCGCACCTGACACTAGAAGGCAGCGTTGTTTGTGAGAGCATCGTCCAGCGGCGCACGGTGTTGAGCCCGCCCCTGCACACACATACGCGTCACTGTGAGCCTTTGAGCGGCAGATCTGTCCGAACAACTCGCCCGAGCACTCTGTACATGCGATCGACTTCATGAGAGCTGCAGCCGCTGATGCCCAACTCTGGGTGCCCCCAGGTCCGTTCCCCTTCCCCGGCCACACGCAATGCAGGGGAACGGAGGAAGGAATAGAGGTGGGGATTGGAACGCGGATCACTCGTACGACCAGTTTGTGGTGATTCAAATGCAGCCACACAGCTCTTGCGTGAAGAGATGCAGAGAAGGGAGCATGCATGCTGTGCCTGGTCGTCTTGTGCTGTGAGTTGCAACCTGCTGGGCTTTAGCCTTCGCCACTTGCTCCCGCAGGCTTCCTGAAGGACCGCGCGTTGCCACTGCCAATGCTCTTCGGCCTGCGGAAGCTGCGTGACGACAGGGCTGCATGGCGGGAGTTTGGTACCGCCCCCCCGGGAAGACGCTCCTAGCAGCGCCTGCTCCCCGCTCGCCCCACTTCGGGCACGCCGTAGGCCACATGGAAGCGCGTGGGACAGGGTAGCCCTGCACAGCGCATTTGCTGGCAAGAAAGCTACCTGGAGCTCGATCTCATGCGATGGTTTATGTCCAGTGCTGGCACCGCGAGCCGCCTGCTAGGCGCAGAGGCGCCCGCCGAGCGGCGCGATGCGGTGGCGCCCGCCGAGCGGCGCGACGAGGCGGCGCTCGCGCCGGTCCACTGCCCCGCGCTGATCGGCGCCCGCGCCCGCCTGCGCAGGCGCGGACGCGCCGGCCGAGTGGGGCGGCGAGGTCGACATCGCGCTGTTCCGCAGCTCCACGCTGATCGAGGCGGCGTTCGCGCTGCGCGGCCCGCGCGCGCTGCTGCTCTCGGACGCGGCGTTCAAGATGGACGACACGACCGGCGCGCCGGGCTTTGACCGCGGCAACGCGCGCGCGCTCGGCGTCTGGGGCCGCCTGGGCTGCCCCTTCCGCGTCGTGTTCATGGTGTACCGCAAGGCGCGCCCGGCTCTGGGCCAGGGGCTTGCAACATGACAGCGCAGTGACAGGTGAGGCCGGGCTGAGACCGACTGATTGAGAGCATTTTTTCCCACAACAGGAAAGAAGGCATGAATGCGCCCTTGAGCTGCATGCGCCGTCGTTGGACTGCTGAGGGGCTGCGAAGGCAGAGGCGCAGCAGGTACCTGGGTCAAACCAGGCTGAGGTGCTCAGCATGTGACCTTGCGGCGGGCTGCTGACACTGTTTCCTTGGGCGTGCGGCAGAGGGCGCGAGCGTGGGTCCAGCGCATGCTGGAGATGGAGTTTGACACCGTGGTGCCTGCGCACTTTGTGGCGCCCATACCTGACGGCAAGCGAGCACTGGCAGAGTGCTTTGACTTTCTGCTTTGAGAGCTGCTTGCAGCCTGTACCATATAGGAATGCATGCTAAAGTACACAACGCTTGTAGTCAGCAGGTGCATGTGCATGTTCACCCCTTTCCTTCAACCGGTAGATCGGTGCGGCGCTTTTGGCGCGTCAGACTGTGGTGTTTGCGCAAGAATACATTGCAGTAGGAGAGTATGGTCGGACACTGTAAGCTCTTTTCACCGCGCTCCTACTCATGGGCAATCAGCATCATACCAGGGCTCATTTTATCTTTTTGCAGCACGGTTTGCGGGTGTACTGCAGTTTATGCCAGCTGTGACACTTGCTTGAGTGGCTTCCTGGACGAGCAGGTAGAACCTGCCTTTCAGCGGTAGAGCCTGCCGCTGAGGAGCATGCTGCGCACAGCATGCGTGCTCCTCGTGCGTCTGAGGAGCATGCCTGCGCAGGTAGAGCCTGCTGCTGGAAGGCACGCTCTACCTGCTCTTACAGAAAGCCACCCGAGCAAGTGTTATAGCCGGTATGAAACGAAGTACACAAGCAAGTCGTGCTGCAAAAAGGCAAGATGAGCCATAATGCAATGCTGAGTGTGCCGCGTCAACAAGAGTGCGGAGAACAATACAAACAGTGCTTAACCATATCCGCCCAAAGCAAGGATGCGCAATGACAGCGGCTTTGCGGTGCAAACAACTGAACACGCCCTACGGGCCCGGGGAAGGCTGGCCCAGGTAGTCCTTACTAATCGTCTCAATTGCTAAGTCGTCTGATTCCCGCCTCGGTCAGGTCTGCTCACCAGGCTTCACGCGCGCTGGTGCGCACCCTGCTCCTTGCCGCGCCAGCGCGAGATCCCTCACAATGGTGGAGCCGCGCGCGGGCGAGGTTGGTCGGCGCGCCCTCGACGTGGAGGCGCCGGTGCGCCGCGTCCATGCTAGCAATCCCCTTTTGTCTATTCTTTTCCTTCTCTGTTGCTGCATGTGCCAGCAAAAGGTGTAGGCAGTGCGGATGCCGTGAGACCCTCGTACCTGGCCCAGCGCCCTCTGTATTGTCGCTGTATGCACAGTGGCAGGGCCGTGGGATGTAGAGAGCGCTGCGTATGCCGCGTGTGGCCGCGTCTTGGCCCCATTCAGCCCTTTTCCGTTACGTGCGGCGGTGGTGGTCGGGCTCGGGCCGGGCACTGCTGTGCAGGAGGGGCCGGCCGCCTGACTGTACCGGCCTTGTGGGGCAGGCGGCCGCCGGCGCCGCTGCGCCCTCCACGCCAGCCGCGCCGTCCCGGGAGGACGACGCGCCGGCGTCCACATCCGGCGGCAGCGACAGCGGCTCGGACGCGCGCGAGGAGGTGGAGCTGCTGAAGGGCTGGCGCGCCAACGACGGCGTGCGCTCGCTGCCGGAGGTCAACGGCACAATCGCGGTGCCGGCGGCCTCGCGGCCCTGGTTTGCGCAGCTGGCCGCGTTTGCGGGCATCGGCAGCATGATCAGCGTCGGCTACATGGTGCGCCTGCTGCCTGGGTATGGAAGACCACGACACTTACAGTCAGGCCCTGTGTCGGCGGCACGCGCGCTAGAGCTGACAGTGAACACGTAAAGAAGGACTTGTCGCCAGGAATCACGCCCTAGGAACCAAGCTCTAGGCGCAGCAAGGCCCTGGGGGCACGCGCGCGTGACGCGGGCAACCGGGCGAGCGACCTCAAGGGCGGCGCGCAGTGCCAAGCTCGTGCGCCGCGCGCTGCGAGCGCCCGACGCGCCCAGGAGTTCGGCGAGGGGATATTCAACCTCAAGGGCGGCGCGCAGCACCGAAGCTTGGCCGGCCTGCAGTGACCTTCGCCCTATACCGCGCGCGCCGCGCGCGCAGGACCCGGGCAACTGGGCGACGGACCTGCAGGGCGGCGCGCAGTACGGCTACGCGCTGCTGGTGGTCGTGCTGCTGTCGTCCGTGCTGGCCATGTTCCTGCAGTCGCTCGCGCTGCGCCTGGGCATCGTGTCTGAGCGTGACCTGGCGCAGGCCTGCCGCGACGCCTACCCGCGGGTGCGTTCTCGCGCACATGCGCGAGCGCGGCTCTGCGCGGCGCCCCGCCCCGGCGTGCCGCGCGGTTGCATTTGGGGCGCGCTTGCCCAAGGGGGTTGTCCACCCCTTGTCCGGGTGCTGGCCGCCCAGACAGCTCGCTGCGCATGCCGTGCTCCGCCCTCGATACTGCCCAAGACTCCACGCAGGGAGCCCCCGCCTCCCCAGTGCGGCCGCCCGCGCATACGCCGCCAAGCGTCGCCCCTTCACGTGAACTTGCTGGCCGCCGGGCGGGCTGCGGCGGTCAGTAGGCGAGCCGTGCACGCCTCGGCGTGCTGAGCGGGGAGGGGCGGGCCGGCCGCGCGCAGTGGGTCAACCTGGGCCTCTGGTTCGTCCTGGAGGTGGCCATCGCGGCGACCGATCTGGCCGAGGTGATCGGCAGCGCGACCGCGATCTACCTGCTCTCCAACGGCGCCGTGCCGCTGTGGGCGGGCGTGCTGATCACGGCGGTGGATGTGCTGGTCGTGCTGCTGCTGGGCACACGCAACTTCCGCGTGCTCGAGCTGCTCGTCGGCAGCCTGATCCTGCTCATCGCCGGCATCTTTGCGTGCGGCCCCCGCCCGCGCGCCCGCGCGAACCGCCCATGCTCGCTGGCGTCACTCCCGTGGGCCGAACTTTCCTTCCAGTTGAGCTGAAAGGCAAGCGATGCCGTGCTTGGGGTATGATGACTGATGTTCAAGGTACAGAGGTACGTGTGTGCATGCACTGCCCAGGTTTGCTGCATCGCACCAGAGCGTGCGCGCGCGCGCTTCGGGAGGCAGCACGTGCCGCGATGCGTTGTGCAGGGCAGGGCGCAGCAGCAGACCTGAAGCGCATGTGCCGTGGACCGCTTGCGAGTCACCATGTGGGACCACTTGCGAGTCAGCTCAGGCTTCCCAGGAGGCCTCACCAAGTTGTGGCGGGGGTGGCACAGGTATGAGCTGGCCGTCGTCAAGCCGGACTGGCTGCTGGTGGCCAAGGGCCTCATCCCGGACCCCGTCATCATCAGGGACCCGGGGATGCTGTACGTGGCGATCGGCATCGTGGGTGCGCGCCCGCGCGCCTGTGTCGACCCGAGTACAGGTTCTCGTAGCTCCCCGCCAGCAGCATTGAGAGCGCCGGCGCCCTCCGCCTCCGCGTACTTCCGCGGCGGCGCATGGTGCCAGCCGCCCATGCATGCTCGCACCTGGCACCAGCGGCGCACCAGCGGCCAGCCATGCGCGCCAACCCGTTGCCGGAGAGCAGAGGCTGCGTGTCGCTTTGCATGCGCCGAGTCGGCGCAGTCCTGCACTTGCCTGTGGTGGTCAGGGCCATGGGCGGGCCGCGGGCGGGCGCGTGAGCATGGCTGGGCCGCGCAGGCGCGACGGTGATGCCGCACAACATCCTGCTGCACTCCAGCCTTATCCAGACGCGCAGCTACCCGCGCACCACCGCGGGCAAGCGCCTGGCCATCCGGGTGCGCCCCCCTCTCAGGCGCTCGCTGGGCCGGGCGCGCCTGGTCAGGCTCTGCGCGCAAGGCGCAAGCCGCGCCATGCTGCAGGGGCCAGTACATGCCGCGCTTGTGCAGCGAGGCAGGACCTGTGTGAGCAACTTTCATACCAAGCGCCCGGGCGCGTGCGTCCGTCGTGTGATCATGGGACTTGCCAGCGGGGCCAGCGGGGCCAGTCATACCGTTGTGGGCCCAGGCACGTATGCATGGATTGCGCGTACTGCCTGGAAGTGCTTGGTACCGGACTCTGCCCGTAGCTGCAGCCACCGTAGTGTGCTTGCTGTCGCTGTGGCCCCATCGCCTGCTTCATAGCGTACCTACCCTTCTACCCACCAATAGATGACGAGCCCGCCACCTGCCGTGCTGACGCCCCTGCGCGCCGGGGCCGCGCCAGTACGGCACCTGGGACAGCTGCCTGTCGCTAATCTTTGCGTTCTTCATCAACGCGGCTATCCTGATCCTGGCCGCCGCGGCCTTCCACTACGGCGCGTCCGCCAACCCCGACATCGCGGGCCTCGCCGACGCGTATGAGCTGCTCGCGCCGGCGCTCGGCAGCACCGCCGCGCGCGTGCTGTTCGGCGTCGCGCTGCTGGCGTGCGGGCAGAACTCGTCCATCACCGGCACGCTGGCCGGCCAGGTGCGCTCCATTCTGATGTATCTATAGAGGAGAAGAGGTCAGGTAGGGCACTGCCGGCGCGCACCAGCTGAGGCGGCATGACAGAGCGCTGCCTGCACTGCTTGCTAGCCCGTGAGTCGCTCAGTGCTGGCCGAACTGGCGAGCGGCGCGCTTGGGACATGGCAGCAGGGTGCTCTGCGGGTCGTGGCGGGCGCCCGGGCTGTGCCAACGCCTGATGCTGTGTAAGCACTTGACGCGTGCTGGCCGTGGCAGGAGCATGACGATATGCGCGCGCGCGCCAGGTGGTGATGGAGGGCATGCTGAAGATCCGGCTGCGGCCTTGGGTGCGCCGCATGTTCACGCGCTCGGTGGCGATCGTGCCGGCGGCGGTCGTGGTGGGCGTGTACGGCGCGGCCGGCGCGGGCCGGCTGCTTGTACTGAGCCAGGCGGGCGCCCTGGGCCTAGAGCAACGGCTGAGGCAGACCTCAACAACCCATTATGATCCTGATCGACATCTGCGGCACGCATGGCTGCGTTCAGGCAGGCTGTGCAAAGTAGTGTGGTATTGTTTTGGGCGCTCTGTGAGCCTGTGTGGCATCCTTCTGGCGGCTGCTCACTGACTGCACTGCTCTTTGTAGCGGTCTTTGAAGCTGAACTCAGGTTAGCTGGGCTTCATGCCGCATGATGGGGGGTAGACCCCAGCGGAGGACTGTCTATTGGGTAGGACTGTTGGCGTGCACGCTCGCGCCTGCTTTCCTGCGCGCTCGCGCACGGGCGACCCTGAGGCTGCGCGCGCAGGTCATCCTGTCGCTGACGCTGAGCTTCGCGGTGGTGCCGCTCGTGCACTTCACGAGCTCGCGCGCCAAGATGGGCAGCTTCGTGATCAGCCTGCCCACGCGCGTGGTCGCTGTCGTGCTGGTCGTGCTCATCGCCGTCTTGAACGCATACCTTATCGTAAGCGGCATCAAGAACAACAGCTTCATGGCGGCGAGCAGCTAGCGCTGATCTGCAGTCATGTCGCACTGTTGCAATGCTGTGAGCGAGAGAGAGAGGGGGAGAGGGGCTGGGATTGCGTTGGCCGTCCACTAATTAATATTAGGCAGGGAGCGTCATCGCCCGCCTGAGGCGACGCGTAGCACAATGCATGAAGCGGTAGCATTGCATGGTTATTGATTGTTGTGAATGGTACTGCCTGGGCTCTGCAGGGCAGGAGGTGAGTACTAATGCGTTCCGCAGTGGTTGCTGCAAGTATTGTGTCCCCAGCGAGCCTCGGGCTGTTGGCCTCTGCTGGGCCGTGAGGGAACATCACAGTGTTCGTTGGCAGCCAACGGGCCGGCGCGCATGGCCCGCAGCAACCCTGTGCGCTTGCTTGTTACCTGTCACTGCTAGAACTGCGAACGAGGTAGGATAGGCAAGATGGCATGCTATTCAAACGCCCAACATCTGGCTCGGACAACCCAGCATAGTCCTTCTGAGCTCTCGGAGGCGGGATGTAAACAAAGCCTGCATGTCCTGGCATCGCGCCACTGTCTCTCCTCGCTCAGCATGCGCCAGCACATCACCTTGCTCTAGCCTCCAGTGTGGTGCCGCCCGCCTCTGCGGCAGCCGCGTCGCTCGGCGCTGCCCGGCGCGCATCTGCCTGCCTCACGCCTCTGCCGGCCGCGTCGGCGCGCTGCGCTGCGCCGGTGTCCGGCTGCCGCGCGCCACTATTACGCCCAGGCTCCGGTAACTGGCGCTGCGGAGCGCCACATGGGGCAAGTCGTGAACCCATGGCAACGCGTGTACGCGAGTCTCATGCGTGCATGGGGCATGTGCTTGTTATGCCCTCAGATTTTTGCACCTGCGGCAGCATGAGCGCTCGTGCGTATTAGCTACAAGGGCTGGGTAGGTAAGGTGTGATGCTTGTCAGATGATGTGTCACGAGGTTAATTTGCCGCAGGCCAGCCAGATGCACAGGGCCCCTCGCTCGCCACGCCACGCACCTGCCGCCTGCGCAGGGCCAGGGCGGCGGCCGCGAGCAGGCAGAGCGCCACAACGGCGGCCGCCACGATCACGCCGGCCAGGCCGCCCCGCGACAGGCCGCCGCCGCTCCCGCCGCCGCCCGCGCTGGAAGCCGACAGCGGCGTCTCCGCTGCCTGCCATGCAGCGTCTCAGTGTCTGAGTGCGCACCTGCTGTGAGGGCATGCCATGAGCGGGTGAACTGCGTGCATGAGGCTTCATCTGCCCTGGCCGCTGCCACACTTGCACATGACGGTGTTCCTTTGCGCTGCTGCAGCGCGCCTGGAGGGCCAAAGCTGGAGCCGCCTGTTTGCGCGCTTGTAGACGATGCTGCATTAGCGAGCGTGCTGGCCAAGCTAGGCATGAGAGAAGATGTTTGGCCGAGAGTGAAAGGTTGAGACCAGGGGCCGTGATGCGCGCCTGGGGCTGCAGCTGATCAACCTGTATTGGGGTGATGGCAGGCGCCATGGCGTTGCCCGCCGCGTCCTTCACCGCTGCGCGCACCCCCCCATGCGGCCTTGAGAGCAGTGCGTGATGGCGGTCAGTCCTGTGCAGGCGGTTCTTGCATGCACATGCTTGCCTCGTGCGCTCACAGACAGCAACAGCACGCTGCTCCGCCTGCGGTTTGCGTCGACGTGGAGGCGCAGACCAAGTAGCCACCCACGTATGCGCGCACAGGACGCAGCCATGCAGATGCGCGTGCCCCAATCTCAAAGGATCCTTGTGCCCCTAGCCGGCGTGCGTTCGCAATGGCCTGGGGAGGAGCACAGACCTGTGTCAATGCCAATGCCGAGGCCGTTTGCGCCAGCGTCTACCTCCGCCCAGACCAGGTAGCGTGTGGCTTGGTGCGAGCACGAGCGGGCGTGTGTCCTGGCTGAGGCGCCCAGCGTGCTGCCTGGCGTGTTTTGTATGCGCGCTGCTCGGGCACTGGGAGGTCCTGGGGAGGGTGCAATGCAAACGGGCGCGCCTCACTGCTGCACCGCGCGGCTGCAGTGAGCGGCATGGATGCGGGCAGCGTGCACATTAACAACGGCACGGTGCGTCCGTGCACACCCCCACGCTCGCTCCAAGCCGTGCAACGGTACGGCATATGTTGTGAACACAGCATGGCTCCACGCCCGCATGCATGTCAGCCGTTGATGACAGACTGGTGCTCATCGCAGCCATGCATGGTGTCTTGAGTCCTGCCTAGATCTGAGGCAATGCGTATTGGGGATGTGAGGATCTGGTGCAGGGACCCTGCCCTACTCCACCATACCTTGTGCTGCATCATGCAGGTGTGCAGCATCACCAACACCTCGAGCGGCCCGCCGAGTGTGGTCGTCACCGCCGTGGCGCAGCAGGTCGGGCCGCCGAGCAGCACGTCCACAGGCGGCCGCCGCCTGATGCGCAGCGCGCCGGGCGGCGAGGCGGGCGTGGGCGGCGGTGCGGCGGAGGGGCAGCGCTTCGCGGTGGGCGGCCGCCGGCTGCAGGCGCCGGCGGGCGCGGCGGCGGTGTACGTGCTCTTTTACTTCGACTTTTCAACAGTAGGCGCGCATGTACACATGCGTGCCTCGCTGCCTGCTTGCTGCCTGCTCCTCATGCAGCGTCCGTATGTGCAGGCCTGAGCGTGCCTTTTTCACCATGTGTCATTGAGAGCATGACCATGGGCGCTCCCGCTGCATGACCATGGGCGCCGACTCACCCTGAAGCCATGGCCTTGCAGCATATGCTGCTGCATGCAGCGCACCGTGGCAGGCTGACGCCCTCCGAGACGCCCTCCAAGACATGGCTGCAGCATGTGCATAGCATGCGCAGCACCACAGTGGTGTGCACGAGGCAGGCTCCCCATCAGAACCTGCGTGCGGCGTGCAGTGGTCAACTTTGGGCCCAGCAAGGTCACCGTGATTGGCGGCCTGGCGCGCGTACCCCGCTGTGCCTCCCAGCTCTGCATTCCTGCAAGGCCTTTGCTACAGCTCTCATGCCTGGCCTGTGGGCTTGGCTTGCACTCTCTGGCTCTACGAAGCACGGTGCTTGCCACGGAGTCCACACGCAGTAAGTGGTGCACCTGTGTGAGGCCCTCATGCATGTCCACAGACCGCGCGGGCGTCTGCTGAGTCGACCAGCAGCGGCTCGCGCATGCGGGCTGGGTCAGCACAGGGATGCTGCCTGCCGACCAGCATGCCCTCACATGTCATTGCTCACTGCTGCGCGGACGTGCTCTCAGCAGCAGCAGGGTCCCGTCTCCCGCGTCGGGGCCGGCGGGCCGGCGCATGCCGATATGCGAGCGCGCAGCGCGCAGGTGTATAGGGTCGACGGCGCCGTGCCGGGGCAGCACTACGACGTCTGGGTGGAGGCTGACGCGGGCGCCGGCTCTGTCATGGTTGGCCTGGGTTCTGGTGCAGCCATGACCCCTGCCCCTTCACCCCCGACATGCTGGGGTGCATCATCGCACGTCCTGGGGCCGGCATGTAAATGTCATGCAGAGCTCGAGCTGCTGACACGCTGCCACATGCGATTTTGAATATCACACTCAGTTTTCGGTCAAGTTTCATTGTGCACCAAAGGCGCAGACGCTATGCGCACTGATGGCCAAGGTGCGCATGTCAGTGCACGTAACATGCAGGGCACAGCCTGACGCCGGCCGTGCAGGCGTCGTGAGCGTGGACGGCTCGGGCGCGAGCGGGCCGCCCGCGGAGGCGCCAATCATGCTTGCCAACCCG
>JAABUY010005332.1_pt1 | contig 12984 bp, 13 predicted proteins | sample 5560271 | NCBI WGS metagenome assembly JAABUY01 (sample SAMN10711886, study PRJNA513374) | rock metagenome | isolation source: Antarctica rocks | place: Antarctica: Victoria Land, University Valley
AGGCGCCTGGCGCAGCTGCGGCCGGCGCGCGCCTCATACAAGCTGTTGGCGCCGCCGTGCGTCAGGAAGGCGCGCGTGCGCGGGTGGCCCAGGACATCGTTCTGCGGCACCCAGCTGACGATCTGCGCGCGCCACAGTCCATGTCGGCTCCAGCATCGGAGGCAAGGCAGCGCTCAAGCAGGCCGGGGCATGCCCTCCGATTACCACAGCCGCCTGCGAGAGGCGGCCTGCCCCGGATGGCCAGCCGCTCCAGCCGGACTCTGCCTGTGTGACGCAAAGGCAGAGCATTGTCTTGCAGGCGACACTGCCTTCTCCAACGCCCGGCGCCCTCATCTTTGCAGGGACAACATGTTGCGAGCCTGCCTGTCAAGACCTGCTCCCCATGCGGCGGCGCACACCAGGTGCAGAACCTGCAGCACCCCGTCCCCCAAGCCGCCGTCCAAGCATGCGCGCACCCGCTCGCGCGAACGCGGCAGGCCCGCACAGGCAGCCGGTGATGATCCTAGGGCCCGACCATAACCCTGACACGCCAGGCCTCGCGGCGCCTTGGTGTTGTCGCCGACGCCGGGCTCGCCACGCGCATGCAGCGCCTCCACCTCGGCCGCGCTCAGCTTCCACACGCACAGGCAGCCGATCATGAAGATGGGGCACAACCCTAGCCCTAACCCTAACACGCAGGCCGCGGCGCGCCTTGATGTTGTCGCCGAGCCCGGGCTCGCCGGGCGCGTGCAGCGCCTCCACCTCGGCCGCGCTCAGCTTCCACAGCACGCGCGCCGGCAGCCGCTTAAACGCGGCCGCCTGCTGCCGCACGACGTCGCCGCCTGGCGCGCGCGCGCGGCCGGCGTCAGCGCGCCGCCCGCTGCGCCGCGTCGCAGGTGCTGCGGTGCAGTCGCTGCTGCTGCGGCGCGCCCCTGCCTGCCCTGACCATGTCCTGCAGAGAAGCATGCATGTGTGCAAGGGGCGCCGCCGCGCCGGTCCGGGCTAATAGCGCATGCAGCCGTGCAGGGCTTGACATGGCTTGAGCTCTGATGGACTGGGAGCACGCACGGGGAAGGGCTCGGGGGCGCAGATGGCACCCGCTAACACCCTTGGATGTCAGGCCATAGTCATGGGGGACGTGAAGCGAGACAATGTGTTCCCAAACATGCCAGGACAGACGGTGTGCTGCATCCACATTCTCCTTGATGCGGCCGCTGCTGCCTAGAAAAAGCGGACAATGGCAGGCCCGCCCGACCATGTCTGAATGTAGGCGCTCACCGCGGGCGACGTGCGTCCCAGAGGCGACCAGGACCACGCCCGCCTCGCCGCTGCCCACCATGAAGTCCTGCCCAGCACGCAGGCCCAGCCTCAGAGTACCACGGCGGCAGCGGGGCAGGGCTGGGCCAGTGCCTCGCATTAGCCCCAGCAGCTGGTCCCTTGCTGCGTTATAGAATGCACACCCTCACCCGCACCTAGCCCACAGCGGAGTGACGCCTCTCACACGTCACGAGCTCAGACCAAGTCTGGGCTAGGCACTGTTCCAGATCTAGAAGACATCGAGGGCTGCTTGGTCAACACACCGAAGACGTTGTGAATTTGTGGTCACGCTCGCGCGCCGCAGGAAGGGTCTTCAAGCCGGTGCGGCTGTCAGGGCGGGGCCGCGCCTCCAAGTCGGCGGGCAGTGGCGCGGCGGGCCGCGTGAGCACGTTGCCGACCAGCTTGAAGGCGGGCGGCAGCGGCTGCGGCGGCTCGAGCGCCATGTCCGCGTTGACCAGCATGAGGACCTCGCGCGCGCGCGCCTCGGCCGTCCGCGTGTCCACGCCCAGGCGCGCCCTGCCGCGCCAGTCATGCAGGGGCGCTTGGTGCCTGCTGCGCATGGCACCTGAACCCTGCCCGCAAAACCGTGCATCGCCCAGAGGCATTCCGGCCCTGTCGCTTGGCCCCACAACTGCGGACGTGCAATCGCCAAGGCGCTGTGTGACGCGAGGGACGGTGCCAAGAGTCGATGCACAGGGGCCCGGGCTGCGCAACGCACCCTCCTGCGCTGCAGCAGCATGCCGGCCTGGCCGCGCCAATCGCAGGACCAGAGAGGCCCTGCATGTTTGCTCGGCCGTGCCGCTGCCCGCCTCGGCTGCGGGTTGACCCGCGGGGCAGCGAGCCGCGCGCACCCCTCGCGCCGCATGTAGGGCCGGACGAGGATATAGTCCGCCGCGGCGTTTTCCACGTAGGAGTAGGCGTTGTGCATGCGCTGCAGGAAGGTCTGCACGCCGCGCCGCGCACCGCTCACGCAGTCTTGCAGCTCTCAGCTCATGCAGCTCATGCAGATCTAACGGCTCCAACGACTCGAGCACCCGCCATGTATGCTGCCGCGCCGGCCGCGCCGCACACGCGGATGTCTGTGTTTGGGGACTGCGTGCTGCGGCGGCAAGCAGCGCGAGCGGCCCGCCAGGCGGCGCAGCGCTCTGGCGCGGGGGCGCGCCATGGGGTGCGCGTAGCCCAGGCCGCTCTGCGGCACGTACGCGAGCGGCGCGGGCAACCACACGCGGCGGCCGCTACCGGTCCACCACGCGTTGACGAGCGGCACGATGGGCGCCGCCGACAGCAGCGACACCACCGGCAGGCCCAGCCGCGCCGACAGCGGTGCGTTGCAGCTCTGGAAGAACATGTCGCTCAGCATGACGTCCGCGCCAAAGGCCTGCCGCGCCGCGCCCGCCGGGCATTTGGTGCCTGGAAGGGCGCGGCTGCAGGGCGGTGGCCCCTTTGGACGCAGTGCGGGAGCCTGGCTGCACTGCAGCAGCGCGTCTTGCACAGCTTGTTTGTGCACAGGGCAGGCAGGCTGTCGCAACCGTGCCGGGCGCACGCAGCAGCGTGTCCGTGGTGTCTGGGAGCGCACCTGCATCCGGTCCATGAGGCCCGGCTCTCCCAGCAGAGCGTCGCAGTGGTCCATGAAAATGGACATTATTATGCGCCACCGTATGGCTAACGGGCCGGTGGTCGCCTGTATCCTCTGCCGCTTTGCCGCGGAGCGGGGCAGCAAGTCCGTATCGTTCCACTGCGCCGCTCCCGACACCTCGTATCCTTTCTCTTGCAGGCCCGCGACGTTGGAGCTTGCCATGACCACCTGCAGCAAGGCGTGCACAGTGTTGCTGCATGTGGCTCGCTCACGCACCAGCACTCGCATGCTGTTATATTGTCGCCGCACACAAGTGTGGGCAGGGCCGCGTGCGCTCGCGCACGCGCGCCGGAAGCCTCCAACGCATGTTCACTGGGGAAGTGCACCTGCGCTGTGTGCCACCTGAGCAGGCTCAGAGGAGGGCGCACCATCACTTCGTGGCCCCTGGCAACCAGCTCCTCGTGCAGCCGCAGGAGCTGGAACTGATGGCTGGTCGCGCCCGGGATGAGGGGCAGCAGCACCTTGACCGGAGCGGCGGCGTGCGCCGTGCAGGTCAGCACTGCCGCCCAAGCGCAGGCCAGCAGCACGGAGGGCGTCATGACGGCCTCAGCAGCGCGCACAGTGAAGCAGTGTCCTGCTTGACCGATTGGCAGTCGAGGATGTTACCAAACACTCTCGTACAAATCGCGCTGCGCCTAGTAGGGAATACGGAACGCGTTCAGCAGGCGCGATTCATGCACTTTTCCTTCGCAAGTTCCCCCCCGCACCTGCCTGTGCGGCAGGCCTGCCACCTTCACCAACGTTTGCACAACCACGCCTTCACAGCATGCCCCAGCTCGTGACAGGCGCCCAGCCAGGACCCGCCGGGCAGCCCCACGACAAGCTGTGCAGGAGGTGGGGCAGGCGCGCCGGCAGCAGGCGCGCGCCGGCAGCAGGCGCGCGCCGGCAGCCACGATCCCCTGACCCTAATGCTTACCCTAAACCTGACCCTGACCCTGACCCTGACCCACGTACAGCTCGTTCCAGCGCGGGCGGCTCAAGGCGCGTGCGCAGGCCGCCACGGCCCCCGGCGCAGGCAAGCGCGCGCGGAGCTACGCGAGGGCGCGGACGACGCCCGCGCCGGCGGTGCAGCCGTCCGCGCGGTCGCGCACGACCAACCGCGCGCCGGCCTGCAGCCACTCGGGGCGGTGGCAGAACTCGAAGACCACGCGCGCGACGCAGCCCAGATCGCCGCCGCCCTCGCCGCCCGCCGGCTCGCCGCGCCCGGGCGCCCACGGCGCGCCCGAAGCAGGCGTCCCCGTGCTCGCAGGGTCCAGGGCTCGGCCCCCGGCCGGCGCGCACGGGATGCTCACCGCCGTGCTGGCGGCGCCGGCGGCCGCCGCGCGCGGAGCATGCGAGCCCGGACCCTGGTCAGGGTCGCCGCCAGGGCTCGCCGCCTGGGCGCGCTCGCTCAGGGAGGCGGCGCGCGCGGCCGCCTCCGGCGCGGTGCCCAGCAGCGCGGCCGCGGCGGTGACGGCGCACGCGAGGTCGCAGCCGTCTACGACGCAGCCGCGGCCGCCGCCCGGCCGCGGCGGCGGCAGCTCCTGCACGCACACGACGCGCGCCGCCTGGCGCACGCTGCCGCAGTGCACCACCGGTGTGTACTCGACCCTGCGGCGTGCGCCCAACCCCCTGTTACGGGCTAGGGATCTGAGGTTGAGGTTCTAACCTCATATGTCCACCCAGGACGTTTTGGTACGCATGCGTGGCCATGCCTGAAAGCCCACTCGGACCGCTGATGCCCGTAGGATATACACTGTCAAGGCAACAGGCATCGAAATGGGCCGCGCAAGGGTTTGAATGCTCCAAGACAGCAGGGCTGTAACACAGAAGGCGCGTTCACAAACACGTCGTCCTTTAACGTCCAGGCAAGCAGGACCTAGCGCACAATTCCCGCGCACCTGACGCGCCGCCGCGCGCCGCGCGCGCGCGTGTCGCCGGAGCTGCCGCTGGGGCTGTCGCTGCCGCTGCCGCTGGCGCCCCAGCGGCCCCGGCCCCCTTCAGTGCCCCCCTCCGGCCTGCGGTCCCGGATCCCTCGCCCATCCAGCTTGCCGCGGGGGCTGCAACCTCGGCCAGGGCTCGGGTCAACGTCCGGGCGATGGCCAGCCCCGTCCTCGATGGAGCCCGGGCTGCCGCCGCAAGCGGGCGGCCAGCAGCCTGCAGGGCCATGGCTGGAGCAAGGGTCCTGTGCAGGGCCAGGGTCGAGCCCAGCCCCTGCGCTGCCGCAGCCAGCGGGCGGCCAGCGGCCGGACAGCAGCCCGCGCGGCGGCCAGGCGCCGCCGAGCAGCACGAGCACGGCCTCGAAGCGCCACACCGTGCGCGGGCGCCATGCCGCGTCCAGCAGAACCGTGCCCTGCCCCGAAATATCATTTTTTAGGCTCGATCACTGTGAAACAGCGCCCGATTGAACAGCAGCACCTGCAAAGCAGCCGTCTCATAATGCGGGAGTGCAGGAGAGAGCCCATGGCGGCATCAAATGTGGGCGCTCAACCGAATGTGCCGCTCTTTGCAGCCCTGACTCAGCAAGCAGGCGCCAGCAGACCTGGTTCACGCTTGCGCCCAGGTCACTGTGGGCGGGGCGCGCCTTGCGCGAGTTGGGCGGCGAGCATGCGGCCGCGGCCGCGCCGGCCAGCGGTGCGGAGCGCGAGCGCAGCTCCCAGCGCGCCGGCTCCGGCACCCACTGCAGGCCGCCGGCGCCGGCGCCGGCATTGGCGCCCTCCGGCGGCGGCGGCGGCGGCGGCGGGTCGCCGGGGTGCCCGCGCCCGCTGCCATTGGTGTTGCTGAACTCCAGGTTGCCAGCAAAGTCCGCGGCAGCCGCGCGCGCGCCACGCGCTGGCCGGGGCAGCGGCCGCGAGCCTGAGCACGCTCCCGCGGAGCTCGCACTGCAGCCAACGCCCGCGGCGGCGCTGGCGCCCGGCGGCGGCGGCGGCGGCAGCGGCGGCGGCGGCGGCGGCGGCGGCGGGTCGCCGGGGTGCCCCCGACCGCTGCTATTCATGTTGCTGAACTCCAGGTTCTCAGCAAACCCAGCGACCGCCATGCGCGCGCCGCGCGACGGGCGCGGTGATGGAGGAGCGCACAGTTCCTCCGAGCACCCCGCACGATTTCTGCTATGCCTCAGGGAATCTCCTTCCCACTCGGGGCTGCGCGGCGGCTCACAAACGGCCCCCAAATGCTGGGGTTCCCTGTAGGCCTCGTTTGGGTGCACGAGCGGCTGCTGCCGCCGCCGCTGCAGAACTGTCGCCCCCAGCTCTGCGCTGGCCGCTCGGCCGTCTGGGGCGGCCAGGCGAATAGCAGCCCCAGCCCCCCACCCGCCGTCCGACTCTGCAGCAGGGGCGCCCGCAAACCCACCCTGGCCCGCCGCTTGGGGCTCGGCAGACGTCGCGCCAGCCTCGCCGCCCTGCCTGGCGCCGCGCGCGGCGCCGCCGGCGCCCCCGCCGCTGGCCGCGTGCGCGCTGTGGCAGCGCGCGGGGGCGCCGGGCGCCGCGGCCTGCGGGCTCGCAGGGCCTTCCGCGGGGTGGACCGCCAGGGTGGCATGCTGCCCGGCGCGCACCACACCTACCGACAGCTGCGCGCGGCGAGCAGACGGGACTCAGTGCGCGCATAGAGCAGCGCTGCGCCCGGCCCCGCAGCGACAGCCCGCTCGGGTTGGCGCATGGCTGGGAGGCGCGCCGCTGCCGCACGCGGACGCAGGCAGAGGCGGCTGTGGCGCAACAGGCTTTTGGCAACCTTACGCAGCACCTACAAGCCGGTATGCATCCTCTGCAACAGGCTCAAGGTGCTGCACAAGATCAAGGACCCTAGGTTTCGCGGGTGCCATGTGCGGCCTGCGTGGCGCAGGACTGCAGCAGCCAGCCCGCATGTGCATGCACACGCAGGCTTTGACGAGGCCGCCGCAGCCGTGTCGACACAGCGCAGGCTGTCGAGCGCGCCGCGCCTGCGCGCGCTGGATGCCGGTGACGGTGACGGGCGCGAAGCCGCCGCGCTGCGTGGGGCCCAGCAGCAGGCGCTGCCCGACGCGCACCGCGCCCGCCACCACCGTGCCGGCAACCACGCTGCCGACGCCGGCCACCTCAAAGCTCTGGTCCACCTGCGGCCCCTCTGAATGTTCAGGTGCGGGCTGGCAACAGGATAGAATGAGCTTAGGGTCCTACTCATTCCGCCAGCCACCTCCAGGCTCGTGCACCGCAGCAGCGGTTTCTGTGTCGATCGCCACGCTGCCTGTGGCGGCATGCGCGTCGGATGCCACAAATTCGAATGCGCGCCGATCGCGCGGGCGCTCCAAACTCAGCGTGCAGCACCGACATCTGCAAACTCAAATGGCGCACACCCGAAACAGCTGCAGCTGGCGGAACCGAGAGCCGCGGCAGCCAGCCACTGGACCAGCATGCGCCGAGCAGGCGCCCGGGCGCGCCTGGAAGTGCGCCGGCGCGGCCGCATCAGCGCCCGCAGCGGTCACGCCAGGCGAGCCTGCACAGCCTGCAGCAGCTGGCCCGTGTGGCGCCGTCGCCGCCAAGCAGGGCGCTGACGCGTCGCAGGCCGCCGCAGCACATGGCTCCAGCGCACCGAGCCTGCTGTCCAAGCCTTCGCAGCCGCCTGCGGCCGGTGCTGGCCGCGGCAGGGCGTGGGCAGCCTCGGCCCACGCCCTGGCCGGCTCGCCGCCGCCGCCGCCGCCTGCGTGGCTGGCGCCGCGCTCGCTGCCGCACGAGGGGGGGGGCCGGCGACGCCTCGCCGCTGGCCGAGCCCAGGCCGGACGACGAAGAGGACGAGGAGGTTGGAGAGCATGGCGACCCCGGGCGGCTGCCGCCCGCGGCCGCCACAGCCAGCGCGCGCGCGAGCGCGCCCCGGCCCTTCGGCGCTGGCGGCGCGCGCGCCTCGCCGCCGGCGCCCCCCGCGTGCGCTCCCGCCTCCATTCCCTTGGCGCAGACTGAGCGTTGGCCATGGGGCGGGCAAGCTGGCCCCGGCCCCAACCTGCCAGGCGGCACGGCCGCGCTCGCCAGAGTGCCGCCTGGCTGGCCCGCCGGGGGCTGCGCGGCGCCTGCGCCCGGGCCCCGGCGCCCAGTGCCAGGGGCGCCCGGGCCGCCCGCGCCACGTGTGGGCCGCAGCGCAAACAGGAACGCGTGCAGCAGCGGCAGCGCGGCGCCGGTGACGCAGGACACCGCAAAGAGCGGCACCGTGGGCGGCCGGGGGGCGCCCGGCGCGTCCCCGCCGAGCGCGGGCGCCGCGCCGGGGGCCTCGGACCCTGGCTCGGGGCCCGCGGCTCCGCGCGCTACGAGGGCGGCGCCCAGGCTGCTGTCGCGCAGGCGGAGCGCCAGCTGCGCGGCCTGCGGCGCGAGGAGCCGGGTTGGGATGCAGGCATGCCATGGCGCTCCAGAAGCCTTCAGTGCACAGACGCTGTCTATCAGCCAGGCGCTCCCAGCATCGGGAGCTTCCCCGCCAGCGCCATGCCAGGCACAGCTGCGTGCGGCTCGCTGGTTGACCCGGCCAGGCTGCATTGCATACGTGCTGACGTGATCGCCCCGCCTAGGACATGGCCATGCCCATGACACTGGCGGATGTATGGTACCTCACGGCTGACGCGCTCCATGGAAAGGACAGTGCATCCAACCGCCCTGAGAGTCTGTCAGACCAAAAGGGGCCTCGCCTGTGCCCCGGACACAACCAGCGGCGCGCTGCCTCTCTCGGTGACCCACTCAACAGGTGCGTCCTAACAGCGAGGTTTGCCACACATCGTCCCTCACCTGAGCGTCGCACGCCACAAGCGGCAGACGTTGCATGTTGCGACGATGAGGGCACAGGCCACGGCGACGAGGGGTCTGTCCCGGGGAGCCGCTCACCTGCGCCTCGGACGCGACCAGCGGCATGGCCACCGCCCCGCGCGCGCCCGCGGGCACGCCGCCCAGCACGCCCGCGCCGGCCACGGCCGCGCCCAGCGCGGATCGCACCTCCGCCACCGCCGCCGCCACCGCGCCCGGCGGCGCCACGTCCACCTGCGGGCAGCCATGGCTTGGGCAGGGTAGGTCAGGGCAGGACCTAATGGCAGAAGCGGAGAGTCGTGCGGGTGCCAGCCAGGTGCTGGTCGCGCAGCGGGTGCCGCCGCAGGCGCGCGCAGCGCCGCCGCGGCCACCAGGCGCATGTCTGGCAACGCGCAACCGCGTAGCTATGCGTGACAGGCGCGCCGCGCCGCCGACGCACTCCTAACACATCCCGCTCGCGCGCCCCCGCCGCGGCGCGCGCGCCCGGGCTCAAGCCACTACACCCGGGCTCAAACCCTATACCCTATGCTATGGGCCATGCACCCTAGGTTATAGGGCCCTATGAGTAGCAGCCGCGCCTGCGTGACAACGACCGCCAGCGGCACGTCCAGCGCGAGCGCGACCGCCAGGTGCTCGCGCGCGGCGCGCGGCAGCAGCCCGCCGGGCGCGCCGTTCGGCCCGCCGCCCGGCTCCTCGCCACCGCGGCTTGCGCCGGCGCCGCGCCGTGCGCTGACGCACAGCAGCACCGCGTCCGGCAGCATGCAGGTCAGGCCGTACACGGCCGTCTTGAGCACGCGCTCGTGGCCGCCCAGGTCGATGAAGCACAGCACCTGCGCGCGCGCGCGCGCGCACGCGCTTGGCGCGGCGCGCGGCTGGCGCGGCAAGCAGGCGAGGCTCGCCGGGCGCTCCGCGCGGCGCGCGGCGGCCGTCGAGGCAGCGCCCGCCAGGCAAGCGCGCTCATCGCAGCGCGCCGTGTGTGCGCGGGCGCGTGCGGCAGCCATGCCGGGGGGACGGGCGGCTGCTCTGCTTAGCAGCGCGACGCCTGGCAGCTGCTGCGGGGCGGGCGCGTGCCCACCTCCTGCGCGTCACAGGATGTAGAGCCCTAAAGCCTGGCGGCCGCTGCAGCGCGGGCGCGCCCACCTTCTGCGCATCAACGGCGATCTCGGCCGGCGTGGGCGCCGCCACACCGCTGTAGTTAAGCACGCGGCCGGCCGCGTCGTAGCCCACCACCTGCCGCCCGTTGCGACAGCCGCCTCGCATGCAGGGCCGCATGCGCCGCATGCAGGGGAGCGGCGGCGCGGCGGGCATGTACGCGCAGCTCAAGGCGATACACTCCGCATCTGTCTCCACAGATCATCGCCGGACGTTCCAGGGCAGCCCAGCACCCCTGCATGCATGCCAGTGGACCCTTGGCGGTGCGCGCCGCTGACCTGCACCCACTTGGACTGGGCCCTCACACTGGCTCCCGCGCGTGGACCCGTGGACCCGCATACGCTGCCGGTGGAGCAGGGCGAGAGCGCCCTACCTGCTGGCAGATGCTGCTGGTTCGGCCAGACTCGATCTCGTGCTTGTGCCGCAGCACGGCCAGGCGCGCGGCGCCGCGGCCGTCGTCCAGGCCGGGCCGCCCGCGCGCGCCCTGGCTCAGCACCGCCACCAGCGTGCTCTTGCCGGCGCCCATGCCGCCCGCCACTGCGCGCGCGGCGCGGGCCGCGCTCAGGCAGCCTGCCTCAGCCCCGCCGCTGGCGCGCTCCCGCGCGCGCCCGCCACTGCGCTGACGCGGCGTGCCTCACCAAACAGGTCCAGTGCTGCCAGCGCTGGCTCGCGGCGGCCGCACGTGTCAGGCATACAGCCCAGCTCAGCAGCGGCCAGGCGGGGCTTGTGAAGCGGCGCGCATGTTGACGCGCGCGCGCGACGGCGCGCGCAGCAGCGCCGCGCCGCGCGCCGCCTTGGCGGCCAGGCGCAGGCGGGTATTTAGGGGCCTGTATTCACAGAAGGCGTGTGGTTTGGGTGTGGCACTTCTAAAATCCCATTGGTGGAAGGTATCCTAGGGAAACAACGACGCCAGATCAGCAGCTGGGCCGCAGGCGGGGGCACCGCAGCCACCACCGCCGCCCCAGGGCGCGCACCTGCGATGCGCAGGTCCACGTGGCCGGCCTCGGCCGCGGCCAGGCGCGTCACGCGCAGCAGCGCGCAGGCCCGCGCGCGCGCGCCCGGTAGCGTCCGCACCAGCGCCGCGCCGCAGCCCGCCTCGGCCGCAAGCGCGCGCAGCACCGCGAGCGACGCGGCGAGCTCGCCTGGCGGCAGGCCGCGCGGGTAGCCGTCGTCCTCCACGCCTGCGCGCGTGCCGGGCCGGTTGCCCGCCCAGCCGCCGCCGCACCGCATCCTGGCGGCCTGCCCAGCGGGCCACCCTCGGGAGCCCCGCTCCTGGGAGCGGGGCTGCACACGGGGTGCACCGCGCCGCTTTGCCTGGATGGCGGGCACCGGCATACTGGCTTAAAGTGCTGGCCATAGCGCGTCCTTGTCCACGCCCGGACCGCACGCAGAGCACAGCTCGGCAGGCGCCACGGGGCCCCGCGCCGCGCGCGCGCGCACCCACGTAGTAGAAGCACTCGCCGGCGCCCTCCGACAGCCGGTACTGCATCTGCGTCACCAGCTGCTGGAAGCGGTGCCCCGGCAGCGGCTCGCGCAGGCGCAGCTTGTACTCCACGTTGCCAAAGTCGTCCTCTGCTGGCAGCCACTGCAGCGCCGCGTCGCCGCCCGGCGGTTCCCCCAGTGCGTTCCCCGTGCCGCGGAGGCGCGCCTCCCCGGGCTGGCCGCGCCGCGCAGCGCCGCTCTGCACGCCCGCGGCCGCGGCCTGCGCCGCGTCCGCGGCCGCGGGCTCCTCGCGCCGAGGCTGCGGCTGCTGCGGCTGCGGCCGCGCGGCCGCGTCGGCGTCGGCGGCGTGCGGCGCGTCCAGCGGCGCTGCAGCAGAGCGCGAGCGGCGGCGCGGGGTGGGACCCCTGCATCCGCCAGCGAGGGAGGACTGCCTCAAAGGCGGCAGATACTGCACTAGCGTGGGAGCGCTTGCAACAAAAGAGATGAACGGACCGCCACAGACATAGCGTGCAGTGTGCGCGTGCACGTGTGTGTATGTGCCCAGGGTGTAGCGGGCTGGACCAAGGTAAAACGATGGCGTGCAATGCGCAGCTCACCGATGCAGCGCAAGAGCACACGCACTCGAGCCTGCCACACAGTACGAGCGCTCGCAGTGAACCCGCATGTGACTGCTGGCTACTTGCTAGAAGCTGCACATCCCCTCCAACAGCGCAGCGCACTCCCACAGGCTGCAGCACGAGACAGGCTCATGTACCACTCTGAGGGCTGCGCGGCCCGCGCACTTCTGCTTGTGGCGCACGACCAGCGGCGGTGCCACTGCCACCCATTGCACGGGCTTGCGCACGGCGCCGACATCCAGGTCGTCGACGAAGAAGTCGCACATCTTTGCGGCTCGCTGGCCTGGGGAGCTGCTGTGCTGCGGGAGGGTGGTGCAGCACAGTGTGCCATGGACGACGCAGGCTACATCGCACTGCCTGGGTGACACTGTCCTGAGGCCTTTTGCACACCGTGTGCAGCACACGGTTGAACACCAGTTTCATTATGCTCGAGGGCAGGTCAGCTTCAGGGCTCAGATAACAGGATGCCACCAGTGCTACACTCCATGGAAGACACACCAAGTAGAGTACAGGCCACCACGCCGAGCTGGCGCCCCCGCACCGCATCCTATCATCATATGCAAAGGTACACCTCTGACTCTCGCACCTAGGGATGCAGGAAAACTTTTGGCCCAGGGCAGGAAACACGGGGGCACTGAGCCGACAGGGGAGTCACACTGCGCCGTCTCGCAACATCCACCCTACTGGTACATTGCCCCAAACAGCAGCCGCCAACGCACCCTCGCGCTGGGCGCCCCGCATGCGGGGCACAAAAAGCAGGGCGCAGTGGTGCGCTCACGCTGACTTCGGTGCCCCGCCCCTGGGGCGGGCAGTGCGCAGGGAGGCAGCTCGCGTGCGCGCACCGCCCGACTGTAAAAAGCAAGGGAAAGAAGAGGCCGCGGCGGGCAAGCTGGCAGGGCGGGTGCCCCGCCGCGCCGTCTCGGGGCCTGATCAGGGCAGAAGCAGCTCCGCGAGCCTCACCGGGAGGTCTGAAAACCAAAAAAAAGCTCCCACGCACGCGCGGTGTTGCGCGCGGCAGGGAGGGCACACCTAGTACGCCCGAACTGGCTGGTGGGCTGCCTTCGCGCCGCCCCCCCGGACCGCCCCTGCCCTCCCCCCACGACTGGGG
>JAABUY010005334.1_pt1 | contig 12981 bp, 18 predicted proteins | sample 5560271 | NCBI WGS metagenome assembly JAABUY01 (sample SAMN10711886, study PRJNA513374) | rock metagenome | isolation source: Antarctica rocks | place: Antarctica: Victoria Land, University Valley
ATGCCGCCGGCCCAGGCCGCGGGGGCCACCGGCGCGCGCGCCGCGCGCAGGACGCCAACCTGCGCCACACGCTGCAGTTCGGCATCGGCCTGCACCACGCCGGCCTGGGCGAGGCCGACCGCTCGCTCGTGGAGCACCTCTTTGTGGGCGGCAAGGTCCAGGTGCGGCCCCAGGCGGGGGGTGCGGGTGCGGGCTCCGAGCCTGTGGCCGCGCCGCAGCCCTGCATGGATGCTTGCATGCCCTGGCGGCGCTAGTTCGTCGTCATGTCGGATGCGGGGCGCTGGCGCGCGCGCGCAGCGGCGCGCCGGCCGGATCGGGGTAATCCTGAACCTGACGCGGCGGCCGGCACGCAGGTGCTGGTTGCGACGAGCACGCTCGCGTGGGGCGTGAACACGCCGGCGCATCTGGTCGTCATCAAGGGCACTGAGTTCTTCGACGCGCCGACCAGGTGACAGGGTCAGGAACCCTATCATAGGACTGCAAGCCCACCTCCGGCCGCCCGCGCAGGCCCTGATGGGGCGCGCGAGCTGACGCGCCCGCGGGGTCGAGCCGACCCTGGACCTGAGGCTGTGTCGCGCGCGGCAGGCGGTACGTGGACTTCCCCATCACGGACGTGCTGCAGATGATGGGCCGCGCGGGGCGGCCGCAGTACGACCGGCACGGCGTGGCCGTCATCATGGTGCACGAGCCCAAGAAGTCGTTTTACAAGAAATTCCTGTACGAGCCGTTCCCGGTGGAGTCGTCGCTGCCCTCGCAGGCGCGCCCGGCAGGCGCCGCCCGGGCGCTGCGCCCCGGGCCCCTCAAGCCCGGATTCTTTGCGCAGGGCTCTGTTTAACAGACCCTAGAGGCCCAGCCCGCGTGGCATTGGCGCTGTCCTCTGCTCGCGGGCGCCGGGATTGGGCAGGCGGCCGCCGGCGGCCATGCAAGGCCGGTGCTGGTCCAAACGGGGCGGCTCCTGGCCGCGCAAGCCCTGTTGCCTGCAAGCGCGAGCCTGCTTTAGGCCTCCCGGCGCCGGCAGGGATAGCACAAACTCACACGCGGCGGCGCGCGCGCGCAGGTGGCCGACCACGTCAACGCGGAGGTCGTGGCGGGCAGCATCGCGAGCGCGCAGGACGCGGTGGACTACCTCACCTGGACCTTCTTCTTCCGGCGCCTGCTGCAGAACCCCAGCTACTACGACCTGCCGGCCACCGAGCCCGCGGCCGTCAGCGCATTCCTGTCGCAGCTGGTCGAGCGCACGCTGGGCGAGCTGCAGGCGCGCGCGCCCTAGCCCTCACCCAAACCACGCAGCCGCGCAGAGCCCGCCCGGCCTGGCGCGGCGCCGGCCAAGCCGCAATGGTCGTGAGCAGCGAACTGTTCGTGTGTGAATGCTTGCTGCCCGGCGATGGCCTGCTGGCGCGCGTGACAGGCTCGCGCTCGTCTGGGCGGCCGGCGCCGGCCGCGGCGGGCCTGCCGCCTGGCTCGGCGGGCGCACGCGTGCCCGGGCATGCGCAAGAGGTGGCTTGGCGGCGGGCGCCCCGTGCCGAGGGGCGCCGGCGCGCCGCGCAGGGCTCCGGCTGCGTGGCAGTGGGCGAGGAGCAGGCGGTGGCGCCGCTCACGGTTGGCCGCATCGCGTCCTTATACTACCTCAAGCACCAGACGATGGCGGGCTTCACCCGCGGCCTGCAGCCCAACATGGCTGTCCCGGATGTGCGCACACTGCTTTTTGGAACCCCTGGGCCCTAGGGTTTTCAGCCAGGGATGTGCCTGGCCGGGCGCACATGACGCGTGCAGCGCCACGACTTGCGGCGCCCAGCATGCCGCGGTTTCGGACACGCCGCCCATGCGCGCGATCGGGCCAGGCGAGGGCAGATTGGACAGCGCGCGCGCGCAGCACGCTTGCCGCTGCTCGCTGCCGCGCAGACGCGGGCGGGGTGCGTGGCGCGCGCGCGTGCGGGTGCGCGCCAACCCTGAACCTAAGTCTGATCCTGCACAGGTGCTGGGCGTGCTGTGCGCGGCCGCCGAGTACGACGAGCTGCCGGTGCGGCACAACGAGGACAAGCTCAATCTGGCGCTCGCGGGCGAGGTCCGCCTGCGCACCGACCCGCGCGCCGCCGACGACCCGCACACCAAAGCCAACCTGCTGCTGCAGGCGCGCGCGGCGCGCCCGCCCCCCTGCCCCGCGCCGCGCCCTGCCCCGGCTTTGGCCGCTTGCGTGGCGGTCAGGTCGAGGTGAAGTTGAGCCTGCCGGCGTGCGCGCTGCCCGCTGCGTTAGCAGCGGCGGCCGGGGACGAGCGCGTCTCACAGGCGAGCGCATGTGCGGACTGACGCAGCTAGCGCACCATGCACCATACTGGCGGTGGCGGGCCGCCGTCTGGCCTGGCCGCCGAGGGAGTCTCGGAGCGTGCCTGTGCGCGCACGCGCGCTCCGACGGCGGCCTGCGGCCGCACAGGCGCACATGGGCCACGTGGCGCTGCCCATCTCGGACTATGTGACGGACACGCGCACCGTGCTGGACAACAGCCTGCGCCTGCTGCACGCTCTGGTAGACCTGGCCGCGGATGCCGGCTGGCTCGCCACCGCGCTCGCCGTCATGGCGCTGGTCCAGTCGCTGATGCAGGCGCGTGCGGCTGGGGCGCCCTCTGGGCCCCGCGCCGCCGCCCGGCAGTTGCCGCTGTGTGGCAAAAAATCCGGCCGCAGCGAGCCCTGCTGCTGTTCTCACAGCATCCTGTGCGAGGCGTGTGCGGCAATGCAGCGCGTGTGATGATATGCAAGACGGGAGCGGCCTGCAGGGCGGCCGGCGCGGCTGCTGAGCGCGCCGGCGCGCGCCCGCGGCAGGCCTGCTGGTGGGACGCCAGCGGCCTGCTGACGCTGCCGGGCGCAACGGCGGCGGCGGTGGACGCGCTGCAGGCGCAGGGCGTGCGCACGCTGCCCGAGCTGGCGGCCGCGGCCGCGGCCGCGCCCCAGCGCGTGCAGCAGCAGCTGCAGGCCGCGCTGGGCAGCGCGCCGCTCGCGCACGAGGCCCTGCAGGCGCGCGCGGCGACCCCAGGGCCGGCAGCGCCCCGCGCGAGCTGCCTCGCGGCGCACGAGCTCAGACGGGGCGCCGCTGCGGCGTGGCTTGCCATGGGGACGCTGGGTGTGGGACGATGGTTGGGCGGACAGAACAGAGCGGTCCGGCCGCGCCTGGCCTCGTCGCTGAGCGCAGCCCGGGCCGGCTGCGGGCGCGCTCGTGACGGCGGCGTCCGGGGCGGCCGGCGCGCACAGGTGTGTAGGCGGCTGCCCTGCATCGACGTGTCCTGGCGCGGGGCGCGGCGCGCGGCCCCAGACGCGGCGGCCGGCGCGGCGGGCGATGCTTCTGGCGAGCCGGGCGGCGAGCTGGAGGTGTCGCTGCGCGCGCGCGGCCGCGGCGGCCCGCGCGGGCGGCCGCCGCGCGCGCACGCGCCGCGCTTCCCCAAGGCGCGCCCCAGGCGTCCCTGGCAGACCGCCGCTCGACATGCAGTCATCTTGTAGGGCTCCTGTCAAATGGTCTCAAACCGAGCCGCATGGACGGCGAGCAGCATGCCAGACACGGGCGGGGCGCTCGAGCGAGGAGCTGCGCCGTGCGCGCGCGCGACCAGCCCTGACAGGGCACATGAGACATTGGGGGCTTGGGCACGCTTGAGCGAGGCGAGGCCGCGGGGCCGCGCAGCTCAAGGAGGAGGGCTGGTGGCTGGTGCTGGGCGACGCGGCGGGCCAGGAGCTGCACGCCGTGAAGCGCCTGTCGCTCGGCGAGCGCGCCACCGCGCGCCTGGCGCACCCCGCGCGCACGCCCGCCGGCGCGGCTGTGACCGCGCTCACCCTGCACCTGGTGCCGCCCCGGCCCGCGCAGCCTCCCGCGGCTGTCGCCTCGCGGCTCTCATGGCGCTGCCCCCTGCCGTCTCACCCGCTGCGCTCTGCGGCGCTCTGCGCGTCTGACGCTGCCGGGCGAGAAAGAGCGGGGCGTGCGCCGAAGGCTGTCTGCGTGTGAGCGCCCCGCCGGTGCGACAGGTCTCCGACTCCTACCTGGGCCTCGACCAGCGCTTCGACGTCGACCTGGGCGCCCTGGCGCGCAGCGAGGGAAACCACGGGCAGACGGGGGGCGGCCAGGGAGCGGCCGCGGCGCCCCGGCACAAGCGGCAGGCGGCGCGCGGTCGCGCTGGCGCGGCCGCGGCACCCGGGGCGGCGCCCGGCGCGGCCGCGGCTCGCGGGGCCGCGCCGGAGGCGACCCTGCCTGCAGCGCCCGGGGTCGCGCCGCACGTCGCCAGGGCCAGGGAAGCGTCCGTCGCAGCTCTGCGCGGGCCGGCGGCTGGGCCGGCGTAGTGCGGCGGCTGTGCAGCAATCCTGCTGGGCGCTTGGCAGGTTAGAGGAAACGTAGAGCAGGAACGGGGGGCATGCATGTGGTACTTGCATCCGCTCTGAACAGGCAGGCAGGTAGAAACACATGACTTTGTCGCGTGGGCGTCGTATACTCTTAGTGGCATCACAACCTGACAGACATGCTTCAGCACCATGGCCATGCACATCACAAATGGATAAACTGCACCCGAGTCAGCCAAGTGCAGCTGTTCATGGGCGCAGCCCTGTGCAGGGCTGCGCAGCAGGCCATTCATGGCAGATTTACTCAGCCGAAGCTAGGCATGCAAGGATGCAGCCGGTGACCGCGAATGTGTCCGGGTGCTGGATGAGAAAGCAAGCATTGTGCACATGCTGGACCAGCATTGCTGGTGCAAGCTCCTCAGACCCTGCACACAGCCCCTGATTTGAACGCCCAACTGGGAGGCACTCCCATTGGCGCCTCCCCTCTATAATACGACGTCCATGAGCGTGAACCAGCAGTGCTGGGGCTGAGCAGAGTGCACCGCAGCGCCGCAGCATGGCTGACGACGACCAGGAGCTGCAGTTGGCAGCAAAGTTGCCGTTCAGCGAGCGCGTGGCGCACAAGAACTGGAAGGTGCGAGCCGAGGCGTACGCAGACATCAAGGCCGTGTGCGAGCGTGCCGCTGGCGAGGACGATCCGGCGCTCGCCGACTTCGGTGCGCCGCCGCACATGTGCGCCCCGCCCGCCGCCCCGCAGGGCACTACGCTGAGGGGCGTGCGCGGTGCGCGCAGGGCCGCTGCTGCTGAAGGCGGCCGGCGACGCGAACGCGGCAGCCTTGGACAAGGGGCTCGACGCCGTGCTGAGCTACCTGGGCTGCGCCGGGGAGGCCGCCGCCGCGCGGTGGGTCCCGGCGAGCCGCTCGGCTCACCCCATCACAGGCCGGCCCTCCTAGAGGAGAACAGGGACCCGACTGAGGAGCGTGTCAGCAATGTCGCAGGTTGGCGCCGCCCTTCTGTGCGGCGATGGCCAAGAGCGGCCTGAAGCAGCGGCCTGGGACAGTGAAGAAGTACGCAGACGCGAGCATGGCGCTGGTCGAGCTGGAGCAGGCCGACGCCGTGGTCGTGCGCGCCCGCCCCTGCGCCGCAACAGCATAACAAGATGGCGCCTTTTTGCTGGCTGCGCGGCCATGCTAGAGCCCCCCTCGCTGCTCCTCACCGGTCTGATGCCGCGCGCGCGCCGCGCAGGAGTACGTCATTAAAGCCTTCGGCGACAAGGTGTTCAAGGTGGTGGTGGCGGCGCTGGACATCCTCCACCAGGCGCTCAGGTCAACACCTTGCGATTGCCCGGCTCCTAGCGCACGTGTTCTGCTGTGCTCTTGTCCTGGGTGACCGGTTCTGACTAGAGTCTGCCTCGCTGCAGCGCCTTCGGGCCGAAAGTCGTCGCGCCGCAGCCGCTCATCAAGGCGCTGCCCGCCCTGTTTGACGCCAAGCAGGAGCCCGTGCGCGACGGCGTCAAGAAGCTTGCGGTGCGGAACATTACAGGGGCGCGTGCGCCGGCAGGCCTCTTCGCGTCGAGCATCGCAGCCATAACAGGCGATGCTTGGGGGCACTCTGGCTCGGGCTCCTGCACTCGTAGCCATGCTGCCCAGCACGCTGGGCATAGACGCGTCGCAGCCGCGCACGAGGGGGTGCAGAAAGCGGCACGCGCACCACCTCCCACGCTACGCATGCTGGGAGCTCGCTCTTAGGAGCGGCGCGTGCGCGGCTGAGCGCGGGCGGGCGCGGCGGCCAGGCGGAGCTGGCGGCGTGGCTGGGCGCGGAGGCGGTGCAGGGCGCGCTGCTGGACCGCATGCCCGAGCTGATGCGCAAGGACGCGGAAAAGCTGGTGGCGGACGGCGGCGGCGCGCGGCCGCGGCCGCAGCGCCTCACGCGGCGCGCGGCGGCCGCGGCGGCTGCGCGCGGCGACGGCGGCGGCGGCGGCGCGGCCGCGCCCGCGGCGGCCGGCGAGGCGGGCGGCGCGGCGCCCGGCGGCGCCGGCCCGGCGCCGCCGGCCGACGCGGACGAGGCCGAGCAGGCGCGCGCGCGCATCAGTGCTGCCCTGCCGCGCGATTACGGCGCTGCATGCGCGCACGACCACCCGCATGCATCTTGTGCTCCCAAAGCTGGGTTTGCCGCAGCGGCGATCTCACGAGCGCAGCACAGCGACACGCCCCCTGGCATTGCGCGCGGCGCCGACGCCGGCCAGCGCAGGGCGCGGACGCGTACGACTTTGCGGAGGCCGTCAGCGTGCTGGCGCAGCTGGACAAGGCGTTCTGGGACGGCCTGGCGTCCGCCAAGTGGGCCGGGCGCCGCGACGCGCTGCAGCGGCTGAAGAGCCTCGCGTCCACGCCCAAGGTGCGCGGCCGGCCCGCCGCCCCGCCACCGCTGCGCGCGCCGCCCGCGTGAGGGGAGGCGCCCAAAAGATTTGTCTCGTGCGGCAGATCGCGCCGGGGGACTACGGCGACGTGCTGCGCGAGCTGAAGAAGGTAATAGTGAAGGACAGCAACGTGGCGTGCGTGGCGGAGGCCGTCGCGGCGCTGGGCGCCCTGGCGCGCGGCCTGCGGCGGGACTTTGCGGCGCCCGCGCGCGCGTTCTTCCCCGTGCTGCTCGACAAGTACAAGGACAAGAACGTGAACCTCTGCACGCAGTGCGACGAGGCGCTCGGCGCATGCATCAGGCGCGCGCGCCCGCCCGGCCGCGCGCCCCGGACCTGCGCGCACGGCGCGCGTCCGGCGCCGCGCGCCTCAGCGCCGCCCCGCCTGTGCGCAGGCACTGCGTGGCGCTGGCGGACGTCTCGGAGGATTTTGTGGCCGCGCTGGAGCACAAGAACCCCAAGGTCAAGCTGTGCACCATCCGGCTGCTGCAGGCGCGCCCCAGCCCAAGAGGGCATGCCTCGGCACGCGCGCGTGCGGCGGCGCGTGCGAGCGGGCGCGCGGCGCCGCGCAGGCGTGCGCGGCCGGCGGCGCCCGGGCGGCCGTGGCCAAGGCGCATGCGGCGCTGGTGCCGGCGGCGGCGCGCGCGGCCGGCGACGCCGTGCCCGACATCCGCGAGGCGGCGCTGCACGCGCTGCTCGCCTTCGCGGCCAAGGCCGGCTCGCTGGGCGCGCTCGACAAGGTGCCCTCCCGGGCGGCCCAGCAGCGCGGGGCGCGCAGTCAGGCTTTGGGCCGGTGGCGCCGCAGCGGCGGGCGTGATCGACGGGCGCATGCGCGCAGCATCTGGGCAAGCTGGACGACGCGCGGCGAAAGCGCCTGGAGGAGCTGTGGGCGACCGGGCGCACCGGCGGCGGCGCGCCGACCATCAACCTGACCGCCAAGGCGCGCGCGGACGCCCGCGCTGCGCGCGGCCGCACGCCCGGCCGCGCGCGGCGCACGCTGGGCTGCCCCGGCCCCGACCTGACCGGGCCCGGCGCCGCGCAGGCGGGCGGCGGCGAGCGCGACGCGCCGCAGGCGCTCTCGCCGCAGAACACAAACCGGCCGGCGCCCGCGCGGCCGGCGGCGGCCGCCAAGAAGCCCGCGCGGCCCGCGGCGGGCCCAGCCGCGGCGCCGGCAATCGCCGACGACGACGACGCCGCCCTGCAGGTTGCCCGCGGCCTTGCCGCACGTGCTTCCTGCACAGGCGCATGCGCGGGCACCCTGGCTGAGGCCGGGCCCTGCCGCCCTGAGCGCGCTGCAGGCCAGCGGCGCGCGGCAGCGCTGCGCGCACAGCGCAGAGATACGCCGCAGGCGCGCGGGTGTCCCGGCGGAGGCGCTAAGCGCCCAGCGGGGCAGAAGAGTCCGAAAAAGCAGGCTGCGGCCCGAGCCGCGCGCCCGGACGGCTGGGCGCGCGCTGACGCGCGAGCGCGCGGCGCGGCAGAGCGGGGCGCTGTCGCGCGCGGAGGCGGAGGAGGCGCTGGCGGCGCTGGCGGGCGAGGACGTGGCCACGGGCCTGCGCAGCGCGGCCTGGAAGGAGCGCCTGGCGGCCATGGAGGCGCTGCAGGCACGCGTGGCGGGCCTGCCGCCGGCCGAGCTGGCTGCCGCCGGCTCCGGCATCCTGCAGGCGCGCCTCCGCCGGTCCTCGCGATGCGCGCGCATCTGCAGGCGCGGCCGCCGGCGCGGTGTGTGAGGGTCTGCACGAGCCACTCCAGGGTTTGATACCCTGCAGGCACGCAAAGGACCTGCACCCTTCGGCGCCAGGCGCTGTCTTCAGCTCAGCACAGGCGTCTTCACTGGCTGCTCGGCGCCTGAGGATTCCGCGCACCGCGGGCGGCTACGCTCGCCCTGGCACCTTTGGCGGGACGCACGGAGAACCGCTGGTGATTAGGGTCCGCGCGCGCGGCAGGGCCTGGCCTTCTTGCCCGGCTGGGCCGAGAAGAACTTCCAGGTGCTGGCGCGCGCGTTCGAGGTGATCGGCGCGCTGGCGGGCGCCGAGGCGGGCGGCCTGACCAAGCGCGACGCGTTCCTGGCGGTCGGCGGGCTGGTGGACAAGATGGCCGACATCAAGCTCAAGGGCCCGGCCGGCGAGGCGCTGCTGGCGCTGGGCGAGGCGGTCGGGCCGCAGTTTGTGTGCACGCAGCTGCACCGGCGCGCCAGCGCGCACCGCAACCCCAAGGCGCGCCCCGGCCGCGCGCGGCGCCGGCGCGCCCCGAGCGTGCGTGCGCGCGGGGCGCCGGGCGCAGGGTGCCAGACATGTCACCCGCATGCACGCGCTGCACGCGTCTCGATGGTCCGTAAACCACATGCCTAGCCGGCACCACTGTGCTGACCGCTTGGGCGCGGGCCGCCCTCGAGATCGGCCTGCCCTTTGGGTCTCAGCCGCAGGGAACAGGGCTGCGGCGCCCGCGCCGGCGCCAGGCGCGGGGCAGCCGACGGGGCCGGCCGCGCCGGCGCCGCGCCGAGGCCGGCCGTGCGGCGCGCCGCGCAGGTGCTGAGCGAGAGCCTGGCCTGGGTAGGCCGCGCGGTGGAGGAGTTCGGCCTCGGCGCGCTGGACGTGCGGCTGCTGCTGGAGTGGCTGAAGGCGGACCTGGGCAGCGCCAACGCGGGCGTGCGCAACGCGGCCACCGCGCTCGCGGGCGTCGGCCACCGGCAGCTGGGCCCCGGCCTGGCCGGCCTGCTGCGCGAGCACGTCAAGCCCGCGCTCATGGCCGCGCTGGAGGAGACCTTCGCGGCCAACCCGCAGCGCCCGGCGCGCGCCCCCTGGCGCAGCCGCGCCCCCGCGCCCGCCCCCGACCAGCCCCAGGGCTCGCCAGAGCGCTGCTGCAGGCCGTGCCGCGGTGCTCCCCAGCAGCCCCTGCGCGGCTGTCCCGGCTCCCGCCGCAAGTCGTGCGCAGGCTTCATGGCACGCGTACAATGGACCTCACAACCCAGCAGGCTCTGATAAGCAGAGCGCGCGTCCTCCTTCATCAGGGTCCGCTGCGGGAGCGCGGGCGCGCGCTGATGCGGGGCGCGCCGCAGGTGGCGCCCACGCGCGCGGCGCGCGGCCAGGGTGCGCGGCGCGCGAGCGCGCGCGCGGGCGCGGCGCCGGGCGCGGCGCCGGGCGCGGCGCCAGGCGCGGCCGCCGCGGCGGACGAGCCGGAGCCGGCGCCGGCGTGCCTTGGCCCCGACGACCTGCTGCCGCGCGCGGACATCGGCGCGCTGGTCACGCCGCGCCTGCTGTCCAGCCTGTCCAGGTGGCCCCCCGATCAGGCCAGGGTAGGATAGGTTTTGGTAAAGAAGGGGTGCGGCGCCCGCGCGCCTTGCCCGCCTGCATGAGGCATATGGCGCAGGCGTCTGCTCCGCGCAGACACTGCGTGTGGACGGCGTCGCCGTCGGGTTAGGCGGCGTGAGGCGCATGCTCTGTGCATGCGCTGTACGGCCCTCGCCGCCCCATATGGAGTACGGCTTCCATTCCGGGGTCGGCAGCGGAGGCCAATGCACAGTCTGCACAGCGTGCCTGCAGCACGGGGCGCATGCACAGCCGGCAGGCCTTGACGTCAGCAGCGTTGATGTGAGCCGCGTTGCGCGCCCGCGAAGACGTCAGCGGGGCTGCGCGCCCGCAGCGCGAACTGGAAGGAGCGCAACGCGGCGCTGGAGGAGCTGGAGGGCCTGCTGCGCGCGGCCGGCGGCCGCATCCAGCCGCCGCCCGCCGAGCTGGTCAGCGCGCTCAAGGTGCGCCCGCCGCCCGCGCCGCCGGCGCCGCGCCCGCCGCGCCCGCACAGAGCTAGGGGTGAGGGGGGGATCTTAAGAAGCGCGCGCTTGCTCCAGCGCGCCGCGCCTGCCGCGCCGTGCCCCGATTGGCGGCCCGCCGGCGCCCCGCGCTCGCCGGCCGCTCGCTCCGCGCTGTCACGCGCGCTGGGCCGATCGCGCTGCGGGCGCGCCGCCCGAGCGGGCGCGCTGGCTCCCAGGGGCGGGCGGGCGCGCGCGGCGCGCTTGCCAGCACGGCTGGAGGAACCGATCCCACACTTTTTAACGACCGCACGCGAGCGCGCGCGCAGGCGCGCCTGGCGGACTCCAACGCCAACCTGGTCGCGCGCGCGCTGGGCCTTGCTGGCGAACTGGCGGCCGCGGCCGGGCCTGCCTGGGACCGCGCCGGGCGGCCGCTGCTGGCGCCCGCGCTGCTCGGCCTGGCCGATAAGAAGAAGCAGGCGCGCTCCTTGGCACTTCTCCTCTCTGCTCCTGCCGTGCGAGGCCTGCCTGGGGGCCGCCGCGGCGCGCGCACGGGCTGCGACACGAAAATCATGCGTCTTGAGACGGGGGCGCGCTTTGAGCTGACGGCGCCGTGCTGCTGGCAAAGCGCTGCAACCTGTGCCGCGGGTACTTCCGCCAGACGGCTACGCACACCCTCTTTCTGCAAGGCTACTGTCGTCCAAGCTTCCTTGCCTGAAACATCGCAGCACAGGATCGGAGTAATCTCGGCCTTTGTTTCATGGTGGCGCCGGCGGCCGGGGCGCAGGTGCGCGACGGCGTGGTGGCCATGCTGGAGGCCTGGGCGGGCGTGACGCCCGCCGAGCGGCTGCTGCCCAGCCTCGCCGACTACCTGGCCAGCCCCAAGGCCGGCGGCGAGGGCAAGGCGCGCGCGCGCCGGCGCCAGGGCTTGCGAGCGCGCTCGCAGTGCTGTGTGCACATAAATCGCGCTGCCCCGCGCACACTGCCAGCGACTGATGCACAGATGAGAAGCATGACAAGCACGGAGCGCGTCTGTGTGTGCCGCTTGTTCGCCCGCGGCACCGCGGTAAGACGGCAACGCCATCAATTGGCTGGAAGCCCTCGCGGCCCTGGGAGCACCAGGCCGCGGCTGCGGCGCGCGCAGGCGGCTGCGCTGCGCTGGGCGGCGGCGCTGGCGGCAGCGGGCCGGCTGGGCAAGTGCCTAGACGCGGCGGCGCGCGCAGCGGCCGCCGGCGTGCTCGACAAGGCGCCGGACGCGCGCGAGGCCGGCACAGCCCTCATGCTGGCCCTGTTGCAGGCGCGCCAGCCGGCCGAACCGAAAGAGTTCCCTTGATGAGTTCCCTCGAGCTCGTGTGTGAAACGTGTTCATGCCGGCCTGTATTCCCAGAGACAACCAAACAGTCCCAGTGCTGACCGCATGTATCTGTGCATATCAAATGCCCATTTCGGCTCAGCAAGCTGGTCGCAAGGCAATGCCCCCGTGCCGCGGCGGCAGGCGCACGGGCAGGCGGAGGTGCAGGCGGCGGCGCGCACGCTGGACGCGGCGGCGGCCAAGGCCGCCGGCGAGGCGCTCGCCAAGGTCGCCGCCAGCAAGGACGGCGCGGCCGCGCTGGGCCGCGCGCCGGCCGCCGCCGCGCCCGCGCCCGCCGACGCCGCACGCGGCGCGCCCGCGGGGGCGGCGCCGGCGCCGGCGGCGCCGGCGCCGGCGAGCCACGCGGCGGGGCCCGCCGCGCAGGGCGCGGCGCGGGCGCCGCCGCCCGCGCCAGCGCCCGCGCCCGCGCCCGCGGCGCCGGGTGGCGCCGAGCCGCTGCTGGCAGTGAGCGAGAAGAAGGAGGAGCGCGCGCGACGGTGCGGCGCAACCCCTGGGAAGGGTAGCAGCCTGTAAGGGCCTCGTGCATGTGGCCCAAGCGACGCACATGCATGAGTGCAGGCGCGAGTGCAGGAGCTGCAGGCGCCGGCGCCGCGTGCGCCCGCAAAATGCGTCACCGCCGGGCGCGAGCGGGCGCGCGCGCGCGCGCGCGCAGGGGCCGCTTCCGCTCCAGCAAGTTTGAGGTGCCGCGCGAGGACGAGGAGGACGCGCTGGAGGCAGAGCTCGGGCCGCTCTGCTCCGCGCAGCTCAGGCGCGCGCCCGGCGCGCCCTCGCGCAGCCGGCGCCGCCCAGCGTGCCCTGCGGACGAGAGCGCCCCCCGCCGCCCAGAGCACAGCGCGCGTGCACGCGCCACAGCATGACCCGTCATGCCGTGTCAGCGCATAGAGCGGGAGTGCAACTGCACAGGCTGCGCCATGTGGAGCCCTACCCTACCCTAATACCCTGCTCGGCAGGGGCCTGCTGTTTGCCGCCGACTTCCGCAAGCATGTGGAAGCTGCCGAGCTGCTGGCGGAAGCGCTGCCGGGCGAGGCCGAGGCCGCGCTGTCCGCGCTGGACCTGCTGCTGCGCTGGGCGGTGCTGCGCCTGTGCGACCCGCACGGCAACACGACCTGCCTGCTGCGCGTGCTGGAGCTGTGCGGC
>JAABUY010005335.1_pt1 | contig 12980 bp, 21 predicted proteins | sample 5560271 | NCBI WGS metagenome assembly JAABUY01 (sample SAMN10711886, study PRJNA513374) | rock metagenome | isolation source: Antarctica rocks | place: Antarctica: Victoria Land, University Valley
CCAGAATCTAAACGCGGCGGGCATGGTCGTCATCTTGGGCCTACACAACGCCGCGCCGGATGGGAAGGGCGCAACCGACGTGCCCATGCCCGACGACAACACGCTAACGTTTTGGAGCCAGGTAGCGGCCACGTTCAAGTCCTACTCGTCCGTTCTGTTCAATCTGTACAACGAGCCACACCCATTGAACAACACAGTGAGCGACGCTGCGTGGGCGTGCTGGCGCGACGGTGACCCAGCGGGGCGGACCGCATGCGGCACGGGCGGCCCTACGCCTTACCACGCCCAGGGCTTTCAGGCCGTCGTCACGGCGGTGCGCAACACGGGCGCGACGCAGCCACTCATCATCGGTGGCATCGCCTACAGCGGCTACATAGATAAGTGGGAGCAGTACAAACCGACTGACCCACTGAATCAACTGATCGCGGACACGCACTCGTATGGCAACGGCGTGATCTTGACGACGAGCCAGTACCAAACCGCCTACGGCGGCTTCCTGGCGGCAGCGCAGAACCCCCTCATTTTTAATGAGATCGGGGACAACGACTGTGAGGCGGGCGGGGTGTCCAACAGCCACATCAACAGCCTGATGCCGTGGCTCGACCAACGCGGTATTGGCTACCTGGCGTGGACCTACAACACGTGGAACTGCTCCGGCAGTCCCGCGCTTATCACCTCATATGGCGGCGCGACAACGGCGTACGGGGCTGTATACCAGCAGCACCTCGTCGCGCTCAACCAAGCCGCTGCCATGGCGACGGCCGTACCCACGGCCACGGCCACGACCGTACTTACGGCCACGGCAACGGCCGTACCAACGGCCACAGCATCCTCTTTTCCAACGGTGACGGCAACGGCGACAGCAGTTCCTCTCTCGACAAGCACAGCGCAGGCGCCAGCGACACAAACGCCTCCCGCTTTGCCAGCGACGCAAACGACCACGGCTGCAACCAACACACCGACACCAACGGCGCCCGTACCAACGGCGACGGCCACAGCCACGGCCAGCGTACATGTGACGCTGACGCCGAATCCGTGGCCCGCTATTGACGCATTGCAAACGCGCGTGGCGTGGCTGGAAAAGCGCGTTGCCACGGTGGATGCGCGCGATAAAGCCGGCGCGACCGTGGTTGCGCGGGTACGCGGCGACCTGGACGCGTGGCCGGCGCCGTGACCCAGGGGGCGCTCTATGCAAGGAAGGACGCGCGATGCCAACTCTGGACCATCTCACAGCCGCTGAATGCGACGAGCTATCGCAGACGCTCGGCGCGCTCAACCGCATCGCGGGCGCACACGGCGCGCTGACACAGGACGCCAGTTATGTCCGGCGCACGGCCCTCATGGACCGCCTGCGCGTCGTCAGAGACTACACGCTAGCCCGTGAGCGCGACGTAGAGCGTGCGCGGGCCGACGCTGACATCGACCGTCATGCGCCCTACGCTGAGTGCCCCTGCCCGACGCCGCGCGAGGGGACGCCCCGCAACGGATGCCTGCGCTTCAACGCCAACTGGGCGACCTGCTGCGCGACGTGCGGGCTTGACTGGACGCCGCCCTACGAGAGGCCGCTGAGAGCACGATGATAGAACGTGACGAACGGCGACAGCGGGCCACGCGTATGAAGGCCCGCGTGCGGCGCTATTTTGCCTGTGACACCAACGGGCCAGGGCCAGACAGGCGGGCGCGGCCCACAACGGACCCGAGGCGCATCGGCAAGGTTGCCCGTACGCCCCATGCCTGCTCACACTCCTGCTGCGGCAACCCCCGCCGCGCATCCATTGGCAAGGGGAAGGATCGCCTGACAATGCAGGAACGCCGCGCCCTCTCGCCCTACGATGGGGACGAGTAGTTGCGGGGTTGGCTCAATGCAATTTCCGCAACGCAAGTAGCCGCAGGGAAGGGAGGGGAAGCGTGACCACCTATAGCGACCAGTACGAGCCCGTGGTGGCGGTGTACCTCAACGCCGACGATGTTCGGCGCATCCTTGACTGGACGCCGTTTCACCACGGGCACCCAGCCTACAGTGATGAGTCGGCGCGTCTCGGGCTCAAAATGGCGTCAGCTCTCCTCAGCTTGGAGACAGCCCCCATCGTAGAGCGCGCTATCCTTCTCACAACCATTGAGCGAGGCTCTTCGTCATGAGCGACACCGACACAGAACTGGAGAGGGATGCCCCCGGCGTGGAATGGGTCCGCTATGGCCGCGCCGTAGACAACGCCCGTGTGGCCCATGAGGCGGACAAGCACGCGCCTACCTCAGAGGGCGCGCACAACCTGTTGGTAGAGCCGGACGCGCCCCTCGACGAGGACGACCGCGAGGCGCTGAAGAGCAGGCCGGACCTGCGCCTGTCGCTCGCCCTGTGGTCGTGGTGGCACACGCGGGGCGGGGTGATCGTGGGCACGGTCGCGGTGACGTTGGTGGTCGCGCTGATACTGGCGGCGTTGGTGCGGACTGCCATGAGTAGCGCGCTGTAGAGAGAAGAGGATAGAGAGATGGCTATTAAACGTTGGCTAGAGTTCCATCGCACACCGACCGACCCTGTTCATCAAATCATCCTTGACTACATGAACCAGGTGCAGCACAGCTTACACCTAGACTGCTACGGCTTTACTGACGCCGACATGGGCGACATCCTGGTAGCCAAACATAAGGCAGGGCTGGAAGTCGGCGTCGTAGCCGATCACACACAAAGTGGCGGTAAGGCGCAAAAGGCGCTCTTGCAGCATCTCATTGACAATGGCGTGCCCGTGACCATCGCCACAAGTCCGACCGGCGCCATAAATCACGTCAAGTGCATTATTTGCGAAGCCATCATAGGTGCTGATGCCAATGTATCGTATGCCATCCATGGCAGTCTCAACTTTTCGGGATCTGGCGAGTCTCAGGAAAACAATTTTACCGCCACCAACGATCCGTGCATCGTGGGTGAGTTGTACAAACAATACATTGAGGCGCAGGAATGGGGGGCGAAACATCCGCAATGGCAATTAAAGCCCAACACAGCGCAAGCGCCCACCATTCCTGAAGATGTAGCTGTTATGGCTCAGAAGCCAGAGGAAGGCACGCCGCCTTCTTAGTGTTGCCTATCATTATCTAGGGTTTCGTACCGTCGATATCGGCCCATCTCATCGTCTAGCGTTAGGACTCCCCATGCTCAACGACGACATCGAGTACACCCACGACCCCCTCTTCGGAACACCCATCGACCAGGGTGCGCGCTGCGTGCCCGGCCCTGTTGAATCGAGCACGACGCATCCCAGCGCAGACTGGACGTACCGTCCCCACCCATGGCATCGGCACCGCCACTATATCGGAGACATTCCGTGGTCGCCTGCGCTCGTTCCCTACCCAGTCATCCCAGCGCTGCCCACGATCATCACCACGACAACCGCGAACACCCCCGTCCCGTCAGCAGGGAAGCCCCATCAGGCCATCGACCGTGCCTGTCGTGACCTCGCCAACGCCGCGCATGAGCTGCGCGAGAGCGCCGAGGCGTTGGGCCTCGACCTGTCCGAGAAGGACATCCGCACGGCCATCTACAAGCGCATGGCTAAGGCGCTAGGGGACTGAGCATGCCCAACACCGAACCGGTCCATCGTGTGTACATCTTGCTGCGCGCCGACCTACCCCCGGCACAGCAGATCATCCAGGCGGCGCACGCGACCATGGAGATGGCCTGGTTGTTCCCGCGCCCCGAGGGGCTCGTGCACATCTGCCTGCTCGAAGTGCGCGACGCCGACGCGCTACAGGCGGCGCGCATGCGCCTGCACAATGCGGGGATTGGTGTATATGCCTTCACAGAGCCGGATATGGGCAATGGCGACTATACGGCCGTCGCCACCGAGCCCCTGTCCGATGATCGCCGCCAACCGCTCAAAAAGTACAAGCTATGGGGCGCGGGGCAGGCACCCCTGGGGGACTGAGAATGACAACCGTCTATATCGGCTTTGAGGGGACCGTGCCGATCAATCGCGCGCAAGCGAACCGCTTAACGGGCTACTACAATAGCCTGCACACCGAGCACGGCTACCTCAAACGCGCCTACAACAGGCAGGCCATCGTAGCGGTTGATACGGCATTGGCGGCTATCGGTCTACGGTTTACGCCGATGAGCACGGAGGGCGAGGGGTACGTCCTCGACTACACGCCATGACGCGCCGTTTTCTCTTGGTCCGCACGCAGGACGTGAGCGGCGTGTCGGGCACGGGCACGGTGGCCGAAGGCGCGCTGTTCTCAACGGGCAAGGCTGTGCTGGCCTGGACGACACAGTTCCGCTCTGTGGCTGTTTACGACTCCATTGACGATCTAGAACACATCCACGGTCACGGTGGCGCAACCCGCGTGCAGTGGCTAGACGAGGGGTTAGCATGACCACCCGTGCCAAGACCGAAGCCCTCGCCGCCGTGACCTGGGTGACGATCATGGCGGGGCTCTGGTGGGCCAAAGGCACGGTCATCCCCTGCCCGTCGCCTACCGCTCCACCGCCCCGTATCGTGACCCGTACCGTGGTCGTGACACAGACGGTCACGCTGCCCGCGCCGCCGCCCGTAGTAGACGTGACGATCTATAAGGGAAGCGCCTGCATCGTCCTAGATGGTCACAAGATAGATCCTCGACGCGGGTACGATTGCCGCCTATCAGGCTGGCCGGACCCGCTGACGCGCGGCGCTAACGGCCACGTCTACGACAAAGATTAGACCGACACACAACAGAGAGGACGTGGCCGATGTTTGCCTACGATGCTGCCACGCTCAACACCATCGCGCAGGGCGGTTATGGCCCGCTCTCAGATTGGGAATTGTGGGTCGGCTCGGAGTGCGGGCGGTCGTGGCCGGTGGACGCTGTTATCACAACGTTAGAGCAACGCCTGCAACACGTCGCCCTGGAACCCGCGCCATCCCATACGTTCATCGTGCTCCTCAACCGTCGCTTAGGGCTGTGCATCGGCTTTGAGGCGGCCTTCCCGCGCCTGCGTGTGTTTGACCCATGCGAGAAATTGGGACGCACCATCCGCTACTGTCGCGTGCCTCTTGGTGACGCGCAACTGGCTGGTATCTGCCAGCGTGGTGCCGAGCGCATCGGGCGCGGCTACGACGTGCTAGGACTCGCGTTTGCGCTCGGGGCAATGCTGCTGAAACACCCCGGATGGTTTTACATAAAGCGGGCCAAACTCTACTGTACAGCCTGGATTATGTGGTTATTAAGGTCGGTTGGGATCGAGGTGCTAGCGGGCGTGCACGCTGACAACGCCACGCCGGCCCTGTGGGAAGCGGGCATGCTGCGCTTAGGGTGGACATGGACCAGCACCCCACCCTTTGTTGACGTGGTTCCCTCGGCCGCACAACAGACCGCCGACCCCTATCACTCTCCAACCTGAGCACCCTTTACTCGATTGTCCCCATCCGACAGCCCGCGCGGCTTGACGCCTCCGCACCCTCTCCCCCACGTGGCGTCGCATCGGAAAGGACGCCGACACGTGTCTGGAACACAGTGGCCGCACCACGACACAGACGCCCTGCTTGCCATCGTGCGTGAGACCCCGCGCGCGGGACCGACCGCGCTGCACGCGCAACTCGTCGCCGCGGGAGTGGAGCGCTACACGTACAACGCCGTACACAGCAAGCTCAAGGTGCTGGGGCTCGACTCCGCCGTTAACCGTGTGGCGTGGGCGGCGACGCAGACGCACGACGAGCAGATAGCGGAGCATCGCCCTGACTTGGCCACGAAAGAGTGGGATAAGAAGGAAGGAGGCTTTAACTGGCGTGACGCCAATAAAGCCATTGGCAGCATGCAGGCGCTTAAGCGCGAGTCTTCGACAAGCCAAGATGAATCGCACATCGCGTTCCCCGACGCAGCACGGCCCATGTGTGTCATTGCTATAGCTGACTGGCACTGGGGGAGTTGGGCAACCTCACACGAGGCCATTGAATCAATCACGGATGAGATACTATCCATTCCTGACCTCTATATTGCCATCCTCTCAGATATGGAGCAGATGTCGATCAAGATGCGGTCAGTGTTGGAAGTGTCTGACAATGTGCTGCCACCGAAAATGCAGTCGCTCTACACGGAAAGCTGGCTAGCCGAAGTCGCCCCAAAGGTGCTTTTCGCAACGTGGGACAACCATTCAGTTTTAAGAAATGAAGCCCAATCGGGCTACTCGCGCTACGCTGACATCATGGGCCGCAATGTTATTTACTACAACGGAATTGGACACTGCACACTACAGGTCGGAACGCAGGAATACAAGATAGCGGCCAGCCACTTCTTTCGTGGTCGCAGCATGTACAATCCCCTGCATTCGCATCTCCGCTACGTGCGCCACGAGGCACCCGACCGTGAAGTTATCATGGCCGGAGACTCTCATGTACCGGGCATCATGCAGATGATTGAGGGGGGCATGCAGCGCGTCGCCATCAATACGGGATCGCTGCAACTCAATAGCGGCTATGCCAAACGCTTCTTTAGCCTAAAGACACATCCTGTGTTCCCGTGTCTAGAGTTTGACCATGCGGAGCATAGAATTACGCCGTTCTGGTCAATACGCGACTGGCTTCGTGCGACCGGGCGCACCACGCCCTAAACTCTGCCACCGTCTTGGCTCCTTTAGTTGACACTCCACACCCCTGAAGGGGTGGGTTTTCTCGGCGGGATTCGATAACGCCTAGCCCGCTTGTTGCATTCTGTACCCTCATTTTACCATTTCTACGGCTAAAAGAGGGTGTGCGGCCTATGATTCCCCCTTGGCGCATCGACTCATGGTGCACCATGAGTCGATGCGATGCGCCATCTTCCCGCCTCCGGGAAGATGCCCCCCACCCATTGTGCGCGCTCTGGCCGTATGGTCCCCGCACTCATCGCCCATCGTCCCGCACGACCGCGCCCGTCGCCGCCCCGTCGCCGCCCCGTCGCCGCCCCGTCGCCGCCCCGTCGCCGCCCCGTCGCCGCCCCGTCGCTGCCCCGTCGCTGCCCCGTCGCTGCCCCGTCGCTGCAAGGAGCGCCCCATGCCTCTGTCCTCGTCCCTTGACTCAACACCCTCCCCCTGGACTATGACAGCCCCTCTCACGGACACAGCCAACGCTCACTGGCAGGCCATCTTCGACCTCGTACAGACCGCCTGCGAAGCGTACCACAACGCCACGGTTATCCGTGACGACGCGGAGGCGGGTGAAAGCATGGCTGGCGCGATAGCCGAGGCGGCGACCGCCATTGAGGCCCTACCCGACGCACAGCACGCGCATGGTCCACTGCCCTTTTGACTAGCGGTCGCTGACAGCGACAGCGAGACAGTGCCATGATCGGGGGAACCTGCGCGATGCCTCGCTCCCATCGCATCGCCCGCGCTGGTCTCATGGCCGCGCCCCTGCTCGTGCTGCTGGCCCTTGCCCTTGCCGGCTATGACTACTGGCAAAGAGGCAACGGCCTGGACGGTTGCTGGTCGGTCGGCCCGGTGTCGGCGTGCGCGTGGACCATCAACCCCCATCGCCCACCCACGGCGGGCTACGGCTACGGCACAACATCACCCTAACCAACACCGTCGCTGTCCGCTCGTTCCCATTCCACTCGGCAAACGAAGGACTCATGTCGTCATGACCGTGGCCCCTGCTACCCTTTTTCGTACGGTCGCGCCCTACACCCTCATCGGCGACCGCCAGCTCGCCACGTTGCACGACCTCTCACGCAACGTCGCTGGCGCCGGCATATGCGGCGATATTGTTGAATGCGGAGTTGCCAATGGTGGGAGCGCGGCTGTCATTGCGCAGCCCCACGTTGCCCACGCCACACGCCGATTATTCCTGTACGACACATTCCAGGGCATCCCTCCAGCGGGGCCAGAGGATGGTCGCCTGGCCCAATCGCACGCGGGGGAATGGAAAGGGACGCAGGACAAAGTACGCGAGGCCCTGGGGTTCGTGGACTTCCCTGAACAGCGGGTCATGTGGCGGGCTGGACAGTTCGCCGACACGTTCGCCAATGAGTCGCTCCCCGCGCGCGTGGCCCTGCTGCACGCCGATTGTGACTTCTACGCCGGTGTGCTTTTAACCCTCCAAGTTTTTTATCCGAGGGTATCTGACGGCGGCTACGTGGTCCTTGATGATTTCGGATGGTGGCCCGGTTGCCGTAAGGCGTTTTATCAATGGTGCCGAGAAACGGGCGAGACACCGCTGGTCGAACGCACGGGGAAGTACGGTTTGTATTGGAAAAAGGGGCGTGCGAGCAACGTCCCTAACCGAGACATGAGCTAGGGGGTGCGCGATGGCACTGACCGAAGACGATATCGCAGACCACATCAGCCGCTACGTCGGCCGCATTTATGAGGACGCGGCGCGACCCGGCGTGCCTTCAATTGACCACGCCAACAATTCAGCAGGGCATTATCTAGCAAACAGCCGCCGACATCGTGGCGGGACGGCCGGTTATGTGGCCGGGCTTGACCGGGCCGCAGGTAGGGAGAGGATAGGAGAGACTTCAACAACCGTTAGCTAAAAGCAGACGGCTTGCGCCTCGACCGGAGTCGGGCACGATAGGCCAATTGACAGTGGCCCGCCAGCAGCGGTCATGCCCCTACTGGCACGGAGTTTGGTGGCGATGTTCAAGGCCCCATTGCGGTCGGCGTTGGTGCGATACCCGCACGACCGACACCAGAACTCCGACTGAGAACGACGGTTAGAGCGATGCTGAAAGGAGCAACGATGGCACGTTTGGCTCGTGTGCCGAGGATCCACTCCCTCGACGCGAATGCCCCGTTCCTCGGCCTTGTAGACGATCATAGCCCGGAGACTCGCAAAGGACCAGCTATGCAGCCGCCTTTGTCCGCCGTTGGCTTTGCGTGCCTTAACGCGGGAACGGATGTTGGTCAGATTCTCAACGGCGATAGTCGCCCCTTGCGGCACGCCGTCCACGATGCGCCGCGACACAACATGGTCATGGTCGCGCCGCCTGCGCGCCGTCTTACCCGACAGTCGCTTGAGATGCCGCTTGGCGCTCTTGGTCCCCTTCTTTTGCAGGGCGCGGCGCAACCGGAAATCACGGGCTTCCAGTTCGCGCCAGCGCCGCTCACCATGAAAACGGTTGTCGCTGCTGACGGCGGCGCGCGTTACCCCCATGTCTACGCCGACGACTGTGGCGGTCGGCTCAACCTCGGGCGCGGGCATGGACACGACGACATGCAGGTACCAGCGCCCGCGCTTGTACGTCAGGTCTGCCGTCGCTGTAGGATGGTCGGCGTAGCGCGCCGCATAGGGTGGCACGCGAAAGGGGATATGCAGCCGCCCTTCAACTGTGGACAAACTCATCGTGCGCGACGCCCAATCGAGCCGATAGGTGCGCTCATTGTACCGAGGCGGACATGCGATGGAGTGCGGACAGGACACACGTCGCCCCTGCCGTTGGCGTGTCAGCGTGCTTTTGATAGCCTCGGTCGCCTTAACGCGCGCCTGGATATGCAGGTTGCTCGGCAACGCAGGACACACCGCTTGTGCCTCTCGATACGTTGCATGGTGCAGCGTGATACCGTTCTTCTCACCTGCCTGCCATCCGTGCGCACACACGAGATTGAAGGCGTCGGTAAACTCGCGCGCCGTCGCGGCCAGTATGTCGCCCTGTTCCGGCGTCGGCGTGAGCATAAGGCGTATCGTTCTGTCCATACCAGTAGTATATCACAAAAAGCATATGTAAGTAGTTCCTGAAAGGAGGAACCGCATTCCACCGCCCCTTACAAGGGGCGGTCGCCTGCGGGATTTCTCATGCAAACTGATACCATAGGCGCAACACCGACGCCCGCGCCCCTGTCGTGGACGCTGGCGGATATGACCGATGCGCCCGAGCTGACGCAATCCCCCGAGGACATGGCGGCGGCGCACGCCATGTCGGCCACGGCGCCCTTGTCTGCGACTGCGACGGTCCCGGTCGATTACCCAAAGGCGCGGTGGGAGGCATCGGGAAACTATTGGCGGGGCGACGACCCTCATAACGGACGCCTGCCTCTACGCTACATTGTTCTTCATGGCACGGCCGGCTACGATCCCGGCGCTCTCGATTGGTTGCGCCGTCCGAACGGTGACAGTAGCGCGCACTACCTCGTCGATCGCGCGGGCGTCACGCATCAGATGGTGCGGGAACAGGACGTAGCCTGGGCTAACGGGGCCGTGAGCGTGGGCGGCTTCCCGGCCTTTCCGAATCCCAATAGGGCGTCAATAAGCATCGAGACAGAGCAAGATGCCGGGAATGATCTGGCGTACACGGACGCGCAGATAGCGGCCGTTATCGACCTTATCACGGATATTCGACGGCGACACGGCGACCTTTCGCTAGCCCTCATTCCGCACAGCCGCGTTGATCCGGTCAACCGTCCGTTCTGTCCCGGCGCCAAGATCCCGCTTGCTGAGATCGACCAGAAGGCACGCCCCCACACGGCGACACCGACGCATGGACCAGCAAAGCCTGCCCTCTGGCGCTCCGTGTGGCGGCACATCACGCAGGTCTATCACCGGGCGGGCGACCCTGCCGGCGCGTGGGCTGACAACGACTGCTTTGAGGCATCGCTGGCGCGCTATCTGCGCGAGGCGTCAGCCCCGTGGGGCGGGACAGACCCTAGCCTCATCGGCACGCTCCGTCAGGCCATCAGCGGCCAGCCGGACGGCCACTGGAATAACTACACCTGGCTCGCTGATATCAACCACTTCTGGCCCTACATGGGCCTACAGGGCGCGCGGTGGATAGATCGCGCCACCGACCATGAGTGCGGCCTGCGTTCGTGGGCGCTCTGCCTCGTGTCCGTCACGCGCCTGACGCCGCGGCCGTACCCTGACTGGTGGCTGGCCGGCGTCGCTGACGAGGCCGACCACTTTATCCTGCGCCTGCCCGATGGGTCGTACAATGACCCGTTGGGGATGGATGGCGACGCACGCTACAGCGACGACGTGATCCGGCACGCCATGGACGTGCCCGGCGCGGGCGTCTATCAGATGCCCGATGCCACGACGCTCTCGTGGGAGATCGCCGCGTCCGGCAACATGGTCGCCCATACCCCGACCCCGGCCCCCACGACCGTCAAGCCGACGCCAGGTGGAACAGGCGCGGGCGCTGGAACGAACACAGGGATAGCGCCGGCAACGCCTAAAGCGAAGCCGGCGCCGATCAAGCGCCCCGCGCCACCGAAGCCGGGACCAGGCGTGGTCATAGCCGCTGATTGGCTAAAGCATCAAGCGAATCCGAAAGCGCCGGGGGTTGTCCACGTCAAGCCAGGCGACCATGTGCTCATTCTCAACTGGGTCACCACCTGCGGCCCGCTAATGTTCCAGCGCGTCGCCGTGACCCACCAGGGCGACAGATTAGAAGCGTGGGTCCTTCAATCGTCCGTTAAGAGCGGTCGCTAGCCGATAGAGGAGCATCAACACTATGTCATCCACACCGACGCCTGCCCCGACGCCCGCGCCGCAACCCTCAACGCCTGTCACGCCAGCCCCCGCAAAGAAGCCAGCGCCAAAGCCAACACCGAAGCCACCCACGCCTCCTGTGCTGCTGTCGCCGGCTCTGGCCCACGTTGCCATCTGGAACCGCTCCACGGTCCTCTCAGACGCGCAGGTGCAGGCCGCCGTGCCCTCGTTCCAGACAGCCGTGTCGCGCGACTTCGCGCCTGCGTGGAAGACGGACGCCATGCTGGCGTTCGTCCCCAAGGCGGGGACCCCCGACCCGGCGTCGTGGATCATCCAGATCCTTGATGACAGCACGCAACGCGGGATGCTCGGCTACCACTCCGTCTCTGCGACAAACGTGCCCGATGGGTTCGTCTACGCCCGCACGGATCAGCAGTACGGGCTCAACTGGACCGTGACCCTGACGCACGAGCTTTTCGAGCTGCTGTTAGACCCCTACGCGGTGGCCTGTATTTTCGACCAATCCAGCGACACCGCTGGCCGCATCCTGCCGTATGAGGCATGTGACGCGTGCGAGAGCGATGAGTGGGCCTATGATATCAACGGCACAAAAATCTCAGACTTCATCTTGCCCGCCTGGCTGGATTCGTCGCTGTCAGCCGGATCGGCAAAGTTCGATTTCTGCGGGCGCCTCACCGCGCCCCTGTCCGTTGGGCACAATGGATACCTGTCCGTTTGCACTGTGACCGCAAGCAGCGGCTGGACGCAAGTGAATGGACAAGGCGTTATCGGTAAATCGGCCGACTACGCCGAAGACCCCCGCCACCGCCGCTAGTTACGCCGCCCAGACAAAAAGAGCCCCTCCTACAGTGAAACGCTGTAGGAGGGGCTCTTTTTGTCGTCAATGGCGACTTCAACATCTCGCATCGCCTCATCGCGCGACAGATACCACGGCCTGAGCGGCGTGTCTCTCATGATGTGATTGACGGGACCGTAGATCCACGCGCCCCAAAAACCACCGATGTCGTCAGGCAAAGGCTTCACGTAGCCAATAGGGTAAATGCGCGCGCGATTACCATAATCATCCTTGTCCATGTAGTATGAGACAGCATGGGGCATGTCGCGCCACTCGTAGTGCCTTGTGTCAACTGCCATTGGCGGTCACTCCTCCTATCGTCACCGCGACTGTTGGTGGGATATGTCAAGTTACCCCTCTTCACCCAGGAGGCGATAGGGCAGCCCAAGCAAAGATGCTGGTAGATGAGCGGGGTCATGCAGGTTGACGCGCGCACCGGGACGGAAGAAGGATACCTGCTCCATCGTCAGGTGCTCAATTGCATAGCGGCGGGACGGGTCATAGTCGCTGGCATAGTCGGGTGGAGGGACCAGGCGCAGGGTGACAGTACACCCGGTCAGCGTGTATTGAACATCCAGAACGTCGAACAGGAAGTCAGTAGCAGTTGCCATTACGTCTCTCCTTTATAGAATCCCGCCGAGAAAACCCACCCCTTCAGGGGTGTGGATGAATCGGCGTCCGCTAGAGCGCGTTAGCGCGTGCGTTGCGTGGCGATGTACTGCCGGATGGTCTCACTCGCCACGTTGCCC
>JAABUY010005336.1_pt1 | contig 12980 bp, 8 predicted proteins | sample 5560271 | NCBI WGS metagenome assembly JAABUY01 (sample SAMN10711886, study PRJNA513374) | rock metagenome | isolation source: Antarctica rocks | place: Antarctica: Victoria Land, University Valley
TCGCCCAGGCGCACCGTCAGGTTGCGCGCCGCCTCATAATCCACGGTCTTGAATGTTCGACTCATGCTCACACTGTACCATCACAGACGGGACGGAGCGTTCGCTTCTCTCCGACAAACTGCTAGGACCCGGTCGCCTCCATCACGACGAGAATCTCGCCGGGGGCGTGGCCGTTCGCGCGGAGCCGAGCTTGCAGGGCCGCGACGCCCTGCGGGGCCTGGTCCAGGGTGAGCGGGCGGCGCGGGACTGCGCCGGGGGCCATCCAGACGGCCGTGAACGTGGCCGCGGCGATATCGACGCCGACGAAGAGGCGGTAGGCGGGACGAGGCGATGCGCCGTCAACGGACATGGGTGCTCCTATATGCGGGGTGAGGGACTGACAGGGCAGGGGTGCGATGCGGGGCGGCGCTCGTCTGTGCTTGTCATACGTGGTCCGCGCCACATCATCCGGTCCAGACTCTCGCCAGCCCGCGACGGCGGGGGACGCTCTAACGGACGCGGTCGCCGCCGCAAGCTGCGATACGTCCTCACCACCGTCGTCGAACCGACCCTCCCAATATACAAGCAGGTCCACTACACCGCGCTTTTCGTTGTCACGGCAGTCGCGTTTGCCCTCAGTGCGGTCGTGCTTCCCCCGCGCGCTGCGCTTGCGGCTGCCGGAGCATTCGCATTATCGTCCGATGCCCGATGTGGAGACAACTGAGCGGGGATCGGGGATAATCGTGCGGCACCATGAGCGTGCGGGACGGTAGTAAGGGGACTGCCGGCAGCCTGCACAAATGGCAGCAGGCCTACCAACAGATCTCCCGTATCGCCTGGCCGCAGGATACACAGCCCATGTTCGCGCAGCTCCAAGCAATACTCCCCCAGTATACATCCGCAGGCTACAACGGTATTGGTTGTCCGCTCTCCATCGCCTATGTAGAGCATAGTACCAGTTGCTCGATCCGACCGGCGTGCACCCCGCCGACCAGGTTACCTTATCCGTGATCCACCGCGATTGCCAATCGTCCCGCCATCGCGATTGCCAATCGTCCCGCCATATGAACATGCCATACCTTGATCTTCGTGCCTCGTTGATTTGCGTGAGGCGGCAGGATATAGCATACCTGCCTCCTTCGCCCCCGCTTCTTCTCAACCCTGATGCCCCCCACCGGCCCCCCCCAACCAGGGCGCCCCCACTAGGGGGTTAGAACATTTCCCCGCTTCGCGTATTGTAGGCCACATAGATTCTTCGTTCCAACCATACGCAGTGCCATAACGGCAGAAAGAAACAGCCCTTTTCATGCAAATCACAGCGATACGTACAGCCCTACGTGTGGTTCTCGGCCTATCCTTGTCCCTTCTTGTCACAGGCATCACGGGGGAAACGCGACACGTTGCCGGAGCGAGCGCCAATGCAAACATCGCGATCGATGCGGGTTCCCCCCGCGGAACGATCTCCCCCACTGCTTTCGGCATGAACACGGCCGTCTGGGACGGCCACCTACTCGACGGATCAATGCCGTCGGTGCTGCGGCGGGCCGGCGTCACCATCCTGCGCTTCCCGGGCGGATCGAGCGCCGACAACTATCACTGGCAGACCAATTCCTTCTGTAATGGCGGCTACACCAACCCCAACAACACGTTCGACGCCTTCATGGGTGTCGCACGGGCGACGGGCGCGCAACCACTCATCACCGTCAATTACGGGAGCAACGCCACATGCACCGGTGGAGGCGACCCCGCGGAGGCGGCGGCCTGGGTGCGCTACGCCAACGTGACCAAAGGCTACGGCGTCAAATACTGGGAGATCGGCAACGAGGTCTACGGCAACGGCACCTATCCCGGCGGGTGGGAAACCGACTTGCACCCGCAGAAAGGCCCCGCCGCCTACGCCAGCAACACGGCGGCCTTCGTCGACGCCATGAAAGCCGCCGATCCGTCCATCAAGGTGGGGGTGGCGCTCACCACGCCCGGCTACTGGCCCGACGGGCGGGCACCGGCCTGGAACACGGCCGTGCTCGACGGCGTGTGCGCCAAGATCGACTTCGTCGACGTGCATTGGTACCCCATCAACGACGCGGGCACCGACGCCGACCTGCTCGCCAGCACAGGCCAGATCGCCGGCATGATGGCCACGCTGCGCGCGGCGATCACCGCCCACTGCGGCGCCCGCGCCAACCAGATCCAGATCCTCCTCGGCGAGATGAACACCAACAGCACCGGCAAGCAGCGCGTCGGTCTCGTCGACGCCCTGTTCCTCGCCGACGGTTTTATGACCTGGCTAGAGGACGGCGCCGCCAACACAAGCTGGTGGGATCTCCACAACGGCATCGACTTGAGCGGCAACAACAGCCCGTCCCTGTACGGCGCCGCTACCTATGGCGACCTCGGCGTCCTCTCCAGTGGTGGCTCGGCGGGCGGGGTAAGCGAGCCTCCGGTCAATACACCGTTCCCTCCGTACTACGGACTCCAAATGTTAACCAAACTCGGCATGCCCGGAGACACGATGGTCGCGGCATCCTCGGATCAGGCCCTCGTGACCGCCCACGCCGTCCGGCAGGCCAACGGCAATCTCGCCCTGATGCTGGTCAACAAATCCCCCGACACAACCTATAACGTGGCGCTGTCGCTGTCCGGCTACTCGCCCGCCTCCACTGCCACGATCTACTCGTATGGCATGCAAAGCAGTACCATTTCCGCCAGGTCCGTTTTGGGCATCGGCAACGCCTTCGCGCAAAGCATCCCGCCGTATTCGCTCACGACGGTCGTCATGATGCCTCCATCCAGCACCCCCGCCAGCACCGTCACCCCACCGGGCATCCCTGATACGGCTACTCCCACCAGCACCGCGCCGGCCATCGCCGCCAGCACCGCCACCAACACCGCGACCAACACCCCCACTAGCACCCCGCCGGCCATCGCCGCCAGCACCGCCACCAACACCCCCGCCAGTACCGCGACCCCACCAAGCATCCCTGATACGGCTACCCCCACCTCAGGGGGGGCGCCGATGGTGTCGATCGGCACGTCCTCCACCGCTTTGACAATCATCGCGCCTGGTGAAACCGAGACCTTGGCGGCGACAGTGACCTCGACCATCCCCCTCGCGGGGGCCATCGTCGACTTCTACGTCTACGACGCCTCCGGCCATCTGGTGACGCAAATATGGCAGAGTCCCGTCGTCCTCGCGGCCAACACGCCGCAGACCGTCAGGGCGTCATGGAGCGTGCCCGCGCACATGGCGCCGGGAACGTACACGCTCAAGGTCGGCGTCTTTGGAACGGGATGGTCACCGTTGTACGCCTGGAATGATGCGGCGGCCACACTCACGATTAGCATGGCCACGTCCGCACCTCCCTTCAACAATAACGGCATTAGCAGCGATCGCACCCCCGCTGTGGCCAGATTCGATGCCTACGATGACAGCTACTCCACCCAGGCGTTACAGTCATCGGGCCTGACACCCGGCCAGCAGATCGTTGTCCATGGCGTCACCTTCCCATGGCCGAACGTCGCGCCAGGCGCGCCCGACAACATCGTCGCGCATGGGCAGACAATCCGCCTCGCCGCTCCCGCCGCCGCCGCGACCCTAGCGTTCCTAGGGGCTGCGTCGAACGGCCCATCGACGGGGACGGGAACGGTCACCTACGCCGACGGCTCAACGCAGAACTTCGCGCTCGGCTTCTCCGACTGGACCCTCAACGGCGGGGTGCTGACGCCGAGCTACGGTAACAGCATCGCGGCAACACTGCCGTATCGCAACCAGGGGACGAGTCGAGAGCCAGTGAAAACACATGTATTCTACGCCGCCGTCCCGTTGCGGGCGGGCAAGACTATAGCCTCCGTCACGCTCCCCACCACGGTGTCGCAAGGCCAACTCCACGTCTTTACCCTATCGCTGTCGAATACCGCGCAACCGTAAATAGGTAGGTCCAGGCTGTGGGACTAGCCCACGCGGGAATGAATAGCCACATCGTGGCATGAGCTATCGCGTCCCAACCTAATCTCGATTACCGCCGCAGTGTACGCGGAGAGTGGTAGGAGACAGACCCATCGCCTAAATGCTTCCAACGAGTAATTGCGGTATAGCTGCCACTGTTTCCACGCACGATAAGGTGTCCAACGTGCCTCATCATCAATGTGGAAGCATTTAGGGGGCAGTCGCGGCACGACTCCCGACGGTGCCGAGCCGCGTGTGATGACGCGGCCTGCAGTGATAACCTAGCGCATCGACGGGGGCGTGATCGCGCCCCCGTCGATGCGCTAGTGTTGATCAGGATGGTGGCTAACCCAGCTTCCTGGTTGCCTGCACGATAACTGGGGGGGAGAATGTGCATCCACAGGACAACCAGGAAGCTGGAGATTAATCCGCCGCCTATGCTAGGCGGCACGGCGCGCTGCGGCGAAAGAGACAAATGGGATGTTGGCTGTGGACTCGTCCATTTCCCCGCATGAGAGGCCCAAGACGTCCATGGTCGAGCGCCCGCGTCCCCCTTCGTGCCCCCTGTCAGTGCCGCACATTACGGTGATTGGGTCGACCCGATACGCGCCGATGTCACGATCAACTCGCCCTGCCACTGGAACAGGGCGCGCTGTACAGGCTGCGCGCGAAAGGTCGCGCCCTGGGGGCCGGGGCACGACGGCCCTTGATCCCGGCACACAAACCAGATGCGCGCGCGCCGAGCGACGAGTTGACGATACGCCCCCTGCTCCGCCGGCCCCCCTCTCCCTGACAGCCACGCCGCCGCCCGTGCCTCCACCCCTTGCCGTGTGAACACTTGACCAAGGAAGGCCGCAGGGGTAGTGGGCAGGGATTGTAGGGGTGAGAGGATCAATGGGGGGCAGGGCCGCGTCATGGTGTAATAGGCCAGGGGCGCCAGGGCATAGTCGGGCTCGGCGTAGACAACATCGCCGGGCCGGGCATTGGCGCACAGCGTGGCGGCCAATCCCCGCCAGGGTTCCTTCGCCGGCGTCGGTGTTAGCGCGCCCAGACCCGCGATCAGGATGAGGGCGGCGAGGCCAGCGGGGCGTGGGAGACGGGCGAGACCGCGCGCCACGAGCATGGCCATGCCGCCCGCGGCGAACAGGACAGCGCGCGGGGCCCACAGGTGCAGGTGCGTGGAGAGAGCGAAAAGGAGGACCGCCGGACCCATGAAGAGCAACGCCTCCCGCCAGCCCACGCGCAGGGACGCGACCGCGACCGTGAGCAGGAGGCCCGCGACGATTTGGTGTAAGAGATCCGGTTGCACTTGGCCCAAGCCCGTGTCCAGGCCGGTGAGCGCACGCAGGAACGTCCACGCGTCCCCGCCGGTCGCATACGGGATCCAGTTTGTCTGCCCCCGCCCCATCTGCGCGAGCGTCGTCGGGACCCAGGGCAGCCACAGCGCGAGGGCGCCCACGAAGGGCCACAGGAGTCGGATAGACCGGGTCATCCGCGTCGAAGAGAGGGGGCGTGGGCCCGTCGTGACGACGACGTAGCCTACCTGCGCCGCCACGAATAACACCGTCGTGCTCTGTGTGTAGAGCAGGAGCGCGTTTGCCACCGTGAGCAGGACTCCCCACAGGGGCCGCGCGGAACCTACCCAACGCGGCAGCAGCCACGCCGCGGCAAGGGCCAGGGTCGCCATCAAGGCATAGCCACGCGTTTCCTGGCTATACCAGATGTGGAAGGGGTTGGCGATGAGAAGCAACGCGGCCAGCGCCGCGACCCAGCGACCAGCTAGCATCCGACCTACGGCATAAAGGAGAGGTGCGGCCAGCGCTCCCGTCACAGCAGAGAGGAACCGCACGTCCACCACCGATCGCCCGAAGGCCACCATCCATCCATGGAGCGCGATGTAATACAAGGGGGGCTGTGTGTCGCTCTGCGCCAACCGGGCGAGGATCGTGCGAACGGGAAGGGCGGAGGACCAGACTTGCGTCGCCTCGTCGAGCCACAGAGACTGACGTCCCAGGTCGTGGACGCGCGCGAGGAGAGCGAGCGCGAACACGATTAGCATAAAGACGCCGTCCACCACGCCCGTCCTCTGCCGCATCTCCCGACGGAGGGCCTGGAGAATGGAGAGGAGGGGACCAGCAACAGCCCCTTGTTCGTGATCCGCGACGCGCGACGCGTCACCACTTATGTAGCCAAACATGTGCTATTCCTTATTCGTTTACGCCTGTTGTTCCGCGCCGGGAGTCCTGGGTGCCAGATGTAGATATGGCGCGCGGTGTAGGCGTCCATGTGCGATGCCGCACACCACGGGCGACGCGCCACGCGACGTGCCCGCGTCGACGGACGGTCCGCGCCAACCACGCGCCCGTTGACTGCTGGTCCATGCGACTGGCCCCGCTCCTCCGGCGCCACGACGACGATTATGCCCTCGACGACCCATTGTGGAAGGGGATCGTGTCGATGGTGCTTTCAGGATGAGGGTCGGCGCTGTGGAGGCGTTAGATAGCACATGGCCCCGGCTGACGACATGGAGCGTAAGGCGCCTGTTCTCCGTCCCTTCCGCGCTCCCCGTGACGTCGACGACCACTATGGAGTCGGCGCGGGCCGTGATGCTGAAGCAACAGGCCTGGGCGATAGTACGCTTCCCACACCGCGCACATGTCGCGCGCCAGGTTCGTCTAAGCACATGACCATAAATTTGGCACGTTTTCCGCGCCTGGATCACGCGTAGATAGGCCATGCCAGACTTGTGGACACCTGCTTAGCGCCGGATAGTCTGGTCGCGCCGCACCATCGGCGGTCCGGCGATCCGTACGGCCGCCACCCGAACCAGGCGCGCCATGCACTGTCGCTCGGGGAAACGGTGATGTCCCGCCGGAGGCTCGTCGTCCCGTAGACGGCGTTGTCCGTCTCACTACTGTCGCCGGCGCGGAGCAGAGAACCGGCGACGACTACATTGTCGCGTGTACGGGGGGGCTCGGAGGACGCGAGAGCGCCGATGCCGTCGTCGGTCAGCATGCCGCCTCCAGCCGCCGTCCCGCGCCCCAGCATGGCGACGCCCCTCCCACCCATGGCCGGTCGCCATGCAACTCCTTGCGTAAGGAGCGTACGACGCGTCGCTGGACAGGTAGGCCATCCTGTCCCATGACGCCCATGACAAGGACGTCAACGGTCCCCCGCAGCATCGTCGTGGAGGAGACGCGGGATACGACCAGGCGCTCCGTCGTTTCCCACGTCCCGCTCCGTGGGTCGTACAACTCGGCGCCGTCGAGGACCATTGGCACGCACGTGTATTGGCCGGTACGGTAGCACCGAGAGCCGCCGGCGACGAGGACGTGCCCCGTCGGGAGCAACGTCGCCGTATGGAACGCGCGTGCCATGCGCATGGACCCGGTCGTCGTCCATGTCCCGCTCCGTGGGTCGTACAACTCGGCGCTCGATACATCGCCCGCCATGCCGTAGCCGCCGGCGACGAGGACTTTACCGGCGGGAAGGAGTGTCCCCGTGTGGAACGCGCGTGCCCCATGCAAGCTTCCGGTCGCCGTCCACACCCCCGTACGCGGATCGTAGAGCTCGGCGCGATCGGTGGGCCGGTGTGCGGCGTCGAGGCCGCCGGCAGTGAGGATTCCACCGCCCGAAAGAGTCGTTACCGTGTCCCCCACTCGCGCCGGGGCTAGGTGTGCGCTCATCATCCATGTGGCCGCGCCGTTCGCTGTGCCGGCCCACGCGCCCCCTGGCCGTGTGAACGCGATGAGGAGCGAGAGGACGAGACACGAGGACCTCAACGCCCCGCCACGACGAACTCCCGGAACGAGATGTTCCGCCGGCTGGCGGGAGCATATTTCCTGCGTTGTGCGGACCAGGATGCGCTCATGGCTCTCACCACCGAGGATACGCATGGTCCAATCCTTTTCTACATGGATGCCAGGGTGTAGCGCCACACGCCGATTTGGGCGATCTAACAGGGGACACCACGGGCCATAATCCCATGCTACATGTCCCCAAGACGCACGAAGCGGGACTCCCTGGATGCGTGTTACTCACCGATAAACCAATACGATACGGGCACTGCGCCGCGTCACCGTGCGCCCCGCGTAGGCGACGACGGCGAGGCTGCCGGACGCCGGCTGTGTGGGGACGTAGGCGTACCGCAGGGGCAGCGCTGCCCGCCCGAAGTGGTCGGCCCGTGCCTGCGTCGTGTAGCGGTAGATTTGTGCGATACGCCGGCCACCGACACCGCGATCGACCACTCTGACCCGCAGGGTGACGACGATCAACGCGCCCGGCGCCGCGGTCAGCCGCAGCGTTTCCAGATGGCTGAAGCGCAGCGTGGCGTCAGATGGCCATGCCACGCGCAAGACCGTCCGCCGGACATCCGCGACCGCGGGACGGCCTCCGCGTCGGAGATGGGTACGATAGGACGGAGCGTAAGTCTGCCGACGGCCCACGCCCCGGACGACCGACCGCTGTGGCGGGCGACGCCGAGTCCCTCCTTGAACGCCGCGCGCCGAGTGTCGCGGAACGCCGCGCGCCGAGTGTCGCGGAACGCCGCGCGCCGAGTGTCGCGGAACGCCGCGCGCCGAGTGTCGCGGAACGCCGCGCGCCGAGTGTCGCGGAACGCCGCGCGCCACCCGTCCACGGCGGACGTGGGAGCTTGCCGTGCCCACGCGGACACCCGTCACCCTCCGGCGTGTGCGTCCCTGTGTCCCCACTGATACCCGCGCTCCGTGGAGCGCCGACGCCGTGCGACGGACGGACGGTCGCGCGCGCGCCATAGTGAGAATAGAGCGAGCCGCGCGGACTCTCAATGGGGCTGTGTGTCGCGCGCGGTCCACACTGGCGACCCGTACGCGCGGGCGTGGACTGGGCGCTGCGGCGTCGCGCGCGACCGGCTGCGCGTGCGGCGTGGGCGTCCGGAACGGGGTCGGTCGCGCGGGGAGAACGACATGCGGCGACGGGGTCGGTCGCGCGGGGAGAACGACATGCGGCGACGGGGTCGGTCGCGACGGCGTAGCCGATGCAGCCAGCGGACCGGCGGCGACCGACCCCGTCGCCAGGTGCGGTCGCCGCGGCACCCGCACGGGATCGTGCACGGCGGCCGGCAACGGGAAGGTGGGGTTCCTCGTCGGGAATACGCCCGGCGCGACCCCGCCGAGCGCCACCAGCGCCGCGATCGGCCTCGGCGCGTGGGAAGAACGTGGTCGAAGCAGGACGACACCCGCGAAGAGGGCGAGGGCAAGGGCGAGTAACGGTATCCCGATGGCCGCCCGCCACCCAGATGATTCTAGCCAGATGGGTCGCGCCCCCTCGATGAAACGGGCGTGTCGTACGAGCAGGGGATCGTCCACGCTTTCGCGCCCCGCCCGGACGCCACGCACCTCGATCTCGTGCGCCCCCCATCGCGCCCCGGGTCGCCGCCCCCGCGGGGGCCGAGCCGCCACGTGGACCAGCGCGGAAGCTGTTCCACCCCCTGGCACGATGATCGGCCCCGCCGGCTCCATGCGGATGCGCGCCTCGTCGTCGGAGTGTGCCAGCAGCGCCACGCTCTCGGACTGCTCCGTGTCGTTGCGCAGTGTCACATGGAGCGTGCCCCGACGCCCCGCTACCTCCGTCGGCTGTAGGTCCATGCGCACGCCGCCCACGTCGACGATCACCTCGATGTCCCGTGACGTCCGCTGCGTCGATGTATCTTCCGAGACGACCTGCACGACGATCGGATACCGCCCAACCGTCACGGGCGCGTCCGGTAGATGCACCGCGAGGCGCACGGATGTGGATACGCCCGGGCCCAGCAAGACGCTCGGCCGATCGAGGCTGTACCAGTCCGCGCGCAGACCACGCACCGCGATGAGGCAGTGCTCCGCGACGCTACTCGTGTTCTCTAACGCGAACAGGAACACGAGCCGACCACCCGGCGCGAGGTGCGCCGTCTCCGGTCGCACGGCGAGGCGAATCGATTCCGACATGGTCATGACGCCTTCCCGCTTCCCGTCCCTAATACCCGCTCTTGTTGCGCCCGACCGCACGAGCGATCTGCGCCGGCGTGGGGAGCGGGCGCGCCACGCCGCCGCCGGGGAGTCCTTCACCTGTGAGGAAAGGCCGCAAGGCCGCCGCGGCGTCGCCGACGCAGGCGAACGAGGAGACCTCGACCGTGACGTTGTTCGCCGGCTCGTCCCCCGCGATCACACGATAGAGCGCCCGGTGCTCGCTCTCGACCCCGAGGATGCGCATGGCGAGGAGCGCCAGGTCGTCCCGCCCGAGGATGTCGAAGCGCGCGGCCGCCGCGAGGTACGCGCCGATGAACGCCGTTTCAAGGTGGTCGAGCACCCAGAGGAACGTGCCGGGGTGTGTCGTATAGCCTAGCGTCTCGAAGGTCGCGGCGGGGAAGTAGAACCGCGTGGACGGAGCCGTCGCGCCCAGCCCTTGCAGGAGGTGAGCATGCGTGTCCTCCTGATCGAGCGCGGCCTGGAGATACGCGACGTTCCCCGGATCGCCGTCGCGCGCGACGGCATTGGGGTTGGCCGACGAGCCGGCCACGCGCTTGTCGCGTAGGATCGGACGCTCCGACAGCCCCGCATGGTAGAAGGTTACGGCCAGGCGCTCAGCGATGAGGGCCGTATCCAGGATGTCCCGCACACTCTCGTTACACGCCGCCGCGGGAGGTGTCGCCGCGACGGCGCGTCCCGTGCCAGCGCCCGCCAACACAAGCCCCGCCCCCGCCACAGCCGTGGCCTGCAGGAACCGCTTGCGCGCTGGCCTCGCCTCGAGACGGAGCAGCGCACGATTACCCTCCGCGCTATCGGCGCTATTTTCGCTCATTTTCCTCTCCTTGTTCTATCCTTGCCACTGCTAACGGGCTGGCGGGCGACAGAGGCTTGCCCCACCGCCCACGCCACCCGCGGCTACATACCGACACGGAAGTGGGCCACGAAGTGCGTATGGTTCCGCCCGATCACGCGATTGGCCTGTGCCGCCGTCGGCACAGCGACGGCCAGCGTCTTTCCCGCGGCGACGCCCCTACCGGTCACGAAGGGGCGCAATACCTCGCCCGCGTCGCTGACGAAGGTGTAGGGCGCCCGCTCCAGCGTGAGGTTGTTGGCGGGCAGGGCCACACCGATCACGCGGCCCAGCATGCGATGCTCGGCCTCAACCCCCATGATCTGCGTGGCAACGCGCGCGAGGTCGGGGCGCCCGACCCGCAAAAACTGCCGCGCCGCCGCGATGTAAACGCCGACGCACATCGTCTCCAACGTGTCGAGCATGCTCAGGAAACTGCCCGCCTCCACTGGACTGCCCAGACGCGCGAAGGCGGTCGCGGGGAAATAGAACCCTGGGCGGCCACCCGTCGCGGCCGCGCTCCTGGCGGCCGCCGCGTGCTTGACCTCGGCATCTAGCGCGGCCTGCAGGAAACGCACGTTCCGGGGCATGCCGCCCGGCGGGAGCCCCGGATTGTTGGGGTCGGCCGACGGGCCGCCCAGCCGTTGATCGTGCATCACCGTCGGGCTCGTGAGCGCCGTGTAGTAGAAAGTCATCATGAGTTGCTCGGCGACCAGCAGCGTGTCGACGACCTCCTGGACGGTGTCCGGGGCCGCTGCGCTGATCGCCCCCTGCACGCGCCCCGTCCGACTGCTCTCCGCGCGCGCGTCCATCCCGACCATCGGCGTGCTCACGCCCACGCCGCGCAGCACCTGGCGCCCGCGCGCCTGCTCATCCTGATCCATGACCATGCCTCCTAATCTTACATCCTATTCCTCCCGCACGTTTGGCCGCCGCGCGGGAGGCTACGAGCACGCCGTCACACAGGTGTGGAACCAATAGCTGCCCTGCGGCCGGTGGTAGCCGGTCGCGTCAATGGCGTAGAGACGCCAGTTGTACCCTCCCGGGAACTCCGCGATGAGATGGGCCCAGGGCTCACCCTTGCTCCACAGCTGGGGATACCGCCGATTCACGGCGTCGAGCGCCCCGACCGTGGTCGGACGGGGCACAAGGAATGCAGTGGCCCGCCCGAAGGGATAGTTCAAGATGCTCTTGAAGTCGATGTCCGAGGTGATGATAAACTGCTTGGGCCGCTGCCCCTGGATGATGATGGGGAAACTGGAAAACGAATCGGTCAGCACTGTGAGATCGGGATGAGCGTTGAGATAGGCCACAATCCCTCCGTCTTGGTGCTGGGTCTGCAACGGCTCGTAGCGCAGTGCGTTGTGCATCGATGACGTGGGCGCCATCATGGCATAGGTGGCGCCATTGCCCCCCGCGAGCACGAGCAGACAGGCGGCCCAGGCCAGCCACCGCGGCCACCGCGCCGCCAGGAGGCCAGCCCCATAGGCCACTAGCACGAAGCCGAAGGGGACGAAGGCAAGGAAGAAGCGCAGCCAGCCGGCGCTGATGCCGCGATAGAGCAGCAGCACCTGCAGGAGCGGCACGCCGAGCGTCGCGGCCACCAGGATGAGCGCGCGTGTGTGCCGCTCGTAGCGCCCGCGCAGTCCGAAGACGAGAAGCCCCACGAGCCCGATGGCCGCGGGCGGAAAGAGCAGGGCCTGGCGCAGCACGTACGCCAATGTCTCCGCCACGCTGTTGTGGGCCAGGGTCAGGGGTCCGTACACGTAGGCCCCCGACCCGATGCTCGAGGCGTTGCCGTACGACGACCGCACGAAATAGAGGGGATCGCCCATGATCATCCAGTTGACGAACAGCCAGGTGGTCACGGCGCACACGAGCGGCGCCAGCCAAAATAGCAGGAGGCCGGCGATCCAGGTCCCGCGGCGCTGGGTCGACACCCCCCGCAGGGGGTGGCGCGCCAGGCCGAACACGAGGGCCACCGCGACCACGATGGCCCAGAAGGCCACCTCGTAGCGCGTGAGGAAGCCGACGGCGACCCAGACCCCTGACGCCAGGAGGCTGGGGAAGTTCCCCTCCTCCAGGTAGCCCCACAGGCCGTCCACTGCGCCCAGCATCGTCGCCTCCATCATCAGGTCGCTCATACCGTTGGTGGCGTAGAAGGCCACGGCCGGGTTCAACGCGAACAGGGCGGCGATGGCCCAGCGCAGCCCCTGGGGGA
>JAABUY010005337.1_pt1 | contig 12979 bp, 14 predicted proteins | sample 5560271 | NCBI WGS metagenome assembly JAABUY01 (sample SAMN10711886, study PRJNA513374) | rock metagenome | isolation source: Antarctica rocks | place: Antarctica: Victoria Land, University Valley
TCGACCGCGGTGCCGGACCCGACCGCTACCGCGACGCCCGCCTGGACGCGGTGTCCGGGGCGATCTTCGCCTGCGTCATCAGCATCATGATCATCATCGCCACCGCCGCCACCATCGGCGGCCGCGGACCGCTGGACTCGGCGAAGGAAGCCGCCGAGGCGCTGCGCCCGGTCGCCGGTAACGGCGCCGAACTGCTGTTCGCCGTCGGCCTGCTCGGGGCCTCCGCCCTGGCCGGTGCCGTGGTTCCGCTGTCCAGCAGTTACGCCATCAGCGAAGCCGTCGGCGTGGAACGCTCGGTGTCCCGCCGCTTCCGGGAAGCACCCCTGTTCCTGGGGTTGTTCACCTTCCAGATCTTCCTCGGCGCCGCCGTCGCGATGACCCCGGTCAACCTGATCACCCTGCTGATCGGCACTCAAGTCCTACAAGGCATCGTCACCCCGGTCGTGCTGGTCTACATCCTCATCCTCGCCAACCGCCGCGAGGTCCTCGGCGCCGCCGCGAACAAGCCGGTGTTTCGGGTCGTGGCCACCATCGCCGTGACCGCGATCAGCGCCATGTCCCTGCTGCTGCTCGGGGAAACCCTGCTCGGTTTCCTCGGGCTCGGCTAAGCACAGGGGTCACTGCCGCGGTCACCTCGGGGAGTGATGGATCCGGATCAGCAGCAGGATGATCAAGGTCAACGTGATAGCGACCACACCGCTGAGCACCCCGAGACCGGTGCTGTGCCGCACCAGCGCGGTGACGGCGGCGGCGATGTTGGCCATGGCCACCAGCTCAATGACCACGAGCACGACCAGGCGCCACCGCGGCCATGACCGGCGCTGGCGTTCCGGTGGCGCGAGGCCCTGCTGGTGGTGGGTGCCGGTGTCCTGGGCAAGATCGGTGCGGAGCAGTTCCAACAGGGCCACCGAGACGCCGGTCAGCGCGGCCACCGCCACAATGTCCTCACCGCGGCGCAGCATGCCGGCCGCACGCAGCATCCGGTCGCGCTGCGGGTCCTCGTGTTCTGGCACGCCGGTGCTAGCCGAGGCCGGTGCCGAACAGCAGCCCCAGCAGGTAGGTCACCGCGGCCGCACCGTAGCCGATGAGCAGCTGGCGCATCGCTCGCCGCAGCGGTGGGCCGCCCGACAGCAGACCGACGACGACGCCGGTAGCCAGCAGCACGATCCCGACGAGGACAGCGGCCACAAGAATTGCCACGGTGCCCTGCAGGCCGAACAGGTAAGGCAGGACCGGGACGAGGGCGCCGGAGGCGAAGAAGCAGAAGCTAGACAGCCCAGCACCCAGGCCGGTGCCGACCGCCTCGTGCCCATCGGTGCTCGTTCCGGCCGCCCCGGGCTGGCCGGTGATGCCCAAGGTGTGATCTCCCAGCACCTCGGTGGCATGGGCGGCCGCCTGCTCCGCGCTCATGCCGCGGGCCCGGTAGAGCAGGGCCAACTCGTTGGCGTCGACATCGAGCTGGGGTAGCGCGGAGCCGGCGTGGGGATCCGGGGTGGAGGCTTCCAGCAGTTCGCGTTGGGAGCGCACCGAGACGTACTCCCCGGCCCCCATCGACAGCGCCCCAGCCAGCAGCCCCGCCAAACCGGTGACGAGCACGGTGTGGTTGGACACCCCGCTGGCGCTGATACCCAGCACGAGGGCGAGGTTGCTGACCAGGCCGTCGTTCGCGCCGAACACGGCGGCCCGGAAGCTGCCCGAGAGCCGGTTGCGGCCCCGGGTGGCCAATCCCCGCACCACTTCCTCGTGGATGCGCTCATCGGCCGCCATCATCGGGGTGGCATCGACGTCAGCTCCATATGCCGAGCGGGACTCGGCCCGTTGCGCCAGGGCAAGGACGAAGACCGACCCGAAGTGCTGCGCCAAAAACGCCAGCAACCGGGTCCGCAGATCACCCCGGCGGGGTTTGCCGACCTGATCCCCGAGCAGGGCGCGCCAATGCTGCTCGTGGCGGCCCTCGGCGGCGGCCAGGGCAAGCAGGATGTCGCGTTCTTGCCCGCGGCGGCGCCCGGCCAGGTCGCGGTACACCGCGGCTTCGGCGCGTTCATCGGCCAGGTGCTGACGCCAACGGCGCAGATCAGAGGGACGCGGCCGTGGACGACCAGCATCGGCGGGGTGGGTCGAGACAGGCGGCATCTGAGAGGACAAAACTTCCTTCGGTCGTGTTCGGCCGAAGGTCTCGCTCGCCCAACCGGGTGGTGCACCGGGCCGTGAGTCCGGTGTGTCGACGCACCGCCGTCGCGCCGCGCATGATCTGCCTGCCGGCACGACGAGAACTACTCCCCTTCACCAGCCAGCGTAGTCGATGACCTGCCGGGCCGACGGGCAGGAGGACGCTCACCACGACGTACCGACACCCGCCCCCGTCCATCTGGGGTACACCCAACCCGACACTCTGCTGCTTGGTTGCATCGTGTGCTCACGGTGGGCGCACGGGGGTCGTGGCACGGTTTTGAAGATGGTTGCAGACCGTGGTCGGTGGTGGATGGCCCGGTGAGCATCACCGGGTTCACCTCCCCGTGGTGGTTGCTGTTGTTGCTGGGTGTGCTGGCGCTGTTGGCGGGTTACCTGCTCGTGCTGCGGTTGCGTCGGCGCTATGTGATGCGGTTCGCCAACCTGGGGTTGTTGGAGCGGGTGGCACCGAAGCGGCAGGGGTGGGCCCGGCATGTACCGACCGCGCTGTTTCTGGTGGCTCTGGCCGGGTTGACGGTGGCCTTGGCCGGCCCGACCGCGCAGCACAAGGTTCCCCGTAACCGGGCGACGGTGATGTTGGCCATCGACGTGTCGCTGTCGATGAATTCCACCGACGTGTCCCCGACCCGGTTGCAGGCCGCCCAGGCGGCGGGCAAGGCGTTCATCGACGGGCTGAGTCCGGGGGTGAACCTGGGTGTCGTCGCCTTCGCCGGCACCGCCACGACACTGGTGTCCCCGACGGCTGATCGGGTCGCCCCGAAGGCGGCGATCGACAATCTGAAGTTGGCGGAGCGGACGGCGACGGGGGAGGCGATCTTCACCTGTTTGCAGGTCATCGACACCGTCGCGGCGGTGCTGCCCGGCGGCGGGGCACCGCCCCCGGCGCGGATCGTGCTGTTATCCGACGGGGCACAAACAGTGCCCGAGTTCACCGACGACCCGCGTGGTTCCTTCACGGCGGCGGCGGAGGCGAAGAAGAAAAGCGTTCCGGTGTCCACGATTTCCTTCGGCACCCGCTATGGCACCATCAACGTCGACGGGAGGCGGGCGCCGGTGCCGGTCGATGAGCCCTCGATGCGCCAGATCGCCAAGATCGCCGGCGGCGATTTCTACACCGCCTCCAGCGTCTCGGATTTGAAGACGATCTACAGCACCCTCGCGGAGCAGATCGGCTATCAGACGGTGGCCGGCGACGCCAGCCGCGGGTGGTTGGTCCTGGGTACCCTCCTCGCGTTGGTTTCCGCCGGCTCGGCGCTCGCCCTCACCCAGCGACTGCCCTGAACACGATGCCGTCGCCGGGTGCCGGCCGTCGCCGCACCCGGATGCGTAGCGGTCGGGCACTCCCCCCGTAGGCCGGGCAAGCGGGCGCTGCGCAAGGAAGGTGGGCAGGACCCCCGATCACGTGTCCTTTGCTGGTGCGGGTGTCACGCGTGGCCGCTTGGTCTTGGGGACGCGGGCCTGCGGCGGTTGGGTTCTTGTGGCCGGGTTGGTGCTGCTGGCGGGGGTGGCCGCGGAATCCAGGGTTTGCGTGTCGGGGTGGGGGCTGAGTTGGGTCAGCAGGAGTGCGGTGCCGCCGGCGGCCAGCAGGAGCGGCCAGTCGAGGATGCCGGTGGCGGCGAGGGCGACCGCGGTGAGGGCGGCGGCCGTGGGTGATCGGCTGCCCTTTTCTGCTCCTTCCCGGACGCCGTCCGCGGCACCGCGGAGGGCTCCCAGTGTGGTGCCGAGGGCGGCGTCACTGGCTGCGCCGGCGGCGGAGGTCGTGGCGTCGGCCAGTCTGCTGGTGGTGTGTGTGATGGCGGTGCCGAGTCCCATGGGAATCCCCTGCGAGTGCGTGGTGCGGGTGGGCGAGTGTCCTCGTTCACCGCACGCTAACGATCATACGGTCCCGTCGGACGCAGTGTAGAGATGCTCGCCCGCCCTGCGTCTTGCTGCCCGAAACCGTCCGGGTGTGGACGGGCGCACTGCGGCCGGTCTGGTGGAAGAGTCGTATCTGGAGCGGGTCTGCTCCGTTGAACCACGCGTGATGGTGCGCGGATACCTTGGTCGCGCGGTGGTCGCTCTGGTGGTGGTGGGTGTGCTGGGTGGTGGTGTGTTCGGGGCGCGTGCGGCGGTGTCGGCCACCGGCGCTCCGATGCCGGTGGCGCAGGCGTTGGCCCCGGTGGCGGTGGATGGCAGCCTCAGCGCCGATCCTGCCCCGGTTCCCGGTGATGTAGCCGCGCCGGTGAGCGCTCCGCTACTACTCCCGCAGGACGCGGTCGAGTCCCCGGTGCCGGTGGCCTCGACGGCACCGGGGCCGACTGCGCTGGCGCCGAGTGTGTCCGGGCCACCGCGGGGGTCTGTCCCTGCACCGTCTGGCGCACCGAGCAGGAGCCCGGCCGTCGATGCGGCGCCTGCTGCGCGGGGTTCGGTGATACCCGCGGGGGTCTCGCCGTACTCGGCGTGGGCGGGCGCCTTGGCCAGGGTGATCGACGTCCCGGCCCGCGCCCTGCAGGCCTACGGCAACGCCCAGAACCTGGTGGCCCAGCAGCAACCGGGGTGTCACCTGTCCTGGACGACGCTGGCTGGTATCGCGCACATCGAAAGCAACCACGGCCGCTTCGGTGGTCGCAGTCTGCAGCCGGATGGTCGCCCGTCGAGCCCGATCATCGGCATTGCCTTGGACGGCAGCCCGGGGGTGCAGGCCATCAAGGACACCGACGCTGCGGTGCTCGACGGCGACCCGGTGTGGGACCACGCGGTAGGTCCTTTCCAGTTCATCCCCAGCACCTGGTTGCGCTGGAAAGCCGATGGTAACGGGGACGGTGTCGCCGATCCGCAGAACATCGACGACGCGGCGCTGGCCGCCGGGCACTACCTGTGCGCCGGCGGCAGGGACCTGGCGACCGGGGCCGGGTGGTGGCAGGCGATCTTGTCCTACAACAACTCCATCGCCTATGGGCAGAACGTGTTCGCCGGCGCCGAGGCCTACGCCCGCGCCGCGCTGCGCTAAACAACCCGGCTGCGCTGACGACCCGGCAGGGCCGGGGTCAGGCCACCGCGGCGTGCACAGCGCTGATCAGGACGAGGGCGGCGAACGAAACCGGCGAGCATCCACAGGTATTGGTTGCGGTGCGTCTCGATGGCGACCAGTCCGGCGGCCACCCCGACGAAGATGCTGACGTTCAGGATGACCACCGCACCGCCACCGTGCGGGGTGAGGGAGGCTGCGCCGGGGTGCGCCGCTGCCACCGTCGCCATCACGCGGACGCCGATCGGGGCACGACCGTGGGCCGGGTGCGTCGCCATGCCGGGAAGCCAATGCGGTGGGACGGCCCGGAGCTCGCCAGGTGTGGCACAGCCGCCCGGTGCTGGGTCAGTCGTTGTCCTGCGAGGGCTCCGGTGCCAGCAGTTCGTAGCGCGGGTTGTTCAGCACGTCCTTGCCTTCCTTGCGCACGACCCGGCCGTGCATCCGCAGGTGCGTGCCGGGGGTGATGCCGGCGATGTGGCGCCTGCCGTAGAACAGGGCGGTGACCGCCCCGCTGGGGTCGACCACCTCGCAGGCGAACACCGGTTCGTCCTGCTTGGAGGCGACCTGCACCGAGCGGACGGTGCCCTCCACGCTGCACGCCTGGCCCGGTTGGGCCCGGGTGATGGCGCCGGCCCCGTGCGCGGTGGCCGGGGTCCGCTGCCCTGGCGGCGCGGCCGGTGTCCGCTGTCCTGACCCGGGCTGTGCCGTGGTGGCACGGGTCGGGCTGGTGCCTGCCGCGGCGGGCTCGGCCGGGCGGGGCGTCATGGTGTCCTCGTGCAGGCGGGCGCTGGTGTCGAAGGGGATGATGGTGGCCGCTGCGTGGGGTAGGCGGCTGATCACCCGGGCGATGTAGTCGGCGGTGTGGTCGTGCAGCAGCCGGCCCAGCACCGGCGAGTACCCGCGCCGGGGCAGCAGCACCGTGACCTGGGTCCGTTCGTCGGCGACCCGGTCCACCAACTGCATGGACGCATGGCCCAGCCTGCGGTCGGGGCAGTTCACCAACTCCAGGGGCACCCGCGCTTTGCCGTCCTCCCACCGTTTCTGCAGCCGGGCGGCCCGGGCACTGTCCAGCACGAAGTGCACGGCCCGCAGCTGGCTGGGCCGCAGGCTGCGCCCGTAGCGGAAGGCCGCGACCGTGGCCAGGTCCAACTCGTCGACGAAGACCAGCACGGTGTGGTGGGCGTAGACGGTCTGCTCGTCGACGCGCTCGTTGCCCAGCTGCCGTAGGGCGACGGCCTCCTGCCGGTACTCCCGGTTGAGGCGGATCAGCGCGAACACCATGATCGGGAACAGGATCACCACCGCCCACGCGCCCTCGGTGAACTTGGCGATGGCGAAGATTCCCACCACGATGAGCGAGGTGATGCCGGCGGCCAGGTTGATCGCCACGCTGGCCCGCCAGCGTCCCTCCCGCAGCCGCTGGTGATGCCTGGCCATGCCGAGGCCGGCCATCGTGAACCCGGTGAACACCCCGATGGCGTAGAAGGGCACCAGCGCGCTGACCTGGGCGCGGGTGATCAGCAGCAGCAGCACCGCGATGACGGTGAGCACGATGATGGCGTTGGAGAACACCAGCCGGTGCCCACGTTTGCGGAGTTGACGGGGCAGGAAGGCGTCCTCGGCGACGAAGCTGGCCAGGAACGGGAAGCCGTTGAAGCTGGTGTTCGCGCCGGTGTAGAGGATCAGCGCGGTGGCGGTCTGCACCACGATGTAGAGGACGTGCCCGATGAGGCCGTCACCGAAGACGAGTTTGGCTTCCTGGCTGATCACCGAGGGGTAGCCCGCGGTGTAGGGCTCGGCGGGCGTTGGTGCCTTGCGGTTTCTGGAATGCGCTGACCCCGTTGCTGATGGCCTCCAGCCCGGTGAGCGAGCTGCCGCCGTTGGCGAAGGCGCGCAGCAGCACCAGCACGGTGGCGTCCATGACGAATCCGTCGGCGTGACCGATGGGAATGACCCCGGCCAGCTGGGTGGGGTCGATCCGGGGGAGGGTGCGCAGGGCGGCCTTGATGATGCCGACGACGATCACCGCGCCGATGGACACGGTGAAGAAGTAGGTGGGAAACGCGAAGGCCCGCCCGGCTTCCTTGATGCCCCGCAGGTTGCCATAAGCCAGCACCAGCACCACCCCGATGGTGATCTCGGTGGTGTAGTGACCCAGGGCGGGGATCGCGGAGGCGACGGCCACGGTGCCCGCGGCGGCCTGGACGGCGACGGTCACCACGTAGTCGATGAGCAGGGCCACCGCGGCGATCTGGGCCACCTTGGGCCCGAAGTTTTCCCTGGCCACCACGTAGGAACCGCCGGCGCGGGTGTAGACCATCACCACCTGGCGGTAGGACAGCGTCAGCAGGATGAGGATCGCCAGGATCACCCCGGTGATCGGCAGCACCAGGGTGAACGCGCCGAGCGCGGCGAAGGGCAGCAGCTCGGTGAGGATCTGCTCGGTGCCATAGGCCGAGGACGAGATGCAATCGGGGGCCAGCACGCCGAGGGCGACGGTCTTGGACAGCCGCTCGTCGGCGAGTTGGTCGTTGGTCAGCGGCGGGCCGAGGACCGCGCGCTTGAACCGGTAGGTCAGCGGCTCACCCAGCGTGGGCTCCGGGGCCGCGGAGACCAGGTCCTCCTCCGTGCTCGGCAGGTCGGAGGGCGCGGGTGGGGCTTGCTCGGTCACGGTGCTCCTTCTCCGCCCGCGCAGCAGGCGCGGGTGCTGAGGCTCTGCATTGTTGTACCGCGCAGGGTCGGCAGGTCAGTCAGGGCAGCAGGACGAGGGATGGGTCACCGGGTGGCGGGCAGCCAGGTCAGTCGGAGCATCTTTCCTCGCCACACCCACCAGCCCTGATCCCACTCGTCGAGTTGTCGGTCGGTGTCGAAGACGACTCCTTCCTCGAGGGGTCTGCACCGGGCTGGGCCGGGCGGCGCGGTGGTCCACGGGGTCTGTGGCGCCACTGGGGTCAGGCGCCACTCGAGCAGTTCGACCGGATGGGTCGGGTTCCGCCGCCAGCGCGAACTCCTCACCGACCACACCAGCACGACCCGGGTGGCCACGTGCCCCACCAGCTGGAAATCGTCATACACCTCCGCGATCGCCCGCCGATACCGATCCAAGCGGGGATCACCGGACACGAGCACCTCCCGCTGCCCGCTGCCCACCTGCCAACCACGCGGCACAAGCCAACCTCCAGAACAGCCGAACCCGGTCAGTCAGACCGACGCGGCAATCCTGAGGGAGCGGTCGCCTACCAGCCGTCGTCTCCGCCGCCGCCCCAGTCGCCGCCCTCGCCACCACCCCAATCCCCGCCGCCGCCGTAATCCCCGCCGCCGCCGAGGAGGTCGCCGAGCATTTCCCCGCCCGCGACGGCGCCACCGATCATCATCGCTTTCTTCCAGAACGGGGTGCGGTAGTAGCCGCCGGGTACCGGGGTGCCGGCGACGGTGCCGCCGCCGAAGTAGTGCGGCTGCTGGGGGTGGTAGTCGGGGTGGGCGGTGATCTGCTGGTCACCGACACTCACCTGGGTGGGGGTTTGCACCGTGGCGGGGCTGGTCACCTCGGGCAGGTCCGGTCCCAGCGACAGTCCCTGGTGTTCGCGGACCACCCGGGTGGCTTGCAACCCTTCGACGACGATGCGCAGGGCGACCCGCATCTCCGCCGCGGTAGCCGCGCGGGCCAGCAGCCCCCGGCGGCGTTGTTGCGTTCACTGGCATCGTTCATGGCTTGGCGGCACAGGGCGCTGTCCCCGGGATCGAGGGTGGACACGTCCGAGGCTAACCGGCTCTGCAGGCTTTCCGCTTCCGCGCGCAGACCCGCGACCTCGTGGTTCTCCCGCCGTGCGAACATGCCCATGACCGTGGCTCCCTGACGTTGGACAAGCCGTGCTGTCTGGAACCAATGTAGGCGCCGCCAGCCGCTCGCGGCGCCGACCTCCACGGTGTCTCAACGATGGGCCAACCGGGACCGCGGTGAGCGTGCGGCGCGCCGTGTACCGCCAGCGCCCCGGTGGGGCGATGACCGCGTCGGACAATGAGTGCCATGGACAACGGGCAACGGCATCCCCAACCCGGGCGGCGCCGTGCGCTCCCCGCTGCGAGGGCCTCCGGTGGATCGGGGATTCCCAGCTCCCGGGCGGCACCACGACGCCCCCGACCACCATCCTCGGCCCTCACGTCCTCCAAGAGCAGAGCCGCGCAGCGGCGTAGCACCGCCCCCCGGCCCACCGCACGACACCGGGGCGCGGTTGCGGGGCGGGTGCTGGCGGTGGTGGCGTCCTTTGCGGTGGTGGCGGCCAGCGGGGTGGCGTGGGCGACGCTGCGCGACCTCGCCGGAGGGTTGACCACGTCCAACGCTCTGGCCGGCGGTTCAGCCTCCAAGGACGGGTCGGTGAACATCTTGTTGATCGGTCTGGACTCGCGTAAGGACCAGAACGGCAACGATCTGCCGAAGGCGATCTTGGATCAACTACACGCCGGCGACGGCAGCCAGGGCGGCTACAACACCAACACCCTGATCCTGGTCCACATCCCGGCCGACGGCGCCCGGGTGAGTGCTTTCTCCATCCCCCGCGACGACTACGTGCCGGTGCAGGGCATCCCGAACAACGACCACGTCAAGATCAAGGAGGCCTACGGGCTGAAGAAGGCGGCGACCGAGGACGCGTTGACCCGCTCCGGTGTCACCGATGCGCACACCTTGGAGTCCGCCGGGCGGGAAGCCGGTCGTGCCGAGACGGTGCAGACGGTGCAGAACTTCCTCGGGGTGAGCATCGACCACTTCGCCGAGGTGAACCTGGCTGGTTTCTACGACTTGGCGTCGGCCCTGGACGGGGTGCAGGTCTGCCTGAACCATCCGGCGCAAGACAGCTACTCCGGCGCCGACTTCCCCGCCGGGCAGCAGAGCCTGGACGGGGCGCAGTCGCTGGCCTTCGTCCGTCAGCGGCATGGTTTGACCAACGGCGACCTGGACCGGACGCACCGCCAGCAGGCATTCCTGGCCTCGGTCACCCACAAGCTCGCCAGTGCGGGCACCTTCACCAACTTCGGCAAGCTGGCCTCGTTGCTCGACGTGGCCAAGCGCGACGTGGTGATCTCCGCCGGCTGGGACATCCCCACCTTCATCCAACAGGCCAGCAACCTCACCGGCGGCAACGTGGCGTTCGCCACCCTGCCGGTGCAACGCTTCGACACCGTCGACGGGCAGCAGGTCAACATCGTCGACCAAACCGCGGTGGCCCGGCAGGTGCGGGTCGCGTTCGGGTTGCAACCCGCCCCCGCCCCCGTCCCCACCGCTGCGGCGTCGACCAGCCCAGCCCCATCCTCGCCTGCTGCGGCGGTCACGGTGAACGTGCTCAACGGCGACGGTGCCCCCGGTCTGGCCGCCACCGTGTCCACGGCCCTGACCGGCGGTGGCTTCCGGGCGGGAACCGTCGGGAACAGCAGCCAGCACGCCACCGCGATCACCTACGGTCCCGGAGCCCAAGCACCGGCGACGGCCATCGCCGGAGCGCTCGGCGCGCCAGCGGCCACCGCCGACACCGGCCTACCCGCGGCCACCATCAGCGTCGTCCTGGGCACCGGCTTCACCCCACCCACCGACCTTGCCCGCCAAGCGAAGCGGATGGCCACACCCAGTGCGTCCGTGCCGTCCTCGTCCTCGTCACCGACCTTGCCGCCCGTACCCGCGGCCGGTGACCCGCAAGGCTTGCCAGTGGGCGGCAACGGCATCCCCTGCGTCGACTGATCCCACACTGAACCGGTGGTCAGTCCGCCGGCGGTGGCAGGGGCGCGGCCCCGACGACGACGCTGTAGGTGATGGTGGAACCCTGGATGCGGTCGATGTGCACACTGACCGCGTGCCGCTGCCCGCGGGACAGGTCGGTTTCCGAGCAGTCCTGCCCGGCACCGACCTGCCGGGGCAGGTCATTGGCGCAGTCGATCACCGGGGGCACCTCATGCAACTGGGTGCCCAGCTGGTCGCTGGCACCGCGAGCGACGTCCAACTTGCTGATCATGGAGGGTGGGGAAGGGGGCCCAGGGTTGGCGCAGGCACCCGCACCGGCCGCCAGCACCATGAGTATGACGATGACCGGGCGGCCGTTCATGCTGCTCAGTGTGGGGCAGTACGGCGCCCGGAGCAACGGGGCGGTCACCGCAGATCACACCCACGATCACACCGGCTGGACCAAACCACCCGGCCGGCCGGGCACGTGACGGTTGCAGCGTCCCGGCCGGGGTAGCGGGCCAGCCAACGCAAGCCCACTACCGCAGTGGCGGCAAGCACAACCATGACCAGCGCCAGGTACAGCGACACAGTGATGACGGCGATGGTGGGGAACAGGGTGGTGGCCATCAGGATCGATCCCGAGCCAAGCGTGCACCGTCGCGGTGACGCCCCCGGCGTGACACGATCGCACCAGCCTGCTGACCACAAAGCTGGCGCCACCTCGCGTCCGGGCCGCCACCGAGACCGACACCAGCAGCAGGGTGCGCGTCCGGCGAGAAGGAGAGAGCAATGGTCGAGAACGCGCAACCGGATGGCCCCTCCGCTACCCCCTCAACGTCGCCCCCCAAGGCGGCGCCCCGGAAGGCCTCGCCTAGCAAGGCATCACCCCGACAATCGGCTGGTCCCCGGCAGCCGCCCGGCACACGGGCGGCTGGCGCGCCGCACGTATCCGGGCGGGCCGCCGCCCACAAGGTCGACGAGGCCGGCCACATCAGGCTGAAAGTGCCGCTACTCGGCGGGGTTCGCCTTCCCGAACCGCAGCGGCTCACCTACTACGCCGCGATCGGGGCGCTGAGCGTGCTCGGTGTCCTCGAGTGGCCGGTGGCCCTGGTCCTCGCCGCCGGACACGCCTTGACCGCCGATCAGCACAACCGTTCCGTGCAACAGTTCGGCGAAGCCCTCGAAGACACCTAACCGGCGGACAACAGCACGGGGAGGGCGGCACCCGTAGTGGTGGCAGCGTCCCTCTGATGTCGTCACATCGTCATCGACGGGGCGATCTCACCGGTTAACGACGCGGGTCCAGCTCAGGTGGCGTCGGCATCAAAGGGTGGGCGCTCACCCGCTGCCAGCGGGGGCGTGATCGTGTTGGGGTTGACGGTCGCCTTGGTGAGCTCCGCTGAGCTACCGGCACCGGTCAGGTCGCTCCTGATCTGATTGACCGTGGTGTTTGCCTCCGCGGCCACCGAGCTGGGACCGAACAGGAAAGACTCGTCACCGTCCAGGAGATGCTTGGTGATGGCGGTACGCGGGTTGAAACCGCGGAGCTGCTGCAGGTCGGCCAAGGGCTTGCGGAGTTCGTCGAACTCCGGGCCCAGCTCGGTTTTGAGTTGTTCCCGTGCCCCGGTGGCGTAGGCCTGCACCTGCTTCAGGGTCCGGGCCAACCAGACCGCGGCCGAGGGCAGCCGTTCCGGGCCGAGGATGAACAAGCCGGCGACCATGAGGATGAGCCACTCCGCGCCGCCGATGCCGAACACGGGCTTCAATCTACGGCCTCGCGACCCGGCGCGCTGCGGTCGGCACCCACTGCGCCCGCCTGCAGGCGAGAAGCAGGTCTGTGTGCGTTCCGCGGCGGGCAGTCCACCCGGAGGGTGTCCGCTGGTGAACGTGCCGTTCCGGCGGGTCGAAGCGCTGGGGTGGTTCTATTTGAGGATGTTGACGGCGCGGGCGACGACGAGGGCGACGGTGACCAGGGAGACCGCGGATTGTCCCAGCATGATCATTTTTGCCCAGCGGGTCAGGGGCATGGTGTCGGTGGGGCTGAAGGCGGTGGCGTTGGTGAAGGAGAC
>JAABUY010005339.1_pt1 | contig 12977 bp, 10 predicted proteins | sample 5560271 | NCBI WGS metagenome assembly JAABUY01 (sample SAMN10711886, study PRJNA513374) | rock metagenome | isolation source: Antarctica rocks | place: Antarctica: Victoria Land, University Valley
GAGCCTTTGTGCAATGCTCATGGAACCGCAGACCTGCGAGGCAGGCTGCACCTCTGCCCCAAGGCACAGGTGACAACCCTGCTCACTTTGCACCTCTAGTTTGGTAGTGTACAGGAGCCTATTGCTTACTTTGCATGTGTTTTCTCTATGAAGTATGCCTCACCCAAGTGTCACAAAGGCCTTTCTAGTTAGATTACAGCCTGCCTTACTTAGTCCATGAAGGACAATGATCAGAGCAAAACAGCACACTTGGTTGGTGACTGTTACGTGAAGATTGCATGTCAGCTAAACAACATTGGATGGTAGGCTGCTGGTGCAAATGTCACAGACATTTTGTTATAAAGTCAGACCCTTCAGAGACCTGTTACAGCTAGCATGCAATTGGTAGTGCAGTAAGATGCACCAGCAGCAACGCCAGCTGAAAATTGTTGGGGCTCTCCTTTTTTGCGTTCAGGATCACAGGTTGTATGCTGCCGCAAAATACCTCTTTGCATCATGTGCACCAAGTGCTGGAGTCTAATTAGCTTTTGTTAGCCTATAGTTTTCAGTCACCTGTTCACCTGCATGTCCTACACTCATTCTCCGCTCATATGCAGTGCACAACAATGCATTCACAGGCGAGTAAGACCGTAAGATGTTTCATGCTGCGCACAGGCCGTTGTTTGCCATCGCTCAGACCTTAGTGGAGCAGAAGAAGAGCAGTTTTGGGCAGACAGTACAGCAAGGTGGAGGGCTGCAAGCATCAGCCGTGCCCAGGAAGAACAGGAGCAGAATAAGTTCATGAGCCACTTGAGATGGTTGAGGGGTGATGACCAGGCTGCTACCATTAGCTCAGAGAGGGATCAGCAGTTCAGAACTGAGGGAGAAGAGGTAGCACATGTTACCGGTCTTAGAAGCACTGGCAGGGCGGTTGCCAGCAACAGCCTGATGTATATTGAGGAGCAGTTCAGGGAAGGAAAGGTGGCGCAGGATGAGTTCTGCAGAGGCCTTGATGAGGCACATGCAGCAAATGGTTTTCCTGTGGACGCTGGTATTCCTTCTGGTACTGTTGGTGAGCCCTCTGGCATGGCAGTTGGTGAGCAGTGGGGCAGGGCAGAACACATTCAGACCTGGGGAGTACAGAGCCCAATGCAGAGGCAGAGGCCAGCTGCTGAGGTGATCATCAGCCAGACTATGGCCATGTGCATGCTCTTTGTACATGCACATCCCTCAGTTGTCTTCTTGTTAGACATTCTTACCCACACTTCTGTTTTGTTTGGGTGCATGTAGATGTTATCTACAGTATTTGGACCTATCTGTGGTCCAGAACAGCATTGAATGAGTTGTCTGATCCAAAATTGTTCAGCACTCCCAGTAGTTATCTGTTGACTGCCCTGATGAGTCCCAAAAAACAGAATATGAAATTTGATTGATGAATGGATTGATTGATCGATGTTTCAGGACTGCAATCGAGCGTGACTGCATCCTCAAAGTAATGCAGCCAGCATGCATCATGCAAGTCTTTCTGTCCTGAGGGGGTTTGCATATGCACTCAAGCACCAGCATTGATCACTCCCAATGTTTGCTTAAAATAAAGAGTTGGCATGTGTTGTGCAGGCAGCCGCAGTAAACTCAGCTTCTGCAGCCTCAGCAGGGGGCTTGTCAGCAGCAGTCCTTGTCAGCCATTTGTCACAAGGCGTGAAGAGGCAGTCTTCAGATGATGGCCTGCCTGAAAGCGTAGCCACAGCGGTGCGAGTTCCTGCAGCAAAGCGGCTCAGGTTTGACACTTCAGCATCAGCACATGCAGCCACCCTGGGAGACGACATTCAGCAGAGTAATGCGAGTGCTGGTGGCAGTGACATGGGGCTTGACATTTCTGATGACGTCGCAAGTGCTGCGGCATGCTTGCTGGGGATGCAGGGAATGCAGCGCAGAATTGTGAAGGTGAAGAGGAGTGGTGATAGGGACAAGGCGCCCATTGCAGCTTAGTTGCAGCGCTATGGCATGGATGGAGAATGTGCAGCTTTCTGTTATGCTTGTGTTCTATTCCTGTGTGTGCTATGTGTTCTCAGCTGCCGTGATGTGTGTTTCTCGATGATGATGTTTGTACCAAAATGAGCTTTACACGGCTGATTTCTTCGCCACTGAGGTGGACAGATAAAATGCAAGCATGAGGCCTCTGTCACCGTGTGCAACAGCTGATCTTATGCAGGCCACGAACTTTGCAAAATCTGCAGTGATCAGGTTCACGCCAAAAGCAGGGTAAACAAGAGCCTTTAAACAAGAGGCACACAAGCAACAAGCTTCCACACAGTCAGCTATCACAGAAGCAAGGCTTCGTCACTGATCTTGATGTCCGCCGAGCCCGTCCTGGACAAAGCATTCAGCTGTTTCGTACAGCCTGCACAGCAATGATTCCCTATCCACAGCGTATGTCATTCATTGGTGTACGTGTGCCAGCGCCAGCAGACGTACGGCCCAGTGGTCAAGATCCAGGTTGTTGATCAGGAAGTCACGCTGCGCATACAGGCAAGTCCTTGTGCGAATGGACTAGCTTTCGTGCTTGTAGTGCGTTTGACTGTTGCTCGAGTTCTGCAACTGACGATTGCGCATTTCTGACTACCCTGAGCAACTTCGCCCAACCTTTCTTGCAGGCAGAGTTTTGGCTCATGCAGCGTTCGGTCGCACATCAGCAACAATTTAGCAAGAGCGCACCCTATCAAGTTGACTTTGCGAAGCTTTTCATGCAAAATGATTGCCAAGGAACATCATTGCGTACGACTATAGCAGGATACTGGACAAGACAGAGATCTTGCACACTTCGACAGGTCTGGTGTCACGGGGAGGGTGCTTCTTCCGAGATAGAAATACAGCCAGTATTTATCTGACGCTATGCCTGCTGTGCGCTCGCTGATCAGTCCTAATCCTGTTGGCACCCGTTCACTTACTTTTTACACTGGTCCTGTCAGCAGTGGGTTTGCAGCTATGTGCACTCTTGGAGAAGGCTGTACTTTCAAAGCGCATACATTCACACTTTCATGCACACCAAAGTGCCTCTTCAAAATGAAACCTGCTTGGAAACAGCTATGTTAGATGCTCATCAAATCAATTCATGCACAGCGTGCTGCAGAAGGCACCTGCGATTTCCTTTCTGCTGTTCTACTCAGCAGTGCAGAAAATTGTATCAGTAAAAGCCTTCATTGTGTAGGAGGCCAGCAGTATGAAGCAGATGCAGCTGCACTGGACACAAGGGTAAACGCTCATCTTGTGCATATTTTGCTAGAAATGTGCCTGTTTTCCCCCTCTGCATGCCCAGGGCTGCTGCTCAACAGTATGTCGCACTATTAACAGGAACGCTTGAACATGCACTGTATCTAGGCCACATCTCAATCTGGTTTGATTCAATGCAGTATGTGACTCCGCTGCATATTGCTGCCAGACAAGGCAACATCAAGACAGCAAAGTCTCTTCTTTGCAGTGGAGCTGACCTCAACGCACAAGAGGTTCAGGTATGCCCTGTTTTCCCAGGGGTGCATCTGCTGGTCATTGCAGCACTTTTGTGATTCCACCTGTGCATGTTCCTGTTGTGATGCATCAATATCAAAAGAATGATTTGGTTGAAATGGTTTCAAGACCATCATTCCTTTGCAGACATGTCATTTGAAAGTACATGACACTGATGAGATGAGATGAGACACTGATGAGATGAAATGTCTGCAAAGTGCAAAGGAATGATGGTCTTGAAACGAATTTCAACCAAATCATTCTTTTGACCCTTACTCAACAATTCGTGAGTTGTTGCTTGAGCCATGCAGGAAGAGACACTGAGTAGTTGGGGATGGACTCTGCTATATTTTGCTGCCTGGCACAACAAGATTCAAATGGTGGAGCTGCTTCTGTCTCATGGTGCATCTGTTGAACGTATATTGTAACCAACCAGGTGGGAATAGCGTAAAGTAATGTTCAGCCTGACATCACTCACATTCTCGGCAGCACAGACAGGTGTCACGTGAGATGCAAAGGATCAGATGCAACCTGAATCTCAAAACACTAAATAATGCTGACTTGTGAAGGACGTGCAGTGGCACATAACATGTTGCCTGTGAGTGTGTGTGTGCTGTAGGGCCAGACAGCACTGCACTTGGCTGCACGAAACAGATCAGCAGAAAGTGTGCATCTGCTCTTGACACACGGTGCTGACCCTGAAGCAAGGACCCCAAAGGTGTGCTTTTAGCTTTCATTGGTTCATGTACTTAATGTCAAGCTTTCATATAGCATGCGCAGAAGCTCTGCTCTGTCCTGGACCACCAGAGCTGCGATGGCTGGCTTTGCAGAAGGCAGTTTGCTTTGTTGCTACAGGGACAAGCCTGTCTATATGGTCTCAGAGTGCTGACCACCGACGTTGATGGTCTGCAGGGGCGCACACCTTTACATCATTCTGCCTTTACAAATGATCTGGAGTCAATCAAGCTGATGCTACACCATGGAGCCAATGCCACTGCAATAGACTACCAGGTACACTATACTACACAAACAGACTTGTCAACAGCTTAAGGACAATTCGACAGCAAATAGCTTTCTGATGTGTGTGTTGCTAATTATTGCTGTGGCCGATGCATGGCTGTCAGGGCTGAGTTGTGTCCACTTGACAGAAAGAGGGCATGTGCATGTTATCACCGTTATCAACTCGACTTTGTACACAATTTTGGTATCTTGTAAATATTGTATATGAGTCATGGATATATGTAGCATAGGCTGCACTTGCTGCAGGGGCAGACGGAAAATGCACTCAGCTGCTGCTCAGGATGACAAGACTTGTGCATGTCACATGGAGGTTCGTGGTTACTCAAAGCGCCATTCGATATTCGAACAACCTGAACTACCAGCAGGCAGTGGAGACTCTCTTGGCACATGGTGTGGACTTGTCCGCCCGAGACAATCACGTCCACACTTTGACAGCAAGGTGGTCAACCTGCACAACTCCTGTGATACAGCCAAGGGGCTGTGATGCAGCATGATGAACAGCTAGGCTGCTTGTCTGTTTCTTCGTTCATTCAGATGTGGAGGTGGCATCTGGTTCATTTGGTTGCTGGCATTAAGCATGCGCGGCGCGTGCCAGCAAGGTGAACATCACACTGCATTCTTGTGCAGGGCCTGACAGCCTTACATTGCGCTGCTCAAGACAGCAATGTGGAGATGGTGCAAGCCTTGCTATGCAGTGGTGCAGATGTCCATCCCAAGGACTGTTTGTTGAGCAATGCATGCATATGAAAGCTCATCTTTTCTGACGCGCCATGCTGGGTCTTGACAATGCCATGGATTTGCACTTGTCAATTCATCTCATGTGCGACGTGATGCTGGTGCTGTCCTGACAACACCATGGGTAAGAACTTTCCGTATTTGTCAGTTCGTCTTATCTGCAATGTCATGCTGGTGCTGTCTGCACAACTCCATAGGGAAACGCGACACCTCAAGACGATGCACAGTGTGTGAACACTGCGTTGACTGCAGGGATGGACTGCTTTGCATTGCGCTGTCTGCAAGCGCTCTGAGGCAATAGGGAACATGCTGCTTGTTGCTGGCGCATCCGAGAACCTCCAAGACAATGAGGTGTGTGCGTGATTTGCAGCAGATCCATGTCTGATGGGCTCTTCCATCTTATGCATTCAGTTGGGCTCGTGCTGACTGACTGCACACCTCTGTTATGAAGTAGTGCAGTCGTCTGCTTTTGATTGGGTGTTTGGCTACTGGTTGAATAAATTATTCCCAGCTTCTGTCAAAGTCTTGTTGTGCTTGCAGGGATCCACACCACTTCACCCTTCGCCTTTGTATTGACCGGTCCAAGCACACTGATCGGGATGGACCACCGTACGACGACGAGACAGAGGGACCACCGTGTGACAACGAGACAGAGTGTGCAGACTTTGCTGTCTTTTTGCTCAACCATGGGGCAGACCCTTCAATTAAGAATCAGCAGGCAAGCACATGAGCCAAAGTGTGTGCAAGCATGCCTAGCCCTCATGCTGTCTCAGGCTGCTTTGCCATCATTGATCAAAGCAGCAACAACTGTCACCTTGTGAATTTGGGTGGATGTACATGCAGCTTGGTGCATGCTTTTGTTGCTGCACCGTGCTGCTACACATTCTTCTACTCTCTGCTTGCAAGTTGCATGCACAGTGGTATATGCCAACATCTGGCAGCACGGCATTTGTGTGCTCTTCCCTTCTGTCTCTCTCATTTACAGCAACTGAGCATGCTTCTCTTATGTTCGTCTTGTTCACAGCATGGAGAATGGCAGTCATTACAGCTGCTACGCTTGGCAGTTTTGGTGATCTCGATGTAGCACAATGGCTCCTCAGCTGTTGTCACAACTGCAGAGTGTTACGCCAGCTGACCTGGCAGTGATGTGTGGTGACCCAGAGCTGGCATATGCCTTCAAAGCGGATACTGATCTGCCTCAGACATGAAGTGCGCTCCTTGTAATGCTAGAGGGTATATACTGTAGCAATATATTGTAGCAGAGGGTTCCAGCTCTCGGATGTTTAGTAGCTGCATGCCTGCCCACGCTTCAAGGCTTTGCCCTTTTTCAAAAATGCACAGCAGCCGCTCTGAAAGTGAAGTGCGCTCTTCCGTTAGACCGCTGTGCTTCCCTACTACAGCTCTGTGTGTGTGTATATGGCATGGGAGGTTGAGTCATTCAGGACGAGGACGTAATTTCTTACTGTCAGCCAGATAGTACACCGGCCGCATCAGGGCGTGATAAGTTCGCCATGACTACGTGGTGTACTTGTTGCAGCGAACGTCACGATGCTGCTGATTGTTATGCTGGCAGTGAAAAACGCCAGGTGAGATAGGGATAATCTGATGCCTGTAATCAACTCATCTCTTTCTCGTTACGCTGTCGGCAGGCCCGCGTTAGCTGTCGTGTTCGTATGTTCGACGTAGTGTTAGACCTCATGGCTCGAGGCGCTCAGCCCACAAGGCTGAGCGAAGTTCAAGATAGACCAGCGGCATGAGCCGTTGACTGTGTGGGAACTGCATCACTTATTTTCTATTGATAGTGCTGTAGCTGAGCTTGGAAACGAAGCGCCTGGGAGTAGCGTTGAGTATGGGCATGTACGAACCATGCAACACGATAGGAGGCTGCAGCCAGCTGGTGTGCAACAACTGCTGCTTTGCATGACACGATCTGACCGTGGTTTACAGCTGGAGACTGAGAACAGCATTGTGCCTGAGCAAGACGAAGCTGCAGTTGGGACAGGATTGCTGCTGGGACAATTCTGAGTGATTGAGAAACTCAGTGTCTGCTTGCAGCTTGTTCATATAGCAGGCAGTGCTAGGCTTGCAAGTTGTCGGCGCTATGCCCATTTCTGGTGAAAGCGTTTGGTAGAGGAAGATTAGGATGCATAAAGCTGCAGTGACTGCTGAAGCACCGGGCCAGGCCATGCAGACGTAGCTCTTGCCTAAGGCTGTGATGCATGAAGCAAGCCTACACAGCAATGGCAAGGGGCAGGAAATTGGCCAAGAATAGAGGTCAATTAGCAAAGCCAGCTCAAGCTGGATGGATGATGAAATAGATTCCCTTGCAGTGTCAATGTTCACACAAAACACAGTCCGACGGTGCAACTAGGCCCCGGCTAGGCCAGCGCTGTTGATCACATCCTGTTGTTCTGCGCAAGGCTGTGGAACCAGCTATAGGGTTTGTAATCCATCTACCTAGCATCTTGGCAGATTGAGATCTAAGATCTTGAGGCATGAGGGTTTGTACATATGTTGTATGTGTACATGCATGTTGCGTCAGAGGAGATGATACTTTTACAGTTTACCACAATGGGAATTATTGGCAGGCTGCTGAAAAGTGCAATGCACCTGCAAGCGGGGGCTAGCACTGCCAGCACTGATACCTTCCAAGGCCTTGAGATAATGCACTGCAATTTGCATTTCGAAGCTCAGCAATGTGACGAGGATAAACACTGCTTCATCCTGCGACGGCCCTACATGCTTTGTGCCTGACCTCGGGGCCGCGGCGGCAGCGCTTCTAACAAATTGACCTAAGCTCAGCCTCAGATTTCTGTACAGCAGACAGCTTGCAGTATGTCAGTACTCAGCCAGCCTGTAGTACAACACTTCCGACATGCATATGAACCCCTACATGCCTAGCGACATGTTTTGCAGTGAGAATTTCACACGTACACACTGATCCCGACGGGTTACCCTGCTTGGTTGAAGAGTACAGTTTCGGGAATTGGTCATCGGATTCATACCACTATTCATTTAATATTTTCATTTAACACCACTAAACATGTGACGAGGAAGCTAAACTCAAGCCGTCCTAACGGGCTCGCACGTGGGGATTAAGCTGACAGTATGATGATGCAATGGGCCATTGGTGCTTCCGAAGGCTGCTTCCGACTTGTAGGTTGCTGCCCGTGTTCAGGTCGAGCTCGCTCACCACATACGTTGAACTCAGCAAAAGGACAAACTTGGCAAACTGCAAACGAACTGCGGTAGGCTCAGCCATAGCGTACCCGGCTGTAGCGGCGCCGTCCAGAAGTCGCAACGTAAGATCTCCAGAGGAAGCATTGCCCGGTACGCACATCTTCCGACATTTGTCGCTGGTTGTGAAGAATCGTCTATGCTCCGCCTGAGGCTCCGGCCGTTCAAAGAGGCTGTGTCTGCCGATCAAGCTGCAGGCGACTTGTCCGACACTGGGCAATTGAACCGAGCAGCGTTACGTCATACTCATCCAACTTGCATGCATCACCCAGCATGCGCTTGCCATGTTGACGGCCGTGTAATGCAGCGCCATATTGCGGACTCCGTTGCATCCACCTGTGCTCTTTGCAGCAGGGGCACATCACGAGAGGCGATGCAGCGCTCTGCACTTTGCTGGGCGATATGTGCCTTGGCAATGGTTGGTGCAGCCCAGTGCTACAGTCCGGCTAATTGCAATGTCACGCAGTGCATGACGGTTCAGAACAATGGAACGTGAGTGCCCTGTTCACGCACCACCCGTTCAACACTGATGTCTGCAGCGCAGACCGCACGTCACGCCTGACCCGTATTACAGTGTGTACAGCCGACTTCTAGGTTGCGTAGCGCTTCCGTCAGATGCAGACCATGTCCTTTGATGCTGATTGATGGCTCACTGTTGTTTGCATACCACCACAAAGGCATGGCGGAAATTTGTCATCATTGCACTTGCAGGGCGACAAGGGATCCTGCTGCACCTGAAGCTATCAACCAGTATGACCCAATCTTTGCAGCTCCTACTGGGAACTTCACACCCTGGCAGATACATATCAGTCCTGCTGATGACACCTTCCAGCATATGTTTGTGGTGTATGCCACTGGGAAGTACATTACTGGTCCCAATGAGAATGGAGGCCTGTGTGAAACTGTCACCTTCCAACAATCATGTAAGTCAGCACTGTCCTTCATGCATACCAGCTGTATGCAATGGCTGATTGATGGCTATGTTCAAGTCTATGATCAAGTTGCAAGTCTGGTGCTGACTACTTACATTGGTCTTGTTGCTGCAGCGAACAACACATCAACCTGCACAGCTGATGCTCCTGCAACCCCAAACAGCATCACCAACGTCAACACGGTGGTTCAGTGGTCTACAGACCCAACTCTTGCCAGCGCATCAACTGCTACTGGGTACAGGCAGGTCTATAGTCAGGTACGCGCAACATCTTTTTTGCTGTGCTGCATTGCCATCATTGGTCCAAGCACTGAGTTATGTTCCCCCACTGGGACTGTTGAGGCTGTCAAGGCACCAGACTAGCATGTTCTTGATGCAATTGATGGGTCAGCGCTCCTACATCGCTGTGGCAGCCTTGATGCAGTCATGCTTGCAGCATTTTGCAGCGTATGGCTGCGAGTTTTCTGCCCAAAGCTTTGTTCAAATTCGCAGTCTAGTGCTCCCACCTGCTGCAATACCAGGTGTGAGTGAAAACTCGCACATTGGAGTTTATAGTGTCTGTGTGTTACCTGCAGCCCCAAGGCACCATTGATCACTTCATCTCCAGTCTGATCAGTGATGACATCGACTTGGACGGCAGCTGCAATGGCACTGTTAGTGGAAGTGCGACATACTACTCGCCTGTCATTCACACCACCACCATAGGTCCCCTATCTCCTGGAGTTACATACTACTACAAAGTGAGCTTACTGCTGGGGAGTTGCGCTTGTACTCAGCTTGTACTCAGTAAATATTGGTGAACGCACTGAACATTGTGGTTTCAGTTGACATGCAACGCACCTGAAAAGCAGCTTGTTGCCTGTGATGTGCTTGAGACTTCTGAGCTGGTTGGATTTCAATGCGGTACTAGAATGATCAAGGCTCCACATGACGTCGCTGAGACAAACAGAAACTCAAGAGATGAAGCAGCAGTATTGGTTTTTTACAACATGATGATGTATGGGTTGCTCAGGTTGGGGATTCCAGCAAGGCTGCAAATGAGAGTGCTGTCAGCCCAGTCATGAACTTCACCATGGTGTCCCCATACGGCAACGCCTCAGATTACCCATTCCGGTATGGAGTGACAGCTGATTTAGGTCAGACTGTCTACAGTAACGCAACCGTGTATGGTCTGCAGGTAAACCCTTGAAGCCCTAACCCTCTGGAAGTTGTCATACTTGTGTGTCATGACATACAGCTGCTTTCTTGCCTTTTTTTGTATGCAAGTTTCCATGCATGCATACTTGTCAGAGACCAACCGTTACAACATCTGCAATGGTGTGTGTCTACTGGGCATCAATGCATGGTATGCTCTGTCGCGCCTGTCGTGTCAAGTCTCTTTTGAAAGCTTACACCACCAGGCTGTGTCTCATCAAGCCCTTGCCTTCTGACTTGGCTTGACTGTTCAAATGCTGCAGAATGACAATGCGCAAGCTATACTCCTGTTTGGTGACCTGGCATACGCTGATGACTACAATGGTCACAGCGTCGGTCAGCGTAATGGCTACCAGCCCCGGTGGGATACTTGGGGTCAAATGATGCAGCCCATCATCTCCCACCTGCCCTTCCTCAGTCTTATGGGTAGGCTGCCTTTCATGTTTGCCTTTTTGCCTTTCGCCATGTGCCTTCTGCCTTTTGCCCTTTCTTTTCCCCCTCGCATTTCCTGTTCGTTCATGACGTCTTTTAGCTTCCCATGTGAAGCATACAGCAGGATCTGCACAGGCTGCATCATGTTTTGTTGTGGTTGCAGTTGCCAGCGCTCAGGGACTAAACTGTGTGCTTGAGATCACCTTGTCACGCTTGACACATGATATTCTGCTGTTTCAGGTAACCATGAGGAGGAGAGTGAATTCAGGTATGGTGATGATTACCTGGACACCTTTGACTGTGAGACCAACTGGCAAGTGCCCGCCCCCATTGGGGGTGATGGCACCCCCCAGTGTGCCATGTCATACAGGTAAGAACAAGGGCTCTTGCTTGTCCTTGCTGTTGCAAATCGTAGTGCTGCTGGCAATCCTATACGGTTGACAAAAACACTTGGTGACTGATGAAACAAGTGTCACATGTGCTTCTGAGCAAATGTTAGAGGCCCTGCCCTGCCCTGCCCTGCCCTGCCCTGCCCTGCCCCAACCCCAACTCTGTCTGCACAGAGAACACTGCACAACGATCATACAGGTACAGCACTGCTGGCGAAGCATCATTGTTTGCGATGCTTTCCATATGTCATATTTGACTAATGCATGACCACAAGATGCCTTTGACATGTTGTTTGTTGAGAGTGGCTTCTTCGTTGGATTCTGAGTCAGACCTGGTCTGTTGTGCAGAGCACGATACCCAGCAGCCAACAACTCAGGCAGCTCTGGTCAGTACTATTCAACAAACATAGGACCGGCGCATTTCATCATGTTGAACAGCTACATCAGCTACAACAACGGCAGTGCTCAGTTCACCTTCCTTGAGCAAGACTTGGCAGCATATGCTGCTGCCAACCCAAGACTGGCTGATGGCTCTACAACTGGTCTTACGCCGTAAGTCTGATGGAGGTTTGCTGAGTATGCTGCCTGGTTGTTGCCAATTGTCTGCCTATTTCTGGAAAGCTTTTGCATAGCACCGTGCAGAGGACGCTGTGGCTGTGCTCTGAACTGGCAGGAATGTGGTGTGTGCAGCGTCTGCGGAATGCTATTCTGTTTGTAGTGATAGGACTGCTGCTGCAGAAGCCTGCTGGTGCTGTGTTGTGTCTCTGAGGATCAAAGCGCATGCAGTGTGCTGACTGTTTAGAGGCACATGGGCTAGCAATCCTCAGGAATCACTCATCTAGTCTATCCTTTTCTGCAGATGGTTGATTTTGGGTGTGCATGAGCCCAAGTACTCAAGCACTCAGCCCAGCAATGAATTTGCCACTGGTGCCCATTTGAGCTCTGATATCGAGAATGAGTTGGGCAAGGCTGTACTTCCTAGCAGCCCTAGAACTGGCTATTTGGGATACGAGATGATTACAGCAATTGAGTCACTGTTGTACCATTATGGTGTTGACCTGGTATTGACAGGTCATGAGCACAATTACGAAAGGAGTTACCCTGTGTACATGGACAAGGTGAGCACTGTCTGTCTGTCTGGCTGTGTGTGTCGCATTTTTAGGCTGTCTGTGTGTACATGTTGGTGTCAGGTTTTTAAGTGTGTCTTTGCTGCCTGGTTGACCCCAATTATGTGTGGCTGCCAATCATTGCGCATATTTGTTCTTGCCCTGCTATGCTTGTGTGATGTAGCATGCTGCTCTTGATTCATGCTGCTTCAGTGTGATGGCACATTTCAGCACTGAATTATTCATCAAACATGATGTCACACTGATATCAGCACCTGCTCTTTGTTTGCAACAGTTTTCAGCTGCTGCAGCTAAGCTTACCAATCCCTGTTGCACTGCAGCCTGACAACTGCGGCCCAACATACATCGTCATTGGTGATGGTGGCAATGAGGAAGGAGTGGAGGATGACTTTACTGTCCCACAGGCCGCCTGGTCAGCCTATCGTGACT
>JAABUY010005340.1_pt1 | contig 12977 bp, 15 predicted proteins | sample 5560271 | NCBI WGS metagenome assembly JAABUY01 (sample SAMN10711886, study PRJNA513374) | rock metagenome | isolation source: Antarctica rocks | place: Antarctica: Victoria Land, University Valley
CTTCTCAACTCAACTCAACACTTTTTCAAAAAAATTTCAACTCAACTTGATGCAATCAGTCTAATTTTATTGATTATAAAGATGAAAAGATTAAGAATAAATCAAAAGAATTTGATGTAAATCAAGTATTCATTGATTTGATATTGCATATGAGTTGTTTCAAGATTTCAAAAAAAGACAAGCTTTCAATGAATGCTTTAAATCATCAAGAAAAAAATAAAAAGTTCTCTTTGTAAAGATTCTTATATGTTATAAATATGTCAAAGATTAAACTTTAATCAATTCATAGTGAACATTAGCGAGTTCACTGTGTATTGATTAAAGTTAATTAATGATTTAGTCGAGATTTGATTTAGATCTGACTCAGATTTGATTCAAATATAACTCAATCTCTTTTCTTTTTTGCAACATCTTCTTCATTTACATTACATTCTTTCTGTATCACAACATGTTTTCTTCAAGTTTAATGCAGTTTTTGAACATTATATAAATAGAAGTTCTTGTATCATTCTTCTTCTGTATTCTTAATGTTCAGTTATAACTATTTCTAAAGAATCAAGCATCATTATTCATGTACTTTACTGATTGAATCATTTAAACATTGTTGAGAAATAAAGTACAGATGCAATATAGAAAGTCGTATCAAAGCAACAGAGAAAGCAAACAATGAACACATGCAATGATCGTGCTAGTAGAAAGATAATGTAAAACGTATATGTTTCTGTCTCTATTTACAAGTTGCAATGACATTTATATGTATACTCGAAAAACGTCTTTCAACTCTTTTATCATTGATTCAGATCTTGATCTCTTTTCTCTTACTAACTATCTCATGAGAATGATGCAAGCAGTCTTATGACATTCATTTCTCATCTAATTAGTGATCATCTTTTGATCACTACAGAAAGAAACAAGAAGAAAACAGAAAGAGAACAGCAAGAAAACAATCTATTCATCAACGCTAAAGAAAACAGAAAGAATACAATCTATCATTAACATTCAAGCAATTGTTTTTAAATGCTTTCATTCATCATCTTTCATCGACTTAATATCATTCTTGACGCAGTAGAAATAGAATTTAAACTCATAGACTGCAATCTTTGTCTCTTTCATTCTTTTGTAAGTTCTTCTCATTTGATTCAATGCAGATTTTCAATGAAATTTAACAAACTCTTTTACTTGCTTCAGATTTTGATCAAATAAAAGACTTCTTTCTTTTAACATTTTCATTGAATTTCAGCTTTAAAGATTTATCAACGCGTTTGAAGTTGAACATACTTCTCGAATTTTCACGATGATAGAATGATGAAATGATACTTTCTCTTGTTTATTGTTTTCTAGTTTAAAAGAAGTCACGTCAATGAATCTTTGATCTTGTAGTATGATGATTACTTCATTTTTAGTTTCACATTTTACAATTTTCATATTGACTTCATCTTTGAAAATCATTGTGTGATAAATGAGCACTGCAATGTGTTGTTTATTAGATTTATTTTTATTGTCATGTGATAAATGTGACATTCAGAAACAAACACTGTCTGCGAAGTAAGACTGATTCACTCATTTCAGATTTGATCTTCGCGAATCATTTTCATTGAACATCTCAAGTACTACACAGTGATTATACTCATTCATTGCTAGATTTCGCTTGATCGCTTCTTTTCATCATTTTTTCATGCAAAGATGTAAATCAAGAATAAATTCATCATCTTTATTAATTGACTCATCTACAAACATTGCTATGCTTTGAATTCAACTTTGTTTTCTATCACTCATCAAATCATTGACATTCAAATTCACATATTTTATAATTTCTGAATCATTCTTGAAAATGATCTTCATGAAATATGAGAAGATCAAAAGATTGATTTCATGATTCAATTGAAGAATCACAGTAATGAAATAGTACACTATATTCTGACGTACTAATTGTTGCAATGTGATGTACATAGTCATTCTCAATCAGTCGTGATTTGTAAGATTTAAGTCATTTCTCTGATGTCATAAATACATGTTTAGTTTCTCTTTTATCAAGACTCATGTATTATTATTCAATATTCAATCAAACACATTTAATAATATTATTGCATCGTTTTTCTTTCACTTCTGATACTTGATCTTCTTTATGAACATGTTATGAATAAGAAACGTATCAATCTTGTAGTTCTATAATATATGCAATTGTAGTCAAAATAGTTGTAGTAAGTCAGTGAAGTGACAATAGCTCAAGTCTATTTTTCAGTCTCTGAAGATATGAATGATACATAAATGTTTCTTCATTCTTAGTTTTGAAGCGATATTCTCTCAGCAACTTCATTGTCATGATCAAAGATATTGAATCAAGATAATTGAGTCTCTGCTTTCATGTATGAAACACTTGTATGCAAAAGCATGCTCTACTCTTTCTCATTTTTTAGATATTTTCAATAATTTGATAACATGATCATTGAACTTTTGATCATACGCTTTTTATCACTGTCACAATGATAACTTTCTTGCAAACATTTGCAGTATCACTCATATTTGTTTCTAAGCTGTACTGTAGAAGAATCTTTTTGTTATTCATGATTACATTTAGCAAAAGAGCAAATCTTTGCTCATCATATTCTGCTAGCTTCAAGAACGTTGAAGCAATCAAGATAAAAGAATGAAAAGATATAAAAAAATGTACATGTGATGTTCTTGAAGAATTTAACGACGTGAATGAAGTGATCATGTCAGAAGAGATTGATGTGACAACTCTTGATGATTTGTTAGAGATCTGTCTAGAGCGAGTCAGATAGAGATGTCATTTAACTAGAAGATAAATGCTAAGAAAGAAAGATAGCTACGGAAAAGAAGCTGACTACATATGTGTGTTTCTCAGCCGACGCTAGGCTCAATAGGGACTAGTTAAGGTGACGAAGCGAGAATAGGCCTGATAAGGCTAGAAGGCTGAGTCTGACAAGGCTAGAATCGTGACATGATTGATGAAATCTTATTATCAGACTTTGCATTACTGACATCAATGAATTAAGATCTGAGATCATTACTACATCGCTTGCAATGAACATGAAGTGTGAATCTTCATTCTTCAACATTACTGATGAGCATCTTGATTGCAATGATAGTATCAATGATCTTGATCTTCTTTCAAAATCAAACTGCAAGATTGCTGATGAGCTAAAAACAGTCTCAACATGATCTGTTTTCAAGATCATGTTGCTGATACACTCACATAGCAAGTCAGACTCTACTCATCTTCAGTTCATGTGATTTAGCTTCTTATTCATTAACATAACTTCAATCTGATTTGCAATTAATTTGTTAAAGTCTGTAAGTTGTGAGAATGAGAAGATTGAAACTCAATCTTTGCTGACAGTTATCTGCATCACTTTATGATATACTATCTGCTTTATCATTGCTCTGATCAAATGTTCATTCTGAATTCTTGCAATGACAGCATGCATTTTATTCATTACTTCTTTTTTTATTGAATACAATGAAGAATCAAAAAACAATCACAACGCATGCAAAGCAAATTTTTGAAAAAAGCAATACAATCAAGACAGAATGAATCTAAAAGATGAATAAATGACAATGAATTGCATAAACTGTAGCAATGCTGATTCAGAGACGATTGCAAGCAACGTTGACTCGTCACGAAGAAACAGCAACGTAAAGTCGAAAAGCTCACGCAACGATAAGAAGTATGTTGTTAACATTATTGATCTTCTAATACAGACATTAATGTTAAAGAAAGAGAAGAGCAAAGATCATTCATGAAAAGAAGTAACAGTGAAGCTGATATGACATCTTCAAAATGATTCAGAAGAAAGAAACAATGAGAATCAGAATGCATTTATTGCGAAGAATGTACAGAAACTAAAGACATTTGTACAACTGCTTAGCAAGCAGCTACAAACACAAGATAGCATGAAAATGCAAAGTAGCATACACTTTTCATCGAGAATCACGTCATGAGCAAACATGATAAGAGAAGAAGTAACAATGAGAAAGCAACGTCTCAGAGACAAATTGTCATCGCTTCGCAAGAGATGAAAAGTCATGATGAAGATAATAAAAATAAAGAAAATAAAGAAGATATAAAAGAAATTTATTGAACAGATTCTTCAAGAAATCACAAACATGTCGACAGCTCAAAGAGATTTAATCATGTCTCTTTGCAAGCTTGAAAGCGAAGACATCACACTTCATGCAGTGAGTTCAGAAGTTCGAGCAAATCTGAAAAGATTTCAAACATGAGCAAAAGAAATCGCAAACTCAATGCGTATAGTGTGTCAAATCTTCGCTGTGCTAACACATAAAATACACATCACAATAGATACAAGCAATCAGAAAGTGATCATTAAAAGATTAATAAAAGACAATGCAAGACTTCATGAAAATCTAAAGATTCTAAGAATAGTTTGACTCAAGAAAGTAGTTGAAAGTGAAAAGATTCACTTGTCGCTCATCGTAGAGATCGCAATCAAAGCGATGACAAATCAACTAATGAACGAGAGCATGCTAAACTCATATCAAGAATGTTTATGCAAGCTGTTTGAAAAGAACTGTTGCATCACTCAATGCTACAGATGCTTCAAATTTGATCATATGATCAAATTCTGCAAGAAGAAACAACACTGCGTTAAATGCACAAATAAACATCACATTAAAGAGTGCATGATGTCTTTGAATAAAAGACGTTGCATCAACTGCAACAAAGATCATGAACTCTGAAGATGCATCTGTCTCAAATGATGACAGCAGATGAAACAGACGTCAGAAATCTACAGAAACAGATTGATCAAATATTCAAAAGTGTTGAAATACAATCGCGCACTCTTCTCGCTGTTTCTGAACTCTCTAAGCTCAATGAATTCGTTGAGCTCAACAGACTTCGCAGATTCAATGAACTCTTCGAGCTCAGCAATCATCATGTTGAAAACACGTAATCGAGACGTTGAATCAATATGACAGATGATAGAAGTCAAGAAGAGACGAGTCAATCTCTTCTTATGCGCGACTAGCGACTCAGATGAGACGACATCTGAGCAGACTCAGAAATGCTCAATCAGAAAGCACGAAAGACTCTCAGTGATCGAAAGCATACAAAGAGTCTTTTCAGCGCAGAATCAACAACAGCTACAAATAATTCTATGATGAAACAACTTTTTCTACAAATTCTACAGTACAACATCAGAAAGTCATTAAAAATTCAAGAATCATTCTTGATTGACAAAGAAGTTCGCAAATTTGACATAGTAATCATACAGAAGCAAGAACGTAACATTAATGATTTACAATCATTTAACTCAGCTCACAACTTCTTTTATTTAGTGAAAAACTCATTATTTTAATCAAGAACATGCATATATGTTAATAAACACTTAAGACTTAATCAGTAAACAGTAAAGACAGCTGAATCAGACATCTGCTCAATCAGAATATTAACTTGCAACACAAATGATGAAACGCAAATGCTAAGACTTCTAAACGTCTACAACTCAAGCTCATTATTCATCACATTTACAGAGAAATTCTCAACTATTTCTCGCTTGAATAAACTATTCAAGAATAATTGCAAATAACTAGTCATAAAAGACTTCAATTTACATCATTTACATTGAGAGAAACGAAGATGCTTCACTCAACATATGATGACTGATACTCTACTAAACGTCATTACAAATGCAAGACTGAGACTACTGCTGAAATCAGACACAATCACTCGTAAGATTTATAATCAGTTTATGATGATAAATTTAGTCTTTAGCAGCGAGAAAATACAGTTTATGACATGCAAGTGCAAAGTATGAATCAATTTACATCAGAAATCAAATCATCTTTTGATTGTCACAGAGCTAAATCTACAAACAATCTCAATGCAGCTCTTGACTCGTCGACTCTGGAAAAAAATGAAAACAGAAGCATTGAGTGCTTATCTGCAAATACATCTTTTGTCAGATCACTCTTTGAACAGCAAAGCTGAAATGAATAACAGAGTGACAGAGATCATCAGAGTATTACAAGAGATCATTGAGAAATCTACTCTTTGAGCAAAATCATTAAATTGAGCAAGAAACTTCTGAAATCAGAGCTGCTTTGAAGTAGTAACGAAATCAAGACGACTGCAAATTATATGAAAAATGTAAGACACATTAAAGACATGAAATGAATATTTGAAACATAATGATCACAAAAACAAGATCATCAGATAAACAAAATGCACACACTTCAGATCACAGATGCATAAGTTAAGCGACGCATCGAAATCAATATGATGCTTTGCAAAATGAGCTAAAATTGAAAGTCAACTATTTAAAAAGCTTTCTCAGTTTTCATCGCTGAAATGAGATGATACTGATCACATGATAACAACGTTTGAAGAAAAAATCGAGATGCTGCAAGAAAAATTATTTTCTTCATTCTTATAAGCAAATGTCAATGACATTTCAGATTCATTCATATTTTTGACAGTATCATCAAATTCACGCATCTCAGAGAACAAGATGAAGTGAGCAATCAGATGAGTAAAAGTGAACAAAGCGTCAGACATCTCTGAAATTTCAAACAGAGTACTTCAAGCAGATCTCACAGAACTGATCTCAGTGCTGATGAGTTTATTCAATGCATGCATGATACACAAATATCACTTGAAGCAGTTCAAAAAGACTCAAACAATAATGTTACATAAATCAAAGAAAAGTGACTACATTAATTCAAAGACATATTGATTCATTGCTCTGCTTGATATCATGAGCAAAGCTTTAAAGTCAATTATGATCAAAAGATTGAGTGATATAGCTGAGACTCATCACATGCTTTCAAATGCTTAAATGAGAGCGAGATGCAAGTAATTTGTGATCTTGACGTTAGATCTACTAGTAGATCAAGTTCACATTGTGTAAGACTGTGAAATCAAGTACGTGATCTTCATGTTAAGTCTAAATATCATTGAAGCGTTTGATCAAGTCTTGCACATCAGACTGCTGCATACGCTGAAAATGAGAAGAACGTTGAGCTACATAGTCAAATGAGCACGCAGCTTTCTAAAGAACAGAGAGACATCGCTGATATTTAATGAGTAAATGAGCACTATGCGCGAGATAAATGCAAACATATTTCAAGAGTCTATCATTTCATCGATTCTCTTTCTATTTTTCAACGCAAGTCTAATTAAAAAATGCAAAGCATTGAGAATCAAAATTGAAGTGCTCAACTTCATAAATGACATCAACATTCTAGTCTATGACAGATTCATTGAAGAAATTTGCAAAACACTGAGCAAGATACACAACATCTGCGTAAAGTGAGCTTGAACTCATGACACAACGTTTGCATCAGAAAAATATGAGCTTACACATTTCATTAGAAAATCAAGAAAATTCAACATGATGACTAGCATACAAATAAAAAGCTCAGTGATCAAGTCAAAGTCAGATGTGCAAGTTCTAAAGACTCAACTGAACATGAAACTGCAATGAGACGCGCATCTTTGACAGATAGAAGTGAGTCACGTCACAAGAATGCTTACGCTTAGTCGTTTAAAAGTTTTCATATGAGAGACAATCTTCACAAAAATGAGACAAGTGTATTCAGCTGTAATAAGATCAGAAATCGCATTTGAAGCATCAGTCTGACATCAGCGTAACAAAGAGAAAGAATTGTCAGACAAGAAATGCAAACTAGAAACTTTGTAAAATCAGACTCTACATCACGTTGCAAAAGCATTCAAAAGAATAAACATTGAAATGCTAAAGATTGAAATGTACACAAGTTCGCTGCATGTTCATTTGAACATGCTGCAGAATAAAGTCACATTACGCAGTTGAATTGATAACAGAACGCAAGAGACTAAATGAGCATGCAAACTCATACGCGTTCAATTAATGAGAATTAATCATCTCATCTTTTACTTCTCTGTCATCAAGAAAATAGTGCTTTTGAACACATTTATTCAAGAAGACATAAGAATGCAGTTGAGATGCAGATGATTCAATTCTTCTACGACGATTTCAATAAGCAATAGCATCGCAATAGCATTATATCATAAAGATCAATGAAAGCAACAATAAGAAAAATACAAGAAATGCATTGCAGACGTTAACATAACTTCAGCACAAAGATCTCATTTATTCAACAAGATGATAAAGATGCGTGATGATTTTCAGAAGATTGAAAGCACTCTTGCAACTTACATCAAAATCAAATGCATAGATCTTAACATCTATTTGCACTCAAGAAACGTTTTGAGCATGAATAGCTTATGATACAACTGCGAACGAAGTCATCAGACAGCGAAGCATGTACTTATGCATTGTTTGAACTGAACACATCTACGATCAAGAATGTTATGCGACATTGACTTTTTGAACTATCGAATAATCGTCGCGATCACGAAAGATCTCAAAGCAGCAGCGAGAATAATGATAAAAACGAAGCTTCTGAAGCAATTTAAAGTGACTAGAACACTCATTCTTTAACATGCAATCAACATGAACAAATTTGATACATAGTCTTAATCTTGTTGTTTCGACTGCGTGAAGCAGTCGTATAAATAGCGAGTGATTTTCTATCTCAGAGAGTTTTGCTCACTCTATACACATAGCATAAAGTTTCTCATGAGTCGATTTAATTGATGTCACAAGAATGTATGAATTTATTATTATTATTACAATGAAGAATCTTTCTTTGAAATTTAAAGATTCAGTAGCTTCAAGTCTTATTTGTTCATCATGATTCTTTTTATCTCAATTATATCTCTTCTTTCTTTTTCAATTCTTTCATGCTTAATATTCATCATTTTTCATTCTTCTTTCTTGCTAATCATTCTTGAATAAAGTGAATTATTATCAAGAAATTTCATGAAGCTGTACATCAGATTCTTTACATTGATGTGTAATTGCATAATTTGATCTTGAAATTAATGAATTGCTGTCTGTTGTTCTTGTTCTATGCGCAGAGAATTTAAGTAATCGACTAGTTCTTTTTGATCATTTATGAAGTGTTTCAAATGATGCAGCATTATCACAGAGCTTGCTTTAGTGAGTGTCATTGAAATGATGAAAGTAAAGATAATTAAAGAATTCAAATGAGATTTTTAATGAAAGCTTTAATATGAGCTTTTAATGTCTGAGAAAACAAATGCTGAATGAAGAATTATGTAAGATGTTTAGTCGTTTTAATGTGAGTTCAAATAATAGAAATGATAAAATACGTGAGATTTTTAAACGTTTTAGTGCGAGTTCAAATAACAAAAATGATAACTATGTTGAAAGATAGAGAATACATGCTGAGTCTTTTAAAGTTCAGCATTAGTAGAAATTGCTTGCAGTTTTGCAAATAATTCTTCTGCAACTTGCGCTTGTCATAGCTGAAAAAGTGTTGATGACTTGATATTAGTAACAAATCTCTCAGCTGACTGATTGACTATTTTTCTATGCTATCTGCTGCACATCACATGAGTTAAATTGACTTGATGTAACATCATGTTATCTTGTTGTGTATCATTTAAGTCAATCTTGATGTATTTTTGATCTTTGATCTTGATATATTTTCTGATATACAATCATCGATCGATTTTAATTCTTGCTTTAAACTTTAACTTTAATCATTATGCAGTGAACTTTAGCGCGTACTCTGCAAATTGATTAAAGTTTCGCTTTGTTCATTTAAGATTAAAGCATTTTGAAACTTTCAATCTTCAATATTGACATTGCAGACATTTGCATCTTCATCTTCATTCTTCTTTTCATATGTTCAAGTAACTTGAAGCGACTTTATGATATTCTTAACAATTCATGATCTTCTTGCATCAACTTTGCTTCTTGATGATTCAACAGAGAAAAAGCTAATATGAATGATGCTGTACAAGACAATGCTATTGAAGCTGCACTCTTGAGTGTGAACAATCTTATTTCAATTCAACAGAAGTTTCAGTGACAGATGTTCTTTTCAAGTTCACAAAGACTTTCAATTAATAGTGAATAAAATTCAGCAATGCATTTGAGTTTTTGATCAAAATATTAATCGTAATTTCTGACATGATTTTCTCAATGAGCGTTGTCATCAATAAATTCTGATCTTCATTCTTTTGTTCATTGCTGATTTCACTTTTTGATGCTTGATTCACATGCTTCTTCAATCTATTTTCTGCAATCATTTCTTTCAAGATTGCTTCGTCAAGTTCTGCAATTTTATATCATTCTTTTTCAATGTTCATCTTCACTATTCAAAAAGATTTCAGTCATCTTCATGTTAATTTCAGCGTATGCATGTTGTTTAATTTGATGTCATGCAGCAGTACAAGATCATTCTTCAGAATTGAATTAATATCAATATGTCTGTGATCATTTCATACTTTTTTGTTAATCTCTTTCATTCTTCTCAAATGCAGCATAATTTTCTTCAAATTCTCGTCTCTACATTTGAGTTGTTAAGCATGAAAAGTCAGTAGCTCATCAGTTGTGCAAACATTGTCTCATGAAAGAATCTGTCAGATTGAAACATCAAGTTCTATAAAAAGAATGACATTGCAGTCATACAAGACATGATATGAAGTCATTTCAATGAAAGTTCTCATGATGATTTTGTCTGTTTATAGCACATTGATAAAGCTTCTGACTCATTTCATGCTTTCATTGACTGTCATCTTGATCAAGACATTCACAACAGTTGTATGATTTCTCTTCACAAAATCATTTATTTGTGAATGATAAGTCAACATCATCATTTGCTTTATCTTATATTTCTTGATCAGCATTTCTACAATCTTTTTGTTCTTTAATTCTTCATTCATAATAAATCTTCTTAAACAGTCATGTCTACAAATCATATCTTCTCACAGAAATTTTGCTATCGCTTTTGAAGTTGCTGCTCTCAGAATTCTTTCTTTTATTCATCTTGAAAAGTTATTTTTTGTCAAGATAATATAACATTTCTCTTTACTTGAAGACATGTGAATGACATTCATTTCAATCTTCTCTCAGATTTTCAAGATTCAAATAAAATGCAAAGTTTTCTTCTTTTATCTTGATGCTTGCAACTGACATTCTTTACAGAATTTTACATATGTGCATGTATTCTTTCATATTTTCTTTCATCAATATCTGTTGATCATCTTTCAATATATTTTCTTTCTTTCATGATGATCACTTTCATCATGCAATTTCTGAAGAATATTATTGTGTTTTTCTTGAAAATTCATCACTTTTTGCACAGAAGCAATCTTGTTGAATCTTTTAAACAAATGTTTATCTTGAATCATGAATTTCAACGCTTCATGTTTGAACTTTCAAAATTCTTTTGTTGACATTTCAAATGAGCGCGATAAGAAAATTAGATAATGAGCTATTTTCTTGAAGTGTTCTGAATATAAATCTTTCAATATTGACATGTCTTCTTTAACAATTATACTGACTGAGCAAAGATGAATGAAATTTAACTGAGCATCAATGAAATCATTTATGTTTTTCTCGTGAGTCTCATCTTCATCGTCTGAAGATTCTCTGAGTCTGCGCAAGAATTCATCGAGTGCGTTATGCTTGCAATCAAAAACGTGATGAACATCAAAATTAAACAAGCGAATTCAAGCAAGTCATCATGTCATCAATGTTTTTGATAAGTCTAATGCAGATCAATTCAGTTACATCATCAGAGTGTTGACGTCTATTTCAATAATGAACTTCATGTCATATAATCAGTAATGAATCTTCTTCAATGTCTTCATTAAATCTTTGCATTCTCACTTTTCAGCATCATATCTTGTCTCTTGCTCATTTCATAATTCACTTTTGTATCATATAAAATGTTGATTCTTAGAATTTAATGCTGTCTGCAATAACATCGCTTCTCATTCTTGAAAACTTATGTTCATGACAAGAATAATTTCTTCTGTCTTCTTAAAGTAATTCAAACTTCTCATGATTGATGCAGTGATCAGTATCAGCTTCAGCTTGTTCATGACTTTCTTTTGTTCTCTTTCTCACATGAATTTGATCTTCTTTTTGAAGAGCTGAAATATTAACGCTGTGATCAAGATAAAATTCTCTATTCACACTCAATAATATATGCATACTTCAATAAATGCTTAAACAGATGTGATATCATGACAAAGACATTATTCTAAAATCTTAATAATTTTGAAATTTTCTGATCTGCAATTTTGAAAGTCACAAACAAATTTCACAATCTTTATGCTCAACATGCAGAATTGCGACTTTTTGTCAGATATGATGCAATCAATGAATTCAAAATTCAAAAGTACAAAGTTGAGATTCTTAATGTGCTTCAGCATAAATTGATGCATTTTTGAAGTGATCTTTGCATTATCATAAATTGTCTTCAATTTTTTTACTTCAATATCGTTGAGAAAAGATCTGTATATTTCAAGAAGATTCTTTAATATCTTGATTATGACTCTGACAAACTGAGCAACGAAGTTGATGACATTTTGTGATAACATCGTCTGTCACAATAATTTCAGAAATGTCATGAACATTGTAAGATTTCAATATATTTTTGTCAGCATAATCTGATCGTATTCAGAAAACAAATCTATCAGAGAAATCATAATCATATCAATGAATTCTTTGAAGAATTCATTCACATCTGAAGACAGATCAACGTCTTTAATGATAATCTTGATCATATTCATTGCTGCATTAATCATGTGATACTGATTGAACTTTTTCTTGATCAGAAATCAGAAATTTTGATACGAGTCATGACAAGATTTCAGTATGTCATGCTTTATTCAATTCTTGAGCATGTCTATGACAATCTGATAAAATGTCTTAAAGACTGAGAAATTGAGTGTCTATCATGTATCATGTGATATCATTTGAATTTGCTGCGAAGATGAGACTATGTCTTTTATCTTTCTCATTTCTGAGAAGTTTCAGATCATTGTTACTTCTCTGTTAAACAACATCTTCAGTAGTAAATTCTTCTCTTGCAAAGTTAAAGCATCATTGCATATCATTCTCTTCGCT
>JAABUY010005341.1_pt1 | contig 12975 bp, 4 predicted proteins | sample 5560271 | NCBI WGS metagenome assembly JAABUY01 (sample SAMN10711886, study PRJNA513374) | rock metagenome | isolation source: Antarctica rocks | place: Antarctica: Victoria Land, University Valley
GGAGGTGTAGGGGGAGGGGGAGGGGGAGGGGAGAGGGAGGAGAGGAGAGGGATGGGAGAGGGATGGGGTGGGAAATGGGATTCTAGTTAAGAGCGAAAGTAAGGGGGACGAGCAGAAGAGGTGGAGCGGTGAGAGGTTGGTGGGCAAAGAGAGAAGAAGGTGAAGAGGTTGGAGAAGAAGGTGAAGAGGTTGGAGAAGAAGGTGAAGAGGCTGGAGAGAGAGAGAGAGAAAGAGAGAGAAAGAGAGAAAGAGAGAAAGAGAGAGAGAGAGAGAGAGAGAGAGAGGGAGAGAGGTCGATGGGGGATAGGAATCCAACTTCGCCGTCTGATAGTGGTTTTGGGACCGTTGCTTGAGTATGTGTATGATTGCAGTGTGTGGATGGCGAAGTCGTACATTGTTCTGCTTGAGATTAGATATTAGATATATCGCTTTTGCCATGGCTCTTTGCATTGCATAGCTATTGCTCTTGTTCTTGGTTGTATGACGAAGGGCGGATTGCAGATATAACACACTATCTATTTGGGAGAAGGTTGTAATAGGAGTACAGTCATGTGTAGAAATTGCAAGATCTGTACTGATGGGTACTAAAGACCCCTATCTGCCCCGGAGCACTCGCCTTTCACACATCGGCACCCGAGCCTATGCATCAGCCGCCTTGATATTGTGATTAATCATGACCGGTGACATCCTATGTAGTACGTTATGACGTCCCAGGGAACCTCCTCCAAAGTTTAGGGCGCTTAGCTCAGGACGTGACGGACGTGTAGTGGACTGGAAATCCTTGGGACTCAGCTGCGCAAGTAAGGCAGGGTGGTAACTCCGCAGTTTTTTGCAGGAAAGTGTGGTGAACTCAGGCAATTTGCCGTATTTGAATGTTCCTGGGCAGTAGACGAGGAGTCTCGGCATCGTGAGGCTGTAGGTCTTGTGATCTGGCACTGTGGGTATCTCATCTCAAGGGTACGGTATGACTTGGGAAAAGATTCCGGATATCCTTGACGTGCTCGGATTAGATCTGCTAGACTTTCTCGCGTACCCTCAGTCCTTTACGTTGTGGAGTTCCTGTACCGTTGGTGGCCAATTCGTACACCTCTTTCGACCTGGACGGTTCTTGTGGTAACTCGTATGCAGCTATACTTCCAGGTAATTCCTGGCGTGGCTTTCTCTTCCCCGATGGCTTTCTGTTCGATGTGGGATTCTTGATGACGGCTGACCTAGGAGCTTCGAGCTCTCCGATGGGCTTGGAGATGGAGCCGTCGATCTCGCTTATCAAGGTGGATCCCCATTGAGGACTGAGCGGTCCTGTGTCATGGCTGTCATTTGAGCTGCTTGGCCGGCTACTTGTCCCTTCACTGGTGTTAGCACCAGAATGTATCCGAGCGGGTTGCTTGTGACGGCGGCGGCGGCGGAAGATGAAGAGTGCGTAGAGACTAGCAACAGCGAGTAATATCCCGAGTACGACTCCGATGATAATCTCCTTTGTATGTGTCTTGCTGGTGTTTTCTATCGAAGAGGAAGGCTGGGGCGAGTGATTAACTGTGATGAGATTAGGAGTCGGATTAGCGGGAAATTGCGCTTGCGAAAGTGAGAAACTGGATTGCTCGTAGTCGACGAAGAGATAGGCTTCTTGGAAGAAGGTCCGGCCGAGCGTGTACTGACTTTCATTTGCTGCTCGCCGGAGTGGAAAATAGTTCGTGCCATTTGGGAAGATGGGGTTTGACGCTTGCAGGTCAAAGGAAGCGTAGGGTAAAGTTATGTTGGTTGCTGGGCTGGTGGAGTTCTTGGAGAGAACAAACGTGACTGAAGGATTCTTGTTCAGCAATTGCTGGTGGGAGCTGTCATTGACGACATAGAATTCGTTGGAGTCTTGCCACGTAAGCCCAAATGCTTCCTCGAATACCTGGCATGCTGAAAGAGGAAGATGAATGAACGGCAATGTGGAATCTACCAAGGCTGTGACTCTCTCTGAGAGTATTGTGATGCTACCTGTGAGCGTATCTGAGGCCATGATTGATTCGATACCAACCATGAGATTTTCTGGATGAGAGCTGCCAATATCGAACCTGCCCGCATGAGGGGCGTCGAAGCCCGAATGATTTGACGGTAATCGTGACGAATCATATCCTCCTAAAGTAAGGCTTCCTAAGACAGGCGGCTGGCCTAAAACAATCTAAGCCTTACTCCCCGAAACCCAGCAGGAGAAACTTACGGTATATGGCGCCTGCTGTGTATCCGTACGATAGGCTTGGTATGAGGTCTTGCTGCTTCAACTGCACCATGATACTGGCAGATGCGTTCTTCGAACTCTGATACTGGAAGGGTACAAGGCCTAAAATGCCGATATAGTATGGCTCCGTCAGGATACCAGCTACCAAGGATTTGCTCGAATTGAGCCCTGTAGTTGCATCCAATCCGAGGCCTACAACGTCCGTCCCATAGTAGCTAAAACCGGGGAGGTCATTGTGGCTACCGCTTTGAGTATTGAGATCGCCCTCTGTTGAAGATTGGTTGCGACCTGAAGCCAACCAGGTTGAGGACTGATTGGGCTGGAAGCCTGATGCCGCTGCGACGTCGAGTATACCCGTGCTAGAGGAGACATTGGTGCTCGCATCCCAGTTGACTCCTATGCAGGGGCAGCCGATGTACGCTCCGGTACATATACCATTCAGGCCGTTGCATCCCACGCCGCTGCAGCTGCCAGCAGGATCACCACAGCAATTCCGACCAGTACAGGGACCGAATGTGCACTTGCCATTGATACTGCCCGGGCAATTTACGCACATCGGGGATCTATTGGCTGTGCAAGTGGCGCCAGGGTCAAGGCTCGTAGTGAGAAGCTCATTTGGAGATCCCGAGTAAGGGCCAGATGAACCGCCGTTGAAGGGCTCTACCCCACGTGCGTTGCCGCACCAGCTCTGACCTCGCTCGCAATGGTCCGGTATCGGTATCAATGTCTCTGGCCGGGTGTTTGACGGTAAAACACGGAAGAATTGGGCAGGAGTTCCAATCCGAATTATGAAAGTCGACCACGCGCCGTCGTTACCATCCCAATTACCACTCTATCATACTTTGGAGTCAGCCGGATGTTGCGTATAGCTGTCCAAGGGGAAAGATCGAGCAGCAATATCATACGAGGAAAGTGTGTTTCGTGGGAATTCTGCCTCAACAGGGAAACACCGCATGAAGTCACGTACCGGCGCAACAGAGAAAGCTGGTGGACTTCTCCTAGTAACGGCTCGCTCTGTAATGAAAGACGTTCCATGGAACATCTTTGGCACGAACCCTATGGCGGCGGTACAGTGAGTGGAGACGAAGATACCGTGGAGAGAATACGGGATATCTTGAAAGAAAGCATCGTTGCAAACATTGCGTGAAGGGGAATATCGAAGACTGCCAGGGAGGTATATTGTCCCCCTCCAAGAGTGCGATATTGGAATGGGGTGCTGTTTGAAGTTTCGTCGACAGCCACAATGGGAATGAGAAGTGCAATTGGAATCCTCCTATTGGTGCGGCAAGAACGCAGATGCCGAAGAGACGGGATTGACTTGGTGCTTGGACGCACGACGTCCCGCTCCGCAACGAGAATCAGCGGGGAACTGATCATATCTGTATCCGGAAGGCCGAGCTATAGAGAATGTGAAACGAGGAGGGGGCCATCTTTGAGAGGCAGGCTAGGTGTGGAAACCCTGCGGTGGAGTTCGACATCATCACCGAGCAACATGTAGCCTCGATCAACTTAACATGTGAACAGATGGATCTCCAGGTTAGTATAATGACAGATATGATCAAAAACATGTTATAACATGAGTAGAGGACTCCGCGTGAGCGCACGGGGTGTTTCCAACGACTGAAAGAACACAGTGATCGCTATCGCACAGAGTGGATTCACTCTGATGATTGATGGTGCGATATACCATTGGGCCAGGCCTTCGACAACTACAAGGATAAGCTGGATCCTGGATGGCGTGATTAGGGAGAAAAGATTCGACAATGTTTAAGACTTAAAAAACTCTTAGACTCGCCTTGTCACGTGAGCACTCAGTTGGCGCTTGATGAGAAGGAAATTACTTGGCGTCCCTATTATAGTTATATAATAAGGCCTTAGCTAGTAGTATTACCTATTATATTTATTTAGATTATTTATAGTAGTATATATATATAGATTTAAAGTCTTATTAATATTAATTATTATTATTTCTAGGTATATAAGTTTACTTTTAAAATAATATATCTAGTATTAATTAACTAATCCCCTTTTCTAATAATTATAATATAATTAGTAAGTTATAATCTTTTAAGTACTTAAAGTAAGTCTTCTTCCCTCTAGAAAGGCTATATTATTATAGAAGTTTCTACCTATTTAATATACTAATAATAGTTATACTTTATATAAATATATAAATATTATTCTTATAAGTTAAAAGAACTATTTATATACTTAAGTTAAATTATCTATATTAATAATATAGAGAAAAATTATTATTAAACTCTAAAAAGGGGTAATCTACTAGTTATCTAAAATTAAGAAAGACTTAGGGATACCTTAAATACCTATAAATTAGAGAGTTATTACTACTATTAAATTATAAGAAGTTATTATCTAGATATTAAATTAACTATTATATAAATTATTCCTATTATTAGCTAATTACTATCTACTTTTCTTAATACTTAGTAGTATAGATATATATAATAGAACCCCTCTTCTTAATCTAATTTACTCTTATTAAAGAAGTATTTAAAGATAATACTCTATTAATAGTAACTATTAAGGAATTATATAATTAAATATATCCCTATATTATTTTATATACTTATAATAAGTTTAGAATTTTTTTTTTAATATTAATAGTAAAGTCTATTAATTATTTTTTAAAGTACTTAGAAAGTACTTTCTCTAACTAGAGAAATAAAAAGTTATACCTTTTAAAGAGTTACTAAAATTTTAAATAGCTAGCCTAGTATTATTATTATTAAGGTTAGAGGTAGTAATACTTATATTAGCTAATATAATAATACTATTAGGAATAAGGATACTATTTAATAATATAAGTAGTATAATTAAGTAGCTTTATATATTAGAAGAGGAGCTCCTTAAAGATCTTAATATCTTTATATAACTTAAGAGGTTTAATATAAGGCTTTAAGGGAAGGCTAACTCTAGTTAGCTTATATATTAAAGGTAGTTAAAATCCTTAATAAGAAAGGAATTAATTATAGAAATAAGGAAGATAAGGAGATAGTTATTACCTTACTTAAAGAAGAATTCCTTAGAGAGGCTTAAAATATAAAGTTTAATATTAATATAATAGATTAAATTAAAGTACTTTATTAGACTTATAATAAGAGCCTAGAAGCTTAATTTAAGTATATAAAATAACTCTTAAAGATAATAGAAGGTAGAGATTAAATAGAGGAGATAGCCTCTAATATATTAAGTATACTAGAAAAGTATTAGCTTATTAATATAATTTATAAATAGATCTCTAGCCTTATAAACTAGGATTTATAACTTAGAATATTAGAATATAAGTTAGAAATAAATAGACTATTATATAAAGTATTTAAGAAAGCTTAGATATATATAGAAATTCTATTTATACTTAAAGATTTTATAGAAAAGAACTATTAGTAGTATAAGCTAGAAAAATTTAGAGTATTTTATATAATAATAGTAGTAAATAATAGTAATATAATTTAAGTATTTATATTTATAATAACTAGGCCTTAATATTAAGACTAAAATAGAATTTTATAAGATATAATATTTTACCCCTAGAATAATAACCGCTTAGGCTAATTAATAGTAAACTTAAATATATACTTTAAATAAGATAAAGGTAATTATAATATAACTAGAGTTTCTCTTAAAGTATATAATAACTTATAGCTAATAGTAGCCCCTTTAAAATAGATAATAGTACTATTAATAATAAGTACTAGAAATAGCTTTATATTAAATTCTTAGTTTAATTCCTAATTATTATTAAGGTAGTAGCCCTTATAAAATTATAAGACTAGGAATAGATATAACTTATAAGATTTATATAGAAACCCTAGATAATAGGATAGAAACTAAAGGCTACTTATAAGGCTAAGAAATAATTTTCTATAAGGTAGTAAGTTAATATAAATAAGGGATATCTACCTAGAGTTTATTCCTAATAAATTATATAATTAAAAGATATTAGTAAACTTATAAGTAAATAGCTTAAAGTTATAAGAACCTTAGAAGTATAATAGTAAAAAGCTATATTTAAAATATAATAAACTTAGATATACTAGTCTAGAGTATATAAATTCCCCTCTATTAAAGGAGGAATAGTACTAGATTAAAAAGGAACTAGAAGATTATTAAGTAAAGTAAAAAGCTTATAAGGAAATAAAGGAGGTATAAGTTAATCTATTCTATCTCTCTACCTAATAGCCTATATAATAAAATATATAATAAAGCTATAATATTAATAATAGGTCTTATTAGAAAGTTATAAGGTAAGTACTATTATTATAAAATAATATTATTTTATACCTTATCTTATTAGGAAAAGTACTAGAAGTTCTAGACCTAAGGATTAAGGAATTAGAAGAAGAGGGGAATTCTTAGATACCTTATTATAATTTAGTATTTAAAGATATTAAACTAATAGGTTACTTAGTAAATTTAAATATCCTAATATTTAAGTAGTTTAATAATAATACTCTTAGAGTATATAATACCTAGTTAGATATAAAGAGAAGAAAGAATAATAAGCTTAAAGAAGTAGAGTTACTACTACTAATAATTAAGAGGAAAACTTAGAGAAAGAGAACTCCTATTAAAAAGATAGGAGTTAAGAAAGAATTATTAATAGTTTATAAGCTAACTAGAAAATTCTAACTAGATATTAATTAGATATTAATAAATATAATAATATTATTACAAATAATTTATATATTATAAATCTTACTATTCTTTAAAAAAGAGTTATAAAGACTTAGTTAGGCCCTTAAGAAAAAGGGGAAGAAGAAAATATTTAAAGACCTAGATATTAATATTAAGGTAATAAAAATATTTATAATATAATAAATTAATAAGAAGAGTAGGTTTATACTTCTAGAGAATAGAAGTATAAGTTTATATTATATACTATTAAAGACTTTATAATAATAGTTTTATAAGATTATATATAAAGAGATAATAGTATAAGTTATAAATATAGTTATTTAGAAGATAGGTAGAAAAAGAATACTTATTTATATATAATATATTAAGGTAGATTAAGAATCTAATATAATTATTATAAACCTATTATTAGTATTAATTATAAATTTACCTATTTATTCTATCTTAGAGTTTAGAAGTAAAAGGGTTATTATATTAGTAGTAAGTAGTAAAGATAGTAAACTTAGATATTAAATACTTTTCTAGTTTAATATAACTAGAATTAAGAGGGAGTAATAGGTATTTATCTCTCTTATAAATAATCCTAGTATTACTATCTTACTTAGGCTCCCTTAGCTCTAGTTAATAGATATTAAGATAGGTATTATAAAGGGTAAGTTAGATTTAAGTAATATAAAGAAGTATAAAATAGTAAAAAGGATTTATCCTATTAAAATTAAGATTATCCTAATAATAATAAAAATTATCTTAAAAAAGTATTAACCTTTAAAGTTAATAGTAGAAGATATTATTAAAGGTAATAAGATTATTAATTTATATACTTCTAGTAATAACTTAAAGAGTCTCTTAAAGGAGTCTAGTAATAAAAATAGTAATAAATATTTTAAATTAAAATCTAATAATAGAGTTAAAAAGTCGGGAAACTAGAGTATCTCTAAAATAATATTAAAACTCTAAGGAATAAGAAAGGAAGTAGATCTACTTATACCTCCCTTTAGATATTAAAGCCTTAGGAGGAATACTTTAATAAATATATAAATAAAGGTAGAGTATATAATAGCTTTTAAGTCTATTATATAAATATTAAAATATAGATAGTACTTTAAGAAATATTAAAATATAGATATATCTCCTAGGATATAAAGTATATATATCTACTCTATTAGAATAAGGATAAGTATATAAAGAGATATAGAGTTACTCTTATAACTTATAATAATATAGTTTTATATAATAATAAGGGGAATTTAAGGTTTTTTATAAGTTAATAGGTAATCTATTAACTTATTAATTATTTAGAAAGTTTTAAATTACTCTTTAAATAGGTAAGAAATAAAGGAATTATACTTAGAGAAGTAATCCCTAGTAATAATACTAAGCTATAACTATTATAACTAATCTAGATATATAAGGATATTAGAGCTAAGGAGGTTAAGGAGATCCTAGTAACTAATCTAATAGTATATAGGATTATACCCCGTAATAGATTAAAGCTATATAAGGCTCTCTAAAAATATTTTATAAATAATAAGGAATAGTAGCTATAAAAGATAGTAGAGTAAGGTATAGAAGTAGGTTATTATAAGAGGTATATAATAATAAATAGAAGGGTATCTTAATAAAATACTAGAGCTATCCTAGTTAATAAGGAGGGAAAGGCTAAATTATATCTAATATTTAATTATTATTTTATATATAAGGATCTAGTAAGATCTTATATAAAACTAGTAGTAAAAGTTTATAATTTACTAGGACTACTTATATATACTATATTCTTTTAAGTAGATATTAAATATAAATACTAGGTAATATTTATATACTTAGAAGATAGATATTTCCTAGTATTTAATATCCTAGGAATTAGCTAGTTATAACTAATAAGAATACTTTAAGAGATAAGAACTTTATTATTTATATTTATAAAATTAATAAATATTACCTTTAAGCCTATCTTATTACCTAGTCTAGAGCTATTACTATTATAAAGTAATAGGTTATATAAGTAACTAGAGGTAGTATTTTATATTAATAATATCTTTAATACTTATAACTTATAAGAGAGATAATTTAGATTTCTCTAAGATTACTTCTTTCTAAGGATATTATAATCTTAATTAAAGCTTTAATTTTTAAACTTCTACTAGGAATAACTAAGGTTAAGGCTTTAAGTAAGATATATAAGATTAGTAGATATATATAAATTAAGCTAGTAACTATTAAGAAGATAAAGAACTAGCTAAGACCTTAAAAGGTTAATAAAGTTCGCGGATTTCTAGGGATATATTAGTCTACTAGGAAATAGACTAAGAGATATACTAAGATAGTAAGGCCCCTTTTAAAGTTAATAAATAATATTAAATAGGTATAAAAGGAGTTAAAAGAGCTCTTATTTTAATTAATAAAAAAATTATATACTATTACTAGAGTATTATTTTTATAAGATCTAATATTTAAGATTTATATATTTAATAATATATTAGATTTTAGTAGAGGTTATTATATAAAGTAATTATAAAATAGTAAATAAAGATTAATAGTATATAATTTATTTACTTTTAATAAATTAGAAAGGAATTATAATATATATTAAAGAGAATTATAAGCTATTATCTACTTTAAATAGAAATTCTCTTATATAATAAGGGCTAATAAATCCTTAATAATTTAGATAGATTATAAACTATTAGTAGGCTTTATAAATACTAAGTTTTATAAGGATATCTTTACTAGGTAGGTTATAAAGCTTAGATAGTTATATATATAACTTAAATATATTTAAAGAAAGGAGAATATAATATTAATAGCCTTTCTTAAGTAATTTTTAATAATATAAATTATAATATAGATAATCTTATAAGAAATTTATTAAAGGAAGTAGAGAAATATTAAGATAATAAGGTATAATTCTAGAAATCTAGAAAGAGTAGTTATACTTATATATTAAAGTAACTTAGTAAGGAGGATTATATAAAGAGAATTTAGAAGTAAAGAGAGGAGGTAGTTATTTAAATTATTAGGTAGATAATAGTTATTATTACTAATATAGAGATAGAGCTATCTATCCTTATAATACTAGTTATAATTAATAGGGAAATACTAGATACTCTACTTTAAGGATTTATTATTTTATTTTTAAAGAACTATCTTAAGTTATATAAGGTAGATTATAAGAATAATAACTAGTATATAAATATATATTACTTTTATACTTAATAAGAGAAATTAAAAAATCTAAATAAGTAAGAGATAAGTACTTTTAAAAAGAAGGCTTTTTAATTTATATTTAATAGTTATATAAATTAACTAGTATATAAGTTTAAAGACTAAAAAATTATATATATTATAAAGGGAGAGGTAAGTACCCTATTATAAGATATTTATAATAAGAGTAGATATTTCTTTATAAAAATTATTATAAATAAAATCTATAATATAATCTATTAGCCTAGTATAATAAAGGATATTATATAGTATATTAAAGGGTATCTATTATATATAAAATAGGTAAATATAACTAGAATAGTACTATTATTATTAATCTAGATTATAAAGCTATTCTAGCTATTAGAAATAGATTATATTAGACTATTTATTACTCTAGAAGATAAATAAAAATATATCTTAAATATTATAAATTACTTCTTAAGAGTAATATCTCTAGAGGTAATAGATTTTATTAATATAATTACTATTATAAGAGTAATTACTAGATATCTTATAAAGGTATTAATTCCTAATACTATTTATTTTAATAATAGTACCTACTTCCTTAATAAGAAAATATCTAGATTCCTTAAGTCTTAAGGAATTATTATATTAGAAGCTTTAAGTAGAGTAAAATACTTAATTAATATAATAAAAAAGTCTAATAATATCTTAATAAAATATTTTAAAAAAAGGAGAGAAGATATTCTTAAAGAACCTTAGAATATATCTATTTAAATATTAGTAATTAATATTAACTTAAGAACTATTAACTATCTAGGCTATTTACCCCTTAAGATTCTATATAAGATCTAAGTAATAGGAGTATTTAAATAAGATATATAAATTAGTAAATACCTTAAAAAGCTAGTAATACTTAATCTTAAGGAAATACTACCTATTATTTAGGAGTTTATAATAAAAAGGTTAGATATTAAAGAATTAATTCTCTACTAATCTATTTATATAAAGGACCTAATAAAAATAAGATATAATAAAGGGATAACTCCTACTAAGTTATTATAATATAATTAATAGGTTATAAAAAATAATATTTAAATAAATAGATTAAAGTTATCTTTAAGATAAATAGAGCTATTTATAGTAGTAGGTTATATTAGTAAGTAGGGAACTTTATATAAATTAATCTTAAAGAATAGGAAGGTTATAACTTATATATATTATAATAATTATCTAAAGCTTTATAAGTTAAATTAAGGATATTTAAGATAGCTAGGGGAAAACCTTCTAATTATTCCCTATTATAATTTAACCTCTAAATATAAGAAGGTAGAGAAAGATACGCGTCTAGTAGTTATAATTAACCTTACTAATAAGAGGATAAATAATTACTTACTTATAAATATAAGGGAGAGTATATAAGTAAGCCTATTATATTAGGGCTATTTAATATATAATAAATATATAAGTAATAAAAGACCTAGTTATTAAAAATTTATAAAACTATTTATAAGGGATAAATGAAATCCGCGCGGATTTTATTTGCACTCTACTAGTATTTTAGGCGGATTTCATTTGATTTTCTATTTCTAAATGAAATCCCTAATTTTTTCTAATAGATTTAGAAGATTAGAGTAGCTTTTTAAAGAGGAGACTCAGCCCTATAAGACGAACCTACTCCGGCCTTAATCGGACTTAAGAGTATTTTCATAGAATTTTCTAAACCTTAGGTTTTTTTAATATTTAAACCTTAAGCGGGATATCCGCCGCTAGTATAATCTTATTCTTTCACCTCGTTCCCTATATATAATAGTCGCCAACTTTTTTATATACTATATATATATAATCAGCTCGCTTAGACCTATCTAGCGTACTAATTTTTATTAAAAAAGGACTAGGTTTAGCTAGGATATTAGAGTCTATACTACTTATATATTAGGGCGTAAGGTATATACTAGATAATATATCTTAATATACTAAAATTTTAGGGCTGAATTAGAGGATAAAAAATAAGGGAAAATTAGATACTATTTATAGCTTATATAGATAAGTATAAGGAAAGTTATATATAAATCCTTTACAGTTCCCTAAGAAAAGTTCGTAAGGCTCGCTTAGAGACTACGCCTATCCTACTTAGGATTAGAATCTTCCTAGCGACTAGTAGCCGACCCGAGCCGACCCGAACCTTATATAAACGAACTATCTCTTCTACTACTTCTTCTTAGTATTCTTTCTTTCTTTCTTACTACTCCTATTAAACCTAGTAGGTTTCTTATACTTTAGATCCTACCTAGGAAACTCTTAGGGCTCTTTCTTATTACATAGAGCTTATTTTAATTCTCGGAGATACCGGCTTTCTAGCTTGTAAGGAATGTAAATTTACTATACTACCTATTAACTAGAGATAAATAATTTCGGCGCGGAAATCATTTATATACTACTAAGGATTTAGGTAAGAATCATTTAAAATCTTTAGCTAAATGATTTCTAGGTTGAATTTAGTCCGATCTTTTTTTTAAAAAGTATATTTTAAAGCGGACTATAAGCCCTATAAAAGGAGGGTCTAACCTTCTTTATTAGGCTTAGTCTCGACTTTCTAGAATTTTTAAAAGTTAGCTGAATTTTTAATATTCCGCTAGGGCTAGGTAATCCGCAGCTAGTATAACCTTATTAGTTCTTACTCGTTCCTTATAAGATATAATGAATATAATTTCTAGAAAATGATATTATTATAAAGAGCTCGCTTAGAGCTTTTTAACGAGCTATTTTTAGTAAGAAACTATAGAGAACTTGTTAAGGTATTAAGAGTTCTATTTATCTATCTATTAAGTACTCTAGTAGTAATATATATAGTTAGAATCTACTAAAACTTTATATAAGGTATTTATAGAGTAGAGTCTTATTAAAAATTAATTAAAGAGTTTATATAA
>JAABUY010005344.1_pt1 | contig 12968 bp, 24 predicted proteins | sample 5560271 | NCBI WGS metagenome assembly JAABUY01 (sample SAMN10711886, study PRJNA513374) | rock metagenome | isolation source: Antarctica rocks | place: Antarctica: Victoria Land, University Valley
ACGAAACAAGGACATCAAGCAGAGCTGGTGTCGGGGCACGCGGAGGCAGGGGCGCACGCATTGAATATCTCAAAGGGGTCTCCCTGCAGCGCCCCACGTGCCCCGCCCATCAGCGGCATGTGGTGAAGGCCCACGAAGGTGTTGCCTTGCTTCATAATGGCATGCATAGCTAGCACTATTAAAGCGACAATGCGCTCTGCTGCTGCAGACCTTCAGCAGGTCAACAGCGCGACACTCTCCACAGCTACAGGCAGACGCTTGGCGCTCAGACACGCGACACAGGCATACACCTGTGCTGCATACATACGACAACAGGGCAGGTAAGTGTGGCTGGGCAGGGCGCCCGCCTCAAACTGGAAGCTTGCCCCGCCAGGGCCGCCGCCAGGGCCGCCGCCGGGGCCGCCGGGGCCGCCGGGGCCGCCTGCCTTCAGGCCCTCCTCGCCAAACTGCAGCGCGCGAGCCAGTCAAGGCGCAGGACGCTGTACCTGGGAACAAGGGTGCCTGTTTTAGGCAGACAGCTGCAAAGTCCGGCTGACGGCAACCATCTTGTTATGCAGGGCGCACCTGATCATACAGCTTCCGCTTCTCCGCGTCGCTCAGCACCTCGTACGCGCTCGCGACCTGCAGAGCCCGCGACGATCAGCACGTGCGCCAAGAGCAGAGACACGACCCCCCTTGTCCAGGGCGGCTTCAGGCATGCGGCACCTCTTTGAACCTCTTCTCCGCGTACACCTTCTTGTCCGGGTTGCGGTCTGGGTGCCACCTCCTGAGTTGAGGTACACCAACAAGTCCATCAGCAGCTTGGCTCACAGTAGCAGGACTTGCCAAGCCCAGGGATCTGATCTCAGGTGCAAGCTGGGTTTTGCGTGCAGGCGCACAAAGCTGCTTTTCGGTAGGCCTTTTTTATAGTGCGGTCATCGGCATCCTCAGCTATGTCCAGCACTTTGTAGTACTTGGCGTCCCGGACGGCTACAGAACCGCACAGCAGGCAGGCGCAAGCGAGCAAGGTCAGCAGCGGCCTAAGGATCATTGATAGAGCTGGCGCGTCCACGCAGCTACAAGACGCGTGATCTGCTACACCAACGTATCTTGTGGTGTGTACGTGCCCATACAGGTGTGTTTGCAACACCAATGTGCGGAGCCCTGAGCAGGCCTGCCCTCAGACTCCACTGCACTGTCTGCACGACTCTCATTGGCCAGGGCTGCTGTACCCTAGGCCCCGCATTTGCCTCCGAGGCTCAGCTCGGCTCAACAGGCAGGCCTTGCCAGGTGAGAGTAGAGGTCCTGCGCATCGGAGGACAAGGCTTGACCAAGTACTTGACCAGCGTGCTCCGTTTAGCTTGTGCCCCGCTCCAGCGTTCGCAGCTGTGGTGTAACAGCCGCGCCAATCACGTGGAGTCTGCCGGCGCCCCGACTCCCCAATGGAGGCCCTGGAACAGCTGCGGGAACAGGCCGGCGCTGCGTTTGAGGACCTCTTCACCGAGCTGCGCACAAAGATAGCAGAGCACAACCAGTCCAGTGTCCTGGACTCCCTGCGAGGCTTTGCAGCGGCCGTCGACTGGCGGGTGGGGGCCGTGCAACTGCCTGAGCAAGCAGGAGCAGCGCTCAAGCTCCGGAGCATGTTCCAAGTCCTCACGTTGAGGGCTGTGAGTAAGCTGGTGGGTTGCCGTGCAGGAACCATGGATTATTGACCTCCTGATCGCACAGGCGCTCCTGTTCCTCGCAGTGCTGCTGTCGCGTAGGCGGCCACGAGTCACCATGGCAATTTTCTTCCTAGCGGGTGTGGCCGTCGGCGGACCTGCTGATGATCTGATGTCAGTCTGCCTTGTCCTGAACCCACAGCAAGCCCAAACAAGCAGGCGCTCCTCGCCCTTGTTCCAAACGCCTTGCAGCACGTACTTTGCATACGAAACAGGCAGCGGAAATGGTGCTCTGCTCTATGGCCTGTCTTCAGTGCGAGCGTGCGTTCCTGCACGTTCCGTCCTCAGCCAGCAGGACTGGGCCACAGAGCGGCGTGTCAGTCAGGGACGCAGTGCGCCGCCAGGCCCCAGTGCACGACCTGACAGCACAGCGCGTGCCTGGGTTGGCGGCAGCGGGCCTGGTGTACAACGCGGAGCGAGTAAACGGCGTGCTCGGGCGGCACTGGCGGCGCTTTGCGGGGCAGAACTACTTTGACAAGCACGGCGTGTTCTTCTGCGCGCTGGTTTCCGCGCCGCTGCTGCTGGACATGTTTGTCATCCTGGTGCGGCGCCCCGTCTCACAGCTGCCTTGCGCTGCATGTCGTGCGTCTGGTGTGGGTCGCACATCGTGATCGGATGTCAGCCAGCTGCCTTGCACTGCAGGTCGTGCGTCTCTATGGCTCGCACGTTATTGACCTTTCATCCAGGGCGCTTGTTGGGAATCTATAAGGTTAAAATCATGGCCGTCCTGCGTAGGTGCAGTACCTGCTGCAGACATCGTCGCTGCTGATAAGCATGAAGCGCAAGGAGCTGCGGCACCGCGCGCGGCAGCGCGCGCGGGAGGAGGCGGCCAACGGCAAGAAGCACCACTAGCTGCCTTGCTGAAGGACCTCTTCTGCTGTGTGGTTTTTGCATGTAAGCACAGGCATGGCTGGTCTTGAGATGGCTGCTGTGTTCCAGACAGGCGAGGGTGGCTTGCCCAGCGGTGTCTCATTGGCAGCACAGAAAACTATCCAGGAGTGGCGGGGAAATGCAGCTACAAGCGTGTATGCCTTACACGACCGATGACAGCCGATGGCAGTGTGTCCAGCAAGCACATTCCTTGCAAAAAATATACATGATAATCTCTCAACAGCATGCAACATGGGTCCGCGGTAACATTTGGCCACTATGTGCTGTGCTGAGAGACATCACCCACCTCAAAACTGCCGACCGTCATGCCTCAACTACCTTGTTGTATCGTGCCCTGTTCTTAAGTAGGTCTAACAAAACCTCCCGCCACGGGCTGCTTCAATGACGGGAATGCGTTTTAGCAAGTATAGCACGCAGGTAGCAGGCCATCCACTTGCAAACAGTGCAATGGCCAACTGCCTGAAGTGACCCAAGGCTTGCTCGCTCAGACCTCTATACAAAATTTACTGCTGGGCCGTCCTTGGAAGACATAAGGACGGCCTGCCACCACACGTTCTCCTCCCGCATGAGGCAGAACATGGCACATTGCTTCGGGGTCTTACCTAAAAAAAAAATGTGAGCGCAGCTCAGCCGAAGCACATGTGCCAGTCCTTTGCCTGCAAGCGCTGGCTGCACAGCTGGGCCTCTGATCGCTGCGTGCGTTGGGAGGGCCTGTCACGCATGACCTCAACAAAGTGGGCCTGACATCCCAAACGGGTGCAGCAGACCAGGGCGCGGTCCGTTGCCTGTATACGCTGCGGCACAGAAAACACCCAAGATGGGCAAGCTCGCATGCATGCGCCTAGGCCCCGGAGGAGGCCCGGAGCTTGCTGCACAAGGCGCATGAGCATACATGCTGCAGATCAGGCCCAACAAGGGTTGAAAAAATGCCTGAAGCCTGCCGCAGGGCGAATGCAGTCTACCGTGTCCGAGGTGATGGGCGGATCAAGCCGCATGCTGGCAAGCCGGGCTGCCGGAGGCACATCACTTGCCGCGCAGGTCGATGATGGCCTTCACGACGCTCGGGTCCGCGAGCGTGGACACATCGCCGAGCTCGTTGTCGGCCTTGATGGCGATCTTGCGCAGGATGCGCCGCATGATCTTGCCGCTGCGCGTCTTGGGCAGGCCTGCGCCGCGCGCGCGCGCGCTCATGACGCCCTGTGCGGCGACGGGCTGGTGCGAGTCGGGCACGCTGCAGCGCGTCACCCACATGTGCATCCGAATTGGCCCTCTCAAGCAGCACTAGCCTAGTCTGATTTGACACATTCCATTGGCCGCTGCAAGCACCATCGGTCACTCCTGGCCAGGCCCCCGAAGCGTCCACGCAGCCTGTCACCCATCCTCCTCCGGGCACGTCCGGGGCCGCATTCGGGGGGGCCGGGCGCGCGCACCAGGCGCCCAATGGATGACGTCCGGCGCGGCAAACGCGCCGATCTGCTCGCGCACGGCCGCGACCAGGCTGTCGCGCACCGCCTTGCTGCGCTCCTCGCCCTGCGCGGGCGCCGCGCAGACGGCGCTGTCGCACACTCGCACCTTGGCAGGGCCATGACAGCATGCGTCTCGCGACACTGGAGACGGCTCGGTTCGTGTGTTGCTGTAGCAGGCAGCGCAGGCGCCCAGTGGCTCTTTACGCACGTTCAGGGTGCTAGCTGGACTGGGCTCGCACGGCCTGTCCTGCATGGCAGGCGCACTGCAGCAGTGGGGTGAACATGCGTATGCTGTGATTGCGACCGCACCTGCGCCAGGGTCACATACGCGTAGATACCCTGGCCCTTGATCTTGTGCTCAACCCTGTGGCCCGCATGCATCTGTTAGAGCACACCCGTCTAAACACGCCATTGCTCGGGTTGTTGCTGCAAACTTTTGAACAGATGCCACAGTCTGCGCTGTACAGACGGTCCGGGACATGCGCAGCCGGGTGCAAGGACCTGGAGCTGTCCCGCCGTTGCCCGAAAGGCCGTGCGAAAGCACGCGCTTCATGCCGCGGTTGCTCGCACAGCAATGCACAGGACCGCTCAACGCTCGGGGTGTCGTTTACAGCCCCCCTCGCATGTAGCGCCGTGCCCGGCAGGATCACAGGCGACTGACAGGCTGGGGCGCCGCTTCTGCCTCAGGTCCCGCTCTGACCCCTGCGCCGCGCGCGCGCCGCCCGCCCAAAACACCCCATGGCGGCCGCCCGTGCGAGGAAGGGGCCAGGGTAGGGTCGCACCCGACCACGGCCGCCTCCACACACGCGCCGTGCGCGGTGAGCGCGGCTTCCACCTCGGCGGTGCCCACGCGGTGGCCGGACACGTTGATGACGTCGTCCACGCGGCCCGTGATGGTGTAGTACCCGCGCGCGTCGCGCTTGCAGCCGTCGCCGGTGAAGTACAGGCCCTGCGGCGCGCGCGCCGGTTCTCAGGGAGGCCTGCAACACCACGCAGCCTGTGCGCGAGGCCGACCGGCGCTGCTGTCGTAGCAGCGCCCGGCAGCGGCGCGACCTGGCGCGGGCTGGCTGCCTACAGGGCGCCAATGCACCACGTCCCTCCCAACGTCCCAAACACCTGCAACACACCACCTGACACAGCCAGCTAGTGCAGCCCGGCCCTGCAAAGCTCCCTCGCCAGGCGCCCCGCCTGTCTGACAGCCGCGCGTCGTATAGGGTAGCGTTGGCTCTAAACCTTCCTGACCCTACCCCTATCATTAATATCCCTACTCTAACCCTATCCTATATTATGACGCTGCAGCGCTCGGGCCGGCCGGGGGAAGGTGCACCTTGAAGGTGGAGAAGTAGGTCTGCTCGAAGCGCTCGTGGTCGCCCTTGATCGTGCGGATCGCCGCCGGCCAGGACTGCTTCATGCACAGGATGCCCTCCGTGGCGCCCTGCTGCTCGCGCCCCTGCGCCGCCGCCGGCCCTGGCTCAGACCCGGCACACCCGTCAGGTCCGCTGCGGCTGGTTTGCAGCTGACTTGCAGCTCGCGCACCGCAAGCCCTTGCTGCGCTGCACTCACAGCTGTTTGAGAGCGCAAAACCTCCCTGCATCATAGCACGACGGCTGCCCCTCATGGGCGCTGCACGGCAGTTTGAACACGCAAGCTCTCAAACACAGCACGCAGCGGGCTGTCACAGCAGGCACGTGCATGCAAACGCTCTGAACCGCAGGCCGGTGGGGCCGGCGGAGACCCAGGAAGCCCGCGCGCGCCTTGTCGTCAACGATGACGGGCACGACGCCGAAGAAGGGCAGCGTGGCCGAGCCCGGGCGCTCCGGCCAGGCGCCCGGCAGCGGCGAGATCATCACCGTGCCCGTCTGCGCGCCGGCGCCGCCGCTCGCGGCCGAGACGCGGCCGCTCGGCCAGGCCTGAGATGGCTGTGTATGCCGGAGCTGCCCTTACCAGCTGCTCTCGGCCTGACCATTGGCCCAGCCAACAGCACCGCTGAGCCCGGGATGGCATGCAGAGCAGCCTGGCGCTCGCAGAGCGGCTGCACGCCGCAGGCTGACGCTCTCGGGGCGGAGGCGGGTGGCGAAGGCGCGCGGCGCACCTCGGTCTGCCACCAGGTGTCGACGATGGGGCACCGCTTCTCGCCCACGACCTACCCCCGCGCCGGCCATGCGCGCCTGTCAGCGCTGGCGCGCAGCAAGGTGCCCCAGGCTGGGCGCACGTCTGGTGCGCAGCCTCACTCGCACGCAACACTCGGACGGAGCCGAGAGAGTTCTGGAAATACCGGCTCTGTTGACAGCATGCTCCGACATCACGCCTGCCACAGAGCACTGAGCTGGGGTCGGCGCGAAGGAGCATCCCTAAACGCTAGAAATTTCTCTGAAGAAACCACCGGCATGCTGGTGCACTGCACGCGGCCCATCCCCAAAGCTCCCCTGCCCTGCTCGCGAGCCGCCGGGCAGGCAGGGGCGCGCCTCAAACAGCCACTGCCACGCGCGTGGGTTGATCGGCTCGCCCACGCTGCCGAGCACGCGCAGCGAGGACCGGTCGTGCTTCTGAACCCACTGGTCGCCCTGGCGCAGGCAGGGCACCTTGTCAGGCGGGCCCAACCCCCACTGCATGGAGGCTGGGTGCACTGCGCGGCGGCCCGACAAGGATGCCGCTCAGCGAGCAGGACGCGCGGCAGTCTCGCCGCACAGCAGGCAAGCTGCCAGCGGAATAGGGCCGCGGCAAGCGCGCACGCCTGCACACAGGGCCCGGACGCCCCGGCGGGACGATGCGGTGAGGCACGCACCTTGGCCTCGAGCGCGCGGATGAGCGTCGGCGCCGTGTAGAATGTCCGCACCTGCGTCAGGCCGCGGCGCAGGTCAGTCATGCGCTCGCATGCCGCACGATGGAGCTCCACCGGCTACCAGCGCCTCATGCGCAGCACTGGCAGCCAGGGTGCCACATGTGCTGCGGAGCGCCGCCCACTGCCCGTCGTCATCCCAGACTGCTGCGCAAAAGCATGCGGAGCACGACGCCGCCAGGGGCCGCGCTTGCCATGCCGCAGAGCCTGCTGGGCGCGGCGCCGCACCTTGTGCTTGGCCACGATCTGCCACAGGCGGTCCGGCGCGGGGTGCATCGGGATGCCCTCGTACATCACGTTGGTGGCTCCGCACAGCAGCGGGCCGTAGGTCAGGTACGTGTGCCCTGCCGCAGCGTTATGGGTTGTAGGGTAGGGTAACTAGGGTAATCAGGGTTAGTGGTAGGGCTGTCTCTGCCCTATGCCGCAGCGCGCGCACTCCTGAACGCAGGGATGCGCTGCGCATGAGGCGGTCACGCAGCCGCCCGCCTCTGCGCGCGCCGGCGCGCCGCCGACTGCGCCAGCCGAGGTGGCTTCACACCCGCTGCTGCTGCAAGGCATGAAGAGGTCGGCCGATTGACCCAGAGTGGGATGCTCGATTTGTGCCGGCAGATGGGCGGTTGCCCCCGGGGGGTCCCATCTCACCGCGCAAAAGCGCAACAGCAGAGCCTGTGGTACAGGGATTTAGACAATTTGGACTTCGGTGCACCAACGCAAACTACGCAACACTGGGCGAGAGACAGGACACGCACGCCGCGGCAGCTGCTCAGGATCGCCGTCGTCAGTGCGGCCGTGCCGGCATCCAACAGGAAGCCATAAAGCTTCAGCTGGCGTCCCTCTTGTCTGTAAACATATGCTGCTGTGCCCCTGACCGGGTGGTGTGGACGCCATAGGAGAGTTCCTGAGGCAGGCGGGTCGCGCACCAGTGATCCAGCCGCAGTCGGCCGTGCACCAGTAGATGTCGCCCGGCTGCAGGTCGAAGCAGTACTTGGTCGTGGTGGCCGCGCCGACCATGTACCCGCCTGCAGTCCCCCTGCCGTTCTGAGCGTGCATCGACGGGGGTGCCGCCCTCGCTGCCGCGCCCCCCGCTGCGGCTGGGCAGGCTGCACCCTGGCGGTCTGCAAACCCAGGCGTGGCCCCAGCGCCTCACGATGCTCAACGAGGCGGGCGCCTGTAGGCTGGGCATCGCAGGAGGATGTGAGGGGCGCCCAGGCCACACGCGCAGGCCTCTGGACACAGGCGCGGCGGCGCGGGGCCCCCGCCGCGCACCGGTGGAGTGCACGACGCCCTTGGGGTTGCCGGTGCTGCCGCTGGTGTAGAGCAGGAAGAGCGGCGCCTCCGCATCCACCCACACCGCCTGCGCCGCCCCGCACCCGCGAGCGCTCGGCGCGCCGCCGCCACTCCCCTACCTCCCCCGCTTCAACGAGTCTCAGCATGCCGCCGCCAGGCACCCTTGCGAGCAGGGACGGAGCCGGCTTTGCATGTGACGGGTGCCGGGCGCCCCGCTTCTGCGGCCGGCCCAGCTCCGCAGCCTCGGAGCGGCAGCCTCCCTCTTCTGCAGCCGCGCAAGCCCCCCGCCCGGGACGCGGCCGCTGAGCGGTGCACGCATGCGCGCAGCGCGCCGCCAGGCGAGGCCGCGTAATCGCCCGCGGCGCGCCCGGGCACAGAGCAGGGCAGGGGCCGCACCTCGCAGGTCGACGGCTGGCGCGGCACCTCGTCCGCGTACCACACGTCGCGGCCGGGCACCCAGGGGCACCTGGCGCGCGGCACGGCCGGGTGCTCCACCACCAGCGCCGTCTCGATCTGGCGCGGGCCCCAGCACGGCGCGGGGGCGTCAGGCGCGGCGCCTGGGAGGCGCCGGCATCCTTCGCCTCAGGCTGCTTCAAGCGCCCAGCTTGCTGGGTCTGCAGCGAGACTACACCGGCCGACTATGCGCAACGCACGCCTCGAGACGACCGGCATAGCTGCTCAGCCCGTGTGTTAGACAAGCGTCAAGCGCCGCCCGCTGCCCTCCCGCCGTCCCTTTCGCACGACACGCTCCGGCTGCGTGCCAGGCGCCCTCGTGCGCGCCTTGTGCCCCTTCTGCGCCGCGGCCGCGGCGGCGGCGTCCACAATCGTCTTCAGGTCGACGCGCTTGGCGCCGCGCATGCTGCCCGAGGCTGTGATGATCACGCGCGACCTGCGACCGCATGCTGACTCATGGGCGCTAATGCCATCGCGCGGCGGACGGCTGCTCCCTGGATGGCGCCCTGGCAGCAGGTGCAGGACTGGCGCTGACGGCTCATGTGAGAAAGGCCAGTGCGCATGCAAGCGTGACGCCGGCGCGGGGCGCACCGGCAGTCTATGCAGCGCTGCGCGAGGCTCTCTGCCGAGAAGCCGCCGAAGACCACCGAGTGCACGGCGCCGAGCCGCGCGCACGCCAGCATCGCGACTGCGGCCAGGTGCGGTGTCAGGGACGGTGGCGGCACGGCATGCAGCGACTGGCTGCCTTGCAGACATCGGGCTGCTGCGACATGTGTAAACATGACAATGAGGACCATGCACAGGCAAATGTTTGGCAGGAACAGCCCGCTCGTCAGGACCACAGCAGATCAGCCTCCAGCCCATGTAATGTTGTTCCACAGTTCTCATCAGCCAGCACGTGGGCGCGGCGCACTGGGCAGCTCGCAGATAAGGGGCAGGTAGATGGCCACAGCATCGCCCGTGCGCACGCCCACCGACTTCAGCCAGTTTGCCTGCAGCGCATGGCCCAGTTATCAGGCTTGTCGAGCCAACTAGGCTTCTTCGCATGCCCGTGGTGGTGAGCTCTGCTATCTTTGTACGCTAAGCAAGAGTTCTGGAGAAACGGTCTCCTTTCCAGCCGCGGTGACACCTGACAACAAAATCTTGCCTTACACCGCAGCTAGCGCGTGGCTCCGCTCTGGTGCAGCGTCGCGTGGGTCTGCAGCACGCACCACGCGGCAGACCTCGCTGAGCACGTCCGAGTACGTCATGACGCGCTCCTGTCCAACATCATTACCCTGCAGCGCCACATGAGCAGACCTCTTGCCTCGCCTTGTCGCCCACCCAATGCTGCAGCTGTGCAACGCATACACACGCACTCGCACGCCACCAGGCAAGCGCTCGCGCATTGTTGCTGACGGACGCCGCTTGCACCCATCCATCGATGTCCTCGTGTGAGTTGTCTGCTATACAGTGTGCATCCATGTCGAGTGCTTGCACACGCACAGGCTGCAAAGAGGCAGACCAGCAGCACAGGCCCTTTGCCCCAGCAGAGCTGCCTCACATACCAGGTGACGGAGGAGCGGGCTGCAGGTGGGCACAGCTCAGCGCCCCGAGCAAGCAGTTCGCAGATGGGGCATACACAGCGAGGACAGTGCTTGACCTCACAGACGACCATGGGGGTGCGCATGCGTCATTGGGCGAGCACCTCCCACAGGAAGCAGGGCTGGCCGCCGCGCCCGGCCTCCACATGGCGGTCCAGGCAGTTGAACGCGATGTTGGTGCGCGCGCCGGCAAAGACGCTCGTGCTCACGCGCCCGCGCCCGGCCTCAAAATTGTACGAGAAGTGCTTTGGCTCCCACTGCCGCGCGCCGAGCCGATTTGAGCTGACGGACAACGTAAAGTGGCAGGTCCAAATGGCGGGGCCATGGTGCTCCAAGTATCTTGCACGTACCACGCCCCTGCATAGCTGTGGAATGCCACTCAGCGTCCGGGAAGCAAATTGCTGGGCCGTCTGAGCTCGTCGAGCCAACGCTTTGCCTGTTCCTTCACCGCGCCACCTCCCCGAGCACCTCCCTACTGGCGAGTCAGGATCCGAGACAGAGGCGCCTGGCAGAGAGCAGGCGGCGCCCGCCGTTCCCACACGAAGCCAGCCGCCATGTCTGCCCAAAAGCCGGCGGGGTCCTCGACCGAGCGCTTGTACATGCGCTCATAGTCGGCGCGGCTGTGTATGCCCGTCCGCGCCCTGTACTGGACCTGCACTGTCTCCGGCGGGCTCTCCTGCGCGCCCCGCAGCTTGCCCCAGCGCTGAGAGGCTGTGCGCTTGCCTGCTGCTCCTACCGGCCTTGAGCTACAACATGTGCTCGCTGTTGCGCAATGCCTGACACGCAGTGCAGCTCTGACTCAGGAGCCCCGGTGAGCAACCGCTTGCTGCCAAAGGCCCGAGCTGACAAGGGGCAGGGCCCGGCACGTTGCACGCACCTCAGAGGCGGCCGCTGCAGAGGTGTATTGCGCCAAGATGGTGCTGCCAGCAACGACGCCAGCGCGCTCCAGGCCTGTGCAGTGACAGGCAGGTCACTGCGCTGCATTGGGCTGCATGGTGGCCTGCATGCACATACGGGCTGCAACTTAAACAAGGCCTGTTCGTAGTGCAAGACGCCCTTGCCGCACAAATGTGCAAGAGGCTGACTGGCACACAGCCACAACCAGGCCGTGACCTTGACGGCTTTTAGTATGCAGGCACACTTCCACCATAGTGCAGCGTGCATCTGCGTGCAGGCAACTGTCCAATGGTTGGCTGACAAATTGTTGCACGCCTTGCAGCTGCGACACGAGGTGCCCGGACAGGACGGCGAGCCTCTCCATTGCTTCACCTCCACAGTACAAAAAAACTGCTCTTTCCAATCTGATGGCTAAACTGGGCGCCCGCGATAAAAATTTCCATGCTGACTGGTGCACCTGAGCGTCTAGGGTTGCTAGCAACCCTAGCTGTCCACCTTGTGGCAGAACTGTCTCTCAGTTCTCAAAACCATAATCCCGGCACAGATATCGGCAATCACATACACAGCTGCCTAACCAATACAGGCAACGCCTTTGACGCTCGCCAGTTGTCCGGTACTTGCATCGACTGTGAACGTGTGCTCCGTACGGTAGCTCGCCCCCCTTCCCAGCTCTCTGCCTTTACTCCAGCCAGTTGCCCGCAATGCCGACCGCACGGACCGACCACTCCCACGCCGGTGCGCAGCATTGCCCAGCTCGTGTGCCAGTCACGATTACTGGCCTCCGACGCCATCCCCCTTCGCCTCCTGCCTCTCCTCCTGTGAGGCTTGTGCACCCTGTGACGCTGATGGCCAGCACAGTCGTATGCTTGCTGTGAGGCGTGCGGGCTGGCGCCTTGTGCGCTGCCAGGCGCGAAAGCCTGGACAAAGAGGACACTCAGAACTGGTGGCGCACAGGTGACCTCGATGTCGCCTTTGACCTGGAGGCCGCCAGCATGCGCCCGGCGGAGTCCGTGCACGAGACGCGCATTGTTGCCAACGCGCCGGTGCGAAATCCAGATTGTGCAAGCGTTTGCAGAAGGAATCACGCCAGATCTGGCTGACACCGCGCTTGAACTAGACTGTGTTGTTGTGGCCGTGTTGCTTGGTGTCACTGCTTCATGCACAAAGCGCTGACTCTCTATCTGCGGGGCGGGGGGTTGGCAGATTGGCAACCCGGCGCCCCTGGGGCTGTTCGCCTTCGGGCTGACCACCGCCCTGCTCCAGGTTCGCGCTGCGGCAGAGCGCAGCAGTGAAGCGGCTGGCCAGCATGCACTCCATGTAACTTTTTGTACCTGGCGCAGGGTGCAGTGACGAGCATCACTGAGCCTGCTGCAGCAGACATGACGTACGCCTTCGGTAATGTCCCGAGAAGGTTGCAGGGCAATTTTTAAGAGCTTTTGCTGCTGTGCATTTGTTATGTGAAGTTTGTTTGTTTGTTTTTGTTTTTTTTAATTCTATCTAACAGGATGCGCGCGCGCGCTACAACGTTAGGCATGGCGTACGGCGGGCTGGTGCAGCTCCTGGCTGGGATGTGGGAGATGTACAAGGCACCTCCCGCCACCCCGCTGCCCTGCATGAAGCAGCCGCGGACACACACTGCCTACTCGCACACAGCTGAGTTGCCAGTCCGCGTAGTGCCACCCTTCTCAGCACTGCGCTGCCGCGCAGAACAACACATTTGCGGCCACGGCGTTCTCCAGCTACGGCGCGTTCTGGCTGGGCTTTGGCCTCTTCAACATCCTGCTCAAGGTGCCGCCTCCTTTGCCCACTACATGCGACTGTGTCAGAGACGGCAATAGCAGGCTTGTCAACA
>JAABUY010005345.1_pt1 | contig 12968 bp, 15 predicted proteins | sample 5560271 | NCBI WGS metagenome assembly JAABUY01 (sample SAMN10711886, study PRJNA513374) | rock metagenome | isolation source: Antarctica rocks | place: Antarctica: Victoria Land, University Valley
GTTCGAGACTTTCGGGGGCCCCGAAGTGCTGGAGCTGCGGGATGTGCCCGAGCCTCACGCGGGCCCGGGCCAGGTCCGCGTCCGAGTGACTGCAGCCGGTCTGAATCCGATGGACGTTGGGATCTCCTTGCGGCCCGAGCTGGCGGCGATCTTCGGCATCACCGTGCCCTCCGGGTTCGGATCGGACCTTGCCGGCGCGGTCGACGAGGTCGGTGAGGGGGTGTCCGGGTTCGCTGTCGGTGACCGCGTCTACGGGGGGGCACTGGGAAGGGCCATGGCCGACTACGCGGTAGTCAGGCCGTCGGTGGACTCGCTGCAGCCCACGCCGGAGGGCATCACCGACGAGGTCGCGAGCACCCTTGCTGTGGCGGGCTCCACTGCGGCCGCTGCGTTGGCCGCGGTCGATCTCCAGGACACGGACACCGTCCTGATCGGCGGCGCCGGCGGCGGCGTGGGCGTCTTTGCGGTTCAACTCGCGCGGCTCGCCGGCGCGGGTGATCGGCACCGCGTCACCGGGCACCTTTGACTTCCTACGACGGCTGGGCGCCGAGCCCGTCGCGTACGGCCCCGGTTTAGCCGATCGCGTACGAGCTTTGGCTCCTGGCGGAGTAAGTGCTGCGGTCGACTTGTTCGGCATGGAGACCGCCGAGGTGGCGCTCGCGCTCGGTGTGAGGCCGGATCGGATCTCGACGGTCGCTGCGGGACCGAATCCTCCCGGCGGCGTACGAGCCACGGGAGCCATCGATGCAGCCCCAGACTCACTCAAGAGGATCACAGACGCGATCGCGGCCGGCGACCTCACCGTCCCGATCGCCGGGAGTTTCCGGCTCGAGCAGATCCGCGAGGCCGTCACCCTGCAGGCGGGACGGCACGCCCACGGCAAGGTCGTGGTGACCCTGTGACCACCGCGCAACCACCTAACACTGAAGCGACGAAGGGAACGACGATGAGGCGCATCCAATACCGCCAGTACGGCGGGCCAGAGGTGATGCAGCTGGAAGAGTTCGAGCCAGCACCTCTTCGGCCCAAAGATGTTCGCGTTTGGGTTCACGCCGCCTCAACCAATCCGATGGACTTCGGGATTCGCGCCGGCGCCTGAAGTTCGTGACCGGTGGCAAGTTTCCGCGTGCGATGGGGTACGACTTCTCCGGCGTGGTCGAGGCCGTCGGTGACCACGTAACCCGACTGAAGGTCGGCGACGAGGTGCTGGGTGGGACGCCGATCAAGTGGGCGGGCGCATTCGCCGACGTGGTCGTCGCGCAGGAAGAAGGCGTGGTTCACAAGCCGGCGAGCCTCTCCTTCGAGGAGGCCGCTGCGCTCCCGACCGTTGGGATCACCGCGCTCCAGGCCCTGACCACAAAGGGGAAGCTGCAGCCGGGTCAGCGGGTCTTCATCCACAGCTGCCTGGGTGGGGTGGTCAGAGTGCCGTTCAGATCGCCTTAGCCTGTGAATTGCCAAATTATCTGGCACCTTCTGACCACGCTAAATGGCATTTTGTTCGAACGAACGTCCGACTCTACTAGTTGCCGTAGGGCGGATTGTTGCTGGTCACGGGGCTAGTCGTGTGCGGCGGCGACGAGCGGACCGTGCCAAATAGCGTGTACAGAAGGTGCCATTTATCGTGGCAGACGACAACCCTCGGGGGAGATCGCATGGCCAAACGGCCTCAAGCACAGCATCAGCCGGTCGCACAAGCTGGGCTGCGGGGCGTAGGCGACTATCCATCGCTGCAAGATGTGACCCCAGGCTGGCCCCTGCCACGGCGCGACGTCCGGTCGCTTAGGTAGGAGCACCTTGTCGAGATCGGCGTTATCCCGCCAGTACGACCGATCGTCATCCGCGCCGGGCACATACCTGGCTCCGGGCAGCAGACGGTCGAGGATGTCGGACCACATCTCAAACAGGCGCTGGCTTTGCTCAGACGAGATGGCACGATCCGCCAGGCCGGTCAGGAGGCCGGTCAGCTGCTCGGGCACCGTCGCGAACGCATCCAGGTATCGCCTCAGCAACCCGGCGTCGCCTGCCAGTACCTGCTCCGCAACCCAAGCGTCCAGCTCCTCCCGCCAGGCTCCTGAACCGTGGTAGCGGTGGCGCGCCCATTCCGTCGGCCAAGCCCGCAGGTCGTGCTCGACAAGGGCGCCAAGCGTGGCCCGCGCCGCCTCTCCATGCTCGCAGTCGCAGGCGGACGCCGCCTTGAGGCCCGGAAGTGCGTCGACGGCCACCGCCACGTCGAAGACGAGGTCAGGTTCATGGAGCGCCGCGTCAAGCGGTTCTGCGAGCCGCAGATGGGGACGTTCTTGTCCGTTCCGCGGTCCAATCCCGGCGCTCATGAGCCACTCGCGGTATACCGTCATTGCCGTGGCGTGGTTGGCCTGCTCGGCCTCGTCGCCTTCGCATCCCCGACCCCATATTGCCGCCAGGCCTATGGTCAGGCGCTGGTGCACCTCTCGCGAGGTGCTCGTGGCCAGCCGTTCGACCGCCGCGGCAACATCAAAACGTGCGACGCCGCTCGCCGCCAGAAGGTCGTCATCGAGTAGGACCATAGGCAGCGCCGTGGCCGCCGAGCGGTTATCACCCATGTCCCAGCTCATGTCACGGCCGGACCGGTAGCTCTCAGACTCTGGCTTGGTCTGGTTGGCAATGCTTGTGAGCCCCGAGACGGCCTCGGGAAGGAGCGCCCGTGTGTCGTATTCACCATCTGCCGCCTGCACCACAACCGCCGCGGCGGCAATCGCCCGCGCGTCATCCGCGGTGTAGGGCGGGTCTGCCCCGGGCGTCTCCGCAATGGACTGCAGAAGGTCCTCGACTTGGCCGTACAGTTCCGCCGCCCGCGGCTCGGTCGCCTCCCCGTCACGGATCTTCAGAGCGGCAAACATCGCGTCGGTCAAAGTGAGGCTCAGGTTTGCGGCGCGGCCCCCACCTTGTTCGAGCTGCTCCTGAACGTCCGCCGGTACGTCAACCGAGATCTCAATCATGCCGGGCCGCACCGTGGATGGGGCGGTCCGGTAGGACGCTGAATCAAGCATGAGCGCCCGGCGGCGCGCGACAGGCAGTTCGGCGTCGTCATCCCGATTTCCCAGCGCCTCGCGGGACCTGGCAAGGAGCCGCTCGCCGGCGGCCTTGAGCGCGGCCTTACTTTCGTCGTCGCCCGTGACTACGAGCCTCATGGCGATCTGGTCGGGACGTACTTGGAGCGCTTCGGCGTCGTCGGTTGTCCGGAACAGCCCACTTACGCCGACGATCCTGGAGATCTCCAGGTCTGTGAATTGCCAAATTATCTGCTTCTGGCTCAGGTTTCGTGATCTTGGCTCGGTTGTAGTCGGGGCCCCCGGTGGCTGCACGTTCTGCGGGTGGCGTCCAGGCCCTGGTGTGTTGGGTGCCGTTTCGGTGGTCGTCGCCGTCGGAGCGGCGGGAGCTGTTCAGGCTTGTCGAGTTGCAGATTATTTGGATCTGGCTCAAGTTTCGTGATCCTGGCTGAGTTGTGGTCGTGCGGCCCAGTGGCTGCACGTTCTCCGTACGACGGGGTCGAGGTGTTGGGTGTGCTGGTCCCGGGCACCGCTATCTCGGCCCGAACGCGGCGAGCGGCACATCTGCAACACGGGTCACACCGTCACCCTGCAACCGCCTACCACAGGAACCGGGTGTCGATCTTCGCCGCGATCAACCAGGCATCAGCTTCACGAAACCTGTGCCAGAACCAATTAACTGGCCCACATTCTCCAAATTATCTGTCCGACCTCTGGTGCCAGCGAAGAACATCTTTCGCACGGTGTGGACGGACCCTCTGGTGCGATGGTCTGCAGCTGGCGGATGCTCCTGGACCGGGCGATCGGCATGAAAGCCTTATGACAGAAGGGAACTCGCCATCGCCAACCGTTCCTGCAAGCAGGGCAGCTGACCACCCCTCCACAGCCTGAAGGTCTCGCCCGCGCTCATCTTGGCACTCGCGGACGGACAAATAATGTGGCAACAGTGTGCCATATAGCGTGGAACCCGACAGCGGTAGCTGCAGTCACGGTGCGGCCGTATCGCTTCCGAACCGTCTCTTCTTCGGTGGTGCGGTGTTCAGTTCGGCTCCTATTCCGGGCGGCGGCCCTGAAATCGTTCTCGAAGATCCGGGTCGTCGAGCCACCAGGGGCGATCGAGGGATGTTTCGACCATCGGCTCGCCGTCGGCGGCCCAGTGCTGCCGCGCGTCGAGTTCGGCGTCCAGGACGGCCGCTTCCCTGGCGTCCGCCTTGATCCAACGAGTGGCGGCAAGAATGAGAAATGGCAGGTCGAGAACTTCGGCGACGACCCACAGAATCGCGCCGGCGGTGTGCTGATCGTCGATAGGAACAGGCGCGAACGCCGGCCGGCCAACGACGAAATGCGACAGCGTCATATGCGTTTGGAAGCGCAACGCAATGCCGGGGAACGCGTCAAGGATCAGTTCCACAAACCCGACACCAAGAGACAAGCCGACCGCCAGCGACGTCCGGCGATCGTCGGAATCAACCAACGGGATGGCGATCAAGATCCCCGCCGCCAACAGCAGTAAATGCACCGCGCCGCCCGCCAAGGTCGAACTCACCGCAAACGAACCGAGCCCGCCGAAGATCAGCCACAGACACAGGACCGGCACCAGCACCGGGCCGACCAACGGACTTCCAACGATTCTTATCACCCTGGTTCGCAGCATGCGGATGGGCCAGGCGCGGTCACCGTACGTCGCCCGAATGAGCGCAAGCGGCTGCGCCGACATCAGAACGATCGGAACGACGAGCAGCAGCAGCAACTCCTGAGCCATCCAGACCCACATCAATTGAAACCCGCGAGCCTGCGGAAACCCGTTGCAGGTCCACAGCAGAGCCGCCAATCCCGCAGCGAAGACGACGTCCCGACGACGCCGGCAGAGCAGGTGAAAGCGGGACGCTGTCCGCCTCATCCGTACATAAGCCACGGCAGTGAGAACGAGAACCACTGCCACCACATAGTCCGGACGCCACTCGGTGAGCAAACTGAGCTCGGTCGGAGCGAAGGCGTAGGACATCGGCCCATCCTGCCCGTTCCTTCACTCGGCTCACCACCGCCGGCGCCTCGCTGTGCTCGCTGTCACCCCGATGCTCGAACTGGTCCCGACCTAGGAGGAATTGCCCAACTGGTTGGCGCTTCCTGACCGGGCTGTGTGGTCCTGCTGGGAGCGTGGCGGGGAGGAGCTGTCGGCGTGCCGTAGCCCCCACTTCACCACTGCTCGGTCGAGCGCAACGCATTCTCGTTGATCGAGCAAGTGCCCGGCCCCGGCCGGTATTGCGCGACTCGACCAGACCGCTGGCCTTGAGCGCCTGCATGTGCTGGACGACCGCGGGAGGCGTCATCTCCAGCGGTCGGGCCAGCTCGCTGACCGACGCCGACCCCTCGGCGTGCCGGTGGAGCATCTGTCGGCGGCTGGGGTTGGACAGTGCACGGCCGGACGATCAAGCACCTGCTTCCGCCGGCGGTGTCGCTCCGGTCTGTCCAGGCAGCTCCCGGCCGGAAAGGGTAGGCGCAGCCGAACGGGCTGCCCTGCCCTACGGTGAGGCTGTGACTTCTTCCGCTGACCGTGTCGATGTGCGCCGCCGAGCTGGCTGGTTTCCGCAGAATCAGGACGATTTGGAGTCGGTTGGCGGGCCACCGCGAGAGGGTAAATGCCCGGGGACAGGACATTAGCTATGACTGATCTCCTGGTTCCCCCCACTGAGGCATCTACCGACCTGATGACCGAGCGTTGGGAGGTGGAGACGAGCGTACCGGTTACTGTCACCGGCCGCGACGCGGACTTCCTACTTATCAGTCACGCCGAACAGGCCCTCGGCGACTTCCCGATAACTTTGGGCGACCCGGCGGCGCTGTTTACGCAACTGCAAAACCATGCTCGAGACGAACTCGGTATGCTTAACGTAGTAGACGGCCTGCTCATATGGAATGGTCGGCCCGTACTGAGCCAACCAATTATCAGCGAAAGTTCGAATAGTACTGCAAACCAGGCGCTTCGTGCGTTGCTCGCAAGCTTCATAAGTGGGGCGACTGGAATAGTGCGAATGGAACAACGAAGAATTGTCGAAGAGCTTATGGAGCGGTTCCCAGTCCCGATCTTCGGTTCACCGCCGAACGCTTGGACTGCCTTGACTCAACTTGCTGGCACTGGATCGTGCGCCGCCTTCGCGGGCTATGCGGCTTGGTCAGATCAACCTGTCTTAGCGGTCATTGGTGTCGGCACTTCATTGGTGATGTGGTTCGCCAAGCCGTCGGCGAAGGTTGTCCGGCGTTCAATGGCCGAACGACTGGCGCTCAAATTGGGTACTGATTTCCGGTCAGAAGATGAGGCCTGACCTTACCAATAGCCAAATTATGTGGCTTACTGTGTGACTCGCTGAGTTAAGTTGTTAATCGTCAGGACCGACCGGTCACGCGTTCGTAGGTGGGGCTCGGCGGACTGAACCGACTTCCAGGACATCCCGCTGTGCCCCCTCGGTATCGCTCCCGCTCGGCTGTCAACGGCGCACCTGGTTAAGCGTTCCGCCATGCCCGCTGCGACTGTCAGTTCCCCACCGGGAGATGTGTCGGTGTCGCAAGTCGCACCGGCGCCCCACCTGGAGGTGCAGACAGGCGCGTGTTGTTGGCGGCGGAGGGATCGGCGGGGATTCGGATCGTTGATCAGCAATCGTCAGAGCTTCGCGGCGTGATCGACGTCGTCGCAGTCGCCGCCGACGACGAACGTTTTCACCAGTTTGACCACCGAGCCGGAATCTTCCCCGATGCCCGCGGCGCCGCGGAGAGATTGTTCATGAAGTCGGCGGAGCCGGTGATCCATCCGGCCCAACATCGGCCAGGTAGGCACTTTTCGGTCCGCTGGCGGCGATTTAGATCGGGACCGGTCGAAACGGCAGATCCAGAGCCGCACTGACCGGGTGTGATAGGGCCGGCCGCCGTGGTGTACGCACGCCCGTATGGCACTCAATGAGCTATCTTCGCAGGTTAGAACTGCGGCGAAAACGGAGGAAACAAATGACGTCGGATACATCGGCAATATTGCAGCAAGTCGTACCTGGGGTGTGTTTCGGTACGCAGATCCTCTAGTAAATGTGTGGATCGTTCAGGAGTCGGACCGGTTGACGGTCATCGACGCCGGGATGCCCAGACTGCTGCCTCGATCCCGAGCCGGCCTTGATCAGATCGGCTGTTCACTGCAGGACATCGATGCGGTGTTGATCACCCACGGCCACCCCGATCACATCGGCATGGCCGAAAACGCTACGCAGAACATCAGGTGGCGCCGTGTGGGTCCACACATTGGACGAGCCGATACTGGCCGCGCCTCGACGTGCCCTGCAACTCGCCAAACCGGAATAGTCACTTCTGCGGTATCTGCTGCGCCGGCCTGCGGCCATCGGCGTGCCGCTGCGCCTGGCCCGCATGGGCGGATTCAACGAACCGGCCGTCACAGTGCACTCCACCTTCGACAGCCGACGAGCATTGGACGTGCCGGGACGACCAACAGCTCACCCCACACCCGGGCACACCCCCGGTAGCGTCTCCTACCACTTCCCTAACCATGGCGTGCTGTTCACCGGAGACGCGCTGGTCACCGCCGACAGCATGACAGGATCGCTGGGACCAAGAACCGTTTCCCGCGCCTTCACCCATGACAGCGCCCGGTTGGTCACCGCACCAGATGGGCGAGATCGAATGCATCGACGTACCGAGGCATCCGGGACTTGCACGACGCCGCGTCGCGTTCCATCGAACGGATCAGCGATGCTGGGGACTGCGACCTTGAAGCGCCGGCGGGGCGGAAGGGGCTGAGAAAAATCTACAGGCCCCTATGTCCACCCCCCCTGATCACCTCACCGCCGGGGTTCGAGCAGCGAACGCGGCTACGTCCGGTGACGGCGCAGACCGCTTCTGTTCGCCGCTCCCTCGGCGTGGGAGGTCAAAGCGGGCAGTTGGTGTGCATCGACGTGGTGGTGGGTCCGCATGCCGTGCGTGGTGACCCAAATACTTAAAGGCTTGTAACGGGGCGGGCCCGTGCGCCGTTGCGTAGTCCTGGGACGCTTCGGTTATTCGCAGAACTGTTTCACGCGTCATTCGCAACGGCGGCCAGAACAACAACATGGCGCGGTGCAGCATACATCTGCTCGGTCTTGGCCAGGTATTCTCGGTAAAAAGGTAAGGCTAGATATTCATTCAAGTATTCGTTACCATTACGCCAACGCTCGGTGAGAATGAACATCGCCGGCGTCCCGACGCTTTCGCCGGCTTCCAGGAACAGGCACCCCTCCAGTGCACGCGCTTGCGGTAGTACTTTTCGCAATTCTTCCAAATACGCCGACCGAAACTCAGGGCGTACCATTAAGGTATTGCTCATGATAAGCTCGCCGTCGCTCACCTGGGGCATTGATTCCGTCATGATCTCCCATTTCATACTAGACTGTCATCCGGAACTGCGTGTCACGGTGATCTTAGCAGCCTTGTGTGATTCAGCCTGGGCCCACTGCGTAAATTACGTACTTTCGGTGCAGCGGAATAGAGCTGCCGGCCTCTGTCCGGGTGGTGCCGCGCGAACAGATGGCTCACTTCGGCATCCTCATCAAGCTACCCACCGATCACACTGTGAGCTCAGGGCGGCCCAGGGTGATGATGATGCGGTTCGACCCGTCGGCGTTGAGCCGGCTCGGGGTTCTGCGAACCGTCCACTTGCTGGGCCCTTCCCCTAATTCGGCGTATTTCCGGGTGTGCTCACGCGGTAACCGATCCTTGGGCCGCAGGTACGCGGAGGGAGGCAAGGAAGGGCAGCTTTTCGTAGCTGTCGGTGTCGGGTGGAGGGTGGTAGATCACGAGCATGACGCCATCTGTTCCGGTCACCGCCAACTTCTCGCGGTCGAGTTTGATCTCGCCGACTTGTGGGTGGTCAAGGGTGAGCGCCGCCCCAGTTCGTGGCCCGACGTCGTGGCGGGCCCACATCATCCGAAATTCTGGGCTGGCCAGGGAAAGTTCCCCGACGAGTTCGATGACGCGGGGGTTGTCGATGTCGGTACCGACCGATCGGCGGAATCCGGCCAGCAGCGCCTGGGCGGCGCGTTCCCAGGTCCGGAAAAGTGCCTGCTCCGCGGGGTCCAGGAACACGTCGCGCAGCCGGTTTCTGCCAGGGATCAGAGTTGGTGAAAGCGCGGCCGCGAGGCAGTTCGAGGCCAGGACATCTAGGTAGCGGCCTTCGATGAAGGCCGGGAACGGCAGGCCGTTGATGAGTCGGGCGGTGCTCGCCGGTACCGGTTCGCGACGTGATCGACTCCGGGAACGTTGGGGTCGGGCCATGGCCAGGCCAAGCAGGTAGGTGTCATCCTCCAGTTGCAGGACGCGGGCTATCGAGTGCAGCACCTGCGTCGAGGGGTTGCGGTCCCGGCCCTGTTCGAGCCGCAGGTAGTACTCCGCGCTGATACCGGACAGCATCGCGACTTCCTCCCGGCGAAGTCCAGGAACACGGCGGGTCTTCAACACGGGCAGTCCTACCTGGTCCGGGGTGACCAATTCCCGGCGCGCCCGGAGGTAATCGCCCAGCGCGTTGCGTTCATCGGTCATACCGCACCGTAGGTGCGGCCGGTCGGATCTGGGTACTCCCTGCCAGTACCGGTATCACCGGGGACCTGTTTACACCGAGCCCGTCTGGGAAGAATCGATGCTGGCTGACCTCAGCCCCCCGAGAGTAGGAACATGTCGTGTCAATGCAGAAAAGCATCCTTGTCACAGGTGGATCCGGCTTCATCGCTGGCCACATCATCCTCCAACTGCTCGATGCCGGCTACACCGTTCGGACCACCGTCCGCTCACTGGAACGCGAAGCCGATGTTCGGGTGGTCCTTGGCGAAGCGGGCATGAAACGCGGCGGCGCTCTCACCTTCGTCGAAGCCGACCTGACCAGCGACACCGGATGGGCCACCGCCGCGAAGGGCATCGACTACGTCCTGCACGTGGCCTCACCCATCCACACCGAAAATGTCAAAGACGAGAACCAGGTCATCGGCCCCGCCCGCGACGGCGCCCTGCGGGTCCTTCGCGCCGCGCGCGACGCCGGCGTCAGCCGGGTCGTGCTCACCTCGGCTTTCCATGCCGTCGGTTTCGGGCACGGAAAAGTCGATCGCACGTTCACCGAAGCCGATTGGTCCGTTGTTGATGGTCCCGGCGTCGACGCCTACGGCAAGAGCAAGATCCTGGCCGAACGGGCCGCCTGGGACTTCATCGGCACTGAAGGCGGGTCGATGGAACTGACGACCATCCTGCCCGTCGCGGTGATGGGGCCGGTGATGGGCAGAGATGTCTCCGGGGCGAATCAGATCATCCAACGCAGCCTGGCCGGGCAGATGCCCGGCTACCCGAACATGTTCGTCCCCATCGTCGACGTCCGCGATGTTGCCGCCGCCCACATCGCCGCGATGACGGCGCCCGCCGCCGCCGGCGAACGCTTCCTGGTGACCAGCGGGGGACCAGCGATCGCGATGAAACAGATCGGCGCCATCTTGAAAGATCACTTCGGTGAGGCTGCGAAACGTGTCCCCACCCGTTCCATCCCCAACGCCGTGGTGCGCATCGCTGCGCTGTTCAAAACCGAGTTCCGCTCTGTCGCTGCCGATTTGAACTACCAGAAGAAAGTTTCCGGTGACAAGGCTTCTCGCCTGTTGGGTCTCCAGCCCCGGGACCCCGAAGATGCCATCATCGCCGCCGCCCAGAGCATGATCGCCCACTCGCTCGTGAAAGCCTGACTGAGCACACCTCCACTCCACACCTCCACTCCGGGCACGTCAGCCGGCATTGCAAAAGTTGGGTACCTATCCCTGGCCACTCGAGCCGATCCGCAACCCGTCGCCCACCAGGCGCCCCGACCGCGGACGCGGCTTTCTCAACGAGCACCCACCATCGCCGGCACTCCCCCCAGTCGCAGTCCACCACCCCCGAAGGAGCAGCATGTCCCCCCTGGCTTTGATCACCGGCGCCTCATCAGGGATCGGCGCAGCATTCGCGCATCGCCTGGCCGCCGACGGCTACGACCTCATCGTCGTTGCGCGACGCCGCGACCGTCTGGAATCCCTCGCGGCGTCGCTGCCCGATGTCACAGTCCAGGTCGTCGTGGCCGATCTGGCCACCGACGCAGGTGTGCATCTCGTCGCCGGCCTCGCCGCACACCAACCCATCAGCATGCTGGTCAACAACGCCGGGGTCGCGCATTACATGCCCCTGCCAGAGCTGCCCGAAGAAAAAGTACGGGAACTCACCCACGTAAAAATCGTTGCGCCGACGATGCTGACCCGAGCCGCTCTGCCCGGCATGATCGCCCGCAGAGCAGGGACGATCATCAATGTTGCCGGCATGCTCGCATTCTCCGGCCCCGCCCCGGCGGCGCCGCCGCAGGGCCGCCGCGCGGTCTACACCGGAACGCTTGCCTACACCTTGGCCATGACCCAGACGCTGCACGCCGAACTGGCAGACACCGGCGTGAACGTTCATGTCGTGTGCCCAGGCCTGGTCGCCACAGAATTTCACGAAGTCCAGGGGTTGGACCTCTCGGCGGTTCCGCGGATGTCGGCGCCGGACGTCGTCAACGCCGCGTTGGCGGGCATCACGCTCGGCGAAGTGGTCAGCGCCCCCGGCGTCCAGGACTACAGCCTTCTAGAGCGTGTGTTCGGCGCCGACCTGGACGCATTCCACGGGCAGAGCGCGCAACTGGCCACGCGTTACCAGGACCACTGAACCCGCACCTCTGATGCCCTTCGCGTAGGGCAGGGGGCGACGCTTCTCCTGCTGGGCCCGCCACCCATCAACACGTCAGCCACCCAGAAGGAGGCAATGAGCGAGCTTTAGTGCTCACCGTCGTTCCTGGGTCCAGGGTGGGGGCCAAGCTTGCCTTGGTGCTGGAGTCGAATCGCCCGCGGGCGGTCTGGACCTGCGGCAGGTTGTCCAACCCCCATTGGGTGAGGTCGGCGAACAGGCCGGCCAGGCCGCCGCCGAGTTCGCTGATCTCGTACTCGACCCGCGGCGGCACCTCGGCGTACTAGGTGCGCACGATAAGCCCATCGCGTTCGAGCTGCCGTAGACGCTGAGTGTGGTCTGCACTCGGCTCGGATCGTTTTGGCGTCGGTGGACTTCGCCGATATCGAGGCGCTGCAGGTCGCCGGGCGGTGGGACGAGGCTGGACAGATGCTCGCCGAGGCTGCCAAGGGACTCGAGGCCGCCGGTGCGGAGCTGCTGGTGATCTGCATCAACACCATGCACAAGGTCGCCGACCGGGTCCAAGCCGCCGTCGAGATCCCGGTATTGCACCTGGGTGATGCCACCGCACAGGCAGTGACCCGGACGGGGCTGGTCACGGTCGGGCTGCTGGGTACCGCGTTCACCATGGAGCAGGACTTCTACCGCGACCGGCTCACCAGCCACGGTCTGCATGTGCTCATCCCGCCGCCGGATGATCGGGCTGAGATTCATCGCATCATCTACGACGAGCTGTGCGTGGGGGTGATCCGTGAGGAGTCCCGGCAGGTCTACCGCGACGTCATCGTGCGGCTGGTCGAATCCGGCGCCGAGGGTGTCGTGCTGGGCTGCACCGAGATCGAACTGCTGATCTCCGACACGGACAGTTCCGTACCCGTCTTTCCTACCACCCGACTGCACGTCGAAGCCGCCGTCGCCGCTTCGTTGACCACACGCGGGAGCGTCTGACGCCCCGCAACTGTGAACTGAGCTACGGCTCCAAGACCAGGAGTCCGCCGTATTCGTCCTTCAGTGCCGCCAGCCCCGCCGGGAGGCTGAAGGAATCTCCGGACAGATCTGCGACCGCCCGCGGAATGTTCACCACGTCGCGCTCCGGACAACCCCAATTTCGCCATTCCTGGGTGGCCCGTCGCGCACGAATCGCAGCCGGATCAAGCGGTCGGCCGGCGAGTACTTCAGCTGCCAGGGTCA
>JAABUY010005349.1_pt1 | contig 12962 bp, 17 predicted proteins | sample 5560271 | NCBI WGS metagenome assembly JAABUY01 (sample SAMN10711886, study PRJNA513374) | rock metagenome | isolation source: Antarctica rocks | place: Antarctica: Victoria Land, University Valley
GTCAGCTAGATTACACAGACTACCAGCAGGGCATTGGCTGCTTGTGTATTGAGTAAACATGCCAATGTGCTTGTTGCCTTGGATGAATGGTCAAGTTTGATGTAATGCGTACAATACAAGCTTTTGCATACATGTCAGGAGAATCCTATAAAGTGCTTCAGCACTTCATAGACGCTGGCTTGTCGCTGTTGGGCCCTTCAGACGTGACACAGCATCATATGTGCCATCATGTTTGCTCTACAGACATTAGAGAACTGTCGTGGGTGTCATCTGTTTTGCGTCTGAGCTTCATGCTTTCCCATCTGGTACCCAGCATCAAACCACGCCATGAGAAGGTCTGTCAAATTGCCATCTTGAATGCATTGCGCACGACTTTGAAGAGCGTCGCGCGGTGACTGAGATCTTGGTGGAGACGCTTGCTGAGCTATCACTGGCGCAGGTTCAGATTCTTCTGCACTCAGCCAGAAAGGCAAAGGTAATTGGAAAGGGCATGATATTCAAGACTGAGGAACCAGCCCAATACATGTCTGTTTCAGTCAGTCTTGACATGCACCCAACAAGAGATTCAAGCACACCCATGAGCTTCACAGATGCAAATTGCCTGCAACTGTCTGACTAGCCTTTGTGCAGCTCCTTGAAAGCCCTGAAGCATACAACAGAAACCCACCTGTTGTCGCAGACAGCATTTGCTCTAGCAGTTTCAGATGTGTGGGGCACAGCGGAGGTCCTGGTGGAGGAGGCGGTGGAGGTGCTGTGTAACCTGCAATACCTTTCATCACTGCTTACAGCATTCAAAACCATCACGCAGTAATGTCATGGCTGTGAACAAAACCAGCTGGGCATACGCAAATATGCGTTGAGGCTCACCATAGTATTGCCAGTAGGCAGCCCAGTCAGCCTCGCTATACCGCTGATCTTCCGGGATCTGATGCTCTACTTGTGAGATTGGCTCACTCGTACTTTCTACAGGCTGTTGGCTCAACTTCTGCTGTTGTGTGTGTACTGTACTCAGATCAGCAGCATTCCCTGCATATCCCGTGCAAAAACATTCATTATGTGCGTGACAGTACAGTGCAACATAAAAAAGATGGCAACAACTGCAAAGCTGGTGAAATGCCAGATTACTTGCCATGTGATGTGCTTGAGGAAGCCGTGTCCACAGGCAATGGCTGACTTTGTCTATGACCATTGTGCTGATCATCACCATGTCCAGTGCTGAACCTTTCTAGGTGTAGCTCCCGCAATTTGAGCATTACTTCTTTGTCAGCTGCAGAGGCGGTGCTGAGCTACAAATGAGCACACAATGCTGATTTTGTGCACCATCGTAGCAAGTGATGACTAAGCATAAATTCAAATGTATATCAGTGTTATGCATGCAGCACTTTGTCCTTACCTCGGCTATGTCTGTCAAATCATCTTTGGAATATACCACCCTCTGGTTGGGTAAATCAGCCGTGCTAACTTGCTGGGGTGTAGAAGTGTTGTTCCTCTCTTGGTTTTGTTGTTCCCGAGCTGCCCAGCCTTCCAGGGTCTGGCTACATGAACTCGAAAGGTCAACAGCGCTATCACATGACTGTGCAGTAAGCCCTAGCATTGCATCAAAACCGGTGTTCACACCTATCCTCAGCCTCAGTCTGCTGATGCTCCAGACCATGCATGCGTTTGTATTTAGCAGCAGCGGCCTTGAAAGACCTGCAATCAACACCAATATGTATATGCAGCTTGAAGAAGCGTCATCCTTGAACGTGCAGCCACTGGCCGGTGGTCCTTCAATACCGACACCTATCGAACAGATCGTTCTGCATGCTCCTCCCTCAGCTTGCGGCACTTTCAGGATTTGCAGCATATATTGCGAATTGCATACACCGGCTGTCTGAAAGCGAGCAGATGTGTCATAGCAGCTCTGATGACTCGCTTTCAGTACAACGCAACGCGAAAGGTAATGTTGTCGGTCAACGCCCTTCGACTAGCTAGGCGTATAGGCCGAAAGTGAGGGCGATTGGACTGGGCAGTGGGCGAAGCTTTTTGGCAAAAAGGTTGTGTACTGAGTACTGGAGAAACTGCGCCCGAGCAGTGGCATGCATCAACATTGCGTGAAACTCTGAGCCTCGACACGCTTGTGACCCTGGCATGCAGGCGAGTCTGACATGAAGCACCCCACCTGTGATCAGTGGCAGGTTGCAGTGTGTGAGAGTGCTGGCTAGGCTCGTGAAGGCAAGACTCGTCACATTGAGTGTTCCAGGAGCGCTGCATAAGACACGATATCCGACAGACATGGACGATCAGACAGTACAACAGCGACGGCACGAGCTCAGGAAGGCTGTGATCGAGCTACGTGCACGAGGCTTGAACGCACCGGCAAAATGGGCAGCAGAGCAGTTGACTGGCTTGCCAAACGAAGGTGATGATGAGCCGAAGCTCGAAACGACTGGGAATGCTGACGAGACCGAAAATGACACTTATTTGCTTGCAAAGTCATACTTTACAGAGGCAGCATCAGACAGCCCAGTCCTGTACAGATGTGCTGTGCGCAAAAGACATCTCCATGCTGCAGGAATACCTCAGAGTGGCACATGTATTGCGAGGCAGCTCCGGTAACAAAGCCAATTTCCTGCGCTGCTATTCATTGTATCTGGCTGGAGAGAAGCGTAAAGAGTACGTAAAGCATTTTGGCTGTCAGCATTCCTCAGGGCTATGCTGCTTCAGCGGCTTGCCAGCAATATTGCTAAGCTTGACGGAAGTTGAACCTTGAGCGCCATTGCTGCCAGGGAGGAGCGTGTAGAAAACGGTGGTCCCCTTGGAAAGGAGGACATAAATAACAAAGACTTGGAGACTGTAGAGACTGAACTTTCAGCTGCGCGTCAAAATGGCACAGCAGATTCCTTTGCTTTGTATCTGTACGGCTTGGTCCTGATTGACAAGTAGGTCTGGAATGCTATGCTTGACCATGCGTCATCATAGTGGTAACAGAGGTGCAAGATACATGCCAGGCCATGTGACATATGAACAGTGCTTCTGCACTTTGAAGGACCTGCATAGGCGTCTGAGAGGTCGGGAGCACATCATCTGCAGCAGCCTGTGCCCAGCAAAGTCAGCACACGTGCATTGGCTGTGCAGGGAGCAGAAAGCTGAAGCTCAAGCATGCTTGCTGGAGTCTGTGGCAGCATTCCCATGCAATTGGGGGGCGTGGCAGGTGTGCAGTCATCACTGCACTCTGGCCTTTTGCATGGCGTACGTCTTACCGCTGCACAGTCCCCCTGTTGTTCCCTGAAAGTCATGATCATGGCAACTCTGGATGCTGTTTCAAACCATATGCAGTGGCGTGAGGGGTCCTGAGGCTTGCTTTTGCAGCTACAGAGCATCCTGGCAGGTCAAGCTCAGCGCCTGAAGGGCCACACTGTTTGGGCTATGTTGTTGACTGAGAGCTTGCCTACATGCCTTGTCCTGGAAAGTCTCATCCCAACAATAGCCTTGAAGATTTTCAAAAGCTGGGCTGGCTGTAGGCGCTGCAAGTGTTGTACAGTGAACGGGAGGTGGGTGGTGAGGTGGGGCTACCTCGTCACTGGATGCGTGACTTCTTCCTGGCAAGTCTGTGCCTGGAGGTGCAGGAGAACCAGGAAGGCCTCTCCCGTCTTCAGGTCATTCTGCTCACCAACAATCCTGTTGCTTGCCATTGCAACGCGCATGCAATGGCAGAGCAACCCGCATCCGTTCCAGGGTTGTTGCAAGCTTTCAAGACAGTCACTGGAGCAGTCTTGGCTGATGCAGTGGTCATGTGTTTTGGTATTTGATAAGAGCATTTCTTGATTGCATTTAAATGCAGACATTGACTTGAACCACATTCTAAAGAGTTTGACAGTACATACAGACTCTGCTGGTCAGCAAACATGTGGCGGTTGCTGCTGCAGACCTTGTCTCAGCAGTTCCCTGAGAGCGACTGGATAGTGGCCCAGGCTGCAGTGGCCCAGTACAACCTACGCAACTTTGATGATGCTCAAGAGCTCTTTGAAGATCTCATAGAAAGGGATCCTCACCGTGTTGAGGTCAGACTGGCTCTGTGTGCACTGCTCATGATGCAATATGCATGCATGTCAGCACCCAAAAGATTTACCTGAAAAACAGGACTATGCTGTATCTGCTGCCTTATAGCCATGGGCAGAGTGGTGTGTCACTGACTTGTAGCAACCCGTGTGGTTGGCCAAGCATGCTGCAGTATCTTGGCTGAGCCAGATGCATGTAAAGTTTGTTTGAGACTAAAGTTCCCTGTTCTGGCACAGCACCAGGTTATGGCGCCAGCATACAGGGCTAAATAGTAGAGAACATTTGTGATTTGTGCACAGGGTATGGACACCCATTCAAACATCCTGTATGTCAAAGAGAACTTTCCTGCACTGAGTCATCTTGCACACCGCACAGCTGCCACAGACAAGTACCGCCCAGAGACATGCTGCATCATAGGCAACTACTATTCCCTGAAGGCGCAGCATGAGAAGGTCAGCTGTTCATTCTTGAACACCTTCGGACACTTCACTGCTGGATTTGCCTGACGTGACGTGCTGTACTGTGCTGTGCTGCGCTATATCGGGTCTTGCTATGCCAAACCTTGCTATGCTGGGCAAGCTGTGACACTGTTGCTCTCCAATCTGATCTGGTACTAAAGGCAAGCCAAGAGAGCTGTACATGTGCAGGCTGTGATGTACTTCAGGCGTGCTCTGAAACTAGACAGGCACTATTTGAGTGCATGGACCCTGATGGGTCACGAGTATGTGGAGATGAAGAACACCTCAGCAGCCATAGGTGAATGTGCAAGCATGAGCCTGTTAAAGCTCTCTTTGTTGTGATTGTCTGTACGAAATGTGCAGTGGGGTTGCTGGGTGTTCCAATGATGCAAATGTGCCTCTGTGTGCCAGGCATCAATGACAAGCTCTATAATGGAACAAGTCTGCACATGTTGCACTGCATATCATGTGCATCAGCACTATGCTTTTTGAGCTTTTGCATCTGTTGTGACATAGCCATCTGTCATCAAGATTTGCCAGTACCTTTTGTGTGGTTTGCAGAGGCGTACAGGCGTGCGGTTGAGCTGAATCCTCGAGACTACAGAGCCTGGTACGGTCTTGGGCAAACCTATGAGCTGCTGCGCATGCCCTTCTATGCTCTATACTATTTCAGGAGGGCAACACAGCTGAGGCCACACGATGCACGCATGTGGTGTGCCATGGGGCAGTGCTATGAGAATGACCAGCTGCAGTCTGTGGACAAAGACAAGATGGAGGTGGCTGCCATCCGGTGCTACCGCAGGGCTGTTCAGAATGGGGACCGGGAGGGCATTGCTCTGCATAAGCTGGTACACATTGCGTCTTGACATCTTGGCTGTATTTTGGAGACGATCATGCGTTGTACCAGGATCTGTACATGTGCAGGTCAGGTTGCTTGTGGTACAGAGAGGGCAGGGCCCATAAGCAGTCACAATTGAATGGGCCCAGGAAAAAGGTGCATGTTGCATTCATACATCTGCTTCATTGCGAGACTGCCTGACATCTTTTGGTCCACTGCAGGCCAAGCTGCATCAAGCCAGAAATGAGACACGAGAGGCTGCCCATTACTTCAAGATGAATCTGGAAAGAATCGAGGCAGAAAACATCACTGGAAGTGACCAGCTAGATGCCCTCATCTACCTGGCAGAGTATGCCAAGGTGACTGCGCACTTTTCTGGTCCCACCCTTGTGCTTTCTTGGTGGTGTGATGCTGCAACAGTGTCTTGCTTAAACGGACGTCTGCGTTTGATGTCCTTATGCACAGGAGCTTGATCTGCTACACAAAGCCCATGAGATGTTACCCTGACATGCCTTCAGCTCTGAGCTGTTGGGGTTGCTTGCAGGCCACAGGAAACTTGACAGAGGCTGAGTCCTACTGCCTGCAGCTGCTTGACTATGGTGCACCATCAAAGGAGAAGGCAAAGTCATTGCTTCGAGAAATACGCAGCCTGCAGCGACATCAGCGCAGCGCTGCTCCAGCAGAGGCAGGCACCAGAGCAAGTACTGGCGCCTTTACAACCCCAGTGCCTATGCCACTCAATGCATTGGCGCATCACCAGCAGGAAGCTGGCTCTCCAAATTCGGATGCTGATGTGTCTCCAATGTCTGGGACTAGCTGAATCATGGTGGACATGTTACTTCTTGCGCAGATATAACAAACCCAGTACATTGGCACATTGTATACGTCACAAAAGTGCTAGCACTACAAATTCAACACTTTCATCAGGTACAAAGCATGTGCATCAAGTTGCCTTAAAAACATAGGTAGCATTCAGGAAGTGTTCTAAATATTGACGTGTTTCTGAATGTGTATGCATGCAGCCACATGAGCAGATGCCTCTGTTAGCTGACGGTTAATGCAGCTGACGGTCAGTGCACTAAGCTAATCTTTGCTGCGGATTAGGGGAGAAACAGGATTTCTGCATGTGCACAATGTACGGATGCTGTGTCATCTTACCAGAATTGAGTGCTGATATTGTGACATACACTGAAGCTGCGGCATGATCCTGCAGCACAAAAGGACAGATAATGCTTGTGTAAGCGTGGTTGCTGGATCAGTCTGGCAAGACCCTACAATTGCAGCATTGTACAAGTGGCGCAAAATATAATGAATACCTTGATCCTTTGCAGCTGTGTCAACAGCAGGGCAGATTGAACATAGTATTGGTAATGTGCAGCATACTTGCACGCCTGCTCACCTGTGCCAATGCAGTCCTGAACAAAGCAAAGTAAATACTGTGCCCTAGGAGTCTGCTGGGTCACTTTGCTGAGTACCCTCTGAATCCAGCTTCTGAGCAGGCTTTAGTCTCCTCCTCTTTCCTATAGGCTGCTCTGTGCGCTGCGCCATGCCGTTGGGATCCTGTTGTCAAGACAATCACAAAAGTAACCCGAGTCAGCTTCAGCAGATATATTTTCACAGGTCACCTCAGATCAATACCTGAGCAAGGCCTCTGGCAAAGAAGGCTGCGCCAAGCAAAGTGCAAACAAGGGTTCCTCCCACTGCACATCCAGGCAAGTTGTAACCGTCTCAAACGTCTCAAAGCGGACACGCAAGCACTTACCAAGCCCAAGACTAGACGCTCCGGTCACCCAGATTGCGCTTTCAACCGGCATGAATGTGAGCAGGACACTCAAGATGCCGAGAAAGACCTGTTTTTGTCTCTTGTGGGTGGCCCACGCATAGGCCCCATCCGCACGGCGATTTGACCTTGGGTCAGATCGGCCACATTTTGATTCCGAAGCGTCTGACCTCCGTTAGAAAGTGAAGTAGGTCCCGACCTACTTCACTTTCTAACGGAGGTCAAATCTGCTCATAGTCGACCAAAACAAACACTCCTGATCAAACAGAGACCCAACGTTTCGTCTTCTTTCTGTGAACGTTTGCTCTCACAGGGGCGTTCAGTGACCATACACCTGCTGGCAACGGACAAAGCGACAAAGATGCCTCCCAAACGCAAAGCCTCGGCTAGCAAAGGTTCGGACACAAAGAAAAACAAGAGAGAGTCCACACCAGCAAAGGACACAGTAACCACTGCTGAGACAGCTGAGGTTTGGTTCAGCGTGGAGCATTGGTAAGACGACAATGCAAATATGATGGATAAAGCCGTTTGATTATCCTGTTCAAACTGGCTTTGCACTGCTGCAGTAAGAGCTGAGGCATTTTCAAGCGTAGGTAAGGAATAGATTGTCTGGCCAGCATTAAGACAACCTATGCGAGTCCTTGCACGTATTCAGTATTTGCGAATAATTTCTGTTCATCCTGTAGGGCGGCAGAAATTTGCAAACTCCTTCAGGAACGGTGTCCAGAGCTGGAGATCAAGCTGAACCCTTCAAAGGTTGCCTGCTGTGCAGATCATTGCAATTGAGTATGCATTCCATGCGCAAATCAAGTTGGTGAAAACATGTTTTGGCCTTCTGCAGCCTCGCAAAGGCTGCTTTGAGATTCAAGACCAATCAGGCAAAACCTATGTGTCTCTGCTGGTGAGACTTTTGTGGCAAACAATGCAAACTTCCTAAACCTTTGGCATGGCTTGTGCATCTGTGACTTACTATCATATTAACTTTTTCTTCAGAACATGCCACGGCCTTTCAAGCAGCTGAGGGAGCTGGACATTGCCAAGGTTGCTGATGACATGGCAGCCAACATGACCACTGCCAAGGAAGGCATATCATCACCATCAGGTGACAATGGGATGGCTGCCAAGGGTAGCGAGTCAGCAACTTCAGCTGGGCACGATGACAGTATATGAAACACAACGTTTATCTGGAAGCAGGCAGCTGTACATCTGCTGCCACAGAGCACACCAGAGACAAGGTTTTTTTGGCAATAAATGACGTGTGTCTGGGAAAGCAGCTTGCTAGCTGCACCATATATGCTGATCAGACCCATGTTGCTGCACTTCTTTTGCGTGGGCCTGGACAGGCAATGCTTAGATTCTTCGGCTGTTGATGCCAATCGCCCTGGCATCAGTTGCTGAAGACTGTAGAACATGGAGCCACTTTGACCTGCTCTTTTGTGTTTTGCCAAAGCTGCTCATGCATGTTTTGGATATCACATGAGTTGCAACCTTCTGCGCAAACAACTTGTAATGTAGTCTAAGCAAGTATGGCCACAGACCATGAACATACTCGCTGCAGTTGCAGCTTGAGGCTGCTGTTTGCACAGACAACAGTCTTGCTCTGCAGCAGCAGCTGATCAAGTATGCATGCGCGACTGCTGTATAGCAGACAATGTGATGCCATGCTTTCTCAGCAGAATTCAGCGGGGGATGGGTTTTGATTAATACAATATGGCCCTTGGCAGCTGCAGCTAAATTAAGATCGGACATTTAGGTTCATCAAGATTCCTGTGTGACGTCTCAGTTGAGGTTTGGCAGCTGAAACAAATCCGGTGATAGTGCCATGAGAACAAAGCGACTATTGTGCTTGATAGTAGGAGACTTGCAGCCCCTTTGTAACGCATGTCGAGCTAGATACAGCATGTCGAGCTTCTGCATGCAGGCCGCTATGCTCTGCCACAGGGACAGCAACCTGTGCAGTATGAAAGTTGGACAGACGAGCAGGCAACTTTTGAAATGGTGCTGAGACCCATCTCCTGCACAATTTCGTGACAGGCAACAAGGCCATGAGGTGCAGTCTCATTACAACAAAGCTGCTGCAAGCATAGCAGTATGCAGACTTGTGTATGCAGCTGCATCAGACGCATGTCAATGCCCCTTGAGAGTAAACTTGGATCAAGTATTGGTCATCATTGCGCGTACTAGATTGCTGGTGTTGCGCATCTAGTGCATTGTGGTGCGGCCCCCTCGCCTTTGCTGCTCCACCTGGCCACACAGAAATAGTAGTGGCATCACAACTATCCAAGTAGAACATCAAGCAAGCATGGTTTGAGACCAAATAATAAAGACAATCGGTTAGTATGTGAACTGAGCTGTACAAGACCTGTACCACCTTCTTGGAACAGCGTAAGCATGCACAAGAGCAACCAAACCACCAAGCCAATGCTTAAACCGCGGCACAGCCTTGAGGCTGTGCAGTGCATCAGGATGCCATGTTACTTACCTGCAGTGGCCAGGAGATTGCCATCTTCAGATGAGTTGACGCATAGCAGGCTTTGAGACTGTGGCTGGCATGAGTGCAGCTGTGCAATGCCTCCTGCATCACAAGATTCATTGGTGTATTGGCATGCTCATTTGCTGACAGGGCAAGCATGCCTTCAACAACCAGGATTTCCTGCAATTACTTGCAAATGTAGGCGGCAGAAGGAACTCTGTCTCATCAATGCACCGCCATGCTCACCAATGCATGCTCATGGCAACAGCATTTTCAACGAGCACAAAGCAAAGGTGTGCGGTGGTGTGCAATACCTTGGTTTTCAGGATGATGGCATACATGCAGAGCTCCATCGGTGCCAGCAGCCACAAGGCAATTGACCTTGTCCATGTTGTTGGGCAGGTAACAGCAATCTCGCAGGCCACAAGTGGCTGTCCCACACCAAATTGTGTGCTGTGTTCTCATATCCTGGTATGAACAAAGCCATTCACACGCGTACAGCAAAGATGTTGCTTTTGCATGAACTGACAAGAGCAGCACACCGTAGAGCTTGCACTGGCACCGGCACGTCAGTCTTGCTGCTATGCCATGGAGCACAGAATTGAGAGCCCAGAACCCAGAGCATCAGGAAGATTGCAGCGTACCATCCAGGCACCATCACATTACGGCACCTGCTGTTTACCATGGCGGTGATGCTCCCATTTGTAGCTATTGATGACAAGCAGTGGCCATGAGCATCCCAGGCGCATGCAGCTGCCATTCCCTCATGCAAAGGCAGGCTGCACACAGTGTGCAGCCATTGTGACCGCAGGTCCCACACCCTCAGTACACCGTCACTGCATGCAGTGGCAACCAGACTTCCCCCTGGCTGAGTCTTTGCACTGAATACATACCCTGGCCGCCACCTGGCAGGTACTGCCTGGCCTGCAGCATAAGCTGAATTTGTGACAATTTCAGCTTTGCTTGTGTCAAGATCCTGCATCCTCAGCTCCAAAGCATACCACTGGTTTGAGGTTGCTGTGAGCCTGGAGCTTGGTGTAAGCATGCCCCTGATTGCAAATCCCAGAGGAACAAGCAGTCTACACTAGCAGTCAGAAGCTGGTTCTCCCCCACAAATTCACAAGCATAAACTTCTTCAGGATGCCCCTACAAGTCATGTCTGCATGTTGCCACTGCACAGCATGAGATATAAAAATCTCAGCTTCTGCTCAAATTGGCCGAGTACCTGCAGTGTTTGGATGGGTCCGCCATCAGATGGCCCTGAACCAATGCTTGCTTCCTCAGGTGGGAGTTGCCACAGCTGAGCTGTTGTATCAGCCGAAGCTGCAGGAAGAAAATGTTGTTGCAGTGTGAAAGATCAATGTGCCTGCGTGAACTTGTCAGTCAAGCTCTGCAGATAGCATAACACACCTGAAGCCAGGAGTCGACCCTCGTTATGCCAGGTCACTCGCAATACTGAGTCTTTGTGGCCACTGCAAACTCCAGTCTGTTTGCTTATTTCTCTCTGGTCGTCATCAGCGATCTGCCATAGTCGTACGCTGTTGTCGTCGGACGCGCTGGCGAGCAGGCCGCTGTACAAAGGACAGAACGCCAGGTCAAAGACTCGGCCTTCGTGGCCTGCAGCATGCATGAACGGTCTGCATCCCACTCCGAGGCGCTTGTACAACTGAAGCAGTGCTTACCGCGAAGCACATCAGGCTCTGCATCCTGTATCCAGTGCGACCATACGACAGCGTCGCTTTCCGCCTCCTTCATGTCAGCCTTTCAATGACATGTTACGAAGCGACTCAGGATCACTAGCATATCACCTGAAGTCCTAAAGTTTATCGAAGCATTGCAATTGGTGCGAGCGTTGCAGAGTTGGCGTTTCGTGAATCGCACGAGTGGAGAAGTGGAGCTTACTGCTGCTGCCGTTCTGAGGCTTCATCATGGCATTACAGTCTGTGGCCGAGCAGATCTTGAAAGAAGTATTGCTACGCGCAAGGTGAAGACCTGCTGACGCCTACAGACTACTTGGCTGCAGGACTGGTCCTGATCATCGGTAGACTGGCTGTTCGCGCAGGTCTTTCGAAAGAGGTGTGCAACGAGTTGTGGAGGTCATCAGCCCAGGCCCGCTTGGTGTAAGTTTGCATCTGTGTCGCTGCAGTTCACTTGCACTCTTGTCCCTGTGCTCAGCTGAAATGCGGTGTCTATGTGGCAGACCAAGGCAGATAGCTGGGACGCACAACGGCGTCACAGGGCTGCTCAGGCTGTGCGGGCTGCTGTCGAACGCTGGGAGGTACAATCTAGACTGTCAGCCAGTCGCAGCAAACGCACATAACAATTTGGAACATTTACCAGGGAATACACCGCAGCTCTAGAATTTGGCCAGCAGAGCTGATCTGCAGCCGTTGCCTCAATGGTCGTTATTGACTGCACACTTGAGAGCAGCAGTGTGCTTGGTGTGTGCACATAGTGCTGCTCCTGATAGTATAACAGCGTTGCTGACTACATATGCTTCCGGTACCCCACACCTGTTAGCTTGGGGCGCACACAAAGGCATTTGCTTTTGTGATTAGAGTGTTTAACTGAGTTTGTTAGGTATTTTCAACATTGTACTCCAGATTCACAAACTCTTTGTACAAGTGGACTTACCAAAACTTGCAAGATATTTGTTTGGTTAGTGTTCCTTCCCAACTTGCTGTAAAAGGGCCTTTGGTACCTGTTTATATTTCTTCTATACACTGAATCTCAGATACATGTTCCCAGGGTGCACTGATATGCAGAGCCTGGTTGAAAGCCTGGATCACAGAGATTTTGGTAAAGTACGGAATCATGCAAGCTAGTGTTAGGCTGCGCAATGCATGCGCACCTCGGAGCTTGTATTTGCAGACATGGTGAATAGACATACTGGCTGTAAAAGCTGCTAAGATATACCTGTTCATATGTTGGTAGACAGCATGGCTAGCAATGTCGCATCCGTTGTATTCAGGCAAAAGCAATGTAGGTCGAGTAGACAATGCTGGGCGTGCTGCAAGACTTCTAAAGAATCAACATTGCTGCACCCTTATCCTTGGCATGCTGCACTGATCTGGCACAGGCAAAATGTAGCTTGTTCTGTGTGTATAATCTTATCAAACGCCTGCCTGAAGATCATGCCATGACTCAGTATCAAATAGCTTTGCTAGGACCTTCTATCACAGCATAAAAAGAAGTTGACTATGCTTAGCCAACGTGCAGTACCCAGCAATAGATTCACTAAACTGAGCGTTACTGCTTAGCTGCCATGACATTGAGGCAGCAGCATGCAACAATACAGTTTACTTGTTGATGATTTGATCAAAGGAAAAAGCGTCTCCTGCTTGTATCCATAGACTTGTGATTGTGAACCCA
>JAABUY010001994.1_pt1 | contig 12960 bp, 14 predicted proteins | sample 5560271 | NCBI WGS metagenome assembly JAABUY01 (sample SAMN10711886, study PRJNA513374) | rock metagenome | isolation source: Antarctica rocks | place: Antarctica: Victoria Land, University Valley
TCACGATCCCGCTCAGCTCGGATCGCTTCCCGCGCAAAGCGTCAATAACGTGCGGCTCGGCCATCGAAACTCTCCATCCCGGATCAAGGTTCAGGATGGTAACCGGACGACCCTAACCCTCGGAACAAGGGCGTGGTGGCAGTTGCTACATGATACCGGAGATCTGCGTCTGCGGGCTGGCCGTGTTCGCGGGCTACCACGACAATCCCGAGGCGGACGCGAAGGCGTTCCGCGACGGCTGGTTCCGCACCGGCGACCTCGGTCACGTGGACGCGCAGGGCTTCCTGTTCATCACCGGGCGCGCCTCGGACATGTACATCTCGGGCGGCTCCAACGTCTACCCGCGCGAGGTCGAGGAGAAGCTGCTCCAGCACCCGGCGGTCGCGGAGGTGGCGATCGTGGGCGTGCCGGACCGCACCTGGGGCGAGGTCGGCGTCGCCGCCGTCGTGCTGCGGCCGGGGGCCGCGCTGGGCGAGCAGGAGCTGCTCGCCTGGATGGAGGGCAGGGTCGCCCGCTACAAGCTGCCCAAGCGCGCCTTCTTCTGGGACGAGCTGCCGAAGTCCGGCTACGGCAAGGTCACCAAGAAGATCGTGCGCGAGACGTTGGGGGCCCGGGGCTGCCTCCCGGCGGTAGCGGTGCCGCTCGAGCCCGCGCGGTCGGCGGCCTCGGCGTGAGGAGGCGCGACGTGGCCCTCTTCGAGTTCGACGCCGTCCCCCAGATCCTGGAGGAGGGCGAGCACTGGGTGGTGCCCATCGCCGCGCTGATCGTCCCGCGCGCGCCTTGGCCGCGGCGCGGGCGTCTGGTTCGGCGTGCTGCTGCGTGCCGGCGACGGGGCCATCACCACCGGCGCAGGCAGCAGCAACGCGCAGGACAGCCGCGCCTGGGCGTCGAGCCGTCGGGCGCGGTGGCCGGGAAGCTGAGCCGATACGTCAAGCGGCACCTGTCGGCGCACGCCTACCCGCGCGAGGTCGAGTTCGTGGCCGAGCCGCCGCAGGCACCGGGCGGCAGCGTGTGACGCTTCTGTCGTTTGGGCCGAGCAAGGAGGACTAGCGCATGAACATCACTCGTCGGGGCGTCATCGGGACCGCGGCCGCTGCGGGAGCGGCGGCAACAGCCTTGCCGCGCCGGGCGCGGGCGCAGCGAGGCAAGGACGACGTGGTCCGCCTCGGCGTGCTCACCGACATGAGCGGGACCTACAGGGACGTGGGTGGCCCCGTTTCCGTGACGTGTGCCAAGCTCGCGGCGATGGACTTTGGTCAGGGCAGCAAGAGCCTGAAGACCGAGGTGCTCCAGGCCGACCACCAGAACAAGACGGACGTCGCCGCCGGCATCGCCCGGCAATGGTACGACCAGGGCGTAGACGTCATCCTCGACGTGCCCAACTCGGCGTGTGGCCTCGCCGTCGCGGGCATCGCCAAGGACAAGGACGGCGCCTACCTCAACTCGGGCTCAGCTACGAGCGATCTCACGGGCGCGCACTGCAACGCCAACACGGTCCACTGGGTCTATGACACCTACGAGTTGGCCAAGAGCACCGGCGGCGCGCTGACGAAAGCCGGTGGCGACACTTGGTTCTTTCTGACCGCCGACTACGCCTTCGGCACGGCACTCCAGCGCGACACGACGGAGTTCGTCCAGGCGGGCAAGGGCAAGGTGCTCGGCAGCGTGCGCTACCCGTTCCCCGGCACAACCGACTTCTCGTCCTACCTGCTGCAGGCCCAGAGCTCGGGGGCAAAGGTGCTCGGCCTCGCCAGCGCCGGGCTCGACGTCGTCAACAGCATCAAGGCCGCGAACGAGTTCGGCATCACCGGGCAGATGCGGCTCGCGGCGCTGCTGTGCTTCATCAGCGACGTGCACGCCATGGAGCTGCCGATCGCCCAGGGCCTGACGCTCACCAGCCCGTTCTACTGGGACCTCAACGACCGCACGCGCGCCTTCTCGAAGCGGCTGGAGCCGCTCGCGCCGGGCGTTCGCGCGACGATGGTGCAGGCGGGCGTCTACAGCTCGGCGCTGGCCTATCTCAGGGCCGTGGATGCCCTGGGCGTCGCCGAGTCCAAGAGGAGCGGCGCGGCCGTCGTCGCCCAGCTCAAAAAAATGCCCGCGGACGACGACGTGTTCGGCAAGAGCACCATCCATGAGGACGGGCAGTGCGTCCACCCGAGCTACCTGTTCGAGGTCAAGAAGCCCTCCGAGAGCAAGGGGCCTTGGGACTATTACAAGCTGATCTCGACCACGCCCGCCGACGAGGCGTTCCGGCCGCTAAGCGAGAGCACCTGCCCCCTGGTGAAGAAGAGCTGATGCCATGAGGGCCCTCCGGGCGAGGCACTTGGTTTGCGCCGAGGTTGAAAGCGCGGCGGCGTAGAAGGCGAGGAGTGCCGGGGTGAACCGGCGCCCTCCTGGCGTACACCAACCGGGCGAACAGCCCGAACAAAGGAAGGAAAATGTCATGAAGAAGAACACGCGTACCCGGTTCTTGCCCGGCGCGCTTTACCCTTTGACGGGTCTAAGCACCCTGATCATGATGGCCGCCGCGTCCCCGGTGGCTGCGGCCAACACTGCCTGCTCGACCGACGCGCTGGCCGCATTGAACGTGCCGGATATGACCATCGCCAGCACGGTTGACGTCCCCTTCGCATATGGATCACAGGCCTACTGCCGCGTGACCGGCACTGTAAGGACGGACGGCGAAGGAGCGGGGGTCAATCAAGCCGGGTTCCAGATCGATCTCCCTGGCGTCTGGAACGGCAAGTTCCTGTTCCTGGGCGGCGGCGGGCTGGACGGCGACTTGGTACTGCTGGACGGGACGCCGCAGCAGATCGCCAAGGGATACGCCACCGCATCGACCAACTCCGGCCACACGGACGCGAACGGGACGTTTGCCGTCGTCTCGCCCGGCGTCCCGAACGAGACGGCGCTGATCGACTACTTCTACCGCGCGCGCCACCAAGTCGGCATCGCTGCCAAGCAGCTGGTGCTGGCGTTCTACGGCGCGCGCAGCGTCGCACGCTCGTACTTCTTCGGCTGCTCCGGCGGCGGCCGGCAGGCCTTGATGGAGGCGAGCCGCTATCCGGACGACTTCGACGGCATCATCGCCGGCGCACCCGGGATGGATCTGATCGGAACGGAACTATGGACGGTGAAAAACGTCCGCGCGCTGCTGGCCCAGTACATCCCGCCCTCGGCCGTGCCGCAAGTCAACGCCGCGATCCTGGCGCAGTGCGACGCCGCCGACGGCGTGAAGGACGGCTTGATCCAGAACCCGGCGCGCTGCGCCTTCAACCCCGACAGCCTCGTTCCCTCCGTGCTCACCCAGGGGCAGGCCGACGCCATCAAAACGATCATAGCTCCGGTCGTCGATTCGGACGGCAATTTCATCTTCCCGGGCTCGCCGTTGAGCGACCTGCTCGCCCCATACGGCCCCGCACAACTCCCTGTGCTGGAGAACCCGACCCCCGCGCCGGCTCCGGCGGACGCGCAGCCCTGGGGCACTCCGCCGCTCCAGATCTTCGCGGGAGTATCGCCGCTCGGCTGGTTCGAGGCCTACAATTTCCTCGACCTCCTCGGGCTCTACCAGCCGGACTACAACCTCAACAGCGACACATTCATAAAGGACGGCGTGGTCCCGACCGCGACGCGCAGAATGCTCTATAACAACTTCCGGCTCGGTCTCGCCGACGACCCGGCCCGCGTCGCACGCTTCCTGGAGCGGGGCGGCAAGCTGATCATGTACCACGGCTACAGCGATCCGCTTATCTCGCCCTACCGGACCGTCCTGTTCTACAGGTCCCTGGCCCGCCTGGCCGGAGGCTACGGGCCGTTGCAGACGGCCGCGCGGCTGTTCATGGTGCCCAACATGGGGCATTGCCTGAACGGCAGCGGACCGAACGTGTTCGGCAACAGCGGCGTCGTCCTGCCGGCCGACTACCTGGTCGATGCGCAACACGACGTGCTGACCGCGCTTGAGGAGTGGGTGGAGAACGACAAGGCGCCCTCTAGCTTCGTCGCCACGCACTACGCGGACGACAACCCGGCGAGCGGGGTCGCCACCCGCACGATGCCGCTTTGCCCGTTCCCGACCGAGGCCCGCTACTCGGGTTCGGGCGACATCAACAGCGCGGCGAGCTGGAGCTGCAGGCCGAACGCGGCGCTGCTTGAGACCGGCGTGAACGGCAGGCAGGCCGGGGTATACGGTCCCAACCGGCAGCCCGGGTTCCCACCCGACGTCATCCATTAAGCGCGCGGCGGCGATGGGCGGCACGGTGGCGCCGGTCTCGGACCGCGACCGCGCGCCTCGCCGGGCCGGGCAGTGTCCCGCAGCCCGGCCAAGCCGGCCCGGAGGCACGTTGATCCCAGGGGCTCCGCCCGCGCACGCCCGGCCGCCCGAGGTGGCCGATGTGCGCGCTGCCGTCCTGGCGCTGTCGGTTAAGACCTTTGCGGCGTTATGTAGCTACTGCCACCGGCGAGATTGGGCTTGTACCCGGCGGCTGATGCTGCCATGAATAATGCCGGCTATGACCCAAAGCCGGTCAGTCGCGTGGCGGAGCCTCAGTTCTGAGAGCGGCCACTAACCAGTTGGATCGCTGGAGATGCGGAGCCGAGCAAGCCGCTTATGCGTAGTAGTCCGGCCGGTCGATGTCCGAGATGAGGCCCCTTTCTTTCGGCTCCCATCCGAGAACCGCCCTGGTCCTCTCGCTGGACGCGGGGCCGTTGCCTGCCACCCACATCGCGAAGCCGCCGAAATGCGCCTCGGCTTCCTCGCGCGTCAGCGACTTCGCGGGAACGCCGGCCTGCCGGCCGATCGCCTCGGCGATCAGCCTGAACGGCACGCCTTCCTCGGCGATGGCGTGGAATGCTTCGTCCCGCGCACCCCGTTCAAGAGCGAGGCGGAAGACGCGCGCGGCATCCAGCCGGTGCACGGATGGCCAAAGGTTCTGACCGTCCCCGACATAGGCGGAAACGCCCTTCTCGCGGGCCATCGCGGCAAGTCCGGGAACGAAGCCGTGACGTTCCCCGGCGCCGTGGACCGAGCGCGGCAGGCGGACCACGGAGGCTCGCAACCCGCGCTCCGCGAGCGCGAACGCCGTCTGCTCCGACGCGCGTGGAAACTCGGGGATGATGGGCGGCCTTGCGTCCTCCGTGAACGTTTCCCCGGAAGGCAGCAGGCCGATGCCGCCCGTCACGACGACCGGCCGGTCCGAGCCGGCGAACACCTCCCCGAAGGTCTCGATCGCCTGACGGTCCTCCTCGGCCAGTTCCGCGATCTTCGAGAGGTCGAGACCGAATGCCGTATGGATGACGCCATCGGCGTCGCCTGCCCCCTTCCGGAGCACGTCCAGATCGCGCAACGAGCCCAGCAGCGGCGTGACGCCCGCGGCGGCAAGCGCGTCAGCCTTCTCCTTCGAGCGCACCAGGCCTATGACGGTGTGGCCCGCATCGAGCAGGTCGCGGGCGATCACTGATCCGACCCAGCCGTTCGCTCCCGTCAGAAACACGCGCATGATACCCTCCTTGACCATACTGGGCGGAAACGTGCTAACGCCGCCGCGTCAGTAACTGACATAAGTGCCTTGTCAGTTACTGACAATAGGGAGCAGGTGGCTTGGTGGCGAGAAACGAGGAGGGTGTGCGCGCTCGCCTGCAACGGGCGGCGTTGGAGCTGTTCCGCGAGCGAGGCTACGATCAAACCACGGCCGCCGAGATCGCTCAGCGTGCCGGCGTGACGGAGCGGACCTTCTTCCGTCAGTTCCCCGACAAGCGGGAGGTCCTGTTCGACGGCGAGGCCAAGCTGCGAGCGGCACTCGCGGCCTCGATCGCCGACGCGCCCGACAGGCTCGGACCGCTCGACACGCTGTTCCGGGCGTTCCGGTCGGTCCAGCCGGCGCTTGAGGACAACCGGCCATTCTCGAAGCCACGGCACGAGGTCATCTCCAACACGCCCGCGCTTCACGAGCGCGAGCTGGCGAAGATGGCCGCGTTGGCCGATGCGCTTGCCGCCGCATTGAAGGCGCGAGGTGTCGCGGACCTGCAGGCTGTTCTTGCAGCACGGACCGCCATGGCTGGGTTCGTGCACGCTACGGTCTCCTGGCTCGACGACCCAGTGCTGGGCCTCGGCGAGCGTCTCGATCTCGCCTTTCGCGAGCTGAAAGCGCTGTGGACCGAGATCGATCACTGAACCGTCGCGCGATTTGGCACGAGCAGCGGCAGCCTCCACAAATCCTCGCCACTATGTGTCGCGGAAACGCGGATATGTGCGATGATCGGAAGCCAGGACATTCGCGAAACGGGGTCGGCAGCTATCGACCATAAACGGTCAGAATGTCTGACTGGGCATCCGCATACGCCAGTAGGCGCTTCTCAACAGACGCTTGACATTCCATTCCACATAAATGGTGACGTTTCTCGACGGATTTATCAGATCATTGCCGAGCGCGTGCCCCGTGCGGAGCCATACTCGATAGACGAGACGTTCCTTGACCTGGGTGGGCTTCCGGGTAATCTGCACGAGCGTTGCAGGCAACTGCGTGCCGATGTCCTGCGCATTGCAAAAATACCAACGTGTATTGGTTTGGGACCTACTAAGACTGTCGCAAAGCTCGGAAATTCTCTAGCAAAGTCCGAACCTGACTTGCAAGGACTGTGCGACCTGACCGATCCCGAGGTGCGCGCGGGCTACTATGCCCGGCTGCCGGTGGCCGAGGTCTGGGGCATCGGCGGGCGCACGGTCGACAAGCTGCAGCGCGCCGGCATCGTCACCGTCGCCCACTTCGTGGCGATGGATGCCCGCTTGGTGCGCGACCTGCTCACCGTGGTCGGCGCCAGGGTGCAGGCGGAGCTGCGCGGCGTGTCCTGCATCCCCCTCGCCCTGGCCGCCGCCACCCGCAAGGGCATCGCCGTCACGCGCTCCTTCGGCCGTTCTGTGACAACGTGGCAGGAGATGCGTGAAGCGGTCGCCGCCTATGCCAGCCGGGCCGGGGAGAAGCTGCGCGCCGAGGGCCTACAGGCGTGCCACATGGCGGTGTTCCTGCAAACCAACCCGCACCGGCCGGACGAGGCATGGCATTCCGGGCAGCGCGCCGGCCGGATCGAGCCGACGTCGGACAGCCTGGCCCTCATCGCGGAGGCGCTGCGCATGCTGCGGCCATTGTGGGTGCCGGGCCTGCGCTACTTCAAGGCCGGCGTGGTGTTCAACGATCTGGTGCCGGAACGCCAGCAGCCCCGCATGCTGTTCGCCACGCGCGATCCGATCAAGTCCGCCAAGGCGATGCAGGCGCTCGACGCGGTGAACGCCCGCTACGGCCGCGGCACGCTGCGGCCGCTCGCGACCGGGATCGCCCGGCCCTGGGCGACCCGGCACGATCGGTTGTCCCAGCGCTACACCACCCGGGTCGAGGAGATGCTGGTCGCCACGGCTTGGTGACAGGGCCTGCTTCGGCATGATGCTGCCCCGCCACCTCAAGGCTCTGCCTTCTCCCGTCCAGCTTTGGGCGCACCTGTCAGGACGGCTGCAGTCCCATCGCCATGCCGGCCAGGGCGGCAGCGGCGCTCAGGTCGGCGTCGTCCGGCCTTCCTGCCCGGTCTGCAAGCGCTATCCAGAGCGTCCGTATGGTGGCCGGCGTGCCGGCAGACTGCAGGGCGGCCTCGGCACGATCGAGGATCGCTTGCACCTGAAGCTCGCCCTCGGCCTGGGTGATATAACGGTTGCGCCACGCGGCTCGTGCCTCCGCGGACATCTCAGCCAATGCACGGCGGGGCGAGCGGTTATAGGGGTCTCCTGACCGTTTGCTCAAAACTGCACGCTAAGCCACTCTGACCACTCGGCCGGCGTTTCCACGTTTGTCCGTTTCGCTTCGCTAGGCTCAGGACCTATTAAATGGCTTGCGGGGATGGCGATCGGGTGATCAATGGCAGCGCGAGGAGGCGTTGCTATGAGTGCGGAATCGCGACGTGGTGACCGCCAATCGCAAATCGTGAAGCTCACCGACACGACCTCACCGTACGCTACGCCAACATCGTATGAAGGCGATCACAACGGGGACCACGCCGAGCGCACACAAGGCGAACCATCCGCCCAGTGACCAGCAGACGCCGACGAAAACCGACATTACCGCGCCCCCGGAAAACATGGCGACCTGGTAGACCGCGTTCAGACGTGTCCGAATTCCGGCGTCGAGACCATAGAGGATGGTACGGTTCGAGATGTCCACGATGGTCACGCTGATGTCCAGGACGATGAGCCCCACCGCCATCCCGACCAGATGTCCCTTGAAGACCGCCAACAGTACCCACGCGATCACCATCCCCGCGAGCGCCGCACGCCGGGTAGCGTGCGGTCCGGATCGATCGACTGCTCGCCCAAACATTGGTGCGGCACTTGCTGCGGCCGCTGCGACGAGCGCGACCAGGCCGATAGCCTGCGGTGTCCAGCCGAACGCCGGGCTTTGCAGATAGAGTGTCACTCCCAGCCAGAACACAATGAACGAACCGTAGCTGAGAGTTACGCACAGTGCGGCGATGCGGAGTTCAGGAACAGTGCGAAGCAAATGCACCAGGGAGCCAATAAGGTCTCGATAAGGTACTCTGCCTGAAGAAGGCGTCGCTGATCCAGGCCTAACAATGCGAATGAGGAAGACCAGCTCTATGGTCATCATGACAGCAGCGATCCAATAAACCGCACGCCAGCCGAAATGCGTCCCGATAATGCCTGATGCGGTCCGAGCGAGCAGGATTCCAACGATGATGCCACGCGTCAGCATCCCCGTAACATGGCCGAGCCGCGAAGCCGGCACATGCAGGCTGGCATAGGGCGGCAGGATGTAGGGTGTGATGCCGAACAAACCGATCAACAGGGATGCCGCCGCGACAGTAAGGGCCGAACCGCTCGTGGCGAATAGGACCAGCGCTGCGATCTGGATCGGGATGACCGTTAGGAGCAGCCTGCGCGCCGAGATGATGTCTCCGAGAGGCAACAGGAATGCCAGCCCGCACGCCAGACCGATCTGGCTCAGGGCAGGCAGGACCCCAGCGAGGCCACTGGAGATGGAAAGCGCCTCGCCCACTTCAACGAGCAGCGGCTGAATGTAGTAATACCAGACGCCCTTTGCGCTGACCGGTTTCCATCTGCCTTGCTGCCCTGGAAATGTTCACGATAGTGGTGGTCAAAACCGGTCAACGCATTGGGCGTTTGGTATAAGCGTTCGCCACGGCGACCGCCGAGGCGACCGCCAGCAGGCCGACAGCGCGATTGCTGAGGACTGTCGCGCTCTTCACTTGCAAGCCCGTTCTTCGGTTACCGCCATCAAAGATTTTTGCTCTGGAGCCAGGTGCGGATGGCCTGGATGTGTTCTGCCTTGCGTTCCAGCGGCAGCCAATGTCCGGCGGGCATACTCGTCACAGTAAGGTCTGCGCAGGCCGCGCGCATCGGGTCGCCTTGGCGATTTCCGATGATGCTGCAGATCCCATCCCAGTCGCCGTTGACGAACAGCACCGGCTGCGACAGGCGGCCGCCATTGGGCGCCTTGCGAGCGTAGGCGATGTTGGCGTCATCGTTCAGGTACCACGCGCAGGGGGGGCGGAAGCCGTGAGCCTTAAACGCCTGTACCAGCACGTCGAAGTCCGCCGGCGGCCAGAGAGCCGGGTCAGGTTGAGTCGGCGGGGCGCGGTGCGCGGCGCCGAAGCGCCCTCCGTTGCGCGTGACCACCGCATTCGGCGAAACCTTGCCGACGGCGGCGGGGCTGCCTGGTCGAAAGACCGACGCCAGCGTTGCTGCCTGGTCTGCATCGAGGTCGGCGACTGCCGCCTTGAAGTGCGTCGTGTAGTAGCGGTAGTAGTCCCATTGGCCATCCGGATACTGGTCAGCCGGATAAATCGTTCGGTCGACCAGCGGAACGAGCGTGGGCAGGGCGTTCGCGTCGGGAAAATACGCCAACGAGGTCAGCACGACGCCACGGCTGCGCTTGGGCTCATGCGCGGCCAACTCACCGGCCACAACACTGCCCCAGTCGTGGCCAACCCAGATCGCAGGCTTGCCGCCAAGGTGGTCATGGAGCTCCGCCATGTCTGCCACGACTTCCTTAATGGTGTAGGCGTCGTTGGCTGCAGGCGCGAAAGAGCCGCCGTAGCCGCGCAGATCAGGAGCGACGCAGTGCCAACCGTCGGCGGCGAACGCGTCCATCTGGGCGCGCCACATCAAACTGATGCTCGGCCAGCCGTGGAGGAAGATCATCAACGGTCCGTCGGCCGGCCCGCACTCGATGTAGTGCGTTGTCTGACGAGGCGTGCTGAAAGTGCGCGAGACCAGCGTGGAGGAGGGCATTCCCCATGCTTCGCCCGACAGGGCGGCTGCGCCCATCCCGAGGAGGATGGAACGTCGGTTGGAATGCTCGATCGGGATCGGACCTTCGACGGGATGGTGTTGGATCGTGGGCATTCGCAACCGTACGCCGATCGGATGCTTGCTATTAGCTCAACAATCGCGCATGGAGTCTGAAGCAAAACTTCAGAGTGGATAATTGCGACAGAAAAATGTCCTCGAAGGCGTGGCCGTGTTTGTCGCTGTGGCCGAAGCTGGCAGCTTTTCCGAAGCAGCGAGGCGTCTCGGCATCTCGCCATCCGCGGCCAGCCAGGCGATCCGAAGTCTCGAGGAGCGGCTCGGTACGCCGCTTTTGCGCCGCTCGACCCGCAGTTTGAGTTTGACGGACGTAGGCACCGACTATCTCCTCGCGGCAGCCCCTGCCCTGTCGCAATTGAGGCGAGCCGCGGAAGAGGCAGCGGGGCGGGGCGGACGGCCAGCCGGCCCTTTGCGCCTCACCATGCCGCGCGCGCCCTTCGACCTGCTCATTGCTGCAGCACTGGCGGCTTTCCAAGACACCTATCCTGACGTGGATCTCGAGATCGCGGTTGAAGCGCGCATGATTGACATCGTCAGGCAGGGCTTCGACGCAGGATTGCGCTATGGTGATTTCCTCGAGAAGGACATGGTGGCCGTTCCAGTCGCGCCCAGGTCAGAAGCGGTTCTCGTCGCTTCACCTGCCTACCTTCATGCTCGATCGATGCCGAACATCCCAAGCGATCTGCTCAATCACCGCGCTGTGGTGTGCCGCAGTCAGATCACCGGCTTGATCAAGCCATGGATCCTGCAGTCCGCCGGCGAGACCGTACAGATCGCCCCGCCAGCGGCAACGATCGTTCACGATCTCGCCTCCCAGATCGAGCTGACTGTGAGGGGTCTAGGAATTGTCAGCGCGCCGGCTGCGAGCGTGTCCGACCTCCTCGACGCTGGAAAGTTGTCACGGGTCCTGCCCACATGGTCTTCCCCGCTGGAGGCGCTTTACCTCTACTTTCCGAGCCGTCGTCACCAATCAGCGGCATTGCGCGCGTTCGTCGCGTTTCTGAAGGGCCGCTCCTATCTTCCCTCCACCTGTGTGATGGGCAGGTTAGAAACGTAGATGTGCAGGATGAAACCCCATCGCGGCCGGCATCAAATTCGCGACTCGTGCTCAATCTGATCAGCCTAGTGAAGACTAGTACGGAATCCATGCTAGTCGTGGCAGAGGACGCATCCGTAACTGTGCTGATAGATGTCGTGGATCGGGCAAACGGTCCAATGCTCTGGCTTGCCGCCGTATGACCAGACATCTGCATTATTCTGGGACGCATCTGCGATGGCAAACACCTCGATCAGCGTGCGGAACTGATCAAGGCGGGGCTGAAGCCACGCTTCGGAAGGAGCGAACCCAAGCCTGTTCCATCCTGTCCTCGCCTTGGCCGCCACGATGACATCGAGGATAAGGGCGCGGTCGTCATCGAACGATGCACTCGCCCACGGGAGCTGGCTGAGGTCGAAGCCGACCATGCCAAGCCCAAAAACGTCTTGGTCGTGTGAGGATATCCAAGCCGTGAACTCACGCTGCTTGTCCGACTTGGCCAGCGCGGAGACGGCAAGCGCGAGAACGCCAATGAAGGTGACGGTATTGAGATTGCTCAGCTGGATCATGGGAAGATCAGGCCGTGCACGGTAGGTAAAAAGGTTTGCCATGCTGGTCTTTCAGGTCAGGTCAGGGCAGCGTCACCCTGTGTGCCGCCACAATCCGCGACACGGTTGGCTGGCTGATGTTGTAGAGCCGGGCCATCTCGGCGCCGCTCTTGCGGCCGGTGATGACGCTTTCGGCGATCTCGCGCCGCTTGGCGGCATCCAGCTTCTTGCGTCGCCCACCCACACGGCCCTCGGCCCGCGCGGCGGCGAGGCCGGCGGAGGTCCGTTCGCGGATCATGGCGCGCTCGAACTCGGCAAAGCTGCCGACCATCTGCATCATCATGCGCCCAGCAGGCGTCGTGGTGTCGATACTCTCGGTCACTGACCGGAAGCCCGCGCCGGCCTCGGCGATCCGCTCCATGATGTGCAGCACGTCCTTCAGCGACCGCGAGAGGCGGTCAAGCTTCCAAACCACCACCGTGTCGCCCTCGCGAAGCTGGTCGAGCATGCGGTGCAGTTCCGGCCGGTCCTAACGCCCGCCTGAAGCCGCCTCCTCGAACAGCTTGCGGCACCCAGCCGTCCGGAGCGCCTTGGCCTGCAGCGCGTTGTTCTGCTCGTCGCCCTTGGACACCCGGGCGTAGCCGAGCAGCATGCCGCCAGTGCCGGGGGCACCGGTGTTGGCGAACGGCGTGGGCCTGGTGTCCGGCTCGGGTGCTTTCGCAAACGGCCGTTTACGCACGGATTTGGCGGTCACGATCAAACCTGGTGTTTCAGCTTTCAATACCCTGTTGCAGAACAGCACTGAAAGGCAAGCAGGTTATGAACGGGACCGTCATCTTGCCGAGGTCCCATGTCCCGCCGTTCTCTTCTATCCGCCGAGCAGCGCGCCCGCTTGTTCGACGTCCCGACCACACCGGCCGAGATGGCCAAGCACTACGTGCTCAGCCCGGAGGACCTGCTGCTGGTGCGGGCCAAGCGCCGCAGCATAA
>JAABUY010005352.1_pt1 | contig 12959 bp, 10 predicted proteins | sample 5560271 | NCBI WGS metagenome assembly JAABUY01 (sample SAMN10711886, study PRJNA513374) | rock metagenome | isolation source: Antarctica rocks | place: Antarctica: Victoria Land, University Valley
AAATGTGTTTCTGGTATAAGCTCGTACTGGTGTGGGGCTGGCTGTAGATTTGGGGACGTCCGCTCGTGCAATGCAGGTTTGTGAGTTCTCTTGGAGGGTGTTGTTTGGTTTTGGTTGGGTAGGGGGGAAAAGGGTTGTAGGGGGAGGTGCATTGCGAAATGCAAGAGCGTGGGTTGTTGACTGGATAGATTTTTTTTGAAAAAGGGGGAATTAGGGAAGTGTTTTTCGTTGCGATGACACTAAGCTATGTATCTCGTTCCCAACACCAGCCGGGGCATATAGTCGTTTCCTACCTTGGATATCAAAGATTTTCATTGGTTGGTAGAGAGTCAGATGGAGCGTACTTTATGCAATAATCAAGTTAGGCCGAGTCATCGATATGTTCCGTTGAAACGTTCTTGCCAGAAAACTTTTGGAATGATACAGTCAAGGTCATTCTTGCACCACCAGTCTTTCTTACGACGAAGCTTCTCCACGCGACCTGTCAAGCTGCACTCGCGTCTATCGAACATATGGCTCCGCCAGTAATTGCCCCGGCGTTTGCAGCGGTTTAGATATGGAGCAACGCCACATCGTTTCCGCAGTGCGATGTCTGCGGGGTGATACGTTTCCAATTCCGATATGTGTTGTAGGATTTGATCGAGGTTACGGAAACAATACTCATGAGGTTATGGCCAAGTCCGCTGAGACGACCATGTCAGCCATCGAAGCGATGAGTGAAGAAGAGGATCTGTAACACTTCGTGGACCTTGGAGAAGGGAGGTTCGAAGGAAGCGAGATGACTAGGAGAAGGTGGCGGTGTAGAGGACGGTGAGGGCCAAGCTGGGAATTGTAGAAGTCGGAGTGCAGGCGCGTGCTCAAGATTTCCAGCGGTGAGGTTAGACGCACCGTTGCTAGAGCCATACGCTGAAAATTTTACTATGCGTCTTGGATGAGACGGATGAGACAATGCATTTGCGCCATCTATGAGATGCGGCGAGGACTGATTCACGGCGCTGCGTTCGACCGGGACTCACTTTGTTGGGTATCGACCCTTTTGGAGCTCCAGACAGGAGGTGCTCGCTCAAAAGAATGTAATTTTGAGGAACTTCGGTTTCATTGCCAATTTGTATGAGGACTCCTTAATTCTTCAGCTTGCTTGTCCGAGGTCAAGAAATTATGCTTGTTCAAGTCGCCATGAACAATGCCCAAACCATGAAATTTTCCCACAATGGCCTCGCACGCAGGAAGGTCAGAGATGGTAGCGTGTCGACCGTCCATATGTTATATGTTCGATGACGAATTCAATGACCCGGCTCTCTTTTTTCAAACGACCTAAGAACTTTGGGCCGATGTGGTGGCCATCAATCCATGAATATGCCTGAGTCTCGGCAGTGTAGTAGCCAATCTCTTAGGGGGATCTTGCGAATTTGGCGATTATTGGTTTCTCAAACTCTAGGGAAGATACCACGTAGACTTATATTCAGCCTCTCTCCGATACTCAAGGAGAGGTAATCAAACGAGTTTGGGTGCCACAAGGGATTGGTTGAAGGAAGGATTTCCTTGGACTTCTATATGAAGTGGCGGGAACGATTATCCACTGTTCGTCCGATGCGGCCACAGTTCCAACTGCCTGTGGGAAACGGCGGCAGTATTTCTAAGAGGATTGGAGGGAAGCATAGATCATCAATATCGTAAATTCCAGGATCGATAGTAACGTACTTGAAGTGGGTTCTGTCCACAAGGATTCTATGATGGCTAGGCCCACTGTCGTCAGGATCTGCCTCTTGATTCAGAATCTTAACCTTTTGAAGATGCATGGTATCGACCGACTGGCTTCTGAATTCCTGATATGCCGCAAAGGAAGTTCTCTTGCTGACAACACTCGATCTAGCTTGCTCATTTATGGATTTAGTTCAAGCATCCAGTGGACTGGTGCGCACATTCGTTTCCAACTGTCTAATTCAGGTATTGAGGTTAGACGAGACAAAATCATCGACGCCAAACCTTTGCCTTATACAGGATCTGTTTTAGCGTTCACCAAGCGTCTACAAGAGTTTTGATGAATGGCAGCGCCAATTGATGCACAGCGTAAAGGGATGCACAGCGTAAAGAGAGCCGGAAGGCGCGACAGCAAGCGCCTCAGAGGCCTGCGACATGAGCTAATGGTATAGTTTAAACAAATAGCCACACATCTCATATCAGGCATAGACACTCAAATCGTTACTCACATCAAAAACAAGTGAGAGCAACTTATACTTTCAAGATTGTCGATTTAATCTTCCCGTCGTTAAGAGACAAAATCTAAAAAAACACAACTTTTTAACTTCGTTAATGTGCTTCTCTTAAATTATACAGAATGTTTCAAAAAGAGTTCTTCATTTGTTTACAAAGGTGAAGGAGTAGTACCCTTTCGCTAACGAGCATTCCAGGGCTTCTTTCTCGCCCGCTCCATCTCTCGATTTCTCTAACCTCACTGCCCCTTATTGAAGTATGCTATAGATACCTGAATATGATTGTTCAAAGTGTGTTCACATTTTGGCCGATTTGTAAACCAACACCCCTTGCGAGTCTCAGCATTGTCGCTGTTGTTTCAGTGACTGCACTGTCGAACTATGCCTACTAAATCTGCTGAGGGTGTGGCTATAGACAAGAGGTGTGTACTTCAGTACGTCTATTGGCTCCCTTGGATGATGGTGGTTGGTAAAAGAGTCCAATTGCTAAAATGAAGGTCTCGGCCCTAATGGTGGCCAAGGTGCAGCTCTGTGGTAATGCTAACCCTTTGGACCCCTGCGCCCAAGGAACAGTTTGCGGTTCTCACAACGTCGGTCTGCCCATGAGTACTCCGTAGTACGTTTAAAAAACCCCCCAAATTGGTGCTTCATTCCACCAGCCAAGAACTCTCAAATGCAGGCTCAAGAACTGCACGATTCGGTTTTCTGAACGCAGGTGCCGTGGCAATCAGCATCATCATCATCGCACTTTTTACCGTGTCGGTTTTCGCACTTGTAGCCCTGTGGGCAGTGCATCGCATTATGTTGTCCTGACCCGCACGAAGTGGGCGTAGGTGATTGAGCGGTGGAGATACAAGCGCCGCCGCAGTACCCGCTGGTTGGGCATGTCATGGTAGGTGTACATGTTGATCCGGTCGGACAGCCGTATCCAAGGCCGACAGTGCAGACTGTTGTGCTTGGATTTGACGCGGGCGTGGAGATACAAGCCCCTCCGCAGTACCCGCTGGTTGAGCATGTCATGGTAGGCGTACACGTTGATCCGGTCGGGCAGCCGTATCCAAGGCCGACAGTGCAGACTGTTGTGCTTGGATTTGGCGCTGGTCCTGAAGTTGTCAAAGCATGGGTCTGAAGAGCCGCCAGTGTAAGACTTGAAAGTAGTAGTTCAGACTTCATGTTTGTATGGAGCAAGAGGCCTGGATTGGAATTATCTCGAAAATAATCACGGTAGAGCAATTGCTCAAGTTCACAATTGTAGTCCGTGGATCGTCTTAAACCATTCACCAAGAGCGGGGAATCTCGATCCATAGGTCGTGTGACAAGAAGCCAGGACAGCATGGTTCGTATTCATGGAGATACACAGCCAAAAGAAAGATAGCGCACCTCGATTGGCACCGTGCCAAGAGCAATCAAATGCAGCAATTATTGAACATATACAAGGCTAAAGTCGCGTGAACCTGTGACAGGCTAGAAACATCTAGTGGCTGCCGCTGAGCGATTAGTCAAGGCCGGGTTTGCTGTACCACTGGGCTTGGCCAAACTGGACTCGCCTAATTTGGACCAGTCCGGGTAGGACCGCCCCCAGGTTCCAAGAGATGTCGTGCATGTTGACATGGCCAGGCTCTTGCGGGCTCGTATTTCTTCCACATGAGGAATGCTATGATCCGTTGGGGCCGGAACTTCCCGAGATGGCAGATGCAGTATTCCATTGTCTGTTCCCCTCAGGATTACTTGCGATGAGATACTTAAAAGGACAGCTTCTCCCGGGCTGGAGACGTGCTGTTGCTTTCATCTCGGTGTATGATACTCACCTCATCTCTATCAACTCCAAAGAATATTTATCGGCACCATGAAACTATCCGGCTATTTCAAGGGCGAGCTCCTCCTTGGGGTGTGCTACTTGATTAGCGGAGCCTATGCCGCATGTAACGCTGACAAGTGAGCGATACCACTGTCCATCATGTTCTTCCGAGTCCTGTTAGTACTCACCCATGTCAGCTGTTACCGCGCCATGTTCCCGTCCGCCGATCCAACTCGCCAGGCTTCCGCGCAGTCCTTTTGCCAGACGTACACACAAGCGGTGGTGACGGCCACGACCGGATTCAACCCTCGTTTCACGTCGGCTTGCGGTTCCGACCCTTCAAAGTATAGCTCGGCCTGCTCTTGCGGCCCTGCCCGCACTTCAGCGGCCCCATGTGCGCCCACCCCAAGTCAAACGTTCCAGAACGGAGGTTTCGAGTGTGGGATCTCCCCGTGGCGAGCGCTCGTGGCGCACGGCACGACATATGCTCTTACTTCTCCCGGAAAGAGCGGATCATTTGCTTTCGAGGTTGACCAAACTGGCCCCATTGACGGTGTAGGACTCGGTCAGGCCACTCTGTCGCAGCTTATCTATATTACTCAAGGAACTCAGTACGTCTTGACCTTTGACACCTTCTTCAACTCCGGGAACGCCGGCTTTATCGGGGTCAAGTTCAACGGCCAGCCCCAATCCACGGTCGACGCGCGGGACCATTTAGGTCCTGGTGTGTGGAACTCCAACACCATCACGTTCACGGCCACGACCGGTCAATACATCCTCGAGTTTGAATTCCTGTTTGGGTCGAGCAATGTAGTGGCCAAGATTGACAACGTCAATCTGACTCCAGGTACCTAGATAGTGATCAACGAAAGAGGTGGAGGAGTAGCAGTCTTAGAGAGGAGAAACAAGTGACTGATTGTGGGTGAAAGCATACGATACATATAAGTCCTTTAGGTAAACGAAAAGTATTAGGATGAATTCGAATGATAATTATCAAACCAGCAGTAAATTCCAACGTGCGATTTAGCAAAAGATAAAAAGGTAACTACAAATTCAAGGGATCGGGCCACTAGCAGTGTTGTGGTGGGATTAATGGGAATGTAAAAGATGTAAACACTGAAGACCATGGTACAAGAACGTCTGTAGTAGTAATATTGCAAATGTTGGCAAGATGAGAAACTCGATGATAAGACTCGCTGAAACCGTTACAAGAGTAGACAAAAGAGACTGCGAACGCCGATATACAAACGCTTTACAAAGGCGCAGCTCTGTATACTGTATCATCTTCATCCAAATCATGCCACGTTGAGAACTTGACGTATCCGCCATTTCCTAGCACTACAGTAAGTACGGTAGAAACCCAGGTGGAAGTGCATCTGACATTATTGCATTATACGCAGAGGCGCACACTTACTGCGAGGTGGTTGATTTGAATAGAGAACCTCAGCAGAAGTTGGGTATTTGATAGTTGCATTTCGCTGCTATCAATCTAATCGGCTATAAACGTCGCATTTATAATCCTTTGCTGTTGTGACTTTGTTTCCTTTGTAGTAGACTGCGAAGCAGCATTCAATGTGAGATTATGAGCTTGTTAGAAGACGAGGTCATGTGGGGGCATATTGATATTTTGGTTGTTGTTAGAAACTCTACTAGCGGGCCCCAGCCCTACCAGCCCTATGAAGGCGGAGATTACCATCTTCCCTATTTTCAACAGAGACCGACATATTGACGAAGTCGATTCTCATTCAGTTTTCTCTTGTATTGTCATCGAAGCTAACGACGACGAGCCGAGGGCCCGAGCCTTCAGATGAAAGATCATGAACAGTGCTCTTTGCTTTCTTTAATTCTTTCTCTGATCTTCTGAAAAGAGATTCGAAGTCGCAATTGAAACGATAAAAATTGAGAACGAAGCGGAAGAAGAACTTAAGATGAAGAAGTTTAATCTATGATCTTCTGAATGACGGGAATGAGATTCTCGTCTTGTAGACGAGAGTCAGATATTTGAGATAAAAGATAAAAGTATGAACACGAAGTAAAAATCTGCTTCGATATTTTAGTAGGAATCAGATTAATTGTAATGTGAACAGTGAAGATCAAACCTATCAAATACTTCGCTTTTAAAGAGGTTCTCTATCTAAATTAAAATACCTCGCAGTAAGTGTGCGTTGGCAAGTGTGCGCTGGCAAGTGTGCGCTGTAACTATGTAGATATACGCTCCGCCAACTTCCCGCCACCGCTTCTACCATTCATCCTCCTGCTTCCCCTGGTCCCATTAATCATATTGCTTCAACAACCCAAGCCCGCATGCCGACGCAGTAACAATGTGGTTAACATCTGCATCAATGAATTAGATTCGAAGGGTTTGGCCACGGGTGCTACGACATCATCCAAGTGTAGAGGAGTGAGCTTCAAAGAAGCTATCACTATGGTGTGAATTTCATAGAACCGCTCTGAGAACTTGCAACGCGGTGAACTTGACGTCTAGAAGGAGTGGTCTGATCGGCGATTGCTGTAGTGGGGGAGACGAACGAATATCAACGAGAGGACTGGTTGTTCTGAACGTCGATTGATAATGCCTTCTGCAGGTTTTAAAGTAGTACCTCCCGTATCTAACCATCCAATAACTGAAATAGGTATGGATAATCGAGTACTCATTCATCGAACATCTATAGTACACTTTCCTAGCTTTCGCCTAAGACTGTATTGTAAAGTCATAATAAAAGTGAGTATCACGTCTGGTACAGAGGCGCCTAATCGGAACTCATACTATGCCCTCAGTTCTCCCAACCGACAAGCCCCAGAGAGCTGCAAAGTATCCATTCATCAATCGAGATCCTTGACAGTTTGGCTATTTCGAGCCATGACGTTCTTCCTTCACCATCCCACCGTCACTTCCTACCTCCTTATTCCTGTTGAGACGTGCAAATCCCTTATACGCAGTTTCTGATCCCGCCAATGAGTCCATCAGGTCCTGATGTCTTGGTTTTAGCATTTCATCCTATTTCCCATTTTCTGCTCTCATCCTCATCTTAGGCTTAGGCTAGAGCTCGTGTGTAAGAGCAGGATGGCATGGCAATCGTAGCATTGCAATAGCGTAGAACATACGAAACGGGATGATAGTTCTTGTGGGTGATGGGATGGCCGATAGATGGTAGTAAATGGCGAAGGAATAAGCTGTGTATGGGTTGTGGTAAGCGGGGTGTCGGGTGAGGGGGCAGAAGGGCTGATGGGTGGGTGGCCTTCTGGCGAATCGTGATGGTGGGAGTGCTTGGGGCGTAGGATATCAGATAGAAACTGTACCGGTATCTGGAGATGATTAGAGTTGTATATTTCCCTGTATGAGGGGTATGGTACCTCTTTCGGCACGCCGAAGAGCAGCCAATAACCTTGGCATAATCTTTCAAATTCGTAGATTCCAAGAAGAAAACCCCTCAACGGACCAGGAGAGGGCTATACAGTAATAGCTTTGATCCTCCATCCTCGATCGTCTTTCTGAACACATCTAATTAATTTGATGAAGGTTCGGCAGATGCAGCGGCCCCCTCAGGCACCTCTGTATATTTGTTTCTCTAAAACATGTTTAAAGTAAGCCACATGCCGTCAATGATAGTAGGCCTTTCCGTGAATTTTTTTCCGACCTCCCGTTATATTCAAAACATTTTCTTGAAGTTTGCGCGGCGTTTATTGCAGTAAATTTTTCTCTGTGCGAAAAGCTGAAATGACTAAAGCAATAGTATGTTGTAGATAAGGAGTCGATTGTCGTTGATAGGATCCATTCTACGAGCGTTAGGTCAATCAAAGTCATTATGGTCAAGTCTGGACGAAGGCGATTGATGGAGAAAATATAAGTCATTGTGGCAATGCTTGATGCTCGGTTGCTTGGTGATGCAGCCGAAAAGCCAGATAGATTCGTAAATAGTTTTGAAGTGGATTCGTGCGGTCGCCGAAAGAATTCTGTTGTTCCATAGCGTACAACTACATGGAATGCCGCTGTCAGTTAATATCCTAGGTAGCTAAATCAGTAGAGTAATTGATCACTGGTAATTTGGAATTTGCTGCTTATTAGGGGCTTTTGGTGAGCAGACTCGTCTCTGATCAGAGAGCGAGTCCATACGCCTTGTTTCCGTGTATTGCTTCTCTATGAATTGAACTAGTAATATCGTACAGGGAAAGGCGACTCAGGAAGGGCATACTTTGGGGCGTATCGTTGCTCGAGGTTGTGATAGAAGATTGATTTATACCAGAATCTTGTATGAGGTCTTGAAGGTTACGACCTTGGAGCTGCGTGCAATAGGCTATTTGTAGACTTCAGTGTGCAGTCACCTTTCGAGTACCTGTTCTGTGTGAATACGCAGAAAACCTGAGGAAAACTCCTTCGACTAGGAAGATTCATGAGGTGGCCAGAGCCGCAGTGTTTACTCTGACGCTCGCGTTTCGGACGCGCTCAATGGTCCTGCTTTGTCGTTATCCGCGCCTTGCTTGCTGCATTGGTCTGCTCCAAGTATTTGATGATATGAGGAGTTCGATCTTTCCTCGCAGCCTAAAGGTGTGCTGTTGTGGCGAAAAGAGAGATGTTCCAATGTTATTGCATGACAAATCTGAAAATACATGGTATAGGGAGTGTTTGCCTGATGCCTTGTTGCCCTGGCATCCAAGCTGTGTTGATAGAATGATTGGTTCAGCAGGCATAAGGGGAAGTCGGTAGAACCTGCCATAAACCACGACTGCAAGATAGGGTCATCTTACTTGCATCAAAGCTCATATTATTAGGCAATCTAGGAAACCAGTTGTGCACTCAATAACAGACTGGGGTCTGTGGCTACTGACTACGGAATGAAAGGACTGTCACTTATCGTGGTAGACAGCTCTGTTTAAGGAGGCTGGTTTTTCTTTGCTGATTTTCGCCTTCCCCCTGGTGGTAAAACATTTCGATGCTTGCTAAAGGGTTCATAAAACTGAAATGCCGTTCTGAGTATCACCAGCAGTCAAGGTAATACAAGACTCGATTGGCCTCAGGGACCTCTTATTGAATCGCCGTAATGCGTCTCCTGCCTCATGACGCATACACTTACCGCCTATCTAGAAGTTCGGTGTCATATTTGCCGACGTGATTGGCTCCTGCCTCAGTCAAACACATCAGTGTCAACTTCTTCTTGCCAATGGTTTGTGTCAGGTCAGTAATCGTTCACCAGTGGGTGCAAGAAGTCGTGGTACAATACCCGGCTTTGCCGAGACAATCCTTTCTGCAATCACTGGTGGTTCTCCTGAGTCTGCTTACGACCAAACGAGAGCTTTCCAAAGCTTCGTGTACAATCTTCGGCAAGCGTTTTCGATATCTTTAGGGGTAACAGTTTATTGGACAAGCTCTACAGCAGCGATTCCGCTCCCGCGTCTAGAAATGCCCTCCTGACCTCGTTGCAGATAGAAGCACATGGAAAAGAACAAGGAGAGGCAAGATACGTTATGGACTTCTTGTTGTTGTTTTCCATCCATTAGCGATAAAGGCGTCGTTGGCCGTCCTGTCTTCAACGTGTCTTGGGCCCCCGGATGTAGCAGTTTTTTTGCGGGCCACTCAAGTTTCGCCGGTTCGAATTGAAATATAAGATGCAGAGCCTACCTCCTGAGTTTCTGTTGCTTTCATATATGTTTATCTCGATCTCTTGTCGACTTATAAGTACTTTTTCCGCAATTCCTTTGAATTGGAGCCCCGGCATTGGACCCTAGAGATAGTCAACAGCGCCAAGGCCACAGCACCAGGTCAGAGCTCATTTATTTCTATGTCTAATTAAAAAACAGCCTTACACCTCAGTGGTACCGGATATCAGTATCGCTAACTCATATTCATCTATCTTAGCAGAAAAACCATGTCGAACTCAGCCACCTGTGTACCGAGCAGGTCGGCATCGTCAATGACGGCCGTCGACGCTCCAGACACCAGGCTTTCTCGATGTGAACATGCTCATCGCACCATTACAAGACAGGCCCATGAATACCCAGCCAGGACTTACTTGCAAGGAATGGGTTCGTGGTTGCCCCCGCTAGGGACTGTCGAAAATAGAGATACTTTCGATCAAGGCAATGATTCTAATCAAAGCCACCGTACCCTACAAGCTGGCTTTGAAGAACAAGTCAACAATATTGTCTGCCCGACACCAACGTCGCAAGGTTTGACGCCGATGGAACGCTTCGAAGCGGAGGGTGTTTCCGAGCAGCCTTTCAGCTCTGCGAGGGTCAATGCAAACCATAACAAGGACGCTGGGGGAAAGGCGGGTGGGAAAAGTCGATAGGTTGCTCGTGGATATGGTGGAAATTATCAAGTCCGTAGCAAGATTGCGCAGGATGTCTGGAGCTCGGAGATAAATAGCCTGGAGCTGTTGGATAAAACCTCTGGATTGTGTATATAACGCCTGGAGCTTCTGAATTGCACAGTCTTCCCTCTCCCTTGATCATTCCTTTCCTGTTGTCTGAGTCAAATAGAGACGGTCAAGATAGATAGGCGCCACACTAAGCAGGGCTGTTAGCTCAGCAAAGACCACAATCTAGCCATAACAGATTTGCCCTATCTTCTTACAATCATCTGCCGATCGATCAAGAGACCGTTGGCTTATATCGCTATTCGCGCATACAGCCTTTGGCTAATGTGAAATTTGCAAGCAGTCCATCAATCCTTATTCCACCCATGAGCCTCGTATACCCCAAGCCACTGTCCTCTTTTTTGGTGCTCCATGAAGCGAAAAAGCCATGTCCGCCAGAGTCGCATGACGCGTTGTGCTGGCCGAGTGCCACGAACGCGAATAACTGTTGGTACTCAAGAATCGTGTATTCAGGATGAGCATTCGAAAACATTGACGAAGTGGATGATGATAATGGAAGGTGTGATCAATGTCCTCGTAGAGTAACAGCCATAGGAATAGGGTATATAGCTAGTAATCTGGTCGAAGCCCTTTCCAACCGGTCGAAGTGCGTTATTGACTCTTTGATGTAGAGAGGCAGGGCAGACAATTGTATAGTCGAGTTGATCGAAGTAGACGAGTTCGCAGCGAAGCTGACCGCGTTGACCATGCAACAGAAACACAACAAGGTGGTGTGCCTTGGGGGATGCAATATTATGAAAGCGGTGAGTTTGATTATAATCTGGGTATCGAATAAGCTCATTGCGTGGTTTATATTTTATGAGAATTCCTTATACTCCATGGCCAGAACCTATGGTGTAGTGGTATGCGGTTACTTGAATGCGACCAGCCATTACACTAGGGTCAATGTCACCAAACAAAGTAAAACTTCTCAAGTCGAGGTTTTCGGAAGACTGACATCGAGTCGGTCCGAGCTTTTTGCCCCTTGTGTCCGGTGTTCGACCCACAGCACTGGCAAATCCTTTTGTTCATAAACAAACCTTTTTCTCAGGTTGGTAACCTGCGAAAGCTCTATCTGATATTCAAAGTACATCTTTATAGACTGGTTCTGAAGGTACGTACCACTTCAAGTGGCGTTGTCAGCGCTCATGTACAACAATGGGCACGCTTTTAAACAGTGTCCAGTGTTCTTTCCTGGAAAGCCCACGATTATACCCATCTGTGCGTGACTTCCTTCTCCATCCGTCATAACGTCGCCCATCAAAGATTTGCGAGATTAAAAGTCTGTGACCTTATTAATATAAGGAGCGTACAATGCTCCCCCTACTTGCTTTGCCTGAAGTACGCCCAATACCAACGGGTTTTGACCTTGCTCCGTTGATTGTTCCGGAGAAGTTATTTTCGATCCCATCATAAGTCAGCCATATTCTGCCTCTCGTTAGTTCTACATCTCATCACCGACTCGACGTTGTGGTATTGAAATGCCACCTTTTCTGCAGATACCAACCCCAACCTTCGACTTGTACAGAACGCCAATGAGGGAGATAGCCCCATGGACAATGAGGTCACTGTGCGAGTATTCTAACGTTCTGATTCTGTATCCGTCGCCCTCGCCATTATTCTTCGGTCGTTCCCAGCGCCATCCTAACCATCGCAAGAGCAAGTAGGATCGGTGCAGCAGTAATCCTTGGATGAGAGGGTAGAGGTGGAACAAGCACGACGAATGAAGAACAAGGATGTAGTAGGATCAGTCTACCATTAGCCCTACCGCCAACGCAAACGAATATAGATCAATCTGCAACGCTCGGGACGTAGCATATAGAGTTAGTACGATGCTGCTGAGGTATCAAGTGAAGCTTTCAGTCTAGTATATCAAGTTCGTCTCCAAGTCCAACCAACAGCTTTCAACTTCATGCCGAGATATTACTGAGGTTTATGTGATTTCTTCTGATGCGGTTTATCGTCTGGTTTTGGCGCAAATCAGAGAAGCTCTCAGTCTCGCACACTGCAAGGCCATTGCCTTTCCAATCCTGGAGCAGCTAGTAAGAAGTGAATGGTGTCTGACTGACTTGATCCCTAAGTAATCAGCTTGATCATAGCAAGAAGAGAATCGTGACATGGAATCGACTAGCCAAAACCACCATTGAGTTTTACTAGAATTGTACGGAGCTGTATAAGTTTCAATCCAGCTAGATATTAGACATTAGTCTCCTATTAAGCTACAGATGTACAGAGAGGATTTGCGGAGACGTCCAGGGAGATATATTATGGCAGTAACAAGAAGAAAAGCACACCTAAGTCTGGATTTGGTTGGTTGAGTGCTGCGAAACAGGCGCGTTAAGCGACAAGCGCTCATGGCATTGTACCGCCACGTTAAGATGAATCTCTTAGATAAACCTCACTTTGCCCCACAGTTTGTATCTTAAACTGGGATAGTCCATATTCCATGTGACACTAGATTTTTAAGTAGACTCTGCTGTATGGGCGAATTCCTAACCTGCTTCTCAGTGATGGGCGATCAGTGAGAGCCGTGGTGTGAGAAGCAGAAATCTTTGAGACAAATTAACGCTGGGTACGGACAAGGTAAGGAAATTA
>JAABUY010005356.1_pt1 | contig 12953 bp, 17 predicted proteins | sample 5560271 | NCBI WGS metagenome assembly JAABUY01 (sample SAMN10711886, study PRJNA513374) | rock metagenome | isolation source: Antarctica rocks | place: Antarctica: Victoria Land, University Valley
GCGGCGGCGGCCGCCGCGGCGGCCGCCGGGCGCGCCGAGCTGCTGCCGCTCTGCCGCCGCATGCAGGTGCTGCACCGCGCCACCCTGTTCCCCCCACTCTGGTGGGGGCGCCTTTTGGTGTGACCTTCTGTGATCTTTTGGAGTGTGCGTGGCCTGGTGCCCGGGCTGTCACTTTACCCTAATCCTGGCCTGGTGCCCGCGCGATGGCCCCATGCCCGTCAGGTCTGGCCTGAGGCAACCCATGACAGCTCGCAGCACGGGCGAGGGCTCGTTGTATTTAGCGGCAGCGGGGTTTTAACATGTGCGAGGGGTGCGCCACAACAGGGGGAGAGCATCCTCCAGCATACCAGCTGCACCTGCCGCCAGCTCTCCAGAGCAAGTCCAGGAGGCTCTCTGCAAGGCGCGGTGTCAAAGTGCTTCATCCCCAACCTGGCGCGCCTGGCTGGCGCGCAGGCGCTGGCGGGCATGCACGCCGAGCCGCACTTGCAGTCGCTGGCGGCCGCGGCCGCCGCAGCGGCCGCGCGCGGCGGCGCCGCCCGCGCGTGCGCCGGCCCCATGCTCGGCGGCGTCCTGCGCGGCGGCGTGGGGCTGCTGGCCGGCTGCCGGGGCCCGGAGGAGGCGCGCGTCGCGGAGGGCATCCATGCGCTGGCCGCGCGCGTGGCGGCGGAGTGGCGGGCCGAGACGAGCGCGCGCGCCGCGGGCGCGGCGCCGGTCGCCGCCAGCAGCGCGCCAGCAGCGGGCGCGCCGGGCGAGAATGACCGGCGCGGCGATGCGGCCCCCGACCCGTCGCTCTCGTCCGGCGGTGGTGCGGCGGGCGGGGCTAGAGACCCCGCCGCTCAGGCTTCCGGGCCGGAGCCGGGGCCTGACGCGGGGCTCGGCGCCGCCGGCGACCCTGCGCTGCGCCCACTCGCACCGCGCGTGTGGGCGTGCGACGCGCCGGGCGGGCGCTTCGACCTCGCGGTTGCCGCCGCGTGGCTGCGCCGCGCCGCGCCTGCGCCCCCGCTCCCCGGCCGTGCGGCCGCGGCGAACCCTGAGTTTGACACCGCCGCTGCCCTGAGGCTCGAGCAGAGCTCCGCGGCCGCTGGCGGGCCGGCTGGCGACGGCCGCGACTCGGCGGGGGGCGCTCGTGCTGAGCTGCGCGCTGCGGCCGGCGCCGGGATGCCGGAGGCGGCCCCTGGCAGCCCCTTGGGACCCCCGCTCAAGGGCGGCGCGTTGGCCACGATGCTGCGCCGGCGCCTGGCGGCCGTCAACGTGCAGCTCGTGCTGGACGAGCCCGAGGGCGGCGACCGCGCGCGCGGCCGGCGCAGGTGCGCAGGCCCCGCGCTGCAGCCAGGGCCCCGGGCTCGGCGCGCAGGATCGGGCTCGCGTCACTGCCGCCGCAGAGCTTGCTAGACCCTGTTGCAGTCCACTGCTGTGATGCTTGGTACGGTTGGCGTTGGCAACGTGGCCTACCCCACCCTACCCTCACTGCTGGATTATGCAGTAGATCGATCGCAGCCACGGCTTTATGCAGGCCGTCTCCAAGGGCCGTGTCTGACCATCATCGCACCCGCGCCCGGCAGGCAGACGGTGGTCGCGGAACCGGCGCGCGTGCTGGTGTACGCGGCAGCACCGGGCCGGCGCGTCTGGGGCGGCCGCGAGCCAGGGCAAGATCCAGGGTCTCGGCTGGGGACCGCTGGAGAGGACGCGCGGGCCGCAGGCGCTGCGCCGCCTGAGGATGCGCCAGGTGCATGCCCTCGCATGCCTGCCTCCATACCGGACGGCTCCTGCGACGCCTCACCAGCCTCCTGCCGCAGAGCCTGGCATCCTCTGGTCGCGCTTATGAGCCAGGATCTGAACTGATGCAGGCCCCCCCACATCCCTGCCAAGTGTTGTGCGCTTGAGGCGTCGGCTGCGCCGCAGGCAGCGCGCGCGACTGGGACGCGCTGCTGCGCAACGCGGCGGGCGTGGGCGCGCCCGTGTCCGGGGCCGCGCGCCGGCTGGGCCTGGCGCTGGGCGCGGGCTCGGAATGCTGCCGCACCTCCTGCCGCCGCTGGCCGCCCTGGCCGACCCCGCGGGCCCCCCGCTGCCGCTCATCCCGGACTCGCTCCGCCTGCTGGGATGCGGCGGCAGCGGCGGCGGCGGGGAGGCGCCTGGCGATCCTGGTTGGGAGGGCGGGGGCATGGCGCAGGGCTCGACTGCTGCGGCGCGCCCCCGCGGCGCGGGGCCCTGGGAGGCGCGGGGCGGCGGGGGCGAGGAGGAGGAAGGGGAAGAGGAGGAGGAGGCCGCGGGGCCGAAGCTGGGCCATGCGTGGCAGACGGGCGACTGCCTCACCATCCCCATGACCGTCATGTACACCTTCAGCAGCGACCTCGGCCAGGCGCGCGTAGGGCCCCCGGCGGGCGCCGCGCACAGGGGAGCCTCCGGGGGCGCGCGCATCGCGCCGCTCTCGGGGCGCGTCCTCTGCCGCGCGGCCGGCAACAACCCCCTTTCCTGCAGCGTGCGAGCGCTCGCCCCGTGCCAAGAGCCTGATAGACGCCAAGCCAAGCGATATACAGCAGTCTGCTTTCGTTCCGAATGTCAGCGAGGGTTTTTGCCTGGCGGCAGGTGGAGCGCGTGCAGGCGCACTGGAACGGCATCATTGGCTGCGCGTGCGGGGGACCCCAGGACTTGCTGGACGCGTACGTGGCGGCCGCGCGGCTGACCGAGATCGTGGCCTGCCCGGGGTTCCGCTTCCGCCTGAACCCCGCGCAGGGCATGGGCGAGCACTCCGAGGACGCGGTGTACGGGCGAAGCCCGCGCGACGGCGGCGCTGCTTGATGTGATGCTCAGCTCTGCATGCTTCGGCTAGGCCTCTGTTGTTTGGCTCCTGTCAATTTTTTGGGTCTGTGTCATCAGGTTCTGTGCAACCAAGGATGGTGGCATGTGGTGCATGCAGCACAGGTGTGCATCGACTCAGTGTCCTCTTCTCCCAGAAGCTGCTGGGGCGCACCAATGGCACCAATGGCACGCTTCACCTGTGCTGTGCATTGCTGCAGTGTGCGGCTTGCGCAGTGTTGTGCGCATATGGTAAAGAAAGTTTGAGAGGCGGGCAGTGCTCAGGCCATTGAGAGGCGGGCAGTGCCACTATTCTGGCACACCAGGCACACCAGGATTTACAGACGGGCACATCGTGCCGTGGCGGGACCCGCCGCGGCGCGCAGACGCGGGGCAGACATTCCGCGCCGACTATGACAGACGGTACGGCAAGATGCTGCGGCGCCAGGAGGTTCCCTGGTGCGCCGCACGCTCTATGGTACTGCACTAGACCCCGCCCTTGCAGCGTCTCGCCCGGGGTTCTACAGGGCCCCCGTTGGTCCGCCCCCACCCTACCACCCCCCCGCCAGAAACCCAGCCCAGCGGGGCCGTGCTGCACCGGCGCGCAAACTCACGGGGCCACGCAGGGCCGCAGGCCCCTCACAGGCTCCGAAAGCCGGGCGCGCCCCGCCCTCTCCCGCACCCTGCTTCCACCGGCGGGCAGCGCAGCGCACAACCTGCGCCGCGGCCTCGGGCCCTCCGCCAGCAGGCGCGCGCAGCAGTCTCGGCACAAGCGGGGTCCCAGGGTCGGGCGGGACGGGGCCTGGGGGAGGGGCAGGCAAGGCTAATGAAATGGCAGCGAATGGGCTGGGTCAGGGTAACTGGCCCTCAAAAGTGGCATGCGCCTCGCGTGCGGGCACCCCGGCGCGGCAACGGCGGCAGGTCTGGTAGCGTACATGGTCGGTCCCGCCTGCCTGGGGCACAGGCGGCGCCTGCGCCCAGGCACCGCCAAACAGCGCATGTCCCCCGCTCACATCCCCAGCAGGCAGCCCACACTCCTCCAGCCTCTCCTCCTTCGACCGCGCGGCGCGGGCGAGCCTTTTTACACAGCAGCGCTGGAGCGGCCGGGGCGACCAGACCCTGAATGATAGGGTTCCAGGCCCTGGCCCTCAGCAGCCGCGCGGCAAGGCCCAGCCCCACAGCCACCCAGGCAGCCCCCATCTCGTCCACGCCCAACCTTTGGCAAACCGGCTCGCTGCAGACATGCGAGTAGGTTATGCAGCCAAACTCAGGCCCGCAGCCCCCTCCCTTGCGGCGCGCAGCCGCGCCCAGCGCCGCCGGCAGCCGAGCACAAGCCGCTGTGTGCCCGCTGACAGGGTACCCCGCACGGCAGGGCACTCGCCGCCGAGCGGCCCAGGCTGGCAGGCACGTCAAAGGACGGGCAGCAGCGCCTCGAGCGCGCGCCAACGTGATGCCGCGCCGCGCAGGTAGGACGCGGCCGCACGAGGCGCAGAGCGCGCGGCGAGGCTGCGCTCATGCATACCGGTCGATGCGCACGGTCACGGTGCGCCCGCCGATCTGCGCGTTGTTCATAGCCTCCACCGCCGCCTCGGCGTCCTCCTTGGAGGCATAGCGCACGGTCCCAAACCCCCTGCGAGCGCGGGCACGCGCCCGCTCGGACAGCTGGCAGGCCGCGGTGCCACCTGTCATGGAGCGCGCGGGGCATGCCCCATAACGAACAGCAAGCATCAGCATGATCGACAGGGCAAAGTAGCACGCATGGGCAGGAAGGCCTTTCTCTTGCAGAGAGGGCATGCAGGTGGCAGCTCCTCTTGTGTGACGCACACCACAGGGCTGGTTACGCCCTAGCGGGCTTTCACGCCATTTCAATGCCCGGCGTGCAAACGCATCGATATGTGAGGTGCAGCGGCGAATGGCGGCGCTGGGAGGGGGCGCGCCGTGACCGCCCGGTGCTGTCGGTGATCACGTCCGCGCGCTCGATGTTCTGCGTGTTCTCCGCGAAGGCGTCCTTCAGGTTCTGCCAGGTGCAGTTCCACGGCAGGTTGTGCACCACCACCTGCCGGCGCGAAAGGCCGCGCCGTCGCATGCATGCCCTGCGCAGCCAGCCCGCATGCCGGCTTGGGCTTGCCTGGCCCGGCGCGCGGCTAGGCAGCCGAGCTCCGCCTCGAAAGCCGGCCAAGCCTTGCAACATGCACGCTGCGCTGCTCGGCAGTGGGCGAGCGCCCCGCAGCAGGCGGCGGCCGCAGGCGCGTGACTAGACGCACCAGCTCCAGCGGGCCACAGGCCGTGCCGCGCCAGTGGGCCTCGGCTACGCTGCCAGGCTCAGCAACGGAGCATGCGCGCTTGGGTAGGGAAGACGACGAGGATCATTTCAGTGCACAGGCCTCACACGGGGAGCCGCGCCTGGAAGCCGCTGGAGATGCCGGGCGTGCCGGGCGGCGGCCGCCGCTCCGGCATGCCGCCCTCACCCATGTACATGCCGCGCCCACCGTACGGGCCGCGCCCGCCGTACGGGGCGCGCCCGCCGTTGAACGCGCCGCGGCCCATGAACGGCGGCGCTCGGCCGCGCCCGCCAGCAAAGCCGCCGCGGATGGCGTACCCCGGGTGGTAGACCACCGGCTGGCCATAGCCATAGCTAATCATCGCCGGCGGCCCCATTGGTCCTGCCATCGGCCCCATCTCGTGCGCGCCCTGGTACGGTCTCCGCGGCGCGCCCTGCACGGCTGCATGATGCAGGTGAGCACGCACTTGGGCGCGCATCGGGCGCGTCAAAGCGGGCATTTCGCGCGCGCAGCAGTAACTGCCGACAGAGGCCGCTGGGCGGCCCGCCGATAGGGCGCTGCAGCGGCTTTGCCCGTCCGGGGCGCGGCGAGCGCCGGTGCAGCGGCGCCAAAGCGGGCGCGGCGCAACTTGTTATATACGTCTGCATTTTGGGCGCCAGGCACAGCAAGCGCGTCTGCGCTGCAGCGGCGCGCCGCGCGCTTGCGGCCAGGCGAGCGGGGTTTGTGCCCGCGCACAGCGGGGACCGCGCCTGCGGGGGTGCGCCGCCGGGGCCTGTAACCTTCACTGCCTTCATCCTGCCGTCCTCGCCGGTCTCCACAAAGAACTCCACAGTCTCGCCCTCCCGCAGGCTCCTGAAGCCCTCTGCATCTATGCTGCTCTGCGCACAGTGCAGGCACCCGCTGAGGTGCAAGCTTATCCTCAAGCCAGGCTTGCCGGGCCCGGGCACAGCAGCAGGGCCTGACGCAGCAGGCACGCCGTTCAGTGCCTGCAGCCGCTGCGGGCCAGGCGCATCGCGGGTGCACCTGATGCACGAACAGGTCGTCGCCGCCCTCGTCGCTGCTTAAAAAGCCAAAGCCTTTATTGCTGTTGAACCACTGCGACGCATTGGCACGTCCGAGCTCAGCACAGCGCCAGGCCGCAGCAAAGGCCGCCAGGGACAGCCCGTTGACCCACCTTCACGACCCCTCGCTGCTTCTGCTGCTGCTCCTCCTCGGGGACGGTCTCCTCCGCCGGGCCGGGCACCTCATCGGCCATCCCACGGCACCGGCGGCCCTAGCAAGGCGCTGGCTGCCCCAGCAGGGCAGCAGGGCGTGGGGGGACACTTCAGAGCGCCAATGCAGCCATTACATATCAATGCAAGGGCCAGGGGGCACGGGCTAGGTGCAGCAGTCCAGCAGTGGGCTGAGATTGTACTCAAGCGTCCAAATCGGAGCTAGGTGCACTCTTGGCACAGTCTCTATCCCTTCAGTCTCAGGATTTGCACGGATTGGCAGTGGGGTTTTGGTTCCTCCAGTGGTGGGTACATCGCCGGGTGGCCAATGGCTCGCTCGGCACTCTCACACAAATAGCGCAGATGCAGCACAGCACAAATAAGGACCTGTATTTCCTTGGCATTGACCTCCAACCCGCCTGCTAAGGTAGTTATCATAGCTGCAAGATATTGTTGGGGTTGGTAGCGATAGTGCCACAGTGCGCAGTGCTCTTCGTACCTGGCCGCGCGTTCACGCAGGCGATACTGAGCGTATTGCCAGTAAAGGGCTAACACTGTAGTATGCGGCGCTTGGTGCTGTGCGCACCCCAGCTTTGAAGCTGTGCCCCAGCAGGGGCGGTCAGCACGAAAGGTAACTGGTGGCGAGCTAGGCTGAGAGGGGCGTGTGTACCAGACCGTATGTTGTCTACAGCGGGTTCAGTGCGCAACATGCGCTGCTTGGAGTTGCACGCAGGCCATCGGCACTGGCACGCCAAACAGGCCCGCCAGGCGCGCTAGCTGCGGCGCGCTGCGGGCGCCGGCCCGCTGGCACGCAGCCAGCAACGCGCCAGCCGCGCACCGCGCCTCGCCGCTCAGCAGCTTGAACGCGAGCGCGGCCCCGGCCGCGCCTGCGCCGCGCCGCGCCGGGCTTCAGCGCCCGCGCGGCAGTCCGGCGGCACCTTGGCGCGTGGCTGAGCGTTCTCGGCACGCCAGGCTCGCCTCGCCTTGGCCCTTGAAGCAGCACCTGCAAAGGCGTCGAGCACGTCTGCTGCGAAAGCCGCCCTCGCCGCGGCGCGGCCATCGGCTGGCGCGAGGCCGGCCGCGAGCGCCTGCAGCGCGCCGTCCAGCAGATCCAGCGGCAGGTCGCGGCGCAGCCAGGCGGCGAGCTGCGCCGCGCCGCACGCGCGCAGCAGCGCCGCCCGCTCGTCCGGCCCGCAGGCGCAGCGCCGCCATGCGCGCTGCAGCGCCGCCAGGCTCTGCGGCGGGCCCGCGCGTGGCGCAAGGCACCTGGCGCAGAGGCCAGATCGGCTGCGACTAGTTGTTGCCAGTCTGCAAGCATAGATCAAAGCGGTGCAGGCGGGAGCGAGGGCGCACATGCTCTTGTCCGCACCGCACGGAGCGCACGCTGGCACCCCATCCGCCTGACACAGCCAAGCCGGCGCGCTGCTCCCGCCTGCAAGTCAGGCACGGTTGGTTGGCATCGGCGCTACAGGCGCTGCGTCTGCCTCTGTGGGAGGTGCGCCCGTGCCTCTCTGGCGCAGCATGGGTGCCTGCAGCGGGCGGAGGTGGGCGACGGCGACCTGCAGCGCAATGCAGCATCCAGTCGTGCTGCGAGTCTCAGTGAGCGCAAGCGAGGTCGGTCAGGTATTTGTCCCAGTATCCGCACCATATTCTTAAACATCTCGTAGTCTGCATGCTGCGCAACTGCTCGCTTCTTCGCAGCGTCAGCAGCCTGGCGTGTGCCATGCATCAGCGTGCACCTCCCTTGGCGGCTGGTGCCTTACACTTAGGCAGCTGAGACAGGCGCACCTGCCGTAGCTGGTCATCCCGCACGGCTGACTGCAACTCCTGGGGGAGCCTGATGACCATCCTCGGCGTGCACGGCGCCACAGGGCAGTTCCCACGCAACGCCGAACTGCAAAGGCTCCTTGTCAAGCAAGGGAATTGACGGAAACATAGCGGTTCGGTCGATTAGGTGAGCGCAACCAAAGTGTGAATCAAGTAAGGCTGTGCCTCAACACCCAGCAGAGCGCTGCTACAGCACACCTTGCTGGCTCGACCAAGCAGGCAACAACCTGGTCACTGTAACAGTCTGATCGAGGATAAGCGACTTTGCACCACAGTTCAACCCACAGACTATAGTTCCTAGCTGCTGCCTGACTCCGGCCAGCTCCAATGTACCCAGTAACCAGCCTATATGCTGCGCTGCTGGTTGTGGTGTACATGGCGTTGTCTCTGGTTGTTGTGAGGACGCGCAAAGTTGCCAGGATAGCTATCGGCGAAGGGGTGCCACCCAACAAGATGCTGCAAAAGCAGATCCGCGTGCGCCAAGCTCGCGGCCCATGCCCTTGCACTCAGGCTGTAGGCACGTGCACTAGACCGTGTCTTGGTGAGAGCTTCGCTTGCAGTGCAAGGCGCTGCGGAGCGCCTGAGCAGTGTTTGCCCTGCAGCACTCACCTGGCCAACTGGTGTGGGCCACACCTGGCCATTTGGGTGAGCACCGCGTCTGGCCGTAGGCGCACGGCAACTTTGCGGAGTATGTGCCCTTCGCGGTGCTGCTGCTGGGCCTGGTGGAGGGCCGGCGCGCCGCGCCCGTGCCGGTTATAGCTGCCCTTGGTGTGGTGCTGCTGGTTGCACGCATCTCGCACGGGTGGGGGCTCGCGGTCAGGGACAAGAAGTTCTGGTTGCGCTTTCTGGGCACGGCAGGCACCTACTCCGTGCTGCTGGTGGAGAGCGGCCTGCTGCTGTGGTCGTCGCTGCGCGGGCTCGCTGCGGCCTGAGTGCTCGCTGGGGGTCATGCCTGCAAAGCCTTTCATGTCTGTCCTGGGTACAGTCACTGCACTTTACTCTACTGCACCATGCACGTCTAAGTGCACCTAGACGTCCATTGTGCACCAAGTTAGGCGTACCTTGTGCTACATGTCATACATACACACTTGTCTGCATGCACGACGCGTCTCCGTGCCTCCCTGAATCGACACAGGTGCCTGTAGCAGGCTAAATAGCGCATCGCAACCCACAATGCAGGCAGTGCCTGGTTGTGCAGCGCATTATAAATCTCACGATATGCACGTCGAGTCCATTTACAGGCAGGAGCTGCAGCATGCTTTAATGTGCCTCTCAGCCTGCACGCTGAGCTATTGCACTTGCTTTTGACATTGGTCGTTTGCGCCTAGCGTGTTACCAGGCTGTTCACAACAACGGTAGTACAACAACCCGAGGCGGCGGATGCTAGGTCGAGACAGCGACAAGCAGGCGTAGCTGTATCAGTTCTCGCTGTGCATTGCCGTCAGCAGCCTGCAAGGTTCTTGGGGAGCCCGACAAACATCCTGGGCGTGAGGCAGGTCCAGCACAACGCCCACCAGCATCCAGGGTGCCGAAACGGGGCCGGTGGATAGGTCCTGGTATACAGCTGCGCGCTGACACCAGGACCAGGCCTGCTGCACGCGGATCACTGCAGAAGTCCCGCTGTCCGATTGTAGGCCTTGTGCCTGTTATTACAAGGACAGCCAAGCACAGTCGCATTACGTATTTCAGATTGCAAGGCTAGCCCGGGTTGGGCGGACCTTGCGCTACGTTGCTCAAGCATGGCTGCTCCAATGCTCCCAATAACCAGCCTCTTTGCAGCGCTGCTGATGATAGTTTACATTGCTTTGTCTGTGGGCGTGGTGCGGGTTCGGAGAGGAGCCAAGATAGCTCTCGGAGACGGTGGAAACAAGCTGCTGCAGAAACGCATCCGCGTACGCAGACTCATCCCCTTTCCACTTGTTTTAAGTGCTTGCGTGCCGTAGCTCACACACCCGTGAGGCTAAACCCGAACCTGCTGCTCGCCTACTCTCTTTCGCGTGCTTCAGCTGGCTTGGTGTGGCTGTTGGGTCTTAGACCTGCGTCCGCCCGCAGGCGCACGGCAACTTTGCGGAGTATGTGCCCTTTGCAGTGCTGCTGCTGGGCCTGGTGGAGGGCGGACGCGCTGCGCCTGCGCCTGTCACAGCCGCCCTGGGCACATTGCTTTTCACTGCGCGGCTCTCGCACGGCTGGGGCGTCGCGGTCAGGGACAAAAAGTTTTGGTTGCGCTTCCTAGGCACGGCAGGCACATTCTCTGTGCTGCTGGTGGAGAGCGCCCTGCTGCTGTGGTCGTCGCTGCGCGGGCACGCTGTCTCTGATCGCTTCTGATTTCTCTGAGCGCTTGCTTGATGTGTGCCTAGATCATGCATGCATGCATTTTTTGGCACCTATGTCGCGTTGGTCCACTTCTTGAGGCCTGCCCACGCATCAAATGTGAACCACTGGAGTCGGTCTAAGCTACTTGCTGATTCTGGCATGCATGGAGGACAATGCGGAACGTCTCACAGCCTGAGGCCTGGAGCCCTTGTATATGACGCGGCCCAGCAGCACCTATGTAGAGTCTGCATGCCTGATCAGCACACACTGACCTTTGCATGAAGTTGCCGCCTGTGCAGTCTCTCTGGTTTGCAGGCCCATGGCCACAAGCTAACGTTCCATGTTGTATTTGCCGTAGCAAAAGAGACAGACTGTTACTGCAAACCAACAAAGAGCCTCCGCCATGTTCTGCACGTAGCGGAATGGCATCACAGACACATGCCAGGGTTAGGGTGACTGTTTCTTGGTATAAAACGGTGGGCGGTTTTGACTCGGCAGTGGCCCCCGCCACGATTGAGCTTGGCCGCAGCCAGAGTGCCGGCCAGAGGCTGTCCCTGCCCGTTTGTTGCGAGATACTGCTTGCTTGATCACGCACGTTGGGAGGCGTCCCTAGCCCAGGTGACACAACATCAACGTCACAAGCATGCTCGCGCGCCTGCCAGGAGGCTGGAGCGTGTGCGGTGCCCTGTCCCCAGCATACTATGTTTCAAGATGAGCGGGTGGGCAGGCAGAGCCACAGCACAGTTTGTCGCGTGCCTGCTGGCAGCCGCAGTAGCTGCCCGCACTGATAGCCCAGGAGCCGCTCACTCAGCAGGCACCAAGATATGGCTCCAGACAGGCGCCGTCGATACTGGCACAGCCCAGCAGAGGTGCCTGCCCGCGCTGGTCCTGGAGCAGCCGTGGCTGCACAAAAAGGGAATGTGGTTGCTCTGGCGCGTCTGAGCCCCAGAGCCTTGGACGCTGTGCACGTGAGGAGGGACCAGCATCCCGCACGCTATGCAGCACCACCTGAGAACTGGAGGCTGAGCAGTGCGCCGCACGTGACGTCTCCGCAGTCAGCTCCTGAGCCCTGCTGCCGTGTGGGCCGGCAGCCAAGCGACGCAGCCTCGGCGCAGCCTGTGGGAGGAGCAGGGCACGCAGGACCCGCGCTGGGGCTACCTGGCGGGCACAGAGCAGGTGCAGCTGCAGCTATGGTCACAGCGGTTTCACTGCGCTGAGCCGGCGCTGCTTCGCTGCAGCAACACTGTATGTACTGCGGTGCATCATGGTTGTACACCAGAGACTGGGTGTCAGCAGCGCTGTCGTGCCTCTGTGCCCTATTGGATCACCGGGGCTGAGGCGCAGGCAGCACTGAGAGCGCGCTCCGCGCCGCAGTTCCTGCTGGCGCTGGCGCCGCCGGTCACCACGCGGCGCGTGCGCGCGCTGCGCGCCGCCCTGGCCGCGGCCGCCGGGCGCGTACTGAACTACGTGCCCGACCATGCGCTGCTGGTGGCCGCGCCGCGGCGTGCGGCCCTGAGCCTCTCCGGTGCGCAGCCGCGCAGGGGCGGCCCTCACGGCTGCCGCGCTGGCACACGCGCCAGGCGGCGGCCGCACACACGCATGGCGACCTGCAGCCACAGCCTGCGTCAGCACATTTGGCGCTGCTGTGTCTTTTTGCAAGCCAGCGCGGGCTGCCAGGCCTGCACAGAAACAGTCTTGCCGTACTCGGCGACCCGCGGCCACTGCCCCAGCAACCTGCCCCGTACCAAGAAAGCAACCCTGAACGCGCCGCAGGTGTAGTGTGGGTTGGGGACCTGGCTCCGGAGCACAAGCTGGCGCCGGCCTGGCAGCCCGCGCTAGCCTGGCTGGACAGTCTAACCCTGCCCCTTGCCCTGGACCCCGGCGACGGCACCGCCCTGCAGGCGGCCGCGCTGGCGGACCTGGATGCGCGGCGCGACAGGGCGGGCGGCCCGGGGCGCCCTGCCCGGCCGGCCGGGCGACCGGGGCAGGGTCCGCGGCAGGGCGGCAGGCGGCCCCAGGGCGCTGCGCCGGTGGGGTGGCCGTGCGAGCGGGCCCGGCGTGCCGCTCGGCCGTCGCGGAGGTCGTGGCTGCGTTCCCGCCGCTGCTGCCGGCGACCGCTAAGGGTGAACGGCCCGGCGCGCCTGCGGGCCCCGCCGCCATGTGTCGCCAGAAGGGCCGCCTGCCCTGGACCCAAGGAAGGCAGCCTGCGCATGATGCGCTTTGCGTGCGCGTGTGCATTGCATGTTGCGCACTGCGTGCGTTCCTTGCCTCTGTGCCCTGCGGAGCAGCCACCGGCATGAACGAGTCGACAGGGACACAACGGCAAGCACCGTATCAACGTGAACAGTCCCGCCAGAGCCGGCTGCTTCGATGCGGGCCGGCGCAGGTGCACGCGTGATGTCTGCCAGCTCCAGCGGTGGGCGGCCTCCCGCCTATGACCCGGCGGCGGCTGCGGCCGAGGCGTGGCAGGCGCCCCTGCGCGACATCTGCGCCGCCGCCGCCGCTGCGGGCTGCGGGCCGCCGA
>JAABUY010005357.1_pt1 | contig 12948 bp, 12 predicted proteins | sample 5560271 | NCBI WGS metagenome assembly JAABUY01 (sample SAMN10711886, study PRJNA513374) | rock metagenome | isolation source: Antarctica rocks | place: Antarctica: Victoria Land, University Valley
ACGCCGACGGCATGCCTGCGCGCGCCGCGGCTGCCCAGGTCACCGGGGCGGCCTGCGCTGCGCGCAGCCAGCCAGCCGCGGCGCTGACATGGGGGCCAGCTGCCTGCGACCTGCCGTCGGCCCACAAGACAAGCAGCACCCCAGGCAGGTCCTGCGCCTGTCGCGCCATGGCGGAGCGGGGCAGAGCAGCTTTGAGCCCCTGGCCATCCGGCGCGCTCCGCAGCATGCGGGGACCGCGCGGGGCGCCGCCGGCAACAAAAAAGGGCGCCCAGGTATTTCTAGGGTCAGGCCCCGGCCGCAGAGCGGGGCATGCAGCGCTGGCGCACGCGGGACCTGGCGCCCGGCGGCCAAGCGCGCCGCCGGCGCCGCGGGGCCGCACCGTCGGGCAGCGCGCCGTCGAGCAGCGACGGAAAGCAGCGCGAGAAGAGGCCCTCGTCCACCGGCTGGCCCAGCACCTCGGACAGCCGCGCCTGCAGCGCCTGCCGCTTGCGCTGGTGGCCCTCGCACTCGCTCGGCCGCGCCTCCAGCGCCTGCGCGGCCGGCCCCACGTGAGCGCATGCGGGCGGCCTGCTGAGGGCATCGGGGGGCAGCATGCCGTCTATAGCGCTGCGCGCCCCGCTCCTGCATGCCCGGCCCAGCCGCCGCGCCCGCCGGTCCAAATCAGATTGCCGTCCGCACACCATGCTGCGACAGGCTGACCGCCGGGCCATGACAAGCTAGTGGCGCCGGCTTTCCCTCGCGCGCGCCCATACCGTGCCCGCAGGCCGCTTCAATAACACCTATGCAGCCATTCCCCACGCCAGCCGCGAGCGGCGCCCCTTGCCCCGGGCGAGGGCACGCACGTGGTCCCTCGCAGAGGCGCCCGGCGGCGACGGCGGCGGCATGGCCTCCACGTCGGTGTTCTGCTGCTCCGTGTCCGCGAAGGGCGACAGCAGCGTGGGCAGCGGGTGGCGCGAGCTCTCTGCCGCCCGCAGCGCGCGCGCCCTCAGCGCATGCACCTGGGAGAGCCGGATGCGGCCGGGCGCGGCGGGCAGGCAGCCGCGCGCGGAGCCCGGGCGAGCCCTGCTGCTGGCTGGCGCAGCGCCGCACTCGCAATGCAAATTCTAGCAGACGAGCAGCGCCCGGCCACAGCAGGAACCTCTCGAGAGCCTTTGCTGGCATGCAAAGAGCGAGGCGGGCGCCGGAGCGCGTGCGCCGCGGCGCGCGCCACGGGCGCACCCTTGCCCCAGTGCTGCGCCGTGGTGGACAACAGGCGCCCCGGCTCCGAGCGGTCCAGCAGCGCGTTCAGGTGCCCCGCCGCAACCTGCGCCGGCGTGCTGGCGGCCGGCGCAATGGACGCGCCGGCAAACTGGCGCGTCGAGTTGGCGCGCGCGTCGGCCTCGATCGCGCCCGGCGCGCTCGCCGCACGCGCGCCCGCCGCGTCCGGCGGCGCCGCGGCGCCATAGTCCGCCGCGCCTGCGCGGCCGCGGACAGAGTGCATGCAGCTCGCTGCCTGCGCTGGCAGAGCAGTGTGCCCGGTTCACGCGCGATCCTGTGCGGGAGCGGCCGACCCGGCAGAGCGCAGGGGCGCAGGCGTGAGCATCGGCGGGGGTGCCACGGCCGCCCAGGCCGCCGTGCCGGCAACGCTCCGCATGAGCGCCAGGGCGCCAGGCCCGGCTCGCGAGACAGGGCCGCGGCGCGCACTGGGGCCGGCGCTGGCGGGCGGGAAGGCAGAGCCCATGTTGTTGACCGAGGGCGCGAGCGGCAGGTCCGGGTCGAAGCCCGGGAAGGTGCGCCCGGAGCCCGTGCGCGCCGAGCCGGACGGCGACGGCGACGACGCCGCCGGCGCGTCCGGCGGCGCCATGGCTGGGCCGCCCTGCGCGGTCCGGGCGCCGCGTCGCGGCAGGCCCCGCATTTGTGGGCCTCAGGTGTGTGGCACGCGCATGCCCACAGTTGGGCGGAGCGGCCTTGCCAAGGGGGGCTGCCGGGCGAGCGCCACCCGCGCGCGGCGGCCGCATGCTCGCTCCCAGCATCGCAGCCCGCACGACCCCACCCTCGAGGACAGACATGACTCCGCCCAAACCCGCCTGGCGGCACACAGGCCAGCGGCCAGCAGGCTGCTCACGCCCCGCCAGGCAGGCACACCCCTGCCGGGCTCTGCTCAGCCGCCCGCTTCAGCCGCGTGGGGCAAACATGGGAAAAGCACGCGCCGCGCCCGCAGGCATGCCGGGGGGCCGCGCCTGCGCGTTGCGCATAAACGCCTCCGTGTCCACGGGCCAGATGGCCCAGCCAGGGTGCCCCGCGCGCCACCAGGCCAGCGCGGCGGCGCGCTGCAGGCGGCGCGCCAGGTCGCGCTGCGGCCCGCCCAGCTGCCCCGTCAGCGTCGCCTCCATCTCGGCCGCGCCCCCGCCGCCGGCGTCCGGCCCGCGCTTCTCCAGCAGGCCTGGGGCGCGCGGCGGCGCGGTCAACGGCCGCGGCAGCTGTTTTGCGTTGATGAATGCGGCCTCTCATCACGGTTAGCGCGGCCTCCCAAGCACTGGCAGACGTCTTCGTCCTTCTCGCACCTACTGCTACCCACGAAAATTATACGTCCTGCCGCGCGCCGCATGCCCCGACAGCGGGCCGCCGCCGCACACCACGACCTGATCTGCTTCAAAACGCGCCACCCGGCCGCTCGCCGGGCGCGCTGCCGGGCGGCGGCGGGCGCGCGGCGGGTCGCGCACCAACAGGGTTCTCCAGGTCGACCGAGCCCAGCGCGCATTTGAAGAGCAGGCCGCCGTCGAGCGCGGGGCTGTCGGAGTACCAGATGCGCATCTGGTTGTCGGTGCCCACCGCCGTCATCGCGTGGTCCCGCGCCAGCTCCCACCCCTGCACCCGGCGCGGCGGCCTGAGCCCGCGCGCCCCGCTTGCTGCCCGGCAGTGCCTGTATCAGTTGCCGGATGCGTCGCGGCTCGGCGCCCGCCACCACACAAAGGCACACGGACCAGGCGCCCATGCGCAGTCAAGACTAAGAAGCGCTCGCGCCGCCCGCCAGTCTGACAGGCGCCAGGCCTGGGCGGCCCCCGAGCGGCGACAGAGGCCCGCTCAGGCGGCTGCTCGGCCGGCGGCCTGCGCGCGCGCGCGCGGGCAGGGGCCGCCGCGGCGAGGTCATCGAGCGGCGCAGGGATCAGGGTTGGGCGCGCCTTGGTCAGCTTGAGCACCTTCTTCAGCGTCTCGCACAGCGGCCGGTCCTTCTCCGCCGCCTCCACCAGCTCCCGGAACTGGCCGACTGCGCGCCGCCGCACGTGGATAGGGTAGGATTATTAGGTTACGGTCAGATAGGGCAGGTGGAGGTTACAACCGGCTTTGCGACGCGGACAGTGAGGCTTCCGCCAGTTGTGCGTGCGGCGTGTCTGGGCGGAGCACGGGCGGCTGCGTCTGCAGGGTCGCGCGCGCGGTCGCCGCGCCAGGGCGCGCCGTCGGCAGGCGGCGCATGCTCGCGCGGCGGGGTGCGCGCGCGGGCGCGCGCCCTTGGTGACGCAGTTGTGCGGCACGTCGATGTTGAACACGCCCACGGCGGCCGCGGCGGCCGTGATGTCCTGCAGCTTGTTCTGCGTCATGACGCCCACCGCCTGCAGCTTGCTGACGTGGTCGTCCACGTGCGGGATCTCCGCCTTGACCGCCGTGCGCACGCGCGGCGTGGCCACCTGCGCGGCGCCGGCCGCCTCAGGGCCGCCCTCAGGGTCCCGGCGTGGCCGGCGGCGCGCGGGCGCCGCGCGCGGCGGGGGCACGCGGCCCCGCAAGGCCATGCGCCGCCGCCGCGACTTGCCCCTCAAGCTGGGGCCACGCTGAGGCGAGCAAACTGCCGCGCACCCATCCGAAATTCCTCTTGACCCTCAGCAGCCTCATGCAGCAACAAAGCGGCGACCCGAATGGCCGGCGGACGAGAACGGACCGCCGGCGGTGCACATCGGGGCTGGGGTAGGGTGCGCCCGAAAGTGCGCACCACAAACGCCTCCGAGACTGCGAAGCGGATGTGCCCGGCCGGGCTGCCGTCGGGGTTGATGGCGCGCACGAGCAGCCGAAAGGGCGGCTTCACGCCCGACAGCAGCGCCTCCGAGCTGCCTGCGCTCGAGCAGCAGAGGTGTTAGGGTTCGATTGGGGGCCAATAGTCAGGGTTACGCGCCGCTGTCGGCGCCGCCGGCTCTGCCGTGGCACCGGCAGCGCTCGCAGAGGGGCGCCAACGGGGCGCCAACATGCAGGGTCCTCTGACAGCACTGCGAGAGGCGAGCAGGCCTGCGGCTGAAATCATGCGCTGCCTGGGCGAGCGCACAGACCCTGCCGGATCCTTCCGCACTCCGAGAGGCACGGCAAAGTCGCTCGACAGGTGCCAAGTTGCCTTGACGGGTGCCCGGCCGCGCGGCCGGCGGCGCCGCGCACCCGTGACGGAAAGGTCCGGCAGGTACGCCTGGCCGCGCGAGAGCCCCACCACGACGCGGTGCCCCTCGTTCAGCGCCGCTTGCCGCCCCGGCGCTAGCAGCGGCTTGTTCTGCGCGCGCCCAGCGCCCGGGTCAGCCGGGCAGCCACGCAGGCGCCCCGCCCAGCATCCCAACAAGCAGGCTCACCCGCTGCACGTTGCTCTGCCCGCAGGCCTGTGACGGGGCCGCCCGAGCAGAGCCCGCACACAATGCTGCCGTCCCCGGCAAAGAAATCCAGAGCCGTTCTGCCCTGAGCATGTGCTGGCTTGGCTCAAGGGCGTCGCGGCCTGGCGCCTGCGCCGGGCGCTCGGCCGAATGCACGCGGGCGTGCGCAGGGGCCCAGCCCCGCCGCTCGGCTTCGCCGCGCGTCAACCTGCAGGGGGCCCGCGAGGGCGACGGGGAGCCCAGCGACCTCATGGTGGTGGACGGCGGGGATGCCGCTGGCGGTGGAGACAAAAAACCTGACCAACACCCTAACCCTCAGCCATGTGTGCTCGGCAGGGGGCTCGCCTGGTTGTTGAAGAGCAGCACGCAGCCCTCCACGTCCTCCTCATACTTCTCGCGCCCGGCCTCCTGCAGCGCCGCGTACTGCTTGCCGTCCAGGATGCACTCCTGGCGCGCGCGCGCGCGCGTCAGGCCGCGGCGCGGCGAGCAGCGCCGGAGCGCGGCGGGCCGGACCAGATGCAGGAGCCTATGAACAGCCACAGTCAGCTCATACACAGCGCACCCATCGGCAGGGTCATTCAGCGTGAGCTTCACCAGCACTCCGTGCCATCTTTGTGCAGTTCGCACCGCTCCACTGCTGCTTTACAACGCAGACCTCCGCCGTAGTGCTGCAGGGCAGCGCTCGGGGTCGCGCCTCAAGCAGGACGTCGCCAATCAGCTGCTGCGGCGCGGGCGAGCCGGTGGTGCGCATGATGATCTCCGCGCGGATGCTCGCGCCGCACTTGGCCTTGAGGATGTCGCCGGCCAGGTACTTGGGCGCGAAGCAACTGTCGTTGCAGCGGCGCTGCGGGTTTTGCACGCACAGCGTGCACGCCGCGTCCAGGCAGCCCAGGTTCCTGCGTCCGTAAACACTGGCGCTTCAGAACCAAGCCGCTCGCCGCGGCGCTGTGCACGCCGGCCTCGCGACAACGCCGCGCGGCCGGCCGACGCGCGGCGCCCATGCAAAGCTGCTTTTCGGTGCTAGAGGCACGTCGCCGCGCCACTGACTCCGCATGAGAGCGGGGCGCTGCTGCGTCCTGGAGACTCAGGGCAAGCAAGGCTCACGTGCCAACGGTGCAGTGGGTGATGGGTGATGGGCCCGCACAGGCAGTCGTGCTTGAACACCAGCTGCAGCTGCGGCTCGTTGGCGTCCAGCTCCGAGAAGCGGTAGCTCATGTGCGCGGGCAGCACCCGGATAGCCTCCGCAAAGGCCTTCACCACCGTCTCGGGCGGGAGGTTGAGCCGGTCCGAGACGGCGGAGGAGCCCGCCAGCGACAGAGCCCGGGCACGGACATAGCTCTGCAGTGCCAGGCAGACAGGAGCATCAGCGTGCGGCAGCGCGGGCGCGGGGATTATTGCGGAGATGCGCGCCGGCTGCTCACTCCCCGCCGTGAAAGCGCACCAGCACAAGCACCAGCAATCCCTGAGCCAAGCGCCGGGGCATTCACCTCGAGAATGCCGCGCGGCGCGCTGTGCAGCTCTGGCGGGAGCACCACCGGTGCGTCCCTGGCCATGCTCGCGCGCACTCCCTGCCGGCTTGCTCAGGACCGTGTATCGAGCGGTGAATGTCCTGCGCAGTGTGTGCGCCTGGGCACCCACTGGCGGCCTCCGCCGAAATATCTTTGCTTGGTGCTTTCCTATTAGTAATTAAAATGGCAGCAGAAAGCAGCTGCCACAAACCAAGGCCAGGCTTTCTGCAGGTAGCTCTGGCCGGCACCTTCAGGTAGCTGTTTTGGACCAGGGTTAGGGGTCCAAAACTACTCTTAACCTCGAAAGCGGTAGTACAGCCTGACTGTGGACAGCGGCCAGGGAGTCCTCCTCAATCGGCAGTGGCGCAGGGGTGGATCGACAGCACGGCGCTGCACAGGCACAGCTTGCCGCAGACTCAAGCACAGGCACTGCGAGCGCGATGGCCGCTGTGCGGGCTCCCTACCTGGCTGCCTACAACCTGGCGCAGTTCCTGGGATGGGGCACTGCGCTAGGCCAGTCTGTGGCTGCCCTGATACGCGCTCCGTCCAGCGTCTATGCGACGGCTGGGCCCACTGTCCGTACGCGCCCGCTGCTCTCTTCTGGAGCGCCGGCAGCTTGACGCGTGCCTCACAACAGTTTGGCACTGCACAGCACTGGCTGAGGGACTGGCAGCCGCACAAACGACTCTGACTTCTGCTGCTGCCCGCGCGCCAGGGCTGTGCCAGGGGCTTGCTCTCCTGGAGACCGTGCACACGTGCGCAGGCACGCAGTTGAGCTTCCTGGCATAGGCATGCCTGGGCGTTGGCAGGAAGTTTACAGAGACCGCGCTCTCCCGGGCGCCCGCTGAGGCACGCCCGGGCGAGCGCAGGCCTGGTGAAGGGCTCGCCGGCGCTGGCGTTCCTGCAGTGGTTTGGCCGCTCCAACGTGCTCCTCGTCCTGCACAGCGTCCCTGAGGTGCGGCGAGCGCAGCGCCTACAGCCGTGCGTGTCCCAGGCCCCGGCGCGAGCCTGTGTGGCAACCCCGCAGCGCTGCCCGCACCAGAGGGCGCGGTCGCACGCGGGCGGCCCGCGCCTGACGGCGCGCTTGCCGCGCGCAGCTGTGGACGCACTGGGCGGTGCCGGTCATGTTCATATGCTGGGCGCTTGCGGACGTCGTGCGATACCCCTGGTGCGGCCGCTGCAGGGCGCACGCCCGCCGCGTCCCGCCTCTCGTGCACGCCTCATGACCCCGTGTGGCTGGCAGGTATGCACTGTCGCTCGCGGGCCGCCCGCCGGCGCTGCTGACCTGGCTCAGGCGCGCGCCACGCTGGCCGCTCCCGCCTCCCTGGCCGGCTCCGTCTGCATTCTGCTGCTTCGGCTGTGGTGGCGCACACTGTGGTTGAGGACCGCACAGTCATCCAAGCGCGCACTTCAGCCCCACCACAAGCAGCGCGCCAGGGCAGGGGCTGCATGACACTGCTCAGAGCGCGTGCGCCTGCGCATGCGCGCGCGGCAGGTACTCCCTGTTCCTGGTGCTGTACCCGGTGGGCATCGCGTGTGGCGAGATGCCGCTCTACCACGCCGGGCTGCCCTACCTGCGCGCGCGCGGCCTGCACAGCCTGGCGCTGCCCAATGCGCTCAACTTCAGCTTCGACTACCACCGCGCCTGCCAGGCGCGCTGGTCTGGTTGTTCAGTGCTTCCACAAGTGGATGCATGCGGTCGTGCTTGCTTGTGAGCAGTCTGCAGCGGTTGTGAGCTGCGACATGCCCTGTCGCAAGGCCCGCCATCTCTCAGTCAAGCCGCAGCGTATAGAGTCATAACGCAGTGAACGTGTGCGCCTTGCAGGCTGCTTTGTACGCGGTCCTGCCGATCTCCGGCGTGTACCTGTACCAGTACTTGCTCAGGCAACGGCAGAAGCGCCTGCGCAGCGGCAGGCCATGATGACTGTCAGGGTGTTGCGTTCTAAGGTCAGGATCTGTTGCTTAGAGCTGCACAGTGAGAGGTGAGGGAGGACCTGCGGAGATGCCCTGTTAATGCTGGTTACTCCGTTCTGGCGAGGGCAACCTGCCCCAGCATGTCCGCGTGACAGCAGTCGCAGAGCCTGGCTTCCGCCAGCATGGCCATGTCGCGCGGCTGGACGACCCTTGACAGGGCGGCGTGGAAAGCATATGCAGCACCCGCAGGCACCTGCGGCGCATGGTTTTTGGCGCCCGGACCTCCAGCTGCCTACCACCACAAAGGTCAAAGGTGGTACCAGGCACCGTGCGCCGCCAATAATGTCGATGTTTGCATTTCCGACAGAGTGAGTATGGTTGAAGAGCTGCTGATTTGTAGTGATGGAGTGCGTGATAAGCTTGCGCAATACTGGTGGCTTGAAACCTGGTGGCCAGGGCAGGTGAGACAGGCAGCGTCTGCAGTGCTGCTATCTGGATCAACAGCGTGCTTGCCTGAGAGGTATGCAAGGCAGTGGCTGCCGATATGGTTGGGTTGTTGTGGCCTGTTCACAAGCAACCCGCAAAGCCAGAGTGCGCCACTGTGTGAGGATTGCTTGGTCCCAGCCTACTTTACTGATATTATAGGCCGTCTCTGACCTGACCCCCATCAACTTCTAGCTACAAGTAGTGAGCATGACTTGCCAGGACATCTGCCAAACAAATGCAGCCGCCCTGCGCGCAACCCCAACTCACACATGAAAGCAACTTAGCTAAGTGGCAAAAGCCAAAATGGTAGCACTCAACTTCTGCACTAGCGAGTTCAACCAACCAAGTGCTGCATGTCAGTGACAAAATGCTCGCGTGCACCATGCAGCAGCTACGGCTTTTGGCCACACATCTCAGACAGACAGTCCAGACGTCCTCCACATGCAGCCCAAGGTTTGGGCCCCAAGCCACCTCCACCTCACGAGCGCTGCTGCCACACACAACCTCTCCCGCTCATAGCACACGCAGCAACACTCTCTATCAAATGTAAAAAAATAGCTCAGCCCACCTCCACCGGCCGAGCCGTGCTGCAGCAGAATGTCCATATCCCTTCGCAGCATGCAATGCGCTTGTTCCAACACAAACTTGTTCCAACACAAACACAAACAACCGCAGGCAGCTGCACGGCCGCGCTGCAGCCGATGGCACGCGCGCGTCCTCAGTCGATCGTCACATCGTGGTGCGGCTTGTCGTGCTCTTCCGACTTGGGCACCTGGGCGCGCGCACGAGCGCAGGCTTGAAAACATGCTCCGGCAGTGCGGGTGCATCCGAGCGCCGTCGCTCAGCACAGGCGGACACCAGGCACACTCACCCCATGGTGGCAAGCGCAGACCGCACGGCAAGCCCACTAGACTGTGCAGTTGGGCTGGGTCTAGGAGGCTTGCCATGCCATCGTCCCTTGCCACCATCGCATGGATGCACAGACCCGAGCACTGACTGCGCTGTGGCGCGCACCTCGATGTGCAGCACCCCGTTCTCCGTCTTCGCCTTGATCTTCTGCGCCTCCACATTGTCCGGCTGTACGCAACACACCGACATGAGCCGCGCATGGCAGTCTCTGCTGTTGCGCATGGATGCCAGGCTGCAGGTTGGCTGCATCAGGCCTCCCTTCAAGCGCGCGCTCGCCTCCAGCAAAGAAGCCAAGGAGGTATGAACCCTTCCACAATTAAAAGGCTCGGTCAATGAAGCCTGGCAGCGCGGGGAAAAGGCGCCAAGTGAGTGCTGCGGGTGCGAGCTGGCAGGCGCGCGCACCAGGCGGAAGCGGCGCACGAACTGGCCGAACACGCGCTCGTAGCGCTTGAAGCCGTTCTCCTCCTTCTCCTCCTCCTGCTTGCGCTCGCCTTCGATGACCAGCACGCCGTCGCGCGTCACGCGCACTGCGCGCGTCGCCGCGCGCGGCGTCAGCACACCGCAGGGGCAAGGCGGCTGGCCTCAAGGCCTCCCCTCCACAAGAGCAACAGCCACAAGCATGCCATACCAGGCACCCGTGCCCCAGCAGGCCATTGTAAACCTGCAACCCGAGCCCAGGAAGCCCAGGCTGGGCGGCGCACCCTTGACATCATCCTTGTTGAGGCCGGGCACGTCGACCTTGAATATGTAGGCGTTGGGCGTCTCCTGGATGTCAACAGCGCCCAGGCCCACGCCGGGCAGCGGCGCCACGCTGCTGCTCGTCCTGCGCGCACCAGGTGCACACTGTGTTACCCCTGCACGGTCTACACTGCCTGTTTCTGCGCTGTCACTGGGCGCAAGCGCTCTTTAGAACACTCTAGGATGTCAGGATGAGATCAATCGACATGCCGACGACTAACGGAGCTCGCCAGGGCAGCGCGCCTGTCGCCCTCCAGCTCAAGGCCGGGGAAGTCAAAGACGCGCGCAAAGGAGTTGAGCTCGTTGTCCAGGGCCCTGCACGGACGAAACTGTAGAAGTTCGGCGTGCCGATTAAGCAGGCGGCCAAGATCGACCTTTCCGGCGCACAGCGCCGTGCAGAGGCCAAGGAGGCACAGTCCAGCCATAACAGAGCAGGTGTGGCCGATCCAAGGCCACGGGCACGATTGCATGCCTGTGACATCACCTCCACAAGTGGAAGTGCAGTGCTGTGAGCGCACCGCAGCAGGGAGGGCATGCGCGACGGCAGGAAGGGCGCGATCATGGGCGCAAGCTCGGTCGTCTCTGGTCCGAAGCGCTGCGTCAGCGACGGGCGGCGCGACCGGCGCGCCGGCGCAGTCTGGCCCTGGCTGTGGCGCTGCACGGCCTGCTGCCCATTCTGCTGGCCCTGCTGCTCCACGCTGACTTGCTGGCCGGCAGCGGAGCGGGTCTGCAGGCTGCGCGCGCGAGGCGCGACCAGCCTGCGCAGCTGCACCAGCGGGCGCGAGAGGGAGGCCATCTTCACGAGATTTGCCATATGGCTGACTGGGTTGTATATACGTTGAAACTTCGGTACAAAGCTTGTCGATCTGAAGAATGATGGCCTCGGCCGAGATGCTCGAGCTTATATACTCGGGCTCCGGCAGGGGCTAGACTCCTCTCGTAGCTTTGAGGGGCGGTGAACTAACACCTGGAAATCAGTAAATGAGTTGCACAAAGCACACATGCACTTCAACATGCATCAGTGTCATGCACAGCTGCAGACTTGCGTCAGAGCAGCGCCTGGCGCATTTTGCCTGACGCTCCTGGGCTCCCATGGTGCTTTGCACAATCAGCGTGTAAGCTGAGGGTCTGTCAGTGCGCCGGTCAGCACTGATGCACCGCACAGGCGTACCGCAGCCTTAGCTCCGCCTCGGGTGCGTCAAGTTGACGAGCATGCTCGCTGCCCGCCATGAACACGCTCGCGGCTGTGGAGCACATAGCGCTGAGCCTGGCGGTGGACACCGGCCAGCAGCGCCTGGACGGGTGAGCACGCGCTGAGCCCTGCGCTCGCGCCCGCACCACCGGCTGGGCGATCGACGCTCACAGCAATGTCAATCTTGATGCTTCGCGGATGCAGCGTCAGAGCCGCCCGCGCGCGGCAGGCGCGCGCTGCTCACGTGCTCGTGCGCCAGCTCGGCGACGACCATCGGTGCGCGCGGGCCCTGCCGGCGCCCCTTGGCGTCCTGGTGTGCGCCTGCGCGCTGATGCGGCGCCCGGCCGGCAGGCCTGCACGCGTACCAGCTCGACGTGCGCCGCGTGACCGTCGACGGCGCGCCGGCGCGCTTCCAGCTGCGGCAGCGGGCGCAGGAGGGCCTGCCGCCGGGGCTGCTGCGGCAGGGTGCGCGCCGTTTCAAGCCCGCCCCCGCCCTCCTCTGCCGCCCGGCCGCGCCGGCGCGCCACAGGCGACCCGGCTCCGCGCAGCCGCCGGGCGCCGCGCGCGCGGCGCGGCGCAGGCAGGCGCGTGCCAGAGCCCCACCGAGACAGCGGGCCTGGGTTGTTAGCCCGGCTCGGCGGGGCCGCAGGCGCGGCGGCGCTGGCGGACCACGCCTTCTTCCAGTACGAGCGCGCGCTGCAGCGCGAGGCCGACCCGACGCTCGTCATCGACCTGCCGCGCGCCGGCGGCGAGCGCGCTGAGGGCGCGGCGGCGGCCGGCGGCGGCGGCGCGGGCGCGCCCGCCGCGGCCGCGGCCGCCCTGGCGGAGGGCGGCGGCGGGGCACCCGCGGCGCCGCCGCCCGCCGAGGCGGCGCCCGCGGCCGCCGGGGAGGAGGGCGGCACCGGCACGCGGCGCCAGCTCGAGGTCGGCGTGGAGTATGCGGCGAGCGGCGCCGGCGGCGGCCTGTGCTTCTGGGGCGCGTTTGTGCGCTCGGCAGGCGAGGTGCGGCCGCGCGCCGGGACCGCGCGAGCCGCCGCTCGGCGGCCTGGCGCGCCGCGAGGCGGGCGCTCCCCGCCATCGCGCGGCCCGGGTTGTCGCCCCAGCAGGCTGCAGAGCCGCGGCGCACCCGCTCGAGGCGCCCGTATCGCGACAGGGTCTGCCTGACGCTCCCCTCAGCCCGCCCGGCACTCGCAGCACAGACCAGCACAGAGCGGCGCCCCTGACCGCGCGGCGGTCTCCCTACTTTAGCCGTAGCAAGCGCTGCGGCGCACCGCTGGGGCCCGAGACTCGTGCAGGCAGGGTCGGGGCGTGCACCGGCGCCCGCGGCTCACGGGCGCGGGGCGCGCAGGCGCGGCGCGCGAGCGCCTGGTTCCCCTGCGTGGACACGCCGGGCGCGGCCGCGACGTACGCGCTGGCGGTCGGCGTGGCCGCCGGCGAGGTCGCCGCGGCGCCCGGCCGCCTGCTGCGCCAGACGCGCGGCGCGGCCGGCGGCCGCACGTTCCACTTCCGCGTGGACGCGCCCGCGCCGCCCTGCCACCTGGCGCTGGCCGTGGGCGCGGCCCCGCGCGCGGCGCCCCCCCCCCCCCCCCCCCCCCGCAGG
>JAABUY010005358.1_pt1 | contig 12947 bp, 20 predicted proteins | sample 5560271 | NCBI WGS metagenome assembly JAABUY01 (sample SAMN10711886, study PRJNA513374) | rock metagenome | isolation source: Antarctica rocks | place: Antarctica: Victoria Land, University Valley
GCAGGGACCTTGCGGATTCGGTCCTGCAGCCAAGGCACATCTGCTCAGGGTCCCGCTCTCGCTGCACTTCCAACAACAACAAGTAATACTTGTAGCACTCACAGACTGGCAACAGCCAACGGTGTGAAGCCCGCGCACCAGTGCTGGGTCGGCGGGCCGGGTGGCCGCCAGCGACAGGACGCCCTCGTCCACGTTGATACTAATATCCTTGCGCTCCAGGCCTAGGCCAAGCACCGGCACGCGTATGTCAGCGACAAGGCACAGGAGCCCTCTGATGTAGCAGGCTGCCGCTGCAGACTTGTGCTGTGACGTTTACATTGCGGCAATAAGCTATAGAAACCTTCATGGCGGTCAGAAAGCGGCAACGCGCTAGAACCATCCGTGGCGCTCGGCAAGCATGCCACCCCCGCAAGCAGACTTGTCGGGAGTTTCACGCACCAGGCAGCGCGATGTAGAGCTTGTAGTCCTCAGCGCTCTCGCTGGCGTCGAACGTGGGCGCGCGTGCGGTGGCAGGTGGCGCACAGCGCCGCGCCTCCCGCCTGCCTTCCTGCGGTGCCTGGTGTGCCTGGTGCCTGCAGCACAGGTGTGGAGAAGTAAGAGGTGGGTGGACACAGGACAGAGACGTGCAGACCTCACGAAGCATAACACATCAGAGCCCATGCTCGTTCAGTTGTGCTGCGCTCTGTATTACCTTCACCTCGAGTGGGAGCGCACCTGTACGCTGGCTGATAGTTGCAGTAGGGCTGGCACGCCTCGAGCAGCATGGCCTCAAACGGGACGGAGCCGAAGTAGTCCATCAGAGTGGACGTGAGCGTGGCGAGCTTGCAGCAGTGCCTGTAGGCTGTGCTTGTGATTAGGAAGAAGCGTGTTTTGTGTTGTGAATACAAGAGGACGTCTTTATAGCAAAGTGGCGTCCAAGGTGCTAGAGAAGTCCAGCACATTCCGAAACGCATTCCGAAAAATAAGCTAATAAGGCACGGGCTTTGGGGCCCGCCGAGTCGGCTGATACAGTTGGCTGATACACGGCTGTAATTCATTCCTCCATCAACAAAAGGGCTGCAGCGCGGCACCTGGAGGACCTGGAGGACGGCCATGGACGAGCGCGGTCAGCGGGCGGCGAATGTGCGTGCTCCGCCCGCGCCATGCCGTGGCGTGCTTGCGGTGCCCTTCACAGTTCAGCCGCTGTGTGTCTGTCAGGCTGGCGTGCCACGCTGCTGCATCGTGGCTGCCCTTTGGAGCCACAGTTTGGCGCGCTGGCCTGCCTTGGCAGCCTTGGCAGCCTGCCTGCGCCTCAGCCCAGCGTGCCTGCGCCTGACCGGGCGCGCCGCCGGCAGGGCGCGCCGCGCGCCAAGCAGCACAAGGGGCGTGACGAGTCGCCCGTCCTGGAGGTCGCAACCAACGGCATCCTGTGCATGCGCTTCGCCTCTGGCGAGCTCAAGCTGGTCCCGAGGTACGTGCAGGATGGCCGCACGGTTGCGATGCTGGATGGGCAGACTCTCGAGGTCGCGCGCCTGGTCGCGTGCTCGTTCCACGGCCCGCCGCCGCAGCCCGACTGGATCGTCCAGCACATAAACGGGAACGCGCTGGACGACAGCGCTGACAACCTGCTCTAGGTCCCTCCGCCTGACGGAGGACGCCCGCAGCCCAACGGTCGCACCGGGCGACCGCGCTGCAAGGTGGTCTGCAAAGAGTCGGACCTGTAAACTGAAAGCCTGCCTGCGAGCTCTGCCCGCACCTGGGCAGGGTGCTCGGGGTGTGAATTTCTAAGAACGCGCCGAGCGCTCCGTCATGTGGGGGCCACCGCCAAGCAATATTGCAAGGAGCTCTGAAGCTCGGCCGGCTCGCTTGCGGGTATGCCTGGCAGTGCCTGGGGAGGAGCGCGGCTGGGCCGACTTAGCCAAGGCCGCCTGGGCCTGTCGTAGCAGTGCATCGAGTGTCTTCTGGTTTTTTAAATGTCAGGCGTGCAGAGCAGTCGTTCTTTGCATGTCCAGCGCGGCCTGCGCGCAGGGCATGGGCAGTCCCAGTTAGATGCCTGGCAGCGCAGTTGTATGCACGCTGTTAAAGAGCATTCCGTGGCTGTGAGGAGGACCGCTATGCCGGTTCCCAGGTCGCGTGTGCAGATGTAGGTGCCTTGTTTAGGAGCTGGCTATTGAGGCATGCTGAGCTTTCCTCGCTTACTAGGGCAAAGCATGCTGGCAAGGTAGTGCAAGTTTAACACATGTGTATCTAGGTGTGGGTGCCTGCCAATGAACCATGTGTTGTGAGAAGCTGCAGAACCGGGCTTTTTGAACTGTGTAGTGTAGCTTTGACGCTGAGTGCGGCGCATGCATGCAACAGCTTTGCCTGTTCAATGTATGCTTTGCGCTGGCGGCACTTTTGCCTGTCGTAGGCCCCATGCCATGCATGTGTGAGCCTGTTGACTATGTGCCAACATAATGGTTTAGCTAGTTTGGCCAGCTACCTGGTCCAGTGACCAGGCTGCTAGCCAGCCATTGTAAGCAGCGCCGAGCCGGTGCTTCCTACAGGACAGCAGGCAGTGAGCAAGCTGAGCCTGGCCAGCTGTTCTGTCCTGCTCAGCTAGCTGGCTGCCCATGCGGCAAGCTGAGCTGGTGGCTGACTCCCGACTGCTCCCGCCTTGCAGCAGCGTGGGCAACAGATCTGAGAATGCCTGCCCAAGCGTCAAATTGTGGCTCCCTGAAAGTGAAACACAGCCACCACCATGCCCAGCCTGATCCGTGCCCAAGGCTGCACCCAAAAGTCGCCCCCTTGGATGGACGCTCATGATCGTCAGCCGGGCCCAGCTGGGGCTGCGCGGTGGGGCACACCTGTGTGCCAGAGGGCGCCGCCATGCTCCCTCGGCAAGGGCGGCCGGCAGTGCCGGAGGCGGCGCTCGTGGGCCTGCAGTTTGTGCTGAGCGTATGCTTCCTGTGGGCGCGTGCTCCCGCGCCGCTCAGCTTGTATTCTGCAAACCTGCTGGGCCGTGTCATGGGCCCGGACGGGCACTTGGTGCAGCCGTTGCCTGGCCGGTCTGGCTACGACGAGATAATCTGCCTCTTGGACGGCAGCCCAGCCGGACGCCGCCGCCTGGTTCGCGTCGACCGCCTGGTGCTTGCCGCGTGGACGCTCGACGGGGACCGCCCGGACCGGGGCGTCGTCCACGTGGATGGAGATCCGAGCAACAACTGCGCGCCCAACCTGCGCTGGGCGACCGCGAGCGAGCAGGCGCTCAACCGCTTCCAGACCGCGGCTGGCACGTGGGAGGGCTTGCGGGTGCGGGCGGAATAAGGTCACAGTCCTCAGCAGGGTGAGGCCTGCTTGCGCTGCAGTGCGCATAACTTGTTTGGTGCAGGTCCTCGAGGTCGAGCAGCGCAGCGCATTCAACGCCGTCATTGCAGTCTGGCCGACGCATGAGGTGGCGGCCAAGGCGAGCGGCGTCTCGCCAGCAGGAGTGGCGGACGCCGTTGCCAATAACCGCATGCTCCAGGGCTGCCGGTGGGGCGCGCCGACCGCGAGTGGGCTGCGCAGCGGCACCTGGAGGACGGCCGTAGACGAGCGCGGTCAGCGGGTGGCGCAAGTGCGTGCTCCCGCGCTATGCTGCGGCGTGCCCGTGTCGCCCTTCACAGACCAGCCACCGTCTGTCTGTCAGGCTGGCGTGCCATGCTGCTGTAGCGCGTTCGCTTTGCAGCCGCGTCTTGGCGTGCTGGCCTGCCTCGCCTGCCTGCCTCGCCAGCCTGCCTGCCTGCCTGCCTGAGCCTCAGCCCGGCGTGCCGCGCCTGACCGGGCGCGCCGCCGGCAGGACGCGCCGCTCGCCGAGCAGCAGGAGGGGCGTCTCGAGTCGCACGTCCTGGAGGTCTCCTCCGCCGGCATCCTGTGCATGCGCTCCGCCTCTGGCCAGGTCATTCTGGTCCCGAGGTACGTGCGGAGCGGCCTCGCGGTCGCGATGGTGGGCGGGCAGACCCTCAAGGTTGCGCGCCTGGTCGCGCGCGCGTTCCACGGCCCGCCGCCGCAGCCCGACTGGGTCGTCGCGCACATCAACGCCGACGCGCTGGACGACCGCGCGGCCAACCTGGCCTGGGTCCCTCCGTCACACGATACAGGGCGGAGGGTAGGGTTAGCCTACACTATACCCTAACCTTGTGACGCACGGCCCAGTGCCTACAGAAGCTGGCCAGTACAAATGTATCACTGCGTGTCGGGCGCTTGTACTGGGGCAACACCTGTTCTCAAACACTGGGAATATAGCAGATAGCAGACTACTGCGTGCAGCAGCTGGACAGCGACACTTGTAGCGAATGAGACGCTACGCGAGCCTCCTTGCGAGCACTCGGACGTGCACTTGTATGCCGTCACAGCGCCACTTGCCTGTGCGCAGGAGCTGCTGCAGGCGTGCGGCCGCTCGCACGGCCTGGACGACGTGCGCGCCGCGCTGCGCGCAGTCGCCGACGCGGCGCCCGCCGCCTGGAGCCTGGACCTGATGGCGGGGCTGCCGCGGCTGGCGCCCGCGCTGTGGGAGGCGTCGCTGGCGCAGGCCGTGGCCGCGCGCCCCGACCACATCTCCGTCTACGACCTGCAGGTGCGGCGTGCTGGCGGCTGCGGCCGGCCGTGCTCGGGCGGCGGCGGGCGCCGCGCACGCGCGCCGGGCCTGCCGGTGCCCTCTGTGATCGCATAGAGTTGGCATTGCGTTGCACATCCCGACAGCCTGGAGCCTGGAACCAAGGCAGACATCGTGACATTGTGGTGTTGGTGTGCACATAGGGTTTGCTTAGGTGCTCCAAGGTAATCAGACTTGACCGGCACGCATGTTGGGCAGGTGGAGGAGGGGACGCCGTTTGCGCGCTGGTTCCGGCCGGGCGCGGCGCCGCTGCCGAGCGAGCGCGCGGCGGCAGACCAGCTGCGCCGGGCCTCCGCGGTGCTGCGCGGCGCGGGCTACGAGCACTACGAGGTCAGCAGCTTCGCGCTGCCGGGGAAGAGGCGCGGCCGTCCTCTGCGCCATGTCCTAGCAGCCGCGCGCGCATGTGGGGCTGCAACTGTGGTCGTGCGCAGCGCACCTTTGCGAAACACACATGGCCGTGCTGACCCCGCGCAAGCACCGGCTCTGTGCCATGCCCCTGCGTCTCGCAGGGCCCAAGTAGGTAAAGCAAAATAGAATAGCCATTGCGGTGGGGCGGAGGAGACGCACCCGGACCCCCGCGCAGGTGCGCGCACAACCAGGTGTACTGGGCGGCCAGCGAGCCGTACCACGCGTTTGGCCTGGGCGCCGCGTCGCTGCTGGGCGCGCGCCGGTTCGCGCGCCCGCGCGCCATGGGCGCCTACCGCGCCTGGCTCGAGGGCTTCGAGGCGGCGGGCGGCGGGGTGCCAGGCGCGCGGCGCGGCGCCTCGCCTCATGCCGTCAGCAGGGCTGTCTCCGCGGTCGCCGACATGCAGCGTTGCAGCCTGCGGCTGCTTACATGCAGTGCTTGCCATGCCTGTGGCTCATGCGGAGACGCCCTGCCATCCTCCCAGGAGCCTGTTTTGGTGAGCAAGCCGCGCGGGGCCATGCACCCATGCACAGCAAGCGGTGACGGCGGGTGTGGGGCGCGTCGCGGCCTGCAGGCGGCGAGCAGGCGCCGGACAGCGCGCATGAGCAGCTGCTCGACCATGTGATGCTGCGCCTGCGGCTCTCCGACGGCCTGGATCTGGCGGCTGTGGCTGCCCAGTTCGGCCCCGCGCGCGCCGCGGCCGCCGCGGCCGCCCTGGCGCCGCACGTGCGCGCCGGCCTCGCAGAGGTGGTTGGAGGGTGTGCCTCGGACGAGCGGGCCGCCGTGTGCGGGGCCAGGGGTGGGGGTGCGAGCGGACAGGCGCCACCGCAAGCCGCGGGCGGAGGCGCGGCGGCGCAGGGGGTCGCACACCTTCAGGCGCAAGCGTGTGCGGAGCATGAGCCTGAGCTTTGGCCGGGTTCTGCCGCCGCAGGTCCCTGCCAGGTTGACGGCCACACGCATGATGCACGCAGTCTGAGCGCGTGCATTGTGCGCCTGAGTGACCCAGAGGGCTTTTTGGTGTCCAATGACATCATCTCTGACGTGTTTGCCGCGCTTGATGATGAGGACGTCGCTGCGCCCATGGCGCGCGACGGGCGAGAGCATGTGCCGCGTCTGACCTGAGTGAAGCGAAGCCATCAAGCGTTTGCATCTGGCCAGGAGCTCTGTTGAACATTTGACGCGCTTCACAATGCGCGAAGTTCTACAATCTCCAGATCACGGCGCCCTCAGTTCTGCGGGCTACGCAAGACCGCAATTTTGGTCGGGCCGCCGTTGAAAAGACTCTGGCTGCAGATGCCCTGCTCATGCATGTGCTCCTAGGGCCGGTCAACATGACACCCCAAAACTGCCATCTGGTTTTCCCGGTCTAACTATGCAACATCTGCACCAACATGCACACACGTACTGGACACGACAACTATGACACACAAGATGCAGCGTCGGCCGCATCGCAGAGGTTCCAGGAAGACAACACAAGCCAAAAAAGCACCCACGCCTGACTCGGCACGTTGAATGCAGCCGCAGTGATCGACCGACGGACTGACAGCCACACACGAAAGAAAAGAAGTCACATGGCGCCGTCGGCGCCGCCGACCTGCCTCTTGGACGCAGGCGGGCCGTCGCCACGCCGCGACGAGCCGCGCGGCACGCCCATCCACGCGCGCAGGTGGCGCCGGTTGCGCCCCGTCTGCGCCGCCTGGATCCACTCGTCCGCCAGCACCTGGCGCGCGCGGCCGCAGCACCGCCCCCGTCACATGACTCCACACAAGTCGTGAGTATTGCGTCTACCCGCCATTACCTCAACAGCCTGCTATGCGCACGCACGCCAGCTGAGCGCCGCCCCTGTCGCTGACGCACGGTTAGTCGGGCGTCTGGTGTGCGCGCGCAAGCGCAGCAGCGACCCAGCGACTCAGCCGAGCGCGCGCTTCTGGGCACGCGGCGGCACCGCACTCCGAAAACCTGCTGCTGGTGGAGTACTGGACGTACGCGCTGTTCTTCTGCGTGGCCGAGCTGTGGGGCCCCATCGTCATCAGCCTGCTGTTCTGGACGCTGGCGAACGAGGTGTGCACGGTGCAAGACGCGCGCACCATCTACCCGCTCATGGTCATCGCGGCCAACATCGCGCTGGTCGTCGCCGGCGGCTTCATCAAGCACGTGACCGCGGCCGTGCCGCAGGCGTGCGCCCCGCTCCTGCACTGCCCGGCGCGCCGCGCGCGCGGCGCAGTGCGCCGCCCTCGCCGCCTCGAGGCGACCGCCTCCGCCACAGCCTGTGTCCTGGTCGGCAGCGTGCGCGAGCTCATGTTACACGCTGCCCTGGTGCGCGAGCTCATGTTACACGCTGCCCTGCAATACCCCCGTACCCTGGCTGGTCCTGCTCACCAGGGCGCACCGCGCGCGCGCCGCCTGCAGGCAGGAACGACGGCGACCGAGCCGCGGTGGCCACGCCGGCCGGCGCCACCCTGCGGCTGAGCGCCTCTGCGGCGGCCGGGCGCGCGCTCACTGGGCGGCGCGCGCAGGCGGGCGCGGCGCTGCGCGTGCTGATGGGCGCGGTGCTGCTGCTCACGGGCGTCATGGTGGGCACCAAGATGTACATGGACCGGCGCGTGGCGGTCGCCGCGCGCATCGCGCCGCCCAAGCGGCCGCCCGGCAGCAAGCGGCGCGGCAGGTGCCAGGGCCCTGCGCTGACCTGTATGCACCCGCCCAAGCAGGGTAGCATCGGGAAGGTCCGGGCATGGAGAGATGCCTGCCCCGTCGGTGCCGCCATGCTCAGTGAGGCCCGCATCTGCTCTCACCTACAGTGAGCACCCTGTTGTGGGCTCGCCGCTGTTGCCTCCTCCCATGTCCTTTTATGGCCATGCCCGCAAAGGCGCACCGACACCGCGCGAGTCATTGCACACGCAAATTTGGCAGAGCTGGGCAAGGGAGGCAGCGCTGGTTGCCAGGCCTGCAGTGCCAGCACCAGCAGGGGCGGCGCAGGGCCGGAGCCCGCCACTGAGGGTATGACGAGCCGTGCCGCGGTAAGGGGTGGCCCCCCCTTACCGATTTGCCAAATCATGCAGCTTTCCATGCCCAGGCGGCGCCAAGCGTAGCTACACATACCCTGCCCCTAACCCTACCCCATATACGCGGCGCGCAGCCTGGCGGAGAGCTGGGCGACGCTGCGCGCGTCGCCCATGATCGCGAGCCTGGTCATGCTGGTCGTCGCATACAGCGTGTCGCACCGCCTGTTCGAGTTCGCCTGGAAGGGCCAGCTGCGCACGCTCTTCCCGTCCGCGCTCGCGTACCAGGCGCGCGCGCGCTCGGGCGCTGGGCTGCCTGGGCGCGCGCCTGGCGCGGGGTGCCTCGGCGCCCGGAGGGGCCGGCTGCGCACTCGCGTCCCCCGGCCCTCGTGCACCGGGCGCACCTGAAACCTAAGCCTACCCTGAGCAAGCTCACCCGGCGCCTATGAGCGCGAGTTTGACTCGGCCGGTAAGGGTCTGGCTCCGCACGCTCGTGCCCGTCGGCGCTGGCCCACCGGGCATGCCCCTCTGCGCGGGGCCGGCTGCTTCACATGCAGCGGCCGCGTTTTCAAATAGCAGCAGCCGTGTGCCAAAAAACCGCTGAAGGCGAGCGCCGCGAGCCGCAGCCGCGCGACACGTCCTGGGCGCCGCGCCCGGCCTGCTGACGCGCGGGCCGGCCGCGCGCGCAGAGCGTGCTGGCGGACGTGTCCATCGCAACTGGCTACGCGACCATTGCGCTGATGCTGGCCGGGCGTCTGGTGTTCCAGTACCTGGGCTGGGGCGTGGCCGCGGCCACCACGCCGTTGGTCATGGCGGTGACCGGCGGCGCGTTTTTCGCGTTCTCGCTCTCCGGCGCGCCCGAGACGGCGACGCTGGGCGTGTACGCGGGCGCGGTCACGCAGGCGTGCCCGGCCGCCGCGCGTTGCCTGTTGGCCGTGGAACAGGGTAAGGGTAAGGATGGGGTGCGCGCTCGACGAGGCTTTGTGCGGTCTGCTCTGGCGCGTGGGGGTGCGCACGTCGGCGCGCGCCGCCGGCCGCGTGGCTACAGTCGGTGCCGGACCGCTGCAGGCCTAGTGGGATGGCGCTGCTGGACTGCTCGCCCATGCCGTCAAGCGCGCCAGCGCCGCTTCAGTCTCGGGCTGAGAGGCAGGCTCGACTGTGCGCCATGCATGCCGGCCTCCACCCGAGCCTGACATGCGCACGCGTCGCCTGCAGGTCTTTGCGCGGTCGAGCAAGTTCTCGCTGTTCGACCCCGCGAAGGAGATGGTGTACATTGGTGCGACCTCATGCACGCCCGTTTGCCAGCTACCACCAGACGCCTTTGAGCGCAACCTTTTGTTCTTTGCCTGCCAGTCATTCAACAAACAGTTGCAGGAAAGGCGCTGCTGATCTGAGCGTAATTGCATCTTTGCTAGTAACATGCTGCGCCTCAGGGCGCAACGGCTGCTGACCTCGTGCGAGGCAGGGCAGCACGGCATCGGTGTCACGCGGGCCTGCCCTCCGCGCAGAGATGCCGGCCGATGAGAAGCGGAAGGGAAAGGCCGCGGTCGACCTGGTTGGGAGCCAGGTGCGGGGCCATTGCGCTTTGCCAGCTCTGTCAAGCTCCCCTGTGCCCTCACGCCTGCCTGTGACAGTGGCGGACGAGGTGAGGCGGCCTGCTTGGGGTGAGTCGCCTGCGCACGCCGCCAGCTGCGCATGCGCGTTGTGCTGCATGACAGGCTCACACTCGCCCCGCCTGCGTGCTGCGCGCTGCTGTGCGCCCTGGAGCCGCATGCTGTTCCGAGCTAAGCTCAGGACAGTGCAGGAGCTTATGTTGTCGCTTTCAAGCTCAGCACCATGGCGCCGCCCACGACCGCGCGCTGAGCGGGGCCCGCGGCGCCGGCAGGTGGGCAAGTCCGGCGCGTCCTGGATCGCCCAGGCGCTGCTGCTGGCGCTGGGCAGCATCGCGGCCGCGCTGCCCATCATCGCCGCCATCTTCGCGGCCGTCATCGCGGCCTGGCTGGGCGCCGTGCGGCACCTGAACGCGCAGATGGAGGCGCGCTACACCCGACCCTAACCCTAACCCAATACCCCGCCCTAGGGGAGGGCGCACTTTGCGTATGGCGCCAACAGCACATGCCGGGCAGCAATAGTCGGCGACCAGGCGACCAGGCAAGGAAAAACTGTAGGGCCAATGCCTGGCGCGGGCTCCGGCTGCTTGGATCAAGCGCGCAACAGCTCCGCGCCGCACATGCTTGAGCCTGGACTGAAGGGGGCTGGGTAGTACCGCAAGGACTGACACGCTTTCCTGACCGCGAATGAACAGGCTGCCGCCGCCCCCGGCGCCGAACTTGCCCCGGGTGTGGGGCCGTCGCGGTGCAGCCGCTCCCAGTGACTGCGGTGTGGCTGTGCCGGCAGGAGCGGGAGCGCAAGCGGCCGCCCGTGGGCGGGCAGGGCGCGCAGGGGGCGCCCACAGTAGCGCCGCCCGACGCTGCTGCCAGCGACAACGGCGCGGCGCGCCGGTGCCTGCGCACGTTCAGGCGGCAGCGGACGTGGCGCTGCTGCGCGCACCCACTGCCCCCTCTGGCGGAGCCCCTGCACCCACAAACGGAAACGGGGTTGCGAGGAGCAGTCTGTCCGGCAGAACCGTGACTGGGGAGCCGCCGGCTGAGGGAGCAAGCACGCCCGCCGGCAGCAACGGCACGAGCGCGGGCGGCCATGGCGGCCATGCCGGTTACGAGACCGGCAGGGGAGGCCGCGAGGGGAGGACGGGAGCTGTTTAGAACTGCAGCGACACGTGAGAGTCACGCTCAGACCGAGGCAGAGCCATGAGAGCAGCCAAGTTACTGGGGCTCATGTGCCCGCTTTGGCTAGCATCCGTACAGCCTACCCTTGTCTGTGACAGCCAATGCAGAGTAGAGCGCCCGTGCGTCTTGTATGGCGTGCGAGCTCATTGTAGGCGTGCCATGCATGATCTGGGACTGCAGCCAACGGGCAGGTCGAGGGCTGCAAGGGCTGCCATAACTACCATTGGGGCGCCATGTGCCCGGTCGATGGGAGGCATGCTGTAGACTGCCAAGGGTGGCCGCTCCTGGGGCAGCTGCCCGCTGCTAGCTGCAGCCTGCTGAGTGGCTGCTGCCCCGTTTTATGGCATGTGTACGTCTGTGGTGTATCGTGTATGTTTGGATGGAGTGTGGCTTGAGGACTGCGCTCGTGTTTCTTTTTGGCGTGACGAGAAGACTATGTTTGTGGGGCCTTGCTGGAGTGTACAACAGACCGGGCGAGAGGTGGGTGGTGCATCACGTTTGCGTGGGTGCAGCAAGCACTTTTTGCGTTGCATGCACCGCTCGGCCGCATGATTTGGTGCCTGCATGGCCGCGAGCTGTGCACCAGCGCATGTGCAAGACAAGATTATGCCACCCTGGCAACAGGAAGTATGCTCGCGCCTATCCCTGCGATCTGGATGGCTGCTCGGCATGCGTGCATCAGAAGCCTCTCGGCATGTGCAGACATTTATTATCAAGTACACATTTTGCAGTACACATTCTACAGTGTGAGCATGTTATGCAGAACTGCTTGCGACCGTCAGGTCTATTACTTACAGAGATGCGCGCATACGTGAGCACCACCATCACAACTTTGCACGATGGCCGTTCTCTCTCCCATCAAACTCCTCTCACAGCCGCAACACAGCTGGCACTCCTAGCTAATACAATTGAGCTCGCCGGCTATCTTCACACACTCACTCTCTGTTCTAGTTGCCACTGCAAGCTCAACAAAATGCAACAGACCCGCCTTTCAGACCAGCACAGACGCTCTCAAAATTCTTGTGCATCAAGTGCATCGCCAATGCCGGGCTCTGCTTCCACTGCGCTGCAGGTGCGCTGACTCACTTGGCGCGGCGCCTGGCGTGTCAGTACTGCCATCCACTCTTCTGCCATGCCGTTACATGCTTTAGAGCTGCTGGTTGTGCAGGCGCGCCCATGTCTGGTGGTGAATTGCATTGCTCAACTGCAGGACATTGTTATGCGTTTTTTTTCACCACGGCAAGTTGCCTGGGCTTTCGTGACCTTTTGTTACCTTGAACACCACCGCCGTGCTGCCGCTGTTGATCTGGATGCCGCTGTTGATCTGGATGCGATTCTGTGGTGATGTCAAGCGCCGCTGCATGGCCGCCCGCTCAGCGCGGTCCCAAAGGCCCACAGTCAAGAGTAGACACCTGGGTGCTCGAGCATCGCACTCGAGCGATGTCGCGTCAGGAAGGCAGTCCTATGCAAGAGACTGCAAACATTTTGCAGGGACTCAGAAGCAGGTATCTGTGCAACTGGCGTTATTTTCATACACTACAGCTGACTTGCGTGAAAACATAAACACAGCAACACACGACACAGTGCGCAGACCTCTTACGCCGCACCCGCTGCACGTCCAGCCAAGGGTTCCAAATCATGGAAGCTGCTCTAACACTGGCCGCAGGCTACTCTGGCAACTTTTGCCAAGTACATGCTGCCTAGCGCCACGCTAAAGCGTACCCAAAAACAGAGTGGCTGGCGAGCTGGTGACGGGCAAACCCAAAACTATTCAAACTGTCCTGCGGCCGCCTGCGGCTTGGCGCTGTGGCGCTGCCCGCGGTGCAGTCAGACGTTCAAAGTTAATTTGGGCAGAGAGCATGCCAGGAGCGGCTGCTTGCCACATACTCCAGCGCAGGCAGGGCACGCCCATACACCGCGTTGCATACAGGGACAGGCCGGCCAGGTCTTACGCTGCAGGGCACAGCGGGCAGCCGCCTGGCAGGCCGCGCAGCCGGGGCCTGACAGGGCTGGCAGCGCGGCACGGCAGCAGGCTGAGAGGCGCGGGGCTGGGGCCGCCCCACCTGGGCGGCGCGCGCGCCGCGGTGGGCACTGCACGGGGTGCCACCGGGTGCAGCGGCAGGCCAGAGAGGCGCTGCGCCCAC
>JAABUY010005360.1_pt1 | contig 12944 bp, 15 predicted proteins | sample 5560271 | NCBI WGS metagenome assembly JAABUY01 (sample SAMN10711886, study PRJNA513374) | rock metagenome | isolation source: Antarctica rocks | place: Antarctica: Victoria Land, University Valley
GCGCGGCGGCGCGCTTGGCCGCAAACACGCGCGTGATGCTCTTCAGCACGGCCGCCTCCTCGAGCGCCGACGACTCGGCCAGCTGGTGCCCGACGACCTCCTCGATGCCGTGCACCAGGTCGACATCGTACTGCGCGGCCGGCCGACCTGTTTCACTCCAAACTCCCCAGCGACGCAGGCAGCCACCGGCATGCAAAGCAGAGCACGGCCGCGGCGCTCGCGCCGCGCGCACCCAACTTTGCCGCGCGGCCACAGGCAGCACAGGGCGGCGCCGGCGACGCGCGGCAGCATGCGCGCGCAGCTGCGCGCCCGGCCGGAGCGACGCGGGGCACGCCGCCCTCCAGCAGCGCCGGCGGCGCCGAGCCGGCCGCCGCGCCGAGCGGCGGCTGCTCGACGCGGGGAGACGCAGAGACGCGCTTGCCAGCAGGGACGACATGCATGGGGGGCCGGCGCGCGCGGCGCGGCGCGGCGGCGCGCGCCTGCGTGATGAAGCTGAGCGCCCAGCCGGGCCGGCCGGCGCGCGCGGTGCGGCCGACGCGGTGCACGTAGTCCGCCGGCAGCGCCGGCAGCTCGAAGTTGACCACCAGGTCGACGGCCGGGATGTCCAGGCCGCGGCTGGCCACGTCCGTGGCGAGCAGCACCGGCACGCCGCCCGACTTGAACCTGCGCGCGCGCGCGGCGCGGCGTCGGCCCGGCGCTGCGCGCGCGTCGCGCGGCCGGCCGCTGCGTCCGCACGCAGGCACCAAGCGCCCGCCTTGCTATTTTGCTGTGCGCCGGGAGATGATGAAGTTGAAGCCAACGCAGTGTGTCTACTACCCACGGATCAAGCGCATGGTCAATGCAGAGCACTTTGTGCAGCCTGGCGGCCGGCCGTACCTGTCCAGGGCGGCCAGCCGGCGGCGCTGCGGCTGGTGCGAGTGCAGGGCGGCTGCCGGCACGCCCAGCTCCTGCGCAGGGGTACGCCAGGGTGTCGACAATGTACGCAAACAGGAAAGCGCTGGCGGCTTGCGCATCTCTCGCCCCTGGAAGCCGCACAGCCAAGGCGCCACTCCTCTTGCACACCCCTTGCAACTCCACCCTGGCGTCGCTCGCCGCGGCGCGCTGAACGCACACCAGCGCCGTCTGCACACCGCCCGCTGCCGCGCATTCAACCCGGAGCGCAGGACGCGGGGCGCCGCGGCGTGCCTGCAGCAGCAGGCCGAGCAGGTGGCAGCCACGGCACGTGGCCGCGAATACGATCGCGCTGCGCACGCCGCGCCCGGCCAGGCCCTCCAGCAGGTGCGCCAGATAGACCTCGCGCACGCGCGCCGGCAGCAGCACGTACTCCTCGCGCAGGCCCGCCGCCGTCTGCAGGCCCTCGTACGCCTGCGCGCGCGGAGCGCGCGCTCGCCATGCCCCCGGCAGCGCAGCACGCCGATCATATGCCTTGGGGGCAGGACGCACGCCCATACATTTGATTCTGAGCACAGCGCATGTCCTACAGAGGATGCACAAGTGATACGCTGCACAACAGGCCGACAATTGGCACGCAGGCAGCGCATCATACCCGGAAGTGGAACGCGTCCCGCAGCGCGGCCGCCTGCAGCGCGGCCAGGCTGCGCGTCAGCGTCGCGCTGAAGAGCAGCGTCTGGCGGCGCGCGGGCAGCGCCTGCCCGATCGCGCGCAGCTCGCCCTCGAAGCTCGCGTCCTGGGCGCGCCGAGCGCTGTCAGCTGCCGGCATGCCAGACGGGCGCTACAAGCTGGCAGGTTACCGCAACGCGTCCCCGCGCGTGACTGATGAGGCGCAAAGCAATAAAACGCTATCCTGTCGTGTCTATGCATGCGCTCGGTGACGTCACGCTATATACCCAAGAGCATGGTTCTTCCCCCAGTAGAACAATGCACAGGTTCCCTTTCGTAGGAATGCCGCTCGCTGCTGGCCAGACCCCCCGATCAACCTGCACTGACCAACAGCAGGCACGCCGCCAACACAGGCTCACGCCCGCAGGGCCGCCGCCGCGCCGCACCAGCAGCCGGTCGGCCTCGTCGAGCACCAGGAAGCGCGCGCGCGCAAAGCCGCCCGCCAGGCTCGCGTCGGCGGCCAGCAGCCCGCGCAGGCGCCCCGGCGTCGCGACGACGACATGCGGGCGCGCCGCCAGCGCGCGCGCCTGCGCCTGCATGTCCAAGCCGCCCACCACCACGGCATCCTGCCACGCGTTGCTTAGACCGTGAGCGCCCGCCAGCGCGCCGGGGCACGCGCGTCAGCCGCCGGCAGGGCGGCGCAGCGCGCAGCGGGCGCGCACCGTGAGCGCCATGCCGGCGCCGAGCGCTCTGAACTGGTCGGCCAGCTGGAAGGCCAGCTCCCTGCGCGGGCGCCTCAGCTGAGGCGCTGGCAAGGGCACGCCGCACTTGACAGGCGGCGGGACGGGCACACGAGTCAGCTCCGTGCGCGAGCTGGGCACACGAGTCAGCTCTGTGCGCGAGCTGCGCGCAACTGCAAGGTCTATTGCGTGTCAGCAGCACTGAGGAGGCAAGCTGCGGCCTGGAAGCTCAAGGGGCGCAGGCGGCGAGTCGGCTGACGAGGCTGCTGGAGCGGACGGGCCGGCTCGGCGCGCCAGCCCCACGCGGCTGGCTCACCTGGTCGGCGTCAGCACGAGCGCAAACACGCCGAACGGGTCGCGCGCGAGCAGCTGCAGGATGGGCAGTGCGAACGCGGCGGTCTTGCCGCTGCCGGTGTGCGCGGTGCCCATCACGTCCCGCCCGCCCAGGATGGCCGGTATGCACCCGCGCTGCACCGTCGTCGGCCGCTGCATGCCCAGCGACTTGCACACCCTGCGCCGGCGGGCAGGGCGTGCGTCAGCGCAGCCCCCACGTCAGCCGCTTGATGCTCAGCAAGACGCGCAGCGTTCCGTCAGGCTCCGGCAGCACAGGCGCTCTAGGAGCGCACCGGCACAGCCACTCGGAGACACCCAGGTCCTTGAAGCTGGTTCCGTCATCCTCGCTCTCGCCTGCGGCAGGAGTCGCCTCCGCCGGCCGCTCGTCGCAGGGCTGGGCGAGTGCAGCGCAGTGCTGATCATTCAGTGCAGGCTCCTCCGCGACAGGCAGCCGGCGCCGCTTGCGCTTGCGCGCAAACAGGCTGATGTCGGCCTCCGCGCTCGTCATCTGCGCTGCGGGACTGAAGCGAAGCAGAGAGCAGCTGTTGCAACAGCCTGTTGCGTCAAGCAGCGGACGACCAGCCTACGCGTCTCCTGACTGGCCCGGACTGGGGAGTTGGTTTCCAGACAATTTGCTGATAGAGGGCCAAAGGCGGACATTGAGGGCGAGGCCGAGGTACGATCAATCGAGCCATTCCTCAGTAATCCCAACTTGATGTCATATAAAGTCTGGCGCAATGGTTGTCCAGGACAACTCGTCCTGTGTGTCTTTGGATGTGGCTGCGTGTTGAGTACACAGGCCGCACGCATCAGCGTGGCGAATAATCCATGCATGGGGCAGCAAACGCAGTGTGGCTACACATGCACAGCGCTCTCTTTCACCTCCTCATGCTGGGCCACTGGGCAGATGTGGCTGGCTACCAATTCACGCGTACTTATCTGCACCCTACCACTCTCAACGTGTCATGACACGACACCCACACACTGCATGCGTTCAAGGTAAGCAAACAGAGCCGGACATATGACGACAGAACCCGTACATCCCCTAACGCTGGGGGCACCGGGGCGCGCCCCCGGCCACAGCCGACTCACAGACCGCAGCATGGAGACACCAGTCACACATGCACACGCATGCACACCTGCACTCCTGAAGGCTCAAACCCGTGACCACATGATGGCGGAGCCATGGTATGCAGCCGGGCGTACGGCCGCCTCTCCAAGCAATGGTGGAGACAGGCAGCGAGCGCGCAGCCCCAGCCCCACAGCCGCATCCAGGCTCCCCTTCCCACCTACCTGCGTAGCTAAACCCGCACGCTGCAGCCAGGCGCTCCTATGCGGTGGGCGCGTGCGACAGCGCCTCCAATGCGCCGCCATTGCCGGCCAGAACGCCGCTGCCCAGGCGCCCGCTGAAGCCGCCGCCATTGCCACCAAAGCCGCCGCCGTTGCCGCCAAAGGCGCCGCCGCCGAAGCCGCTGCCGCCGCCAAAGATGGGCGGCAGGCAGGACTGCGAGCGCGCGGCCGCAATCGCAATGCGCCCCGCGCCGTCCGCCGCCACGCGGCCCGTGGCGCCCGCGCCAGCGCTGGCATCGCCCAGCAGGCCCTCAAGTCCCTGCGCTCCCGGCAGGGCACTCAACACAACAGACCGCTCAGCACCTCCCTCACTCCCTGCACACTCTGTCGGTCAAGGCTGTTTTCGGTCAAGGCTGTTTTACAAAAAAACACCCGCACACCACACTCTTACTGAAGTCCGGATACAGCAGAGCTGCAAAGCGGTGCTCACAGGTCCCAACAGCTCTACAGTACCAAGCCATCTGGGAGACCTGCCTTGCAGCTACCAGACCCACAGGCCATACCCTGCGCCAAACCCTGGCGCAGCAATGGCACGCAGCGCGCCCCGATTCATGCGCCCACAAGAGCTACAGTATGCGCAGGGTCCCGCAACATGTCTCACAAGCGGTGCCCACCTGCACGCGGCCGCCGATGCTGCGCGGCCTGCGCAGGTACTGATCGAGCTCCCCCACGGAGGACGCGCGGCCGCCCGCGCCCTTCATGAGGTCGCCGACGACCCTGCAGCAGCGCTCGCGCGCCATTCAGCGTGGGCGTTCAAGGCCCACCTTCCGGCTGCACGTCAAGATAATGTGTCAGGTCGAGAGCGCACGCCGCGGGGCTTTGCCATGGCATGGCAGCATGGCTAGGCCACAGCACTCTGGTTTGGCGCATGCGACGCAGCTTGGACCAGATACATCAGACGCAAGCAAAACACCTGCATAAAGTTTGACATACAGTTGACATACATACATACGTACAGAAGGATAAAACTTCGAGCACGAGCAGCACCTGCACAGCAGGTAGATGCCGTCATTGGCATACTGCTGGTTGAGCGAGATGTCTTCCAAGTTGCCCTCGAGCTCCCGCACGCAGTTATGTACCTGAGCGCCGCCACATCAAAACATTATTGCCGCTCCTAACACTAAGCGGCTGGCTTCCCCCAAGTGCCTTCGGCTCAAAACAACTGACCACCACTCTAGACACCATTACTACATTCCGGGCAACTAGGATTAAATCGGTGCCCACACTGAGCCTTCTCACTGGCATCCTTCACAGACTGCGCGCAGGCCTTGGCAGCCGGGGCCTGCCTCCGACACGCGCGCGCGGGTGTCGTCTACATCGCTGCCGACCCGGCCGACCGCGTCCTTCAGCTCCGCCTGCGCCTCGATGGTCTCATCCTGCGCGCCCCGGTCCCAAGCGGGCATCAAGCCCGTTCAACAGGCATTGTCAGAATAAGAAAACTGAAAAAACCAAGCCCTGCGTGGTCCCGGCATGCGCAGCCGCTCTCAGGGAGGCAGCTCCTGGGCCCCTGCCTGCTTGGCGCGCAGCTGCGCCACCTGCTGCTGCAGGTACGACTTCACGCCCGCCAGGCGCTGCGTCAGCCCCTCCATGCCTGCGACCGCCGCCCGGCGGTCAGCTCTTGCAGCTCCGTCGCAGCCCTACACTGCTGCAGGGCGCGGGCGGCATTCAGCGGCAGTGCGCTGGCCGTGGCGTGAACGGGTGGAAGGGGTCAGCGCTAGAGCAGGTCGCATGGCCGAGCGGACGCGGTACCTGTTGTGACTGAAGTCAGGGAGCGGCTGAGCGACGCGCGCGTGACATACATCAGGTCGCCCAGGCGCCACCCGCATACAAAGCGCAGGTAGATGATGAGCGTGCCGCCAGCGGCCAGGCTGTATAGCACCACCGTGCCGCCCCTGCCGGTCGCATGCAAGGCGCTCTTTTAGCCCATCCTCCGTCAGAGGCACACCTCGCGCCAGCCGTGGGTATGGCCTGCCACGCAGGCGTTATGTGCCACCGTGCAACAATGCCTCCAGTCTAATAGCTGAGGCGCTCCAGCTTACACCTCTACTTTGGTGCAACCTGCTGTTCTGTCGGTGTGGTGCAAGTGGACTAGGCCTGCTGACAGAGCGGGTGTGGGGCGACTGCACAGTGGCACCCTTTCCTCACACAGCCTGACAGGACAGAAGCGGTGGGAGGGTGTGCGCACGTGCGCGAGTGCGCCATGGAGATCGTGACGCCCTGCTGACGGTGCACATCCTTGGCCAGCTGCTCGACCTGTGCGCCCAACCTCTGTCCGGCCGTGCGCTCTCACACACTGGCCGAGTGGCCTGCAGGAAGGCGCGCGCGCGCACCAGCCTGTACAGCGACTCGAGCTCCTTGCCGCCGCCAGCGCTGCCGGCGCCGTTGCGCTGCTGCCACGCAGGGAAGCCACCGCCGGACGGCGACAGCAGCAGGCTGCGCACCGTGCCGCTCACATCCACGCCGTTGTAATATGCCGTGGCGCCACCCGCGCCGAGCAGCGTGCCTGCGCGCATGCGTTGCTCGAACCGCCAGCCTGCAGGGCACTACCGGTGCTGGGGCCCGGGGCGTGGCCTCACCCAGCACGGTTCCGCCCCGCATCCCAAAACGCTTGCGCCGCCAGGCCCGTGCGCAACAGCAGGCTCTTTTCTACTTGTAAGCGCTCAAAGTTCTGTAGATCGTGGAGGAGGCAGGCACTGCCAGGGCGTGCGCTTTCAGACTATCGCGGGGTACTGGTTTTGGCCTTCAATATCACCCAGCTCCCTAAACCTGCTGATGTCAATACGGCGTTCCTCCGCAACCTCCAGAGCCACAGACTACCGATCTCGACTGGCTGGTCAGGCCAGCGTCGTGCCATGCTAGCCCGAGCGTCCAGGCACCACTTCGAGCAGAGTCTGAGAACAGACTATCGTCGGAGTAGAGGAGTATCTATGCGTATCAGCGCCAACCGTGCACTGCGGCGCGGTGCGTAGTTGCGCAGCGAGCGTGAGCGCCGACCAGGTACGCAGCCACTCTGTCAAGCGCCGACACCACTCTCAGCCGTGTCACGACGTTCAACGTATTCTCGCTTGGGCCGGTGCCACATCCTCCTGTTAAGCAGGCAGCTCGCGACTCCCGTTCACAGCGACCTACTGCTTCGCGTGTCAGGTGGCAGAAGGAGCGATGGCTGCACCAGGGGGCGGGCCTGGGCCATTTGCTGGCTGGAGCGCTCCCGCAGAGTGGTCCAGCTTCTGCGCCAGCAGCTTACATCCAACTGATGTCAGCCTTCACGAAGGCAGGCGCCTCTCCACGTCCTCCTACGAGAGCTCAGGTGCGGCACGGCGGGCGGGCACGGCCTGCAGCAGAGCCGTCGCATCTTGTGGCTGTTTTTTTTCTAAATAGCCTACAGACAACCAGCGCTCGCCCGGGCGTGCGCACAGAGTCTGTGCTGGCCTACCTCATCGAGGACGAGGAGGAGGAGGAGGAGGCAGGGCAGGCGCATGCATACCCGCTGGCGCCTGCACAGGCGGAGCCCGCGCTGCCGCACACGGCGGCGCGGCTGGCGCAGGCGCCGCCAGCCAGCCCGCCCTGTGCGCCCGCGCTCCTCCTGTGCCTGTATGCATCCATGCGCTCCGCGCCGCGGCCGAGCCTATACCCATCCAGTCGCACAGGCGCTGTTGCACCACGGCTTGCGGTGTCAACTACTTTTGACCACCAAGCCGCCCGCGCCAAGCGCAGCCGCTCAGCCCAGGCAGCGCATAGGACCAGCCCCACGCCCGGGCGGCAGGCGAGTACGCCTACCGGCGCGTGCCGGAGGCGTCGCTGATGGGCCGCAAGGGCGCCGCGTTCGGCTTCTCCGCGTTCGCCGTCAGCGTGGGCGTCTCCTACTTCGCGCGCCTGGCCGGCCGCGACGCCGAGCTGCGCGCCGCGGCCGAGGCCTGCGCCGACTTTGCGGGCTTCGTGGCCGGCGCGCCGACCGACGCGGAGCCGCTGCCCGCGCCGCTGGGCGCCGCCGCGGGGCGCTACGGCTGCGGTGGCGCGCCGCGGCGCTGGCTGGTGGCCGTGCACCTCGCCTGCATCCTGCTCGCCGCCAAGAACATTGACCGCCGTGCGCCCGCCCGCGCCTGCCAAGCAGCTGGCGGGCATGCCGCATCGCCTGGCGGTGCCCTGTCCACAGTCACTGGCGGACGTGGGCACGTGAAGCACTCCCTGCTTGGACAGAACATGCTGGGGCTATTCATGTTTGCATGTTCCCATGACGCCGCTCTGAACATGCTTCACCCTGTGCAGCACACAGATGGCGCATGCGTCTGCTGTGAGAGACCCACCGCCCCTGTTGCTCGCCGCTTGCCATGCGGCTTCGCTGCACTGAATGCGCGTCTGCCCTGCGCCGGTGCAGTCCCCTGCCGCGACCTGGGGCGGCTGCTGCTCGCGCACTCGCGGGGCACGCCCGCCATGGCGTACGAGGCACGCGACCTGGAGCTGGAGGTGCTGGTGGCGCTGCGCTGGCGCCTGGGGCCCTTCCTCTAGCTGCCGGCCCGGCGCTCCGCCGGGCACAGGGCCGGCATCGACACGCATGATGCTAGACAGGCCTGGCTCGTGACCCGGGCGTGCCTGTGGCTACTGTGTGCCGGGCCTGGCATCATTTGGGAGACCCCTGAACAGGGCCCTGAGCGCCCTGAGCTGGGGCGCGCCACCAAAAGGCCGTACGCAGACTACATTTAATTTTAAGTATTGTCTGTGTTGTCCCAATATTGTCGCAACGTGCCTGTAGCTTGCACAGCTCGAAGGCTGCTGCTCTGGCGCAGCAGCGCCTGTAGCTCGCATAGCTCGAGGGCTGCTGCGCGGGAGCAGCAGCCCCTTGAGCAATGGCGCCGCGACGGTTTAGAAGTTAGTGCTGCCGCGGTAATCCCAGCATTTCATTAGTATAAATCTGTTTTATGCCCAGTGGTGCGAAGCATTGCCACGACTGCCAGTTTTGATAGCAGACAGCCGTGCTTGTACACATCACTTCACGTGGACCTAATTGGTAGCTGAGTCTGCACGGGAACGATGTGGCATGTGCATGCACTCACAGGGCATGCAGCTGCACTGGCAGCTTGTCAGTTGCCTACCAGGCACTCCAGACACACCTAGACTCGGGGACACAGGTGGTCCACAGGCCTAGCGAGCTGTAGAGGAGGCTGCCCATGCTGAATGTACTTCGGTCTGGCACCCAAGTGGTGACGACAGTCCTCACCCCCTGCCACATTCCCGTAAAGGACCGGCATAATACAAATCACCGCCCATCGCTCAGCGAAGCGTCCTACCGGTCCCCCAAGCCTGTGGCGCCTGCGAGGTGGAGTGAAAGCTCCCTGCTGTGCGCGCTGGCCCTGCCGTCGGCAAGCAGGGGGGAACAAGTCAGGCGGCAAGGGGCCTGCATGCCCGTCAATCCCCAAACGTGGCCCCCGGCACGCCGTCCTCCGCCGCCGCCGCCTCGGCGCGCTCGCCGAGCGCGGCGCTGCTCGGCGCGGCGCCCGCCGGCGGGGAGCCTGGCGCGGGCGCGCCGCCGGCGGCCGCGCCGGCCAGCCGCGGCGCGTACATCGCCACCAGGAAGCCGAGCGCGCCGCGAAAGCCGCGCTCGGCGGGCTCCGGGACGCACTTGAGCATCAGGCGCCAGCGCCGGCGCGCCTGCGACGTGGGGGGCCAGAGCCGGCCCGGTCTGCGAGCAACACGCGTACGTGCAGAGAGACCCCAGCAGCAGGAGCACCTCCAGGGAGGCCATGGCCCCCGGGCGCGAGCGCGCGCGCTGCGGCGGCCTCTGCTTATCAGGCACGGCAGTCACTGCTTGCGCCCTGGCGCGCCATGACACCGGCCCCTCACGCTCCTTCTGTACGCACCGGTAGCATCGAGGCGTCTGGCAGGCAAAGCCGGGCGACATAGTGTAAAAAGCTCATGAGGGAAGCGGGGGCGAGCGGGTCTGACCTGCGCCGCGGTGCGCCCAGGCACCAGGCCGCCCCAGTCGGGCTGCCACTCCTGCGCGGCGCCGCTCGCCAGCAGCGCGCGCAGCAGCCGCTTGTCGTCGCCGCTGCCCCACTCGCCTGAGCGCAAGCTCGCCTTCAGCCCTGCCCGAGCGCCTGATCATGCACTACAGCGGCGTTCCTGCCACCCGACCCGCAGCACCAGACACATGCATGTCGCAATGCGGCAGGACACAGCGAGCGCGTGCGCAGGACGCTCCGCGAAGCCCGCGAGCGAGGCGTACAGTTTCTGTACACCTGGTGGCTCCGTACCACTATCGCCCATTCCTCGGGGCGGGGGCCCGGCCCGCACCACGCGACACCATGGATGGCGACAGCTTGTTGTACCACTTGGCCGCGCACTGCAGCGGCGAACGCGTGCCCAGCGCGGCCGACACGGCCGCCCAGTTGACGTCGTCCAGCACGATGCGGCCGTCGCGCGCGCTGCCGCGCCCGGCGCCGCCCGCGGCGCCCTCGCGCCGCGCGGCCGCCGCGGCCGCCAGCGCGTCCGGCACGAGCTCGGCCAGGCGCGCCTCCTCGTCCGGCGCCCAGGCGCCCGACTTGCGCGCAGGGCCGAGCCGCGTCTCGCGCCAGCGGTCGCGGCAGGCCTCCGGCATGCGCCCGAGCGCGGCGCCGATCTCCTGCCAGCGCGGCCCGCGCTCGGCTACCAGCGCCAGCAGCCGCGCGCCCGCCTCCGCGCTCCAGGCGCCCTGCGCGCGCGACGGCCGCGCGCTCGCGCCCGCCGCCCAGCACGCCCCAACGGCAGCAGAGCGCCGTCCTCCTGTCTTGTTCGAGCGCTGCAACAGGAACGACGCGCTTGGCGGCTGCGCAAGCCGGATGATGCGTGATGCGCATGACACCTGGGTCGGCACGCGAGCCTGGCGGACAGCCCGGAGGCGGCTTCAAGCCCAAGTTGCTGCGCGGCAGACAACGCGCGCGACCGCCCTGCGGCGGGCTCCGGCGTGAGGCCGGGGAGCCCGAACCCGCGGGCGCTCGGGGGCGGCGCTGCGCGCGCCGGGCTAGGGTATCAGCTTGGGCTAGGGTTAGGGTACGCTGGGCTACCCTTGCGCGCCTGGTAGTTGGCGCCGTGAAACATGCGCGTGCCGCAGGACCAGACGGCCTTGATGCGGCGGTGCGGCAGCGCGGCCGCGATGGAGTTCCAGGCGCCACGCGATCGCGCGCGTTCCTCGCCGCTCTGCGTCGCGAACAGCCAGCCCAGGTCCGCTGCACTCAGCGCGTGCTCGCGCGCGTACGCCTGCGCCGGCCGGCGCGCGCTGACAGAGTAAGCGCCGGGCGCGATGGAGCTGCGGGGTCGGAGCTCCACACCGCAGGAGAGGGTCCCTAGGTCCATGACCCTAGGCCCCTGACCCTAGGTCACTAACCTATATATCCTTACCCTAGGTCTCTGACCCTATCTGCTTCGGGGGCCGCGCACGTCCACCGCCGCGCGCAGCGTGGCCTTCTCGGCGCCGGAGAAGCGTCCGTGCTTCACGTCGGTGCGCGCCATGCTCGCGTGCCAGGCGTTGCCACCGCTGGCGCGCTCGCCCAGGGCCGGGCCGCCGCCGCGCGCCGCCGCCGGCTCCGCGGCCGAGCCCGGCGCGCCGCTGGCCCCTGCCGACCCGTGACCCCTGCGCCCCGGCGGCGGCGGCAGCTGCTGTTTGCGCGGGGGTTCCTGGCCGCCTGCGAGCAGTTCCCCCCAAAACACGTCAGGCGCGAGCGCCCCCGTCACGGTAGAAAGGCGCCTGCACCGCGCGATAGTGCTGATGCTGACATCGGCGCGCCCTCGCCCCTGCTGCAAGCACGCACTTTGTACACTCATGCCAGAGCAAAGCGTGATGCTGTCTCTGCGGGTGGGGCGGCGTCCCCGATACAAGCTGAGCTCGCAGAGCGCCCAACGCCCCGCGCACCTGCCTGTGTTGCCTGCTTCGGCAGGCCCTCAGCGCGCGCAGGCGGCTTGGCAGCGGCCGTGCCTGCTAAAAAGCCCATGGGCTGCTGCGCCGGCCGGGGCTGCGGGGCGGCGCTGCGCGCGGGTGCTGCCTCGGCGGGCTTGCGCTGCTTGCCTGCCCGCTCGCCAGCCTGCGCTGCCGGCGGGACAGGCGCATGCGCGGGGGCCTCCGCGGCATTCTCCCGCCCAGGCTGGACTGGCGCAGTGCAGTCGTGTCGCGCTGCAGGCTCTTTCGGCCTGACTTTTCCGCGCGGCCGCTCACTGGCCTGCACGGCCGCTCCGGAGGGCGCCGGCGCCTGCGCACTGCCCTGCGAGCCTGGCTGTGTGCCGCTGTGCCTGGCCGCGGGCTGCACCGGCTTGGCCTTTTTCCGGGGTCGCTGTCCTGCCTGTGCAGCCGGCAGGGCGGGCGCAGGTGCCGCAGCGATCGCAGCACCAGGGGCACCAGCGTGCGGCTCCGCCTTGAGCGCCTGCTGGACGCCTGACGCGCGTGGCGCGGGCTCGTGCAACGCCTTGCGCTTCTTGCCGCGCTGTGGCCCGTGCTGCGGCAGCCGCACCCGGTCGCCGTCGACGGCGAGCTGCCCGTGAGCCCTGCGTCACAGCGAGACTGCATGAGCAGGGCCACACAGGAGGACGACTAGGTGATGGACACAAACTCTGAAGCCCGTTGCCGCACCGCGCGGCAACCACGAAGCGGTCGAACGCCGCCCTCAAGTGCTGCTTGGATGTGCCAGCGGTGTCCAGCTTACGCACCCGCTTGACAGCGCGGGTACGCGCCTGCGCAACACATACGTCAGTGCATGCTCAGGCGGGTCACCAAAGCAGTAGACGTGCGACTTGGCCAGCGCGCGCCTTGGCAAGCGGCAGGCCCTCGGCAGCTGCCGGTGCCAGCACCTCGGTCACAACGGCTAGCCATGGTAGCACAAGCCCGCCAGCCTCCATACCCGCCACTACAGCAAGGGAGCGGGAATGCTCATCGTTGCGCAGCGCAAAAGCAGCCCTTGCGCTTGACGTTCAGCCCGCGAGCAGCGCCTTGGCCCAATG
>JAABUY010005361.1_pt1 | contig 12944 bp, 12 predicted proteins | sample 5560271 | NCBI WGS metagenome assembly JAABUY01 (sample SAMN10711886, study PRJNA513374) | rock metagenome | isolation source: Antarctica rocks | place: Antarctica: Victoria Land, University Valley
TTATGCGGATGTATTCAGTCAGCATCTGCAGGCGTCGGCGGTCCGCCTCGCTCTTGGTAGCTGAACGAGAGCTGCTGAGTGAGGAAGCCACCCCTGCTTCACGCGCTCACGCATCCAGGCCACGAGGCGAGGCAGGTGGCGCCGGCGAGCAGCACAGCCCGCCCACAGCCCAATATGAGGGGGAGTGTACACAGGCCTGTCGTAACCTGCTCAAGCATACCCTACCCTATGAGCGCTCCACCGGGCAGGCGCAACCTCGCCCTCAAGGCAGTGAAGCCTGTTGCGAACCGCTGCACCCTCAGCCACAGGCTTTCCCTGCACCCTTATGAAGGTTTTGTGCAGCTGGTTGCAGACCCCTGCACCTCAGCCAGCGATACGCGCTGTAAGCGCGGGACGGCCGCGCGCGCAGCGCACGTACAACGTGACGGCGATGACGTTCACGCCGGCCGACCTGGCGGCGGCCATCAGGGAGCACATCCCGGCGTTTGATGTGCGCTACCTGCCGAACTTCCGGGAGGGCATCGCGCGCAGCTGGCCCGTCTCCATCGATGACAGCTGCGCGCGCCGCGACTGGGGCTGGCAGCCCAGCTATGACCTCCAGGCGCGGCCCAGGTCATCGGCTCTGTCTGTTGCGCTGGCGAGTCGGGCTCAACGGGGAGACATGCATGCGCAGCGAGTGTATGACCACAGTGAACGAGGACGGCGGGCCGTGTGCGACGTCAGCAGCAACGACGACGGCCAGTGCTGCAATGCCGTCTGTGTGTGCCGTCTGTGCATGTGCAGACGCCGCCGTCGGCGCTGCTGACGTCGCTCTGTACAAATGCTTCCAGCCCTGCGCGACTAGCGGCTGGTTCAGCTGTTGATGATGGGCATGTGCCAGGCAAGCCGCACAAGCTGTGGTGGGCGGGCAGGGCAGGCGCGCCTGCGCCAGGCAGGCTGTCGAGCTCCGGCAGGCGCGCCGAGACGCGCTGGGGCCCGCGCAGGGCATGACGGCGCACATGCTGGCGGAGCTGGACAGGCAGCTGCGCGCCAAGCGCGACCGCGCGGCCGCCATCGCCGCCGCCGCCGCCGCAGCCGCGCGCGCTGCCCCGGCCGCCGGCGGCCCTGTCGACCCGCTGCTGCGGCCGCCGCCGGTGGCGGTGCCGCCGCCCATGCTCTGACGCTCGTGCTGGGCATGTCGGGGCGCGTCTGGAGCAGCACCGGCTCCGTGTACAGATGCAGTCATGGGGTATGTTGCACCTAGGGCACGCCTCACATAGACTGTTGTTTCCGCTTGAGCCGGACTGGAACAGGCATTGGATTGCACGAGTTGGAGTGCAACGGTGTGTAGCGGCATGCGCAGCTCAGCATGTCAATTGTATCATAGCAGCCCTTGTGTAGCCTGTTTGCACTGTGAGTCTTGCTTGAGCTGCCACGGTCCATGCATGCGATGGTGGCTGCTGGTGGCACGTCAAAGCTGGCACACGTCCTCAGCTGACAGCCTGCTGACCTGCTGCCGCTGGTTAAGAACAGAAATAGATTGTGTTTGCGGAAATTGTGTGTGATAGATAGTGTTGTGTCCGAAGCGCACGGGTGTGTTCCAGCACAGAGCCAGCGCTGCTTGTCAAAGTAATCTTTTACACACAACGAGAGAAGAACAGCGCTGCTTGGCTCTGCGCAAGTCCCTGGCATGCGCTGTGCATGATTACCGAACATACCATACTGAAAGGGGAGCACAGCGTTGCACAGATTATTATGCACTCAGCACGCAGATGTGTCAACATTGTCTGGCAGGCCGCAGCCTATGATTGCTGTGCGAGCAACTGCGCGCTCACACCAGGGTGTCAAGCGGCGCTCAAGCTGTTCAGGGCTGGCAACGTTCTGTGGCCCACAGTTAGCGAGCACAGCTAGCGCGGTTTTCATCAGCAATCAAGCAGTGATCATGGCCGCATGCCAAAGGCGCAGGGCACACCGCCGTGCATAGCAGCGGGTGAGAGGTTCATGGATGTGCCCAGCCTCTGAACGTCAGGGTTGCAGCGGCAGCCCTGCGCGCGCGCGAGCTTTGCCGCTCAAGTGCCCGCTCACGCGGCGCATGCGCCGTGCGGCCCCTGGTGGGGAGCAACGCAGCGGCCAACGCACGGGAGCAGCGACGCGTGAAGGGGCGCACGTTCTTGAGCAGGGTGGACATCGCCTGGCAGCAGGCTGGCGACGCCCTGGTGGTGCCGATGGCCGCTCTGATCTGCGCGCGCCCCGCGCGCGCCTGATGCGTCACGTCACGCAGGCTGGCGCTTCTACAGCTGGGCGTGCGGCAGGCCCAGCACCAGAACGAGCTCTCAGTGCAGCGAGGCAGCAGTGTGCAGCACCGTCCGCGAGTCCTCAGCATGCGCGCACAACGGCAGGGATGAAAGCGGTGCGTACAGGCATCTATGCCCCACCTTTGTGATGCATGTGGTGGGCGAGTCACGAAATCAACTTTATACCGGATATATGTTCTCACGCTTGCAAGCTGTGGCATGCAAGAGGAGAGCAGGTACAAAGGTTGGACTCATGACTCGCTCACCACATGCATCACATAGCTTGCAAGCATGCAAGCGATGAACGGGTTGCTGCATGCCACAGCTGCAGACTGGTGGAGAGGGGGTGATGCAGGGGCTCCTAAGCCCGTTTGCTGGCGGCGGCCCAGAGCGGCGCGCCTGCGCATCGCTGGCGGTCGCGAGCGCGCCCCCGCTGGTCTGCACCTGACCCACGATGCTCTGGCAGGCAGACATGGATGTGCTGGCGTAGCTCGGGCAGTTGGCTGCACGCGCGCGGACTGTTGCACCTTCTCATGCATGCGCACCCCATGTCTGATCACGATGATCAGACATGGGGTGTATGTATGGCTGGAACAGGCACGCTGCCTTGCCCCAGGGCAACCCACGGGCTATCAATGACACGTTTTCGTAGCTTTATTGCTTGCGAACTTCCAGTGTCAGCGGCAGTGGCCGACGTAGAAGGAGTTCACGCCTGGCAGCGTACGCACAAGACAGGAATGCTGCAATACACACGCTTGGACCACGAGGCCTTTGGCACGCTGCTGCGCACGCTCTGCGGACTGCAGCTTCGCACCATTATCCAGCAGACGGCGCAGGGCGCCCTCGGACCCTGTTGACTCACAAGCGGAGGTGCTGGCCGCCAATAGCGCAAGCAGTGCACAGGCCAGTGCCGCTTGACCGGCCGTCATGGCTGCTTACCAGTGTCGTGGTCGTGTCACACGGCAAGCAAACAAGGTGAGTGGGCTTGCTAGCGGTTGCATCCTCGAGCTCCTCAGCACGGAATTATTGGATGGCCCAATCGCTTGGACCCTAGCCACCTGGCGTAACGCTGGCACTTCGCATGCTGTATTTGGCTGTAAAGGCCAGCAACTTACTGGCAGTGAGTCGGCGTCTCACGTCACAAGGAACAACAGCCAGCAAGTCACAGCACCTTACATGCGCCCCTGCAAGCACACAGGATCATGCAGCATTCCGGCGCAAATCTCTCACTAGCACACACACCTGCAAATACACAACACACCGGACACTGGGATCTGTCACAAGCGTATCCAGCATCCACCTGTATGCCTGGCAACTCTCCCACCTCCCCTCACCAGCGGCTCTTCAGCATCGAGAGCCACTTGCAGACGCGGCTGGTCACTGACAGCGCATGCCGCTTCGTCGGTGAGGTCGCCACAGCATGGGCAGGCACGCGGCACGGTTTGAGACTCAGAGGTGCCCCACGTCGGAATGTCACTTTGGAAAAGCCCTGTGAAGCACGCATGCAAGAGCTGCCCGCAACAAGCCATGGCACAATCAGGCCCCAGGTCCAGAAAAGTCATCCAATGCGCGCCGTAGCTTGGCTGCGCCCGCCGCCAGCGCCTCGGCGCGCAGCTCGGCGCGGACATGCTGGCGCAGCGCTGCAAAGTTGCGCTGCAGCGCGGCCAGGCAGGCGCCCGCGCAGCCGTGGCCTGCTCCCCGTCCCTGCGTGGCCAGGCAGCCTGGGTCCATGGGTCGCCCCAGACCCTGCCCTGCCGCCCGCCCTGGCCGACGCTGCGCCATGTGGCCGGCGCGCTTGCACTGCGCGCGCGCCGCGCTCTGCTCGCAGCCGGCCGCGGCAGGCGCGCGGCCCGGCCGCCTTGCACTAGGCGGCGGGCTGGCGCCGCCGGCAGCCGTCCTGAGTGGCCGCCTCGCGAGGCTGCCACCAGCGCCAGCCGCGGGCGCCTCGCGCACGCCGCAAGCAGGCGCCGACCCTGATACGCCACCTGCCAAGCACGCTTCGCCCGGGCCTGCGGCTGCTGCCGCTCCGCATGCCCGGGCTGCCGCGAGCCTGTCTGCCACTGCGCAGGGGCTGCGAGACTGCGGGCGTGCTGGGGAGCGCTCGGGCATGCATGAGAGCCCACGCCTGGCACGGAAACTGGGCCGGCGACCGACATCGCAGAAGGGAGCGGCGCGGGCCACGCCAGACAGGCTCATGCTCACTGCGGGCCCCTGCGCTCGTCGCCGCCGCACCCGCCTGCGCACACAAGCGGGCACGGGACCGGCGCGGAAGGCCGGAGCGGGCGGCGCCGGCGCGTCTGCCGCTGCCGCGAGCGCGGCCGCACGCCGGCGCGCGGCCGCGGCGTCCCGCCCGGCGAACGAGAAGGGCGCCAGCGCGGCCTGCAGCGCGCCGCGCGCGCGAGCGCGCTCCCGCCGCCGCCGCCGCGCCTGCCCGGCGAGCACGCGCGCCAGCCTGCGCGGCGCCGCGCCGGCAGTGAGCAGCGGCCGCGGCAGGGCTGGCGCGCACTGCATGCCGCGCGGCACGCAAGCTGGGCGCTCGCACATGGCATGCGCGCACCATGCTTGCATAATATCCTCATTACCGGGGGCCTGCTCAGAGGGTGGAGCATGCATGTCGAGCAGTGCGGAGCGTGCCTGGGCTCCCTGGTGGCGGCCGGCAGCGGCTGCGCTTTGAAATGGCGCGCTGTTCCGGCCGTACGCTCCGCAGCGGCATAGGCCGCCCGTTGAAGCAGCTGCGCCTGCACGCGCGACCCTAAGGTCGCCCAAAGCTGGATGCTGCGGGTCTGCTTGTGCTTGTGCTTGTGCCAAGGCAGAGTGGGAAGAAACATGCATCAGCCGACGCGTGCAAGGCATCATGTTGGCTTACAAGCTGAGGACGAAGGGACGATACCACACCAATGCTCCTTTTCGCAAGCACAGCGCGCGTGACACCGCAGCGAGGCGGCGGCATGGCACCTCACAGCACAAGCCGCGTGCGCGCGTGCTCACCTGCCCCGCAGCGGCCGCGTGCTCCCGCACGTGCTGCAGGAACGCCGCCCAGGGCGCCCGCAGCCCGTCGGCCCTGCTGCGGCGGCCTCCCCCGGGCAGCCCGCCGCCGCGCCCCCGCGCCGCTGCGCAGGGCGCTGCCACCACGGGCACAAACGCCGGGACCGGCTCAAGCTCAGCTGCGGGCTCTGAAGGGCAGCGCCAGCTGTCCCAGCTCGCCGCCTCCGTAACCTGCCGGTGCGGCATGCAGGCTCCGCTACTGCACCATGGCTCGAACAACTGCCGGTCATGTGAGCGGCCGTGCAGCGGGCCTGCCAACAGGGCCTCAAGGCCTTGTACTCGGCAAACAAGCCCCGAGCGTCCGGCAACTGCCTTGAGACACATGGGCTTGACACATGAGCTTGAAACGCGAGAGTGTAACACGAGCTGATAGAGACAGGGCATGCCACATGCAACAGGCCGGGCACACGCCTGGCAGCTGCTGGAAACGCTGGCCGGCTCTGGCAGCCAGGTCACCGGCGGGCAGCCCGGTGCCGCCGCTGCCGCGCGAGCGCACGCCGGCGAGGCGGACGCCGCGGCCGCGCCTCGGCCAGCCCGCTCCCGCCCGCCCGGCCATCCGCCGCGGACAGGCGCGGCGCCGGGGCCGCCGCTGCGGGACTGCGGCCTCGCGGGCCCTGCCGAGACCGCGCCCGGCCGCCCAGCGCCGCCACGCAGGCCAAAGCGGTCTGCAGCAGACCCGCCAGCTGCCGACACCGCGCCGGCCGCCGCCACATGGTCCGCCAGCGACCAACCGGTGGAGGCGCGGGCAGGTCCGGGCTCGGGTGGCGCGCGAGGGTGGAGCGCAGGGTCGCGAGGGTTGAGAGCAGGGTCGTCCGCTGCGGCCAGGTGGTCAGCGAGCGAGCGCGCGGCGCCGGGGTCCAAGGCGGCGCCGCCGCGGCGCCGCGCCTCGCGCAGCGCGCGCACGTCCGCCTGCAGCTCGCCGATGCGGCCCGCCAGGCTGACCGCGGCCGGCCCCAGCGGGTCTCCGCCCTCGCGGCCGTCCCTGCTCGCGTCGGCGTCCTGATGCGCCGCAGCGTCCGGTCCCTGCAGGCCGCTGGGACCGGCCAGCAAAGAGGTGTGCGTGGTCGTCGCTCTGTCGATGCTGCGTCCGTGCTCGCCTGCCCTGGGCGCTGTAGCTGCAGTGCAAGAATGGCCGCGTTGAGCACCTCGTTCGTCTGTGCGCCGCTGGAGCGGCCCGCACTGCGGCAGAGTGCTGCAGGGCGCGCCAGCGGCTGCACTGGCGAGCACGCGCGACCAGTGACGGTCTGCGGCCGCCTCTGCCAGCGCCGGGTGCAGTTCCGTGTCCTGCCGGGCGCCGCGTATCGGGCCTGCAGCCCCCGCCGTGGCAAGGCTGCGCGCAGGCGCGCTCGGCGCGGCCCGGCTGGAGCCGGGGGGGTCATGGGCCAGGCGGGCAACCGGCAGCAGCCGCGCCGCGGCCACGCGCTGGCGCTCGGCCGCTGTGCGCAGGTAGTGCTCATCCGCGAGCGCCGGGTGCAGGGGCGTGAAGCTGCGCAGGCAGCCCACGCCGCACCGTCTGTCCACGGAAGCACTGCGCCAGGGGCGTTGCGCTACGGAGAGATGCTCACGACGCGGTGCGCGCCTGAAACAAGTGTGAGAGACGCAGGCAGGCCCTGGCGGTGTATACCCGCTCTGCTGCTGGGTATGCGCTGCAGCAGGCGAGCAGCGCGTGTGCTGGCGGTCTTGGCCAGGCAACCGCCTCAGAGCCTGCACGCTTGCACTGCTGACTGTTCAACGCGTGCATACTGAAGTCAGACCCGTACATGGGATTGGCGGCGTTCATGCAGTGCGGTAGACGCCCGACTTGCTCACTCAGTGCCGCCCACCTTTGCTGCCAGGGGACCTGGCACAAAGCGCGCCGCAATATCCAACTGCGTCTGTTCCAGCTCCGAGAGGGGCCGGGAGCATGGACTCTGCACTGCCCTGCTCAGTGCGCCCATGACTGTATCATATAACAAGATGGTGTCGCCCCAAGCGTGTTGAAGCGGCCAGCTAGCCCACACTGCATGGATCTGCGACAAAGGACGCAGGATGTTGACATCAACGTCGTTGACCTGTGCACACCCGAGTCAGTCTTGGCTGGGAAGCCCTCCAGCTTGACCCTGCAGCAGGTAGTACTACTCCGCGCCAGTGCGCAGGTGGGAGCCAGATGGGCTGCAGCCGCTGCTGGGAGTCAGCCTGGAGGGCCGCAAGCCCGCAGCGGCCTGTAGCAGGAGCACATGGCACTCGAGGAGGACGCGGGCGCCAACATCTTCCGGCAGGCAGCACAGATGGCGCTCAACTCGTCGCAGGACCACATTGGCCAGCAGGAGCGCTGCAGCCACGCCGCCAACCTCATCATTGTTCACTTCCTGGAGTGCGCGGCCTACCTTGTGTTGTGCTGCATTTTGGTGGCACGAGCCAACCTTGAAAGCAGGGCCTCTAGTCTGCAGGGGTTGTCGTCTGTGCTATAGAGGTGCACGGCAGCGGGGCGCTGTCCGGACCCTCAGCGCGCCCAGCGCAGGGCGGTGCGCGACTTCTACCGCCGCGGCAACGCGGACGCCAACAAGGTCCGCGTGCTGCGCGACGCGGCAAAGAGCGTGCGCGACTTCCCGGCCCGCCTGTGGAGCGGCGACATGCTGGAGGAGTGCCGGGGCATCGGCGCGCAGTTCCGCGCGGTGCGCGCCCTCTGCGCCAGCCGCGCTGCCTGGCGTGACCGCGCCCTCTGGGGCCAGTGCGTGTGCCTGGGTAGCGCGAGCTGCACCTTTGCCGCGGCCGGGCAGTGCGTGTGCCGGGGGGGATGATTGCCTGTGTCATACTTGGCGCTGCCAGCTCTGTCCGCTTACATCCCCAGTCATTGGTACGTGTGGCGACGCTGGGTCGTGCCCGAGCAGATGGTGGTTAACAACCTCTGGGAGCTCGCGCCGCCGGAGCCGCCGACGGCCGACGAGCTGCGCGAGGAGACGCAGCGGCAGGCCGCCAAGAAGGCGCGCCGCCCCGCGCGCTCCCGCGCGCTCCCGTGCGTGCTCAGGGAGACAGAGCTCCAGACGGGCAGCGCCTGGTCGGGACTGGTCGGTGCCAGCCTGCCTGCGAGGCCCGCGCCTCGCGTCTCGCCTAGCAGCGTCTCGCCTGGGCAAGCTCCGCTTGGCCCAGCTGCACGTCGGCTGGCTGCACAGCGACGGCTGGGCCATGCTGTGCGGTGGCCTCTATGCTCCTTGAGTGCGCCGTGGGTGCCGGCAGCGGAGGTCGCGCCCTGCGCCGCCTGCCTGCCGCCTGTGCGCACGACGGGCTTCAGGCCGCTCGTCCGCCGCGCCCGCTGACGCCCGCGCGCGGCAGGCGGCCGCCAAGGCGCACAACAAGCGCAAGGCCGAGGCGGCCCGGGCCGCGTCCGCCACCGACGAGGCGCAGCAGCGCGCGCTGCGCGCCACCGCGCGCGTCGAGCGGGAGGCCGCCATCGCCGAGCAGGACGAGGACTTGGACCGCTTCTATGCGGGCTACGAGTACACAGGTGCTGCCTGGCTCGCACAGCCGGTTGCAGTCCGGGCGGTCTGGCGCCCTGGCGGCGTTTGGCGCCTCACCATGGCGCGCGCCTCGGCTGGTTCCGCCTCGGCCCAGCTTCCTCGGTGCCGCGACACACCGCCGCGCAGGGGGGTTGCGAGACCCTGTGCCGCAGTCAGTGCCACGTCCAGCTGGCGCGTCCCTCATGCCACTCGTACCCAACACGTCGGCGCTGCTGCGCGCCGCAGAGCCAACAGTGCGCGCAACGCTCGTCAGCGAGCCGCCGCCGCCGCCGCCCGGCGCGCGCCCCGGGGCGGCCGCGGGCAAGCGCCGCAAGAGCCAGGCGGCCGCCGGCAAGGCGCGCGCGTACGTGCCCGGGCGCGGCACCGCCAACTACGCGTTCCTCGTCTGCCTGCTCCGGGCGCGCCCCCGCTGCGTCGCGCGCCGTGACAGGGTTAGGGCAGGGCAGAGGTGCGCGCGCACGCACGCCGCGGCACCGGCGGCCCTGCGCCCGGCCGGGCGCCTTGCGGGCCGGCATGTGCACGATGCTGGGAAAGCTGCTGCGTCTTGGGCAGCCGCCTGGGTGCAGAGCGGCATGAGGCTTGCAGGACAGGGTGTGCTGGGACGTCAGCATGGTCCACAGTCGGCATGCCGGTGGCTTCTCATGGGCGGCGCCGGTGACTTCTTGTGAGCGGGGCCAAAGGACAGCGGGCCGCTCGTCGCCTCGGCTTGTTTGTGGAGGCCGGCCGCGACGTCACACGCTCCGACTGACACAGAGCCCGCACCAGCAGGCACAGGCAGAGGGGCAGGGCAGCCTCGGCAAGGAGGAGCTGATCGACCGCGCCGAGGCCAGCGGGCTGGCCAGCAAGCCCGTGCGCGGTGCGCGCCCCACGCCAGCGACCTCGGGCGTGGAGGCCGGGCAGCGCGGCCATGGCGCCGGGGTTGTCTGGGTTTTGGTTTCCGGTGCCGGGCGACTTGTTTTCTCCGCGGTGGAGTGTGGCGTGGTGCGTCAGCCCCCATCTGGTCGGGCCTCCTCCGGTGTTATGTTATGACAGGTACACAGTCAGGGCAGCTGAGGCCTTGCTGTCGAGCAGACTCCTGTCCAGAGGCCTAGGTGGTTGGGGGAGCGCCGCGAATTGGCATGTGTCACGATGCCGCACCGACCGGGCGCGAGCCGGCGCGCCAGGCACCGGCAACGCCGCGCGCGCCCTGGCCGGCGCGCACAGCATGCACTACGACGGCTGGAGCAGCTTCAAGCGGCTCACCGCGTGCGCGCCGCCGCTCGTCGCCAAGTCTGGCCGGCCCATGCGCCTGGCGCTGACGCCGGAGGTGAGCAGCGCCACCGCAGCCTCCAGCTGGAGCAGTGCTGCCGATCATCACCGGAAGTTGCGGACCGTCCCGCACACGCTGCCACCATGCCCGCCGTCGTTTGGTGGGCTGGCCTTGACACCTGTAGTGCCCGGTGCTAGTGCCGGTGCGTCGCCGCATGCCAGGTCTATCAACGCATGCTGCCGTGTCACCCAGAGCTCGCAGAGCCTCGCTCCTGGCAGCCGCGCATCCCGAAATGCGGGGTCGCTTGGGCTGCACGCTTGGGCTGGGGTTTTTGCAGGGGGCCTTGCTGGCTGCGCGACTGGATGCAGATGCTGAGCAGCAGCGGGCGGCACCTGCCGCCGCCACCGGCAGCATGCAGCCAGGCGCGCCGAGCCAGCACGGGCCCGTTTTCACAACATACCTCCCTGACCCACCGGCGCCGGCCCTGCCGCACGGCGACCCCGGCGGCCTCGCGCTGCGGCGCCGGCGGGCGGCGCCGCTGCTGCCGGCCTCGCAGCTGGCGAGCGCGCGCGACGGCAGCGCGGGCGAGCCCCTGGGTCGGGCCGAGCCGGCGGCCGGCGCGCGCGACGGCGGCGCGGCCTGCTGGCGGGCGCCGGCAGCCGCGGGCGACGCGGGCCAGCCGATCCTGCTGAGCGACAGCAGTGACGAGGACGAGCGCGGCGTCGGCGGCGGCGCGCCGCGCGGCGGCGGCGGGGGCCCCTGTTCTGCGCGGGCGGGGCCCGGCGGCGCCATGGACCAGGGCTCGCAGGCCGCCAGTAGCGGCCACGCAGGGCTGGATCCCTCCGACAGGCCGCGCGCGCGGCGAGCAGAGGAGCTGGCGGCGGCGGCGGCGCGGCGCCGCGCTGGCTGTGGCGCAGCAGGCTTGCAGCCAGATCACTCCTCAGGCTCGGGAGGCCTGCCGCGGGAAGCAGCCCCGCCGCCGCCGCCGCCGGCAGGTGAGGCGCCGCTGCCGCGGGCGGGCAGCCATGGTTGTGCCAGCGGGGCGGCCCGCCCGCCGCTCCCGCCCCAGCCGCCCGCGCCGCGACCGGGCGGCAGCCTGCCGGCCGGGCTGCAGACCAGGGAGCCTGGCGGAGCGGGGGGACTGGCCCAAACGTTGCAGCAAGCGCAGCCGATGCTGGCAGCCACGTGCGCGGGCGCGGCCGCGGCCGCCCACTCACAGGCTTCCGGAGAGGCGGCGCTGGGCTCGCAGGGGAGCGGCGGCATGGGCGGCGAGCACTCCTGGCTGGTGCGCGGCTGCCGGGATTGCGCGACGTCGCTGGCTGGTATGCTCATATGAGCAGCATGATGAAAGACCGTGCGCGGTGCGTCGAAGCAACGCTGCGAAAGCGCATACGCGACATGGGGCTGTGCCCGCAGCGCAGCGCTGTGCGGTCTGACACTACCGCTGGCGCTGCTCTGCACACCATTACTTGAGCGGCTTGCAGAGGCAGTGCGAGTCGTGGAGGGGCGCGCGCAAGCGCACGTCACTCCCAGCAGGAGCGGCTTGCAGCGGCGCTCTTGGCTTGGCACCTGCCCTGACACTGCCTCGGGGCGCGGCAGGCCCGCCGCGGCGCGTGGCAGCTGCCGGGCGTGGGTGGCGAGTGGGGCGTCGAGGAGCGCGGCATCCGCGTGCCGCCCCTGCCGCCCGGCGCCCGCTTCGCGGACGTCTACCAGGCGACATCCCCGCGGGCTGCATGCCGGCCCGTTTTGTTTTCTTGAGTCAAGACGTGCTGTCGCATGGCGCCATACGCCTGGCACCCTCTCGCTTGCCTGCTCTACGGCAGGGTGCGCCAGTGCGTCACCAGCAGCCCGCAGCGCCTGGACGGCCCGCTTGCCCCCTTGCGCGCTATGTATGTGTGGACGCTCGCGCCTCATGGCGCAGATCCTGCTGGTGCTGGACCATCGGGAGCAGTTCGGGCGGGCCGGCCCGCGCGCCGCGGGCCGCCTGGAGATGCACGCCGAGGCGGCCGCGCAGCTGCGCAACCTGGGCGTCACCGTGGACGTGCGCGCGGCCACCCGCGGCCGCCCCCCCCTGACGCCGGACATGGTGGGGATGACGGGGTGCTGCTCTGTCAGGGCCGGACCTTGCACGCTCACCTGTGCTCAAGCGTGCAGTGGAGCTTTGTGCCAGGGGGCCGCGCAGCCTGGTACAGGGTGTGCTCCCGCATGCAATGGAAAAAAAATAGACAAAAAAGAAACTCCCCCGGCTCGCACTCAGCACGCGTCCAAGCTGGGGTGGGCGCGGCGCAGACGCGGCAGGCAGAGGTGGGCGACGCGGTGTGGGTGGCGCGCGCGCGCGCCGGCGCGCCGCCGGCCGAGTTCGTGCTGGACTACGTCGTCGAGCGCAAGAGCGTGGCCGACCTGCTGGGCTCCATCAAGGGCGGCGGGCGCTACGAGAAGCAGAAGTACTTCCTGGCGCGCTGCGGCCTGCGGCGCGTGATGTACCTGATCGAGGGCGCGCCGGAGGCTGAGGCCGCCGGGGTGCGCGCCATCCTAACCCCTAGTTTGGAACCCGCAGCGCCTGGCTGGCTGGGGCCGGCGCGAGCGGCGCAACGCGCCGCCGGGCCCGCTGCGCGCCGCGCACCCCCTGCCCGGGCGCCCCCCGCCAGGCTCGCGCGCGGCAGGTCTGAGGCCGCGCGCCAGCGTGGCGCGCGCGCGCCGCGCTTGCCGGCGCCCTGCCTCGACCGCCGCCCCAGCCCCCTGCCTCCACCCCCACCCAGCGCCTCGCCCCGTCCTAACACGCCGCACCGGATCCCGACTCGCCACGCCAGCCCCCCGCCGCCCCAAACGCCCTGCACGCGCGCGGCCCTGCGCGTCTACCCTAGCCCCAGCCCTAACTCA
>JAABUY010005363.1_pt1 | contig 12943 bp, 23 predicted proteins | sample 5560271 | NCBI WGS metagenome assembly JAABUY01 (sample SAMN10711886, study PRJNA513374) | rock metagenome | isolation source: Antarctica rocks | place: Antarctica: Victoria Land, University Valley
TCGGAACGGCCTCACGCAGACTCCTATCGCCGAAGTATAAGGACAATGGCGACGAAGGCGGAACTGGAGACTGTTCCGGCAAGCATCAGCCCTGCAACCCTGCATGCAAGCTCTGCACGCGCAGCACTGTACAACACAATCTTGACCTCTCACCCCTTCAGATGCAGAAAAATAGATAGGGGTGCAGCGACAGCCATTGCGTGACCTGCAGCTGCTGTTGCTGCACCCCTATCTGTATTCCTGCATAGTTATGAAGGGGTCAGAGCTCAAGACCATATTTGACTCATATGCTCTAGGCAAACTTCGTTGTTGCATGCAGGGGGTGTCACAGCCTGACCCTGCCACCAAGGACTTCATATTCCAGCAGGTGATCACTGAGTGAAAGCCCTTCTCATGTGTGCAAGCTGACAGGCGCACTGGTGCTGCAGACAATGTACCGGATCAAAGACCCCAAGAAGTCTTTGGACTTCTACACACGTATCATTGGCTTCAGGTAACAGTGTTTGGATGCATTTTGGTGATGACCTTTTCTGATGACCTTTTGTGTTGTGCTGCCATAAAAGCATCCATAGCAGATGCAGCATTCAAAAATGTAGGCTCCATAGAATTGCAATGGGTTTGTTTTATGTCACAAGCATATTATCACCATTTCTCTACTCTTTGTGTGGTCAGGCTCATTGAGAAGCTGGACTTTCCAGACAGCAAGTTTTCACTGTATTTCCTGGGGTACCACGAGGCCAAAGACATTCCTGAGGACAGGAAAGAAAGGGTGCGCAATTTTGCTGGATAAGCTGCTGTGGCATAGCTTGTCAAGGCAATGAGTATCACACCAACACTTTCAGGGGAAGTAGCCCAAGTTGATGTGAATTGTGTGCTGCAGGTGAACTGGATGTTCAAACAGCCAGCCACATTGGAGCTGACACACAACTGGGGTACAGAATCTGACCCAGAAGCAAAGATGCACAACGGCAATGAAAAGCCGCAAGGCTATGGTCACATTGGGTAGGCCTTTTCAATGTCTATAAATTGAGTTGGTTGTCAAACCCCAGCAGAACCAGCTGTAATGCACGTCCATTATGGCATAGCTTGTATGCAGGTTTCATGTGCCAGATGTAGACAAGGCTTGTGCAAGGTTTGAAGAGCTTGGGGTTGAATTTGTCAAGAAGCCTGATGCAGGAAACATGAAGGGCCTTGCTTTCATCAAGGTAAAGCTATTGCTGCTTGCGCACCAAGCACTGCTGCATGGCCATAGTACTGTGCAGCAACTGGATGTGGCATGCAGGACCCAGATGGTTACTGGATAGAAATATTGAATGGCAAGAACTCCACAAAGCTGGTGTAGAAGGGGCGTCTCCATAAAGTGTTCGCAGCACGTAAATTGTTACAGCAACAATACAGCCAGCAGCTTGGCCACCACCTCACTCGTCCACTAGATTGTGCATCTTCTGTATGCTGAACGGATTTCACTAAAATCATCTCACGGGATCATGCAGAAAATTTGCAACATCTGGAGACGATCATGACTGACCATTGCAAGGTAATAAAAATTTGGCCTGCATTCAACCTCCAGCACTTGCTGTAATGGGAATGTGCACTGCACTATTGAAGTGTTGACAAGGATGTGAGGATAGGGTGGCTTGAAGTGGTGCCAAGATCTTGACAGGACACATGTGCTTGGCAGACATTGATCCGCCAGTCAATCATGAATCGTCACATGTCAGCACGCAAGATCTAGTCCACTCAAACCAGTAAGCAATCAGCCAAGCAAAACAACATCAGTGACCCAAGCAAACAAACATGGACCACGAATTCATCTGAGCCCTAAACCAAAACACAAGACATTTAACACTGGAATCAACTGACATTTGGCTTGCACAATCATGACAGGTTTGCCTCAGCCATGCACACCATTATCGCCATGCAGGTTGAGATGGGATGCCATCTGATGATGCTCTTTGTTTTGCTGCTGCATGTCAGGCCCCACGACCATGGGGGACAAAGGCTGCTGCATGGTCTCTGTATACGATACGCTGTATGGGCCTTCATGATGCGAATGCATTACATGAGATCCTTCTCCATTGGGTCCTGCATTGGGCAGAATGCTTTTGTCAGGATACAGCAGTACCATGCCATGCAGCAATGGACTTGAACTTGAGCCTTGTCTAATACCTTGTGCCATGAAATAGGGTGCAAAAATACCATGCACATGCCTCAGTGCACACCACAACAGATGAATAGCAGAATGTTGACTTGCCGCAGACCCTAATGCTCCAGCAATGCGCATCCCAACATTGATCATTTTGTACAGGTGTTGGCAGAATTAAGCAGAACCAATTGAAAGGCAGTTTGCAATGTATCTGCAAAGCCTCACCTGCAAGATGTGGCTGCAGAGCACCTTGATGTTGCAAAGCATCCTGATGCTGTAGAGGGTCAGCTTCAGCAGACATGTCTTGGGCAGACATGCCAGGACCAGCTCGCACTGCAGCATCACCCCAGTACACATTGCCAGATGGGACGGCATGCATTGCTGCAGTCACCGCATCAGTCAGTGCTCCAGAGCCAAGCAGCATCTGAGGGTTGGCATCTGCCATGCCCATCTGCACCTGTTGCTGCATGCTGTCAGCCACCTGTACATACAGCAATTGCAACAATTGGTGAGGGACAACAGCAGCACTGATAGCTTGCAGCGCAGCATAACACGTCAACATCATCCCAGCAAGCCTGTCTTGTCTTAGGATGAGGCATTGCAGGAGTGGACCTGCAGCTATGCCTCATGAGCATCAGCATATGCAAGAGACGTCTGGTCACATGCAACAAGGCTTCCACGCAGTGTCAATGCAATGTACTGTAGATTGCAGAGGGGGATTGGGACACTGGCAAAGAACTCACTGCATGTTGAAGATCTTGGCGATCCCCACTTTGCCTGTTCTTGCTGCCCTTTGGACGCCCTCGCTGCTTCTTGCTTGCCGGGTCATCAATGTCACCTGCACACACAGGCACAGCTCATGCTCTGACAGAGATAAACCAGCACTCCTGCAGCATTTGCATTCGCGATGCTACTACACAACAGGCCATGCAAAAAGAAGAAACATTGCGCTTCTTAATTGCTTCCAGGTCACACATCTTGCTTGAGACAGCTTCTGTGCCACTTGCTCTGTTCTGCCAATTGCCAGTGCACTGCAGGTGTGCTTGAAGCTTGGAGCTCAGCTGAGATGAGTTAAACCAACAGTGAGAATACTTCATACCGTCTTCACGAGGCCTGTTTCGGCTGCCAGGCGGTCTGCCCCTCCTTTTCTGTCCAGAAGCAATGGAAGCCTGCAAGCTCTCCTCGTCTTCCACCCTCTTCTGCTCAGCACGCTGCTTCAGCAAAGCCATGGCAGCTTGCTGCTGACCAGCTGTCAAGCCCTGTTGTGCCAAGCTCTCCATGGCCAAGGTGCGCTTGTTCTTGCTGCCTGGAGGCCGTCCCCGCCTGCCTGGCACCTTCTCATGGGGCCCTGCATCACAGCAACTGTCTTCATGAGCGACGCACTATCATAACCTGCCAGCATCTCAACATTCCTGGGAATGCTGTGTTTATCAGGTGTGCAGTGGTGCAGCATCTTATGCATGCACCTCTCACAACCTGCAATTTGCCTGCTTTTAACTATGCGCTGCGGTCAGCAGACTGAGGTCCAATAATGATAGCCTAAGTGAAGCGCCATCAACAAATATGCGCATCATTTGAATGCCACATAACAGTGAGTTGGCGGGGGCATGCAGCAGGAAGGTCGCACTTGGAGTGGCTTCAAGGATCCCAGAGGCAGCAGCAGCTACGGTGACGGCCTCCTCTGGAATAGGGTCAACAGGCTGAATCACTGGCTGTAACTCGGTGCCTTCTGCCTTCAGTTGAATGGCCTCTAAAGTCTTCTTGTTCTTGCTTCCAGGGGGGCGGCCTCGCTTCTTGGCTGGTGGTGGCGCTAGCAAGGGGTGATTCTCCAGAGCCTCCATGCTGTTTGGGTCATCTGTAAGCAGCCCTGCTTCCTTCAGCAGAGTCTTCCTGTTCTTGCTGCCTGGCGGACGTCCACGAGGTCTGCAGGGGCACACAACCATGTCAGTATGAATATGGTTGCCGTCAATACTGTTGGTTGCGGCAGCTTGTACTAAAGTTGGTACATCCCACAACCTTTGGCGCTGAGCCCGTGTGACACTAAAACCGATGGCTCTCATCACCAACACACAACCACCATGCAAGTGCACTGGACAATCCATGTTTGTGAGGATACACTGGATGATCAGCATATAAACACGATGCAAAGACACATGTGTACAGTCAAGATGCAGTCAAACTTGCCATTGTGACAGCTTGATGGTGTCACTGATGCTGCTGGCAAGGCATGCTTGCTACAAACAGGTCATCTGCCGAGTCTGTAAACTGCCTACTTGTTCACGAGCAAGCAATCGTGAGCAAAACGCAGATGGAGTGGTACGTACTTCTTAGAGTTGTCTCCTGGTGAGAGGGCACCATCTGGGGAATTGGGTGGAAAGTCTGAGCCGGAACCTGACTGATGCTGAGGTCCCATTGAGGCTCCTTCCAGATGTCCAGGATGCTGAGACTGCTCCATAGAGGGCTGAGCGTATGTGACCATACTGGGTTGAGGAAAGGGCAAAGCCACATTGTCATGCTTTTGCTCTCCAACACCAGACAGCATCGGCTGTGCCTGCTGCTGAATGTACATGGACACCTGTGGATGGTACTGCTCTGTCATGTGCGATGGGTGCTGACCACTGTGTAGCATGTGCTGTGTGTCTGGTTGACCATAGTCTGAGTCTGGTCCCATCTGATGACCCTGGTGATGATGCAGGGCAGGCTGAAGTGATGACTGTGATGCATATGGCCCACCCATTGGCTGTGGTATGGAGTGTAGGTGGCCTTGAGCTTGCATCTCTGATGCACAGCACAAGTCACTTTGCAATGCCTGCAGGGGGCCACAGTTGTGGTCAGGCTGCTGCATACTATTCGTCCTGCATATGAGCTAGATGATAGCGGCGAGCGGTAGTCACCGCAACGGCAACATACCGATGAAGCTGACACAGTTGACTCGACATGTCAGCTACGTCTTTGACGCTGAACAAGCTGATGAAGGTGTTTCGGCTAGGCAGTACAAATTGCAAGCGTGCAGATACTGTGTCAAGCCGGTCGAGCTGCCTGAAAGGTTCTACGTGCGTTTCACGAGTCGCAGCAGAGCTGCTGCTCTCGACGCAAGTCTTGTCACCTGGAGAGCTCAAGCCAAAATTCACCGGATACAGTCTGTGCAGCAGAGGCAGACGTAGGCAAATGCCAGCTTCGGAGGCTCACAGGCTGTCGGTTGGCCTGCACGCTGCTCTGGCTGTCCGGTCTGGTCTTCAACGCTTGAACGGTTTTATAAGCAAAGAATATGGCAAAGCGTCTGGGCAGAAAGAAAGCGAAAAACTTTTATGCAGCCTTTCCCGCTAGAATTTCTGAGACGCCAGAAATGAATAATCTATTCCAATATCTATTTCCCCACTGGGAAAATGGTGTATATATATCTCACTTCCGCGGAATTTGGGCTCTTGTTGACGGTCATTCAACAGCTTTCATTCAGAAATTGTGAAAGCTGGCATGCATATCTATGTTCCCGAAAGCCATACAAGGAATAGGGCAAGCTGGCCAGGACTGTTTAACAAGACAAACAAGCACACACCTTTGCACAAGCAATGATCTGAGTCAGCGCACAAGTGAAGATAGCTGAACAGGAACCAAAACTAGAGCAACCTGGGCTCTCTGGCAACAAGGTGCCTCAGCTTAGGATAAAGTTCACTGCTACCAGCACATAAGCCACTAAATTAACCACCTGATGTCCAGTGGATGCTGGCACTTTCATACCTAGAACTCAGTTCTAGCCTACAGCCTGTAGTAACCAGCGGCTGGCTCCTGATCTGCCAGAGCTGCTGTGAGGAGCTGAGCAAGCACAGCTGTCACATGCACATGTATAATTGTAGAGTCTGCATTGTTTTTTTCCGAAATCATAACATACCACTAGCAATACAACACAACACAAAATTATTTCACACCGCCAGAACTGTATTCACTGCAGCGCAACTCAGAGAAAGCTCAACAGTTCATCCTTGTGTACTCAAATCTGCGGTGACATCTGGTGAGGCTTGACAGCAGGCACACGGGCTGCTGCTGCTGTCACCAGCCCTGGAGCCCATTCAATTTGACTGTCAAACAGCAAGTAGTCAGAAAGTTCCTGCGCCGGATGCGCCAGCCACTCCACCACAAAGTGAGCTGAGGCACAGGGCACTTGAGCCTTCAACAGTTGCTTCACTCCAGGGTCAGCAGCAGTCCTATCTGTGCTCATGATTGCCAAATGTGTGCCTTGTGCAATGGCTTTTGTCAGCGCATTACAGGGCTTCTCACACTTTGTCACTGTCCCGCCACCACTCTGCATGCAGTCAGCTTTGTGTTGCGTAGCGGGGTGATTACAGCTGGTGAGCCATCAGATGTGGCTTTGAAAGGTTGAGTAACAGCTTCCACAAAGCTTGTAACAGCTGTACAGACTGTAACAGCAACGTTTCATGGACTTGCTGCAGGTTGCCAGAGGCTGGTAGCAGGGCTCATGGTGACTGATGAAAAATGCTTACCAGCTGCTCAGGAATGTGTGGCAGCTATTTGCAAGTTTGCAGCAGCTGTCTGGCAGATGCTCACAGGTTTACAGCAGCTGAGAATTATGAGCAAACAGGGTTTGTACCTGTACGATGGTGGCAATGTCTTCCCTGACTGGTCCTGGTTTGTCGCAGGCCCCATAAATAAGCACCTGCACTAGATACAGAGCCTTGACATGGCAAGTACACCACATGCATACCAGCCCATGATGAACATGCTCACCAGGTAACCAAGCAGCAGCACCAGGCACAGCAATTCATCAGATAGCAAGCTCAATTGCATCAATAAGCAGAGTGTCCTGCAGGATGTCCACCATGTGAGTGCAGGTGAAGCATACTTGAAGTGAATGGAAAGCTCCAACGCCTTGCAAGGCATGCCTTTCCCTCCAGTGTCTGGGGGCATGTGGACTAATCAGCTCACTACCACCCTCAAATTCAAATTCGTCCTGCAGTCAAAGTGGTCAGTTGCGTGCCCAGCATTGTCGGAGCACCACATATCTGTAGACATAGTTGCAACAGGTGGGTGGCCAGCTGGTGTCGCAGACACAAGATGAGGTGATGCAGACCCCGAACCAATTGGATGCATGCTGGCAGTGAGTGAACAGCAGTGACAGTTTGCGTCTACCAGGTGGCTGTACTCACCGGCTCCATTAAGGCTTCAGCACTGGCACAGGCATCAACAAAGTCTGCATGCAGGATCCAGCAGCCTCCTGCCATGCCAGCCAGGCTCTTCACAGATCGCACCAAACTAGGCAACACCACATGTGTTATACTTGACTTCCATCTGCACAACATGGCACTTGCTTGCTCACAGCATACTGCATAGGCTATATGACCCTGTGAACTGAGAGCATGCAGACTGTGGGCTTTGTGATCAGGCAAAACAAAGGTGCAAGAGCCGTGCTCCTGTAACAAAGTTGCTAGCACAAGCCCCTGCTGCCTTGCCGTGCGAATGAACAAATCATGCTGCTCAGGAGATTGTAAACAATGCTGCAATGCACACTTGAGGTCACAGCATACGCTGGCTCACCGTGGACATTGCTTGTGGCTGACACATGTCACACCAATCTTGGTAAGCTTGCTGAAGCACACTTGCTGTTCCCTGGTGTGCATGCTACCTAGAGCCAACACAGCTTTGGCTTTCTTCTTGCTAGAGCTCCACGGGCTATTCCCTGCATTGGCCCGGGCACCTGCTGACACAGGTAACAGGACTTGACCCCTGCCATGCAAGCCATGCTGAGGGTGCTGCATACACATGCTTACTTGCCAGTTGACTTTTGTGTTTGGAAATCAACAGGAGAAGTGCATGAAAGCAGTATGCTATCATATGAAGCCACACTGCCAGCAAGCAGCTGTATGACAGCACATAGGCAAGACAAGTACCTGCTGGTGTGTTGCTCCTGATTGGCTCATCAGCCAGCACAGCCTCTTCATCATCGTATGAGCTGTGCCTGTGTGCTTTCTTGCCCTTGCCTGCAGCTGCACTGGCTGCCGCTGCCTTTGCAGTCTTGCCCACTCGTGCAGCTGCCTGACTGGCTGATGGGAGCGCAGCAGTAGCAGCTGCAGAAGCTCCAAGAGCATCAGAAGCAGTAGGCTTGGCTTGCAAATCACGGGTGTGCGTGTTCACTTTCTGCAACTTGCGCTTAGGCTTGGCAGGGTGTGCAGAGGGAGCCTCTGCATCATGCACCAAAACATCTGGAAGCAGAATTGGCTGCAGCTCCTTCCATGTCAGGTCCTGCCTGCAACACATCAGGAAGCATGATCTGGAGCATCATATCATCAAATCACTCAAGTCAAGTAAACTCTCGTTGTTTAGTGTAGGCGGAGGTTCTGTCACTGCTTGATTATCAACATTGCAACAAAGAGCTTGGGATGAGGGCACGACTTACACTTTTGGATGAGGCATTATGCTGTTGTGCGAGATCTCTATTGCCACTTATGGACAGCTTTATCTATGCCGTATTGTTTTTGGCAGATCAAGCAGCTCAGACATGCTTGTCAGGGCTTTGGCCTGATGAAGATGCACAAATGGAAATGTGCCATGCCACATATCCTAATTGCGCTTTAAACTTGAGCTCACCGATCACCATCTTCATACTCAACAAGGAACCACTTGTGTTTCTTGTTGTACTTCTTGACAGTTCCCTGCGCACCATACAGCATCTTAGCTGAGTGGCTTGGCTCAATTCAGACAAGTCCTGCTTTGATCACAAACACTTGTGTCACACAGTTATCTCATGGACGCACATGTCTGGGGTGAACTGGAACATTGTACATGACAACCTGAACCTCACATCCTGCAATTTGCAGCCACAGCACAAGATCAGCAATATGACTGGGTCAAGCACACTGCCTAACCTTGAACAAGCCCTCCTCAAACTTCTGCTGCACAGCTCGTCCAACTAGTTCCTCAGGCTCCAAAGCTTCACCTCCTCTGTGCACATCCACCAGCTCACCACTTGCCCTGTTGTTCAGAGCCCTGTCAGCAACAGGACACAGCACCTGCCTCGCCTCTTCCATGCCAGTCACATCCTGGTCCCTGTGTGCTGCAGCCTGCTGAACTGATGCAGCAATACTTCCTTCTGCATCTGACACCTTCCTGCGCTTACTAGGCTGCTTCTGGGCCACTGCCTGTGCCGCAGCCATCTGCACATTGTTGCTGCGCTTGCCTGTATACTGCTGCTGTGGCACATTCTCCCTGTCTGAAGAGTGCTGCTGCTGCGGCTGGTGTCCAGCTGCATCATCTCTCTCAGGAGATGATTCAGTCATCTGGGCAATCAGCTTTGCTGTAGCAGCTTCTGCACCTGCTACCTTCATGCCATAGACATACTGTCAGACTTTCTGACAGAACACACACTTATTATCAATGCTCACATGTCACTACGAAGTGAGCAGAGCAAGTCACCCAGTATGGGCTCTGCACTGGGATCATGGCAGAGACAGCAGGCACAACTTTGCTGATGATCAAGTTGAGATGAAAAGCTTGCCTGCAATGCCATCTGCTGTGTATCGAGCCCAGAAACAGCAGAGTGGTCAGCTGACCCAGTGCGCAACTGCAGATCCTGGTTCTGCTTTTGCAGAGCGAGGTGAGTGAGCCCGGTGATTGCGCCTTGAGTCCCACCAATGCTTTCCCTGTCAGGCCTGGCAGCCAGGTCCTCTGCTGAATCTGGCTGCAGCAAGACTGGGTCCCTGTCCACCTGCTTGTTTGAAGTAGGGCCTGTGCCAAGGCCTGTGCCCAAGCCTGAGGGCGTCACTGTGCTCCAGAAAGGCTTGCTGACTTTCAGGGCGCTGCCCAGATGCTGAGCAACAGCAGCTGCTGGTGCTGCTGCAGCTGTGGGCATTGGCACAGCTACAGCCTGTTGAGGTTGTGCTGTTGCCACAAGCGTGCCTGATTGCATCTGACCAAGGACAGCATTTGCCGTGGCTCCTTGCAATGGGCTGATGAGCACAGCGCTAGGTGCTACAAGAGCCACCTTGGCTGTGTGAGCAAGTGCCCTTGAGGCTGCCTGCTGCTTGCCGACTGCGCTGAATTTACCATGCCAGCTGTTGGCCTCCGCATCAGAGCAGTTGCATTTGTACGCACCTACATGCCACAGCCACCGTCACAATGACTTGCAAAGAGAGAAGGACAGCTGGGCTCTTGACTGCACAATGCATAATGTCATGATGGCCAGATGTCTCTTGTACACATGAGGACACGAATGTTAACGCTGTGCCTTAGCATGTCTCACATGCATGTAGTTACATAGACCGTATTATGAGCTGCAGGGCTGACACTGATGAAGCTGGACCCAGTATGTCTGCACTGATCAACATAAGGTAAACCTCTTTTACTTCTCTTGGTAGGATGTTACAATTGCGCTATAGGCTTGAGGAAAATATGGAAGAGGTACCTGAAGGGAGTATTTTCCACTGACTGACACAGTCATAGATCCATTTGCAATTGACAATGCTAATTGTGGCAGCCCAGTCTGGCCTGCATTACATACAGCTTTGAATCAATAACTGCAAGACCAAACCTAGAATGCAGTACTGCTGCGTAAGCAGAGTCAGCCCAGCTGACTCATACCAAATGGGCTCACTTGCGAGCATGCTCTAATTTCTTGGAGGACTTGTCATCCACATCCCGTGCAATGATGTGCGACACAGCATTGAGCCGCATCTCCTTTTGCACATCCACCCCCATGCACCAGAGCATGTCGAGCAAGATCTGTCTCTGCAGCCCTTGAAAGGATGTGACAGACACCCCACATGCTGCAGCAGCCAGCAGAAGGAGTCTGTGGCTCCTTGTCTCATTCACTCACAGGAAGATGCACAACCAGAGACCCACAAATGAAAGTACCCTGCAAACTGGCCATACCTGATGCTCCTTGAATTTTTGAGCTTAAAAATGGGCAGTGCAGCTGCAAATACATCGAGATGTTTAGGAACTGCACACAGGTCAAATGCATGGACAGCAAGCACGAAGCTAAAGCAAGAGATGTGCGAGAGCCACTGACCCACCAGATCATCGACTGGCAGCATGCGCTTTGCCTCAACGCAAGCCAGCAACCAGTACGAGTTCACAACTGTCTTGTGCTGCTGCACAGCCTCAGTATACTCCGGTTGCTGCTGATGTTGCAACACTACGTGGGTGGCAAGGGCAAGCGGAGCATTTTGTGGTAATGCTTGACCATCATGCTCCTCTGCAGCACGTCCATAAGCAGCATAAGCAGGAGTGTGTTTACATCACAATCAGGTGCTTGACAGACGGCACCTATTGCGGAAAGGACGCTGGGTGCGATTGACGAGCTGCTCTGCGTGCGCACTGTAAACACACACCCCTGCAAAGACATGCTGAGGCTCAAATGGCTTTGAAGCTGCACCAGACGAAGCTGAAGCAAGACGAAGTTGATACCCGGAACATGCTGCTCAACAACTTCAGTTTCTGTGCTTTAACTTGGCCTGTGTATCTCAACCGGCGTTACACAAGCGCAAAGCTGCTAGGCTTTGCTTTGCCTTCAGTAACCCCTAAAGTGGGCATGCTCTGCGTGCTGCGCCTTACAAGCCCGCTAGAAGAAGAACACCAGGGCAAGTTTGAAGTGGTTTCGGAGTTAGAGGGTGCTAGCACAACGGCAGATTGCACGGGCGCATCTGAAGGTTGCCAGTGATGTCATGTTGGCAAGGAAGCTGTTCACGTTACACCGGATAGTCCGCTGTCCTGCGACACACAGACTGAAAGTTGAAGCGATGTCGTCAACATGGCCTGCAGGAGGATCGCGTATCATTCTAGGATCTTCGTCTTATTCACGCCAAGGCGAGGAGATCTGACACAACAGCGTTGGTGGAAAGATTGACGATACAAGTTCAGGCTTCTGTGTGCAGGCATCATGAAAGAGCTGGCTCAGGAATATGGCTTCGACTACGATACAGTCACTGCAGACATTGATGAGCAAGCTCTTGGCGACCGCACATCAGATCCTGCAGAACTCGTCACTCTACTGGCACGAGCCAAAGCAGATGCCATATATGGTTGCTTGGAAACCAAGCTTGGGCTGCTGCTAACCTGCGATCAAGTGGTGATTTACCAAGGCAGAGTTCGAGAGAAGCCCACATCTACACAACAGGTTCTTTTACAGTCTCTGGGCATGCTTGACAAGCACTACCCTTATCATGCACAGCACAGGAAGTAGTGCACTCATGTTAGTTTAATAGTTCCTGTTTTTCTCAGATTATCTTCTGTCATGCTGCAATGCCTTGGCCACCCCAGAAGCAGCTCAGTAAGTTTGCTGCCTTGGGCCTTACAGGTTCCTCATCATACAGGCCAAGGAGTTCATACATGGCTACTCTGAGTACCCTGCCGGAACAGTTGGATGCACACTGTGTACTGACCTGGAGTCCAGGCAGTCCTTCAAAGCTGTTGATACAACAAGGGTAAGGGTGTACCATGTTCCATAGCTAGACAGCAGATTGCTTCTGTCGTAAATCTGCAGATTGTTTCACGATCAACCGTGTTGCAATCACTTGCCAAGTACATTTTGTCATCAGGCAGACCTGGACCTACCATGTCCCTGCTGGTGCAGACCCACTTCAGAAGAATCCCAGCAGAAGTTGTCGACCAGATGGTGGAGGAGGGTACAGTCATGAATTGTGCAGGGGCCCTTATGATAGAAAACCCATTGTTGACACCTTTCATCACGCAATTTCAAGGCACCAAAGATGCGATCATGGGCCTCCCAAAAAGTACAGTCTTTGATCTGGTGGCTGCTGCAGCCAAAGCTGGCAAGAATGGGTAGAG
>JAABUY010005364.1_pt1 | contig 12938 bp, 13 predicted proteins | sample 5560271 | NCBI WGS metagenome assembly JAABUY01 (sample SAMN10711886, study PRJNA513374) | rock metagenome | isolation source: Antarctica rocks | place: Antarctica: Victoria Land, University Valley
GAGGCCGGTGAGGCACGGCTGTGCCCGGCCTGGCGCGTCGCCCTGCTGCGACCGGTGCGGCAGCTGAGCTTGTTCGACCTGACCGCGCCCGGCTCAGCGATGGCGATCGACGCACTGCCGTCACTGGCCGACGGTCCCTACCCGCGCCAGCTCACCCAGGCCTGGGCCCGGGCGGTCTACGAAGACGATCCCACCGGCCAGCACGTCGACGGGATCCGCTACCGATCCGCCTACAACAGCGGGCTCGCCCTGGCCCTGTGGGACAGCGAACAACGTGTCGTCGTCGTCCAGGACGCCGCCGGGGCCGAGCAGGACTTCGCACTGCGCCACCCGCAGATGCTCGGCCGGCTCGACGCCGCCATGGCCGCGCGGCACATCGTGATCACCCTGCTCGACCCTGCTGACTGCCCACAGTGCCGCACCGACCGCTGACCAGCACCACCGCGCGCCGGGCGCTTGCCGCAGGCCGTAGCGGCAGGCGCCAAAGCGGCGCGGATGGCCTCCGCAGTCCTCAACCGTACATAAGTAGAGCTATCAGCGGCCGGGTGCACCCGGGGGAGGGCGGACGTACACGAGCAGCCGTGCAGGCGGGCCATCCCTGACCAAGCGAGAAGGCGGCGATATTCGCTGCCGCTGGCAATCTCGGAGGCGCCATAGGGTCAGGACGTGAAGACCGGACCTGCCCTCATGACCCTGTGCGCCGTCACGCTTGATTGCGCAGACCCTCTGGCGCTGGCAGCGTTCTACGCGAAGACCACGGGCCTTTCGGACGTGGACGGCTCGAACAACGACTTCGCGGGTCTGCAAGGCCCCGATGGTCTGTTCCTTGGGTTCCAGCGGGTGGCGGACTACCACGGGCCGCAGTGGCCAGGACAGCAAGCTCCCCAACAGGCGCACCTTGACTTCGAGGTGGACGACCTCGACCTGGCGGAGGCCGCGTTGCTGCGGATGGGGGCCTGCAAGCCGGCGGAGCAGCCATGCAGTGACACGCTTCGGGTGCTTACGGACCCGGCCGGCCACCCGTTCTGCCTGACGACCTCGCGGACCGTGCGAAAGCTGCCTGACGCGTCAGTGCGACACCGCCGGGAAGTGCGGCCCTCCCGAACGTGAAGACGCGGCGCGACACATGGGACTGCTCCTCGTCATGCTGACGCCGAAGAAGAGCCGGACGCAGAGACAAGCGTAAGACCGCGAGTGGTTAGCGACGGCTCGGCGAGGCGGCGTTCTGCGACCATGCTGGTCACCGGGCAAAGGGGAGTGTCGATGTCGAGCGCGCAGTTGTACGACACTATCGGGACTACCTACACCGCCACTCGCCGGACTGAACCGCGCATCGCTGCTCAGATCTGGGCTGCGCTCGGCGATGCCCAGACGGTGGTGAACGTTGGGGCAGGCACGGGGTCCTACGAGCCCTCTGACCGCCAAGTCCTCGCGGTGGAACCCTCGTCAGTCATGCGTTCACAGCGCCCACCGAGCGCGGCGCCGTGCCTAGCGGCCACCGCAGAGAAGTTGCCGTTCGAGGACGCGTGCTTCGACGCGGCGATGGCTATCGCCACCGTCGTGCACTGGCAGGATCCCATCGCCGGCCTGCGCGAGATGCGTCGCGTTGCCCGGCGCGTCGTGGTGTTCACCTATGACTTCAGTGACTTGAGCAGGTTCTGGCTAACTCGCGACTACGTGCCCGAAGTGCTCGACCTTCTCGCCGGCCGTCCTTCGCTGAGTGACCAGGCGGACGCGATCGGCGCCCGCATCGAGCCGTCGCGGAGCTCCCGTCGTACGCGGGGGGACCTGTCGAACTACAAGATACAGCCGGTCGAGCCTGCTGCTCATGCGATCGGGCGGTCCCGCGGTGGGCTGACCACCAAGTTGGCCAGCTCAGATTTTCTGGTGCTAGCCAACTGCTGGCCGCAGTGATATATCAGTACCGCAAGGCAGAGGCGCAGGCGTTCCGCCGCCGCCGGCCTGGAGCGAGGGAGAGCCGATGACCGCCATCGAGACCGGACGCATAACGGACTCTGGGACACGACTGAAGCCGAACATCTTGTCGGTGCCCAATGGGATAGCGCTGGCGGCGGCGGCCATGGCGCCCGTGATTGCTGTCGTGCTGAACGCGCCTGCGGCCGCACCTGTCGCTGGCGCAGCGGTACCCCTGGCGTTCCTTATCGCCTTCGTGTCCTGCCTGTTCATGGGCAACACAGTGGTGCAGTTCGCGCGCCGGCTGCCCTCCGCCGGGTCCTTCTACACCTTTAACAGCGCCGGGCTTGGACCCAACGCCGGCTTCGCGACGGGCTGGCTGTTCTGGATCGGCTACGCGATGCTCGCGCCCGGTCTCATGACCGCGCTCGGAGCGTTCTCCGCTGACTACGTCAACACAACCTTCGGCGTCAACGTGCCCTGGCCGGTCTTCAGCACAGCGGCACTGGCGATCGTGGTGGGGCTGTCGGTCCGCAGCATTGTGGCCAGCGTGCGGATCGACCTGGCGCTGCTGCTGGCCGAGGTCGCCATCTTCAGCGTGCTGCTCGTCATCGCCGTGGCGACCGCCGGTGACGGCAACTCCACCCGGCTCTACAGCTTCTCCGGCTCGCCCGAGGGCTTCTCGGGCGTGGGCCTGGGCGTCGTGTTCGGCATCTTGTCGTTCGTCGGTTTCGACGCTGCCGCGACACTGGGGGAGGAGACGAAGAACCCGCGCCGCAACGTGCCGCTGGCGGTAGGCGGAGCGCTCGTCGGCGTCGGCGTCTTCTACGTCTTCGCGACCTACGCGCTGTCAGCCGGCTACGGCATCGCCGACCCCACCCGGCTGGCGGCGTTCCTGGCCGACGGCAGCCCCATCGTCACCCTTGCCGACCAGAAGGCCTCCTGGATCACCCAGCTCGTTCAGCTCGGAGCCATCTTCGGCATCTTCAGCTGCCTGCTGGCCGTGCACAACGCGACCGTGCGCATCATGTTCTCGCTTGGCCGCGACCACGTGCTCCCCGGCCGCCTCGGGACCGTTCACCCGCGCTGGCACTCGCCGTCCGGCGCGATCGTCGCCCAGACCGTGTTCACGGCTGTCGTCGGCTTCGGCGTCGGTGCGTGGCTGGGCCCAGGCGCGACCGGCGCGTACGGCTGGACCGGCTCCATCGCCACGGTCGCCATCGTCTTCGTCTACATGCTCAGCAGCGTCGCGCTGATCCGCTACTTCAGGCGGCTTCCGGAGCGCAACGTCATCCTGCATGTCGTGCTGCCGGTGCTGTCGATCCTGGCGTTCGCCTATCCGGTGTACGCGGTGGGCAAGCCGGGTCAGTCCTGGCCCTACAGCCTGGTGCCGCTCGTCGTCCTCGCCTGGATCGTGGCCGGCGTCGTGGTGTGGGCGTTGTTGCGGGCCAAGCACCCGGAGCGCCTGGCGCAGCTCGGTCAGGTGCTGGCGGAGGGTGCCACCGAGGACGTTCTGGCCGGGGGCGCCGCCGACGCCAGGACCCCCTCACTGCAGCCTTTCTCGCACCCGGACGGACACCGCGGATGAGCTCGCCCATCGCCGCAGGTCCGACCCGATGATCGAGGTCGAGGGGAAAACGGTTCTCACCGAGCTGCGCGAGCTCGTCGACCCCGCTCACACAGCTCTTGTCGTGGTGGACATGCAGCACGACTTCGTCTCGCAGGACGGCGCGTTCGCTCAGCTTGGGATCGACGTGTCGGCCTACGCGGAACTTCGTCCTAGGCTGACCTCCCTGCTGGCTGGCGCCCGCAGAGCCGGTGTGCTTGTCATCCACCTGCAGAACACGGCCCTGGCCGGTAGGCGCAGTGACTCCCCGGCCCAGATCCGCTTCAACATGCGCATGCACGCCCAGTCCCGGCGTGGTGGTCCGGCCCTGCGCTATACCGTCTCCGGCACCTCCGGGCACGCGTTCGTGCCGGACCTGGCCCCCGAGCCGGAGGACCTGGTCGTGGCCAAGCACCGTTCCAGTGGCTTCTGGGGGACGCAGTTGGATCTGCTTTTGCGCAGCAACGCCATCCGGTCTGTGGTCGTTGTCGGATGCACCACGGAGGGCTGCGTGGACTCCACTGCGCGTGATGCCCTGTTCAACGACTACTACGTCGTCGTCGCCCGCGATGGCGTTGCCAGTGACGACCCCCGCCAGCACGAGGCGGCGCTGCTGCTCATGGAGCATCGCTTCGACGTGACTACGTGCGCGTCGCTTGCGGCAACGTGGACGCAGACAGCGCACCTACCTGGGCCGATCCTGGCCGAGGGCGCCTTGTCCGACACGACGAGGGTGCTCGCGTGAGTGCACGCAGCGTTGCGGGGGTGCGCACAGCCGACCTGTCCGATGCCGAAGGGGATCGGCTGCTGCCGTGCAGCCTGCCCTGGCGCAGCTTCGGCGGGGTGTCGTCGTTCGCCGGGCCAGCGGCCACCATCGCCTGTCGCGACGACAACGGACTCGTGCGCGACGCACTGTCGCAGCCAGGACAGGGCCGAGTCCTGGTCGTCGACGCAGACGGGTCCGTTGGCGCCGCCCTGGTGGGTGACGTGCTGGCCGGACTGGCGTTGCGCAACGGCTGGAACGGCATGATCGTGCACGGGGCAGTGCGCGACGTCGTGGGTCTGGCCGCGTTGGATCTCGGGGTGTTCGCCCTGGGCACGAACCCGCGCCGGGGCTTGCGGGAGGGCACCGGTGAGCACGGCGTTGCTGTCACCTTCGGGGGCGTTACGGTCCACCCCGGTTGCAGGGTGTTCGCCGATGAGGACGGTGTCCTTGTGGAGGCGGGTGACTGGTGACGGCGGCTGATGGACCTCGTGGCCAGCTTCGGGTCTTGGCCGAGCTCGGACAGCTCCGTAGGACGACGCACCGGCCCCGGGTGTCGACGTGGCGTCCGGTCGGGACGAGCGGAGACCGACGGTGACGGGTCGTCTGCAGGGCCGCGTCGCTCTGGTGACCGGCGCGGCATCGGGGATCGGTGCCGGCATCTCGGAGGGGTTCGCCCGGGAGGGCGCTGATGTCGCTCTGGTGGACCTCGCCGACGAGACGACGGCCGCGGAGGTACTCGGCGCGGTCCGCGCGCACGGCACGCGCGTCAGCTACCACCGCGGCGACGTGGCCTCGCCCGAGTCGGTGGCCGGCTTCGTCACCGAAGCACTTGGAGCGCACGGTCAGGTTGACATCCTGGTGAACAACGCCGGCATCTTCACGCAGTCGCTGCTGGAGGACATGAGCGTCGAGGAGTGGGATCGCGTCGTTGCCGTGAACTTGCGCGGGACGTTCCTGTGCACGCGCGCCCTGTTGGGACCGATGCTCGAGCGCGGGTGGGGCCGCGTCATCAACATCGCCAGCCAGCTCGGTCAGATCGGTGGTGCGGAGGTTGCGCACTACTGTGCGAGCAAGGGCGGAGTCATCGCCCTGACGAAGTCGTTGGCACGCGAGGTCGCCAGGCGTGGCGTGCTGGTCAACGCCATCGCGCCTGGCCCCGTGCAGACGCCGTTGCTCGACGGCGAGAGCGAGCAGTGGCGGTCGGCCAAGCTCGCCGAGCTGCCCATCGGGCGATTCGCCGACGTGCACGAGATCGTCCCCACCGCTGTCCTGCTCGCGTCGGAGGACGGCTCCTACTACGTCGGGCAGACGCTCGGGCCCAACGGCGGGGACGTGATGCTGTGACCACCACCGAGCGGATGGAGACCGGCGTGGCTGACAGTCATGGCAGAGCGGAGGACGAGCTCGCAGCGCGGCACATCCGTGAGGCGGCAGAGCGCGCCCGCGAAGCCGGCGTACGCCTGATCCGGTTCGAGTACTGCGACGTGAGCGGGGTCGCACGTACCAAGTCGATTCACATCGGCCAGTTGGAGCACAAGCTCCTAGAAGGCGTCAGCCTGACCAGGGCCCAGATGGCGATCGACCTGCTCGAGCGGCTGGTGCCGATCGAGGGGCTGGAACCGGTCGGTGAGATCCGGCTGGTCCCGGATCCGGCGACGCTGACGGTCCTGCCGTGGTCCCCCGGAAGTGCCAGTGTGCTGTGCGACCAGCTCGACCACGACCGGCTCGACTGGGGCGCCTGCCCGCGCTCGTTCCTCAAGCGCCAGATCGAGCGTGCCGCCGGGCTGGGATTGACGGTGCAGGCGACGTTCGAGAACGAGTACTACCTCGCCACCGAGCAGGACGGGCACTACCTGCCGTACGACGTGCCAGGACACGCCCCGGTCTACAGCTCGATCGGGCACGACCATGCCGCGGACGTCATGCTCGAGACGGTCGATGCGTTGACGGCCCAGGGGATGCAGGTCGAGCAAGCGATCAACGAGTACGGGCCGGGCCAGAAGGAGATCTCGATCCGGCACACCGACGCGCTCGGGGCGGCTGACAACCAGATGAAGTTCCGGGACACGGTCCGCGGCGTCGCCTACAGACACGGGTTGTTCGCGTCCTTCGCAGCCAAGCCGTTCCCCAACGAGATCGGGAGCGGGGCCCATGTCCACTTCAGCCTGTGGGACACCGAGGGCCGACGGAGCTTGCTCTACGACCCGGCGCTTCCGGGAGCGCTGTCGCTGATCGGCCGTCAGTTCATCGCCGGCGTCGCCGAGCACCTGCCGGCCCTGAGCGCCCTGACCGTCCCGAGCTACAACTCCTTCCGACGTCTTACCCCGAGCGCCTGGGCGTCGGCCACCACGGCGTGGGGGTTCGACAACAAGGAGGTCGCGTTGCGTATCGCCTCGCCGTTCTACAAGCGCGAGGAGCAGTCGTACAACATCGAGTTCAAGGCCTCGGACGGTAGCGCTAACCCCTACCTGTCACTGGGCGCGCTCATTGCCTGCGGACTTGACGGTATCGAGCGCGAGCTCGATCCGGGCGACCCGTGCGAACACGACCCCGCGCTGATGACGGCCGAGGCCCTGGTTCGAGGCAAGGTCCGCCCCCTACCGTCCTCGATGGACGAGGCGCTCGACTACCTCGTGCAGGACGGCGTGCTGCTGGCTGCTCTCGGATCGCTTCTGGCGCGCTGCTACCTCGCGGTGCGCCGCTCTGAGCAGGCGGTCTTCGCCGCGAACGACGTCGATTTCGAGGTCCGCCATCACTTTTACCGGTTCTGACCATGTCTGTGAAGGTCAACCTGACCGACGTACCCGTAGTGGACAACCACTGCCACTCCGTCCAGCTCGAGCAGCGGCAGCGGGATGTCCCGGGATGGCGGGCCCTGTTCACCGAGTCGCCGGACACACGCATGCGCAGCGCCGACGTGGCCGACACGGTGTTCTACCGGCGTCTGGTGCACGAGCTGGCCAAGTTGTTCCAGGTCGAGCCGACCGAGCAGGCAGTGCTGCAGGCGCGCGCCGAACTGGACGTGAACGCGCTTACGTCGCTGCTGCTTGGGGACGCGCTGGTGGGTGGCCTGGTCGTCGACACCGGATTCCCCGATCCTTCCGGAGCCCTGTCCTCGCAGCAGTTGGGCGAGGCCGCAGGATGCACCGCGGTCAGCCTGCTGCGGCTCGAGCTGCTCTTCCAACAGCTCGTCGCCAAGCACGGCACCCTCGAGGCTGTGGAAGAGGCCGTCCGCCTGGAGCTCTCGGACGCGCGCCGACACGGGTGGTCGGGCTTTAAGAGCATCGTCGCCTACCGAACCGGCCTGGAGGTGATGACCTGGTCCCGTGAGGACGCCGACGGGTCCTTCGCGCTGGCCCGACGCGAGGTCGAGCTGACCGGAGCGGTCCGCCTGGGCCACAAGCCACTGCTGGACAACCTGCTCCACGTCGCATTCACCGTCGCCTCCGCGCAGGGCCTGCCCGTGCAGTTTCACGTCGGATACGGCGATCCTGACGCGGACCTCCGCCTCGCCGACCCGCTGCAGCTGCGGGGCGTCCTCGAGCAGCCCGCCTACCGCGACATGCCTGTGGTGCTCTTGCACGGTTGCTGGCCGTTCGTGCGTGAAGGTGCCTACCTGGCTGGGGTTTACGGCAACGCCCACCTGGACCTTTCTTATGCCATCCCGTTCCTGTCTCGACAGGAGATGCGTTCGATGACCCGCGCCGCTCTCGGTGCGGCGCCGACGAGCAAGCTCATGTACAGCTCGGACGGGGCACGCGTGCCCGATCTGCACTGGCTCGGCGCCCACGACGGCCGCAGGGTCCTCGGCCAGGTGCTCGGCGAACTGGTCGACGACGGTGATCTCGACGTTCGCGAGGCCCGACGGGCCGGCGAGCAGGTGCTGCGCGACAACGCCGTCGCGCTCTACGGCATGACCGGGGTGCCGTGATGCTGTTGGAGGGCCGGCGCGCTCTGGTGACCGGCGCGGGTGGAGTGCTGGGCAGGGCGAGCGCACTGCGGTTCGCCACCGAGGGAGCCGGCGTCGCCGTCCTTGACATTGATGCCGATGCCGCGGAGGAGACGGTGTCGTTGGTCCGCGCGGCGGGCGGTCATGCCTTTGCCGTCACGGCCGACGTCCGCGACCAGGAGCCGACGGCGGCTGCGGTGGCCGCAGCCGTCAAGGGTCTCGGTGGCCTGGATCTGCTGTTCAACAACGCAGGTGTCATGCCGCACCAGGACATCTCGTTCCTGGACGCCGATCCTGCCCTGTGGAGTGCGATCCACGACATCAACCTGCTTGGGACGGTGCTGTGCAGCAAGCACGCCGTGCCCCACCTGTTCGCGGCCGGTGGCGGGGCTGTGGTCAACATGAGCTCGTTCCTGGCGGTGCTGGGGTGCAGCGTCCCGCAGGACGCCTACGCCGCGAGCAAGGGAGCGATCGCGGCGTTGACGACGTCCATGGCCGTTCAGCTCGGTCCCCGCGGGGTGCGCGTCAACGCGCTCGCGCCGGGGCCGATCCTGACCGCCCACGTGGAGGCCTTCTTCCCCGACCCGCAAGCCCGTCGGGACCGTCTCGCGCGGTTCCCTCTCGGGCGGTTCGGGGAGCCGCGGGACGTGGCGGCCCTCGCCTGCTTCCTCGCATCCGACGACGCATCGTGGATCACCGGCCAGACCGTGGTGCTCGACGGCGGCGCCTCCAGTACCTACCTGTAGACCGTCGAAGGGAGCTGTCCGGATGTGCCGACTGCTGGGGACCGTATCGAGGACACCGGTCACCTTGGACCAGGTGCTCGGTAACGAGCGAGATGCGTTCCTCGCGCTCGCCGCTCAGCACGGGGACGGCTGGGGGCACGCGTGGATCGGCGCGGACGGCCTGGAGGTACGCAAAAGGGCCGACTCCGCACTGGTAAGCCGCGAGCTGGCCATCCTCGCCGCCGGCCAGGCCGCCGAGTCCGCACTGACCCACCTGCGCTGGGCCACGCTGGGCCTGTCGGTGCGGTCGGCGAACACCCACCCGTTCACCAGCCACGGGGTCGCATTCGCCCACAACGGATCGATCTCCCCACCTGAGGCGCTCGAGGAGCTGGTCGCGCCGCAGCTCAAGCAGCAGCGCCAGGGCGACACCGACAGCGAGCGCTACTTCCTTGCGGTGCTATCGCGGCTGGCGCAGGGGGCAACCCCCGCGGAGGCGCTCGCGACGACCGTGGCGGACATCGTGGCCAGCGGCGCCACCGTGCACAGCCTGAACTGCATGCTCCTGACGCCGGAGGAACTGCTGGCCGTCTGCTGCTACGACCCCGGTTCCAACGACGATCCCGAGTACTACCCGCTGCTCCACCGCCGTACAGGCGAGACGGTGGTCGTGGCGTCCACCGGCTGGACCGAGAGCGCGGGCTGGTCGACCCTGGGCAGCGGCCAGATGATGGTGGTGGAGCGCGGATCGCTGCGCACCACCATCCTCCCGGTGAGCACGCCAGGACCGGTCGGGCTGGCCACATGAGCGCGTCCCGACTCGCCGTCCCGCCGCGGGCCAGCGACCAGGCCTACGCGTGGCTGCTCGAGCGGATCCTGGACCTGCGAATCCCGCCCGGGTCGGTCGTCAACGAGCAGCAGCTGGCCCTCGAGATCGGACTCGGGCGCATGCCCGTGCGTGAGGCTCTGGCCAGGCTCGCCGGAGACCGCTTCACCACCGTCATGGCCCGCCGCAGCACCGTGGTCACCAGCCTGAGCCTGGATGACGTACTGGACATGTTCGAGGCCCGGGAGGCCATCCAGTGCGGGGTGGCGCACATCGCCGCACGCAAAGCCAGCGACGACGACCTGGCCATGCTGGGCAAGCTGATCACCTGCGCCGACAGCTCACGCAAGGACCGGGAGGCACTGGCGTTCCTGTCCGACGACCACGAGATCCATCTCTTCCTCATCCATATGATCAACAACTTGTTGCTGCAGGATGCAGCCGAGCTGCTGCTCATGCACAACCTGCGCTTCTGGCGGTCCTACTGGAGCACCCGTCCGGCCCAGCCGGCCAGCATGCTGTCGCACGGACCGTTGCTGGCAGCCTTGAAGGCCAGGGACCCCGATGCGGCTGAGCGGGCGATGCGCGAGCACATCCAGCAGTCCCGGCAGCTGCTGGCATCGGCCTTCTGATGCGGATCCGGCGGGTGCTCACGGTCCCCGTACGAGGTGGGTTCTTCACCGACGACCAGGCGGCGATCCGCTGCGGCCGCGCACGCGACGGCTTCACCTACGCCGGTGAGCCGGTCACCGCGGGGTTCCGGGCCGTGCGTCAACCATCTCAAGCGCTGTCGGTGCTCCTGGAGATGGACAACGGCCATGTCGCCCATGGGGACTGTGTAGGAGTCCAGTACGCCGCAGCCGCTGGCAGGGACCCGGTCTTCGATGCGGCGGCAGCGGCCCGGACGGTGCAGGAGCTCGTGGCCCCGATGCTCACGGAGCGACGGGCCGGTTCCTTCCGGGATCTCGCCGACGAGGTGGACGGGATTACCGAGGGCGGCGAACCGCTGCACACGGCCGTGCGCTACGGCGTCACGCAGGCCATCCTTGATGCGGTGGCCCGCACCCACGCGGTCACCATGGCTGAGGTCATTCGCGAGGAGTTCGACACCGGGGTCGACCTGCGCCCCGTCGGGGTCTTCGCGCAGTGCGGTGACGACCGCTACGACAACGTCGACAAGATGGTGCTGCTCGGGGCGGATGCGCTGCCTCACGGGCTCATCAACGACGTGAGTGCCAAGGTCGGGCCGCGGGGGGCGCTGCTGGAGGACTACGTCCGCTGGGTACGCGACCGGGTTCTGGCGTTGCGCAGCGACCCGACGTATCTGCCTGTGCTGCACCTAGACGTGTACGGCACCCTCGGCGTGGTCTTCGGCGACGACGTCCCAGCCTTGGCTGATTTCCTGATCGGGCTGGGCGCACATGCCTCACCGCTGCCGTTGCGGGTCGAGCATCCCGTCGACGGCGGCAGCCGTGCGGCCCAGATCCAGGCGATGACGAGCCTGCGGGCGGCGGTCGCCCAGCGCGGTGGCGATGTGGCCCTCGCCGTGGACGAGTGGTGCAACACCAAACAGGACATCGAAGCGTTCGTTGCAGCCGGCGCTGCAGATGTGGTGCACGTCAAGGCGCCCGATCTCGGCGGTCTCCAGCACACGGTCGACTCCTTGCTGCTGGTCCGGCGCGCGGGGTTACTCGCCTACTGCGGTGGAAGCGCCACCGAGACCGAACGCTCCGCCCAGGTGACGGCGCACGTGGCGATGGCATGCGGCGCCGATCAAGTCCTGGCTAAGCCAGGCATGGGGGTAGACGAGGGGATGATGATCGTCGGCAACGAGATGGCCCGGGTCTGCGCTCAAGCGCGAGCGCGTGGCTTGGGTCCGGCCGCCGCAGCTGTCCTGTGATGCAAGGATCCACATCGACGTCGCGCCAGTACTGGCTGGTCCGGCCTCCCCAGGGGTTGCCGACCGCCGGCTAACTCGGTCGCCTTCACGACACAGCACATGTGCCGGAGCGGATCGGACTCGGCGGCAACGCAAATGATCTTCGTCATGCGCGCCACGACAGGTTGCGGTGTTCTACCGGCATCTGGGGTTCAATCGGCTCCCCGCGACCTTGCTGCTGGTGCACAAGTTCGCCGGGATCGCGGCCGCGCTGACGCCGTGACTGGTGCGCGATGGTCAGGTGGTTGCTAACAAGACTGCTAACGGAGCTACAAGCACCACCTGACACGTCAGCGCACCGGCCGGACGCGGTAGGTGGACCACGCAGCACGAAATGAGCGTGACCGGACCCGCCAGCACCCGTGCTCACGAGCGGTCCGCGGCTACGGATCAGAAGGTTGGGGGTTCGACTCCTTCCGAGCGCCTGGGGTGAGGTAGCGGACGCCGCGGACGGGGCCATCAGGGCAACCGGCAGCGCCAGGACCTCGATGAACGACAACTGCCGCACGAGCTTCACGTGTCACTCCTCAGGAGCCGAGGAGCTGTTCTAGCTCCGGCGTTTCAGTAGGGCTCGGGGCTATCCGCGGATGATCTTGAATCAGCGTGTCGGTGTCAGGGCAGCGGAGAGCCCCGGCGCCGGGTGGTGGCTGGGGTGCGCGGTGTGTAGGTCCCCGTCCAACGGCACACTCACCGGCGCATCGCTTCCGCGCGGGTCGACCGGCAGGTCCGGGCCCAACGGCAGACCCAGCCGCTGCCGGACCAGGCTGCTCCCAGTCCGGTCGGGACGCGAACTGAACCCTTGGGAGGCGCTGCGGCCAACGGAAGGTGGGGGCGCCAGCGGCGCATGACCTCGGCATGGTCGTAGCGTGTCTAGGTGGCCTTGCAGCAGACGTCCGGTACGCAAGCCCCGCCCGAGCAGCGCGCGCAAGCGCAGCCGGCTACCGGGCGGTATGACGGGTCCAAGCCGGATAAGCATGGTACCGGCACCGCCGGGCTGACCCTGGGGGCACTGGGGGTGGTGTTCGGTGATATCGGCACCAGCCCGCTGTACGCGCTGCAAACGGTCTTCACCGCTGATCACCACGCCGCCTCCCCCAGCCTGGGGTCGTTCGTCGTGCCGATCGCCCTGACGGTCCTGACGGTCCTGTTCGTCATTCAGCGGTACGGCACCGGGCTGGTCGGGAAACTGTTCGGACCGGTCATGGCGCTGTGG
>JAABUY010005365.1_pt1 | contig 12937 bp, 10 predicted proteins | sample 5560271 | NCBI WGS metagenome assembly JAABUY01 (sample SAMN10711886, study PRJNA513374) | rock metagenome | isolation source: Antarctica rocks | place: Antarctica: Victoria Land, University Valley
CATAAATATACTTTATATAATTTGCCGAGAAGAAAGCGGAGTCTCAGCATTTGATGTCCCCGCTCTTGGGAAAGGTAGAAACGCCTGGCAAAGTGCATGGAGGTACATATTGATGTCTGTGTAAGATAATGATAAATCATCGGCATCTCTACCCGGACAGAATACAAGGGTTTTGGATTTTCATTTGCTCTGAGTCGTTTTGCGGTCATCTGGCCCACTACTAAGGGCGGACTCGTGGTTCGGGGGGAAGGCGGCAATTGAGAGATTTCCCTAAAGCCGTTTCTAACCCGATCCCAGAGCAGCGCAGTATCTCCGAAGGACCCGGCCCTCCCGGCAGTCAGAGTGATTTGTAGGTTAGCCGCAAGTAAAAATACGTCCGCTCAGCTGTCAAAAGCCGTGTGTGGGGAAGCTTTGTTCGGCAACCAAGCCCTTCGAATGCCGGCCGACTTCCGTAGGGATCTTCGATCTTAAATAACGGAGTCAGTATGTAGGAAAGCGTCTTATAATTTCGATTTTCTCTGTAGTCCAACTTGGTGGACTGACTTGCTGATGAGGAGCTCTGCAAGCACAGAAGAGGCTGGAAGAAGAATGAGTGAGGTATCTAGTCGCTTAGTCGCATCGTTAGCGCCTTTTCCAATCCGACGTCATCCCAATTCTGCCTTGACCTGTCACCCAAATCTTTTTCGCCAACATTCGCAATATCGTAGTCAGGATGGCAGTCGGATTGTTCCAATACTAAAAACCACTTGTTCAACTTTATGGCATCGAGCTCCCAACCCACCCGCCGAAATGGCACTCCCAGCTCCACAAAACTCCAACACTCTTCCACTTTCACTCAGATGACCTCGCCATCAAAGCCGCCCCTCCTCCCCACCTCCCTCGAAGCTCTCCTCCTCGCAATCTTCCCAGGTACCCTCCTCCTCGGCTCTCTATTCTCCATCCTCGAGCCCCACGCCCGCGCCGCCCCCTACAGCGCAACTTCTCAATCGCACCCTCCAGAGTTCGCGCCTTCCTACTTCGCACGGAAACGAAACCTCTTTAATGTTTTCTTCGTCAAGATCGGCTGGTTCTGGATAACCCTTGCCTATGTCGTCTTCCTCTTCCTACATCCTTCTACTGGGCCATCTCGCAGCCTGGTGTTGACACCTAGGCGTGTACGTGGGATGCTACGATGGGTGTTGGTCACAACGTGGTGGGCTATAGTTACGCAGTGGTTCTTCGGGCCAGCCCTGATCGATAGAGGGTTCAAGCTGACGGGAGGAGCGTGTGAACTTATTCGGGATGAAGAAGCAAGAGCCGGGATGGGAGATACAAAGGAGTTTTTGACGAATGCGGCTTGTAAAATTGCTGGAGGCCAATGGAAAGGTGGCTACGATATCAGTGGACATGTCTTCCTACTCGTTCTCGGCAGTTCATTCTTGTGGCTGGAGATTTTGCCCGTGGTCATGCGGTATGCTGGGCTGAGGGAGGACAGAACGGTGATCGCTAAGGATGGAAAAGTTAGCAGCGCTGAGAGGGAATCTGTTGTTGGGAGAGAGGATGATAAGGCTGTTAATGAGAAAGAGGCTCATGGGGGCGTGAGCGCGCCTTTGGTAGTCGCAGGGTTGTCATGGTGGATGTTGTTGATGACGGCTGCGTATTTCCATACCTGGTTCGAAAAGTTTACAGGGCTACTCGTAGCCTTTCTTGGGGTTTTCGTGGTGTACTTCCTCCCACGTGCCATACCAGCGATGAGGGACGTCATCGGTATGCCTGGAATATGAGCACGTTGAGAACAATAGACAGCCTTACCCACCGCTCGATGACTCCGAGTAGACATTATCGAGGTAGAAAAGTACCAACTCTAGGGCTATAATCCCAGTCACGCAGATCAGAAACGACTTCAGAAGCGGGGATGCATAGTACTTCTCAGGAACAGTAACTATCGGAGCCAAAACAATTTTCTCTTGGAGAAACGCAAACACAGTGTTCATCAATGTGACACTCAGGATCTGCTTGTAGTAATTTGGTATCCGGTAAAGACGCCTTTGTAATGGAGCAATTCCCAAAAACTCAGTTCAAACGCCTGCAGTGATAGACAACGTGACGGATGAATACTAATCACCAAACCATCCACTTACTCCCATCGATCTTCCCGTTTCCACTCCCCACCTTAACACCCTCCGCCTCCGCCTCCGCCTCCGCCTCCGCCTCCGCCTCCGCCTCCTCCGCCTCCGCCTCCTCCGCATCCTCCTCCTCCTCCGCCTCCGTCTCCACCTCCTCCGCCTCCTCCACCTCCTCCGACTCCTCCGACTCCTCCGCCTCCCCCATCCCCTCCTCCGCCAAATCCTCCCCCTCCCCATGCCCCTCCTCCACCATTAACGCCATCATGCCCCCCACCGTGCCTCCTACCATGGCTCCCACCATAACCACCTAGATGATAAGCCGGCGGCGCGTCCCCACCAACCCCAACCCCTGCCCCACCTCCGCTCACCCCCTCCCCCTGATAAGCCCAATAAGACTTATGCCTCTCCCTCCTTCTCCCTTTAATCACGCAACCAACTACACCCAGTATAATCACGAGAACGGAGAGGCAGACGATGGGAATGATGACGAAGAGGGGAGCGTCGGTGTGGGCTGTTGTTGTTGTTGTAGTTGTAGACGTGCCGGGGAGGCTAGGGTCGGGGTAGACGAAGGAGGAGGAGGAGGAGGTGGGGTTGATGTTGGAGCCTACGATAGTACCTGAGGGGAAGCCGGAGATGGTGTTGGCGGATTGGGGGAGTGGAAGGGGTGCCATAGGAGAGTAGGTGGTGCGGTTTGTAGTATCTTTTGTACTGTGAATTGGAATGTCTAGGAGACCATGCGGCGCTTGGACGTATCGAAATGATGGAGGCAGAAGAAGTGGATGACGTTTGGGAGTGGTTAAGGGTTCCACGAGGAATACGCAACGATTGAAGGTTATGGGAGCGAGGAAAAGTCAGAAAGACAAGAGATCAAAAGGCCCATAAGAATCTCAAATACCCGCATCAATCACCGCCAGAGAGATGAAGAAACTAAAGACAGACGTCAAATGGGCAACACCACAAATACTCTGTGACAAAGCCTCAAGCTACCCGCTGTACCATCGTCATTGCGCAGCAAGGCATTACGATCCTTCCTTAAGGCTCTCATGATGTGTCAATCGCAGCCGTATGCGTGCAAGTGAGACCGTGAGAATCTTACCTGGAGGTGAAACCATGCGTACCCGTGTTTGACGATGGAAGTAGGGCTGTGGGGGAGGGATGCGATTGGTGGGGGTTTAGCCGAGGCGGTTTTGGTATTCTAGGGCTCCGAGGTGCGGCTGAGTTGGTGGGGCAAGGTCATAATCACGTGTTCCCTGATCCTATACGTTGGCGTGTTGGCATTTCTATTGGATTACGAGGTTGTATGAGGCATTTGGTAAATATGGACATGCAAATAGCTTGAAGCTGAAATGGAGTCTATGTAGGAGGTGGAAGATGAAGCTCTCTTACAGCTGAAATTCCACCATCTTAAACCCTGTATTTGTTCTACTTGGGACTCGACAGTCGTTGCTAAAGAAGAGCCTCCAAGGCAGGTTCACGCTTTCTAGCTCTCTTATTTATTGTCACCTCGAACTGGCGTAAACCTGAACTGAACGATCACGATCGTACTCGGTCAAATGGCCAACGCTTGTAGAAGGAAATAAGTCTCAAGATCTTGCTGTTTACAAAAACCTACTCGAACGTCCAATGAAGAATAAAGGAAGAAGAAGCGTCTCCACGCCCTTTTCCAACCCAAGGTCCTGTAACTTCATCTGAATCTCATGCTTCTACTCGACCGCTGAAGCACCGGCACGGGGGTGATCAGAGCAGCTCTTGATGCGCGCTTCTTCTGGATCCTATTTGGCACGGCACGAATGCGAGGTGGTGTGAGAAGGAAGATACGTGGTCGTGAAACCCTATCAGATCATTGCCAAAGGTTTTCTTCCAATACTTTTCTATGCCGTCCATGACCGACAGAAAGTACTGATACGGCAGACTGTCTTCCTTCTCCATTCAAGCTAAACCCCTGGTATAAACTTCGAAGAATCTACAATTTGCCGAAAGATTGATAGCAGTCGTTAATGCTTATGTGGACTCCAGATACTTCGTCTGCCGTTACTTCGACTCGATGTCTCAAGGAACAGCAGATATTTCGTCATTAACGACTAAATCTTCGTCGGAAAGCAGTCTCCAGAAGATGTCTTCCTCTCGTGTATCACTGCCACAAATCTTGCTGATGTTTCAATGTTCTCGGAAGAAGATTGAAAGCATAAGGCCTTCCGGCGCCCCTTCCTCCTTGTCTAACGCTACATCTTCCTCCGAGATTAACTTTACCGAGATATTCACTATCCGCCGCTCCTGTCGAAACTAGTTGAATATCTTGATGATTACCTCGTTCCTCTTCTCCTCTCTGGAAAGCTTGACTTCCTTCACATTCTCACCCACCGAAAAATTCGTTACAGTCTAGTCATGACTCAGTTTGCTCGGGACTGCACAATGCAAATCCGCAAGTAGAAACCAGGCAACCTTCTGACGGGTTATACTGTAGCGGGCCATAGCCCTACCATCCCTATGAAGGCGGAGATTGCCATCTCCCCTATTTCCAACACTGTAAGTGTCGTCAGTCACCAGAGCGGTTGACAAAAATGTTGTTCTCAGGCTAGAAATATACCGTCTTTCATGTTCATATCAATATTTATTGGGTTGTCGGGGCTTGACCAAGGAACATCTGGACGAGATAGAGTCTTCGTTACTATTCAGTGTCTCAATCTCATAGTGTGCTCTTGATCATAGTTCTCTGACATAATTAATCGCTGAGACTCATGATTCTCGTCGTTCTTTGTCTCGCTTTCTCATCCATGCTGTTGAGAAATTGAAGAGACAGAGAATGAACGAGCGATTGATGATGTGACGTTGAGATCGAATGCAGATCGTTTCTCAATGAATCCTCTGGTCGTGAACTCTACATGAGATTCGTAGAGTTTAGTCGCTTTTGTGGGATTTCTTCTCGTCGGTCGTTGCTGTTATTGCCGTATCCGTTGCTTTGCTGCTGCCTTTGCTATGCTGCGTCACGAGGCTTCGGGCTCTTCTTCAGGCCTCTCAAAAATTGGACTGTTTGTTTCAGGTACAGTTTCCTGGAACTGCACCGTTTGCGGTGTTTGCCGTGCGTGCCGAACAGACACTCTTCCTCGGCGTCTCTAATATCATACGTGAGCTCGTTTAGCTGCTTCCTCCTATTCTGCACGGCGGTATGGTTCGATGTCGGACCTGTAGTTCATCAACGAGATAAAAGTTGTGCAGCTGAATCTCTGAGTTACCCTTCGGATTAGAAAAATTGGTTTAGCTTCTTCAGGTTTGATATGGTTTGGATCGACTGATTCTGGACCTGTCATCGTCCCGTGTCAGAGATTTACATTCGTCATAGATGCGGTCAGCCCTTAGGTGACAGCACCTGAGGGGGCTGTCAGGCGTTGCTAATCGCAGCCATGGCAGCAAAGAGGAGAAAGGTGAGAAGACAGAAAGGGGATTCAGGTGAGCAAAGAAGGGGAAATAATTGCGCCTGCTTGCTTTGGGCGGCGTCCCTTTGCCTCCTTCAAGTTACCATTTAACAATCCTCTCTTGAGTCTCTTGAGTCTCTTGTTCCTCGTTTCCATCACTCTTGCGCATTTGCGGCAATCTCCTTCACGTGACATCGCACTTCTTTTCGAATTTGCACCTTCATCTTTTTGCAGCCTTTCAGGAACAACAAAATGCTAATCTCAAAACCGTGCCTTAGTTATCTTGAAAGAGTAGCAAGGTGACTTGACTAGGCCTGCCGTCGGGTCAGGGTTGGGTTGGGTTGGAGGGGGTCAACCCAACCCGATTACTAAAAATAGTATACTTAATTAATGAATCGATCTTATATTCAAGAAAAAAGTCTAAAGTTCTTGACAAAAGCGATAACTTTTAGTCTTTTACGTTGAATCATGCGTAAAAGCAATAGTATCATTAACAGTGTGACTGTGAGTCTGTGACAGTGCGAGAATTGTATTCACAGTCTAACATAAATAGCTATTTATCTTGTCAACAGCGTTGAATTCTTATTACATGACTAATTCGTCATGTAGTTTGAGCAATTTCCGAAGGTAAACTTTCCGCCTGTCAAGCGAAAAACCAATCTCATATTCTTTCCTTGAATGATGACACGCTGGCTTCGCGTGAATTGTGCAAAGATTGATGTCTGTTAAGTAATCAGTTTTTGAATCGCAAAATTGATAAAATTGATCATGAAACTAATCTTCATACATTGCTACAAGCCACGCTTTCGTCATCTTCTGTAGTGTCTTTATAGTCTTTGATTGAAAACGCATGTCATTTTCAATCAGATCATTACATACTTCATGAATCACGCACTGAAAGAGCAGCTTCGAAATAAGCAAGTCGATTGATTTTTGATATCAACGAATTTCTTGAAGAGTCACTATTTGATAAGGGGAAGCTGACCTAGTAGGAACACTCTGATTGGTAAATGGCTCACTTGCTTATCTATACGGTCAACGGATTGAAACGAAGGGACAAGAAGGACTTAGATGAAGACCTTACTGTCCAACATGTCGGATAGTTCTGCCAAAGAATTTTTTTTTGGTGTTGAGACGGGCTTCCTAACCGCAGTCTCTGCCATCTTCGCGAATACCTGCATGATTGAGAGCCGCTTGAGGAACTTAGCCTTAGTTTTAGAGCAAACCTTTCCTTGGCGAAGGCCGTCTCACATCTGTGATGAGTGTCAACGGCCTTCTCCGTTGCCCTGTCATTCATAACCGCGGTTGAGCTCAAGACTATTGTCGAGTGGGCAGCTTTTTCGAGATTTAGCCTTGAAATGTATCCGACCAGGAATTTGATGCGCGCAATTTCATGTGCTTCATAAGCCTTCGGTCTAATGATCAACTCTCTGGCAATGGCATTCTTTTGTTCGGCGTTTTGGAAAATGCCACGCTCTTTGCATAGGCGATTTAGTGTCGCGAAACGTGAGAGGAGTAGGTAAGCTCATACATATTCGTATCATTCTTGGTTCGACAGAGCTGGGGCTTGCCAAACCGGTGTAGATTATTTAGGAAACGTGGTAGTTGATAGAATGCTCGAAGTATTTAACACTGGATCAAAGAGAATATGCTGCTTTGATACAGAACATGGAATAAAATTCCTATGGTGAATCGTCAAACGCATCTCTTAAGTTTCGTCTGGTTTATCCTTTGTTCGACATTTTCCAGCCTGGTTTCGAAACCACCCTTTGCTTGCTCGCATCTGTGGTTTTATACCCAGTTAGCCGACGTTCCAATCGTCTAATCTGCAGGAAGATCTGCGAGAAAACTGTCAGCCTTGAGGCTCGGTTGATCATGTAGTTTGCCGTTCCGTCCGGATACGAGAACAAAGACCAATGTGATCCTCAAAATCCTGACGGTTTCTCATCTTCCTCCTTTCTAACATATAGCAGCAACTCCTTTTGCTCTATCCACCTAAGAATTCTTTCCCTATACTCGAGATCGAAATTCATGTACGAATCGATCTTAATCTAGTCGAAACATTACTGAAGCTCGTAGTCCTCCTCGGTCTGAATTCAGCGCTCAAAATCATGAATCTCTGATTCAATACAAAAGATCGCTCGAATTCGCTTCAGTACACGGTTGGATGAATGACATCGCTGCTTGACGTAAGCATCGTAAATTACCGTTGTGGTATCTGTTCAGTGGGCACGAAAAGAGTGAAAAAGCAATAGTGAATGTCCTTTAGCATAGATTAAAGACTGTTCCAAATTTGAAAGGGTTTAAGAACTGACGAGAAAGAAGCAAAAGTTGATCGTGAGTAAAGGAAGTGAGCTTTTCGCTCCTTCTTCACTGGTAAGAAAAACGTTCTTGGTTTGTTGTTGACGTTAAAGTTCGTTAACTCTTATATATTTTCAAGAGTTCTGAAACTCTTGAAACGTCCTTGCAGTTCACAAAAGTCGTCGCCATTGCCAACATGTCGAGTAATTGAACAGAGCACTTCCTATGCGCGAAACTGCGTGAGAATTTGGCTCTCGAAGTTGTCCTCTGACCAAATTTTGGAAGTTGCTACTTCATGGCGACGGAACTGTAAGCTTTTTGCGTCAGCTGGTCGACACCCGTAACAGCATATACAAGGATTCTCTTGCCTTCAATACGCTGCAGCACGGATTCTCTCTTCAAACCTCCCCCCTAACCCAATCGTGCCATTTCCACGAGACTTCCCAGGCCAGTACATTCTGCAGAAACGGTAGTACTAGTAGACAGAACCGCGATAAAAAATTGACATTTGCCACTCCCTTTCGGTTGACAGTAGGTACAAGCTCCGTTGTACCGTTCCTCGTTGGCAAATTGACAGATCAAGCAGGTTTTCGAGCTGGAGCAAGGTAGGCGGGGCATGGCGCCGTGATTTCTAACTTAGAACAGCTCCGGACTGGCAAGAGTCCTTCATTGAACAATGCAGACAGCGGTGGTTGGTATAGTGGTCCATCGCATTGTATGCATTGTGATGTAGTTATTCTAAGTTTCATTTGGTTGTACAATTAAGGTGGAAGTTGAAACAGAGAGCTGAATAATTACTAAATCTATTGAAAGGTTTGAGAGTTAGGTTATAGAGATTCGATGGGTCGTGAGGTTGGTTAAATCATCATACCCTTTCTTATATACCAGTCTAATAAGTAAATGGAATAATGGTCGAGATATGAAGAATATAAAAAGTCTTGGGAAAAGGAGGTCTGAGAAAGAGGAAAAGAAGAACCGTGGTCCGCAAGGACGGCTGCTCGCGGAGACACGTCAAGATCTTTCGTGCCATGTGGCTTGATTGTTGTAATCCATCTAGTTCATTCGCCTTGGAGAGAAGCAAATGCTGCTCGGGATCTTATAGTAATGATGATTTTGGCTGGAAACTCATTCGGACCTTGTATCTCGTTTCGCCTATTTGTAATTTTTCAAGGGGGCGGCTTGAGAGTACCAACGCATACAATTCTAACAGATTCGTATTTGTAGAGTCGTAAGAAACTTGCTGCGCATCGAACATGAAATAGTCCCGCACACCATCTAAAGACAGTCACGGGCGTTCATTGTGCGATTACTTTAAGCAAGTTTGCCGAAGATAGATGTCGATAATGATGCGTTTATTTGTCTTCATTCTTATGCCTTGTCGAGATCTGATTGTACTTCGACTACTTGATAGAAGCACGCTTACGTACCGTCCCGTCAATCTCAGCTTTTCAAAATTTTCTGAGACAGCGAGGCTAGGTTTATACTCGCTAGCTGTTGTACCATGGTGGCGTCAATTCTCAACCCACTCAGCTTCGTCGACGGCTGATTGTGATAGATGGTGATGTCTGCATTCATGGTCATGACGACCACAATCGCGCAATTCACTGCACAGCCTGACGACACTATAGTGAGAACTAGAGCCGGGCGCTGGCGCGGTCTTGGTCTATCGTGGAGCCATCATTTGTGATCATTCGTGAACGAGTTCGAAGATCCTCTCCCTTCTCCTGATTCGGCTCTGAACACCTTCCCATGATGGTTGTTGAGAGAGTGATCGAATGGAATGCGGAAATAAAAGCTGTTCTCAACACAGTATCGGAGGTCTGGGAAAGCAGTTTCAGATCTCTAGACGACAGGATAGGAACCCGAATAGGATAAACCCTGAACGGGCTGTGTCGTTTCGTAATCGCTGAATCATGAGTTCGGTTTCCGGCCCAAGGAACAAAGGCATGGGGAATGGGAAAGCAACACTCGCCGACCTGTACGGGTTTGTGCGATAGGTGTAGTGCTTGATAGAAAGTTCGCCTGCGTTGTCCTCCGAATCTTTCAAGAACTTGCACCTTTTGGTAGGGGAGCTGTGTTTTTCCGCAGCATCAGTTGGCTATTCGGTTTTTTAAACATCTTGTGTTTTGTGCCGCCGAAGATATACGCCGAAGACTTGATGGAGGATTGGTGTAATGTGTTCTTCTTGGCTTCATAACGAAGACTTAGTGATTGGAAGACCTTTCCTTCTGAAAGAATCTATACAGAATCATCTGTCTAACTCGTCACTAAGACCAGCTTTTATTTCGGGTTGATCTCTTATTCAGCAACTGCTGCAAGAATTGCAACTTTGACTCATGCTCTTATATCTCAGAAATGTAGTCACATAGAAAGGATTTGCCCGCCAAACACCCTTGAATTAAAACCTCGTTATCCGTCAATTGAACGGTATGATGAATATTGGCTAGATATGGAATTCCAGCCATCATTAGTTCAAAGCCAAATCCGGGACAAACTAATTTACTTTTTCCTGATAAAGGTTATATACAAAATCTTGAGGGTGTCATAATAAGAGAGACCGTTCGAACTGACATTTTACCACAGGCTGCCAGGAATTAACTTTCAGAACGTCTTCTTGAAAGGCTTGAGAAGAATGCGGCGCCTGTATCGTAGCGAGTTCGACTCCGACCATGTTAAGCGTAGTTGAAGATAGGCAAGGTGTAAAGGCTATATAAACATTCTGAGAGAGATTCTCAAAGTTGTCAGCAATATTAATTCAGAAGATCAAAGATGAAATAACAAGGAACGAAATTGGTGATTCGCGTCAGTCTGCCAAGCCCGATGGCATATAAGACCAGTGCTCACAGAGATCCTGAAGGAGCTCTAGATACTGATGGATGTCTTCTTTGGAATTTTAATTACGGAAGGAGCAAACGTCATGCCGCTTAGCGACGACAACGGAGTGACACTTCATGAGGTGAAACAACGAATTTTGTTCGAGACCGGAGATATTCTGCGTTTGGTTATCGACGGATCAGCTGTTGCCCATTGTCGTTGAAGCTGTAGAAACAGTAATCAGCATGAATAGAATGACATACAAGAGTAGATATTAACTGAGAATTCGCCATTTAATAACGACGGTGGATTAAGATCCTGTAAGGTGGATGAAGGAACTTTCTTGAAGAGCTAAGATAACGTAGGTAGTTTGGTTCGGCTCCTAGACTTTTAGATTAAGCTTTTCGGGACTAATCCTAGGTCTGATTACCGTTACAGTAATAAAACAAAGAGCTCGAACTTGTTTGGTAGTTTGAGATAGTTGGATGAAATCGTAGAAAAACAGGTGACTTGATAGAGGGACTAGTAATGGTGAAAGAAGGGGTCGAGATGGCGAAAGGTGAGGAATCGATTGAGAAATTTGTGGTCGAGATGTACCTATGCATTTAGCGTTTTCACCGCTATGGCGCTCTTCGCTTCTCTGAAGGCCTGTGCTGTGGCTGCAGATACATCAAGTCCTAGAGCCTTCGAATTGTCATCCCCAGAGTCTTATAGATCGGCAAGCTCTCTTTTGGCCCTGCCAATAAGACCAGCTGGGAGAGAAAGGAAAGGTCTCCATCATTATACGCCATTTGCCACGGCTAACGCATAGCCCATCAATGCCATGCAGCCCGAATCTTATTGCCCTTAGCAGGTAGATGACCCGAATAGGAAGTAGCTAAGACAATTCCCGAAAACAGTCAGTAATCTTCGTTTTGAAGTGTAACACTTGCAACGTTTCAAATCTAGGTTGTATCCGGGCGCCAATTGATTCAGCTTCTTGTGGTCCATTTCCTTCCCGAGAAAGTCTTGCAACAACCTCTGGGCATAAGCATCCTAGGTTACTTCGTGAGAAATCTCGGTGGTTCTTCAATCTTGCGAAGGATGGCGTTGATGATTGGCTTAATACATAGGCTGAAGTGAGCTGTCTCTGAAACCGGTGCCCGCAGTTGATATGGGATGTTGTGTCTGGGAAGTTCTTCATCTCACCTTGGCAGGAGATATCTCTTATCACTTTCACCAAAATCCTGCACTCTGAGTTGGAGATGAAACAACAGCAGCCATTCCACATGACCACCCAAACACCCATCATCGTGCCATGTTTTGAAGCGGATGACCTCGATCTTTTGGGCACGAGACATCTCGGTTATGTTCGTTAGTCAAGTCCAGCCACTTTCAAAACATTAGCACAAATGTCAGATAATTGACATCAATATCTCGAGACTCAATTGTGTCAAATACTTCCGGCAAGAAGTATGCTCGTACAAGCAGGAGAGATTGGTTCATTCGGGAATCCCTCTTGCAGCTTGAGCATTACTTGTTCTTCACGGGATAGTAGGATTTTCTGCTATCTTTGCGGAGTTCATATCTTCTAGGCTTGCCTCACTCCAAGTAAGTCCGAATTCCAGCAAGCTTATATTCACTGGATGTTGTATTGTTTGTAAATTGATGGAAGCATCACGTCATCCTTTGAATCGATAGTTCAATCTTAAGAGTCTTAGGATTCACTTTTCTATGAGGTTGCTAGAACATTCATGATTGAGAAAGGTTCGGAAGGCGACTTTGGCGGGTCTCGTTGCTTATTGACTTGCTTGTATACGAGAGGGTCCATGCAGGAGAAGAGACGACAGAAGGAAAGACAACTTTACTCACTAACCTATGCTAAGTAGGGTGGGATTTTAGTAGGCAAAGCATCGCCAAGACCTGCTGACTAATAAAGCCCAAACGTTTAAAAAAAAAAAAAAATTGCAGTTGCCTCCACACGGAATCGAACCGTGAATCTCTAGAACAGTCGTTAGTAATGGTTGAAGAAGAACAAGTTCGAACTAACCGTCATTACTAGTGACGCTTCTGAGTATTAGCCAAAGGGACAGGTTCTGCGGATCGGTGTGACATACCGCTTTACCATTAAGCCATAGAGGCCTTGACCTAATAGGTAAATTATTCACTATTAATATATATATATACCATTGTCGCTCCTCTGCGGTTTCCGGAATCCTTCAGTCCATTTGCTTTCAAAAATCACCTCAATGCAGCATTCCATCTTCCTCTTCACAGCGACAACATCACAATCAATGCAACCTCAAACCTATCTCGCTAACTACA